>Ga0302324_100009479_pt1 | contig 20349 bp, 17 predicted proteins | sample Palsa_T0_1_FD_201949 | JGI IMG/M metagenome (GOLD analysis project Ga0302324, IMG submission 201949) | Peat permafrost microbial communities from Stordalen Mire near Abisko, Sweden - Palsa_T0_1 | ecosystem: Environmental > Terrestrial > Soil > Palsa > Peat permafrost | place: Sweden: Abisko...
CAGGTGGCGGGAGTGGAACGAATTGCGGTGGTTTCGCCGAAGCCGGCGCGCGAAACGCTGGCAGCCGCGCACTTGCTGGGGATTACGGAGTTCTACCGCCTTGGCGGAGCGCACGCGATTGCAGCCCTGGCACACGGGACGGCCACGATTATGCGCGTGGACAAGATCGTGGGTCCGGGGAATTTGTACGTAACGGCTGCGAAGCGGCTCGTGGCGTTTGACTGCGCGATTGACATGCTGGCCGGGCCGACGGAGATTGTGGTGACGAGCGAACGGGGGCGCGCGGAGGAAATTGCCGCGGACCTGGTGGCGCAGGCAGAGCACGATCCGGAGGCGCTGGCGATTTTCATCACGACGAATGCGGAGCTGGCGAAGGCTGTGGTCGCCGAGGCAAAGCGGCAGTGCGCAACGAATCCGGTGGCGCGGGTTTCGCTTGCGCGAAATGGGTTGGTGATTGTGGCGGCATCGCTCGATGAGGCGCGGGAGCTAACGAATCGGATTGCGCCGGAGCACTTGACTGTCGACGATGCGAGCGACCTGGATTGGGTGAGGAGTGCGGGGTCGGTGTTCATCGGACGGTGGTCGCCGCAGCCGATGGGCGACTACATCAGCGGGCCGAACCATACGCTGCCGACGGGCGGGACGGCACGGGTGCGCGGCGGACTGAGCGTAAATGACTTTGTGAAATTGATTACGGTGCAAAAGTATGATCGGCAGGCGCTTGGTGTGCTGGGACTGAAGGCAGCGTTGCTGGCCGATGCCGAAGGGCTGACGGGCCATGCTGCGGCGATAAGGGCGAGGCTCGGAAGCACTGCGAAGACAAAGAGCGCCGCGAACGCGAGGAGGGCAGGGTGAGTGAGACAACGACATTGCGGCCAGCGCCGCGGGCACGCGTGAAGGCTATGCCGGAGTATCACCCGCCACTGGGGAGCAGAGATGCGCTGCGGCTGGACTTTAATGAGAATACGCTGGCGTGCTCGGCGAAGGTGCGCGAGGTGCTGGGAAAGATTTCGACGGGCGCGCTGACGCGTTATCCGGAGCGCGGGCCCGTGGAGGCGCTGGTGGCGGCGCGGTTGGGGCGCAAGGCGGAAGAGGTTGCGCTGACGAATGGCGTGGATGAGGCGATTCACGTGCTGTTTGAGGCGTTCCTCGAAGAGGGCGACGAAGTGCTGCTTCCCGTGCCGACGTACACAATGTACGAGATCTATGCAGCGTCGACGGATGCGCGGGCGGTGACGGTGCTGGCTGGCGACGACCTGGCGTTTCCGTTTGAAAGGTTGATGGCGGCGATTAGCCCGCGGACGAAGGTGATTGCGATTGCGAATCCGAACAGCCCATCGGGGACGAGCGCGACGCGGGAACAGTTGCTGACGATTGCCGAGCGTGCGCCACAAGCAGTGGTGCTGGTGGATGAGGCGTATTACCACTTTCACGGCGAGACGGTGATGGACCTGGTGGGGAAGACTCCGAATCTGTTTGTGGCGCGAACTTTTTCGAAGGCGTATGGGCTTGCCGGGTTGCGGCTGGGATTGCTTTCTGGTCCTGAGGACTCGATGCGCTGGGTGCGGCGCGTGCTTTCGCCCTATAGCGTGAATTCGCTGGCGCTGGCGTGTTTGCCGGCGGCGATGGAAGACACGGAGTATCTCGAGTGGTATGTCGCGGAGGTGCTGGCGGCGCGGACTGAGTTTGAGGCGGCAATCGATGTCGCGGGATTGCGTCGGTGGCCGAGCCGGACGAATTTTGTGCTGGTTGATATTGGCGCCGAGCACGCGGAGTTTGTGAAACGGATGAAGGCGGAGGGCGTGCTAGTGCGGGACCGATCGAACGATCCCGGATGCGAGGGACGTGTGCGAATCACGATTGGGACGCTGGAACAGATGAAGCATGCGGGCGAGGCGCTGAAGAAGACGATGGAAGCGATGGGGGCCGAGAGATAGTTTTGTTTCCCATCCTAAACGCAGAAAATGCGTTTAGGATGGGGCACCCGAATTGGTGGAATAACGAAGACTTTGGTCCCCCATCCATTCCGCCAATGACGCGGAATGGATGGGGCACAGAGATTCGGGGAAGGGTTAGAGATGACGGTCAAGAAGGTGGCGAAGAAAGCGAGTGCGGTGAAGAAACGGTCCGGTGTCGTCGAACGCAACACTGCGGAGACACGGATTTTTATCGATCTGACGATCGAAGGGCAAGGGCAGTACAGAGTATCGACGGGGATTCGCTTCTTCGATCACATGCTGGAGCTGTTTACGCGGCATGGAGCGTTCAACCTGGAGCTCACATGCAAGGGCGACCTCGACGTGGACCAACACCACACGGTGGAAGACGTAGGGATTGCGCTCGGGGAGGCTTTCGACCGTGCGCTGGGCGACAAGCGCGGGATTCTGCGCGCCGGATATTTTCTGATGCCGATGGACGAGACGCTGGCGATTGCTGCGGTGGACCTTAGTGGACGGGCCGCGTTCGCTGTAGACACAAAAGTGCGGACGCGGCTCGTCGGCGACTTGCAGGCAGAGTTGGTGACGGATTTCTTTGAGGGGTTTGCGCGTGGGGCGCGGGCCAATGTGCACGTGAAGACGATGTACGGCCGCTCGAATCATCACAAGATCGAGGCGATCTTCAAGGCGTTTGCGCGGGCGCTGCGGGTGGCATGCAGCAAGGATCTGCAATTGGGAGAGATGTTGCCGAGCACGAAGGGGTTGTTGTGAGGAATCGACGAGGCCGAGTTGCAGCAGGGGCTAAAGCCCAGTTCGTTTATTGAGCATTTTCGGCACGACTGAAGTCGTGCCCTGACTCATGAATGATGCGGTAGAGAGATTGCTAGTAATGTCGAGCGGTCGGCAATCGGAAGGATAGGAAGTCCTGCAAATGCGCGTTACGGTTATCGATTACAAAGCGGGGAATTTGACGTCGGTGCTGAAGGCGCTGCGGCACCTGGGCGCGGAGGTTGAGGTGACGGACGCGGACCTCGCGCTGGTGGAGCGTGCGGAGCGGGTTGTGCTGCCAGGGGTGGGGCACTTCGCGGCGACGAAGCGGCTGGACGATACCGGGCTGACGGGGGCCATTCGCGCGGCGATTGGGCGGGGCGTGCCGTTCCTGGGGATTTGCGTGGGGATGCAGTGGTTGTATGCGGGATCGACGGAGGCTCCGGAGCTGCCAGGCTTAGGCGCGTTTGCTGAGCCCTGCACGCGCTTCAGCGAAGGGACGGAAAAGATTCCGCATGTGGGATGGAACTCGCTTGAAGTGCGGAAGGGATCGCGGCTGCTTGCCGGCGTGGAGCTGGGAGTGTTTGTTTACTTCACGCACTCCTACAAGGGACCGGTCACCGTGGATACGGCGGCGGTGACGGAGTACATTGAGCCGTTTGCTGCGGCGGTGGAGCGCGGGAACGTGATGGGTGTGCAGTTTCATCCGGAGAAGTCGGGGGAGACGGGGCTGAAGATCCTCAAGAACTTTCTGGAGGTGCAGCGATGATCACGAAGCGGATTATTGCCTGCCTCGACGTTCACGCGGGGCGCGTGGTGAAGGGCGTGAAGTTTGTGGACATTGTGGATGCAGGGGATCCGGCGACGCAGGCGGCGCGGCATGCGCGCGAGGGCGCGGACGAGATTGTGCTGCTGGACATTACGGCGACGCACGAGGGACGGGCGACTCTGCTCGATACGGTGCGGCGAACGGCGAAGGAGCTGTTTGTGCCGTTCTGTGTGGGCGGTGGCATAAGGACGGCGCAGGACGCCGAGCAGGTGTTTGAGGCCGGCGCGGACAAGGTGAGCGTGAACTCCGCGGCGCTGGCCGATCCTGCGTTGATCGACGCGATCGGGAGGAGCTTTGGGGCGCAGGCGGTGGTGGTGGCGATTGACGCGCGGCGCGATCTGAAAGCCGCTGATCCGGTGCGCGAGGCTGAAGTATTTGTGCAGGGCGGGCGCAAGCCGACGGGGCGGCGCGTGGTGGAGTGGGCGCGAGAGGCCGAGCAACGCGGGGCGGGCGAGATTCTGCTGACCTCGATGGACGCCGATGGGACGCGGGCGGGGTTCGATTGCGAGCTGACTGCGGCTGTGAGCGAAGCGGTGGGGATTCCGGTGATTGCGTCGGGCGGCGCGGGAACAGTGGAGCATTTCTGCGATGTGTTTGGGCGCGGGAAGGCGGACGCCGCGCTGGCGGCGAGCATTTTCCACTTTGGGATTTCAACGTCGCGCGGGCTGAAGGAAGAGCTGGAGCGGGCGGGGGTTTCAATGAGGCTGCCATGCTGATTCCTTCAATTGATTTGCTGGGCGGACAGATTGTTCAGCTTGTGCGAGGCGACAAGCTGCGCCTGGCGTTTGACGATTTCGAATATTGGATTGAGAAGTTCAAGAAGTATCCGTTGGTGCAGCTCATCGACCTAGACGCGGCGATGCGGCAGGGCGAGAACGGGGCGCTGGTGGAGCAGATGGCGAAACGGCTGCCTGTGCAAGTTGGCGGCGGTATTCAAACTGTTGAACGCGCGCGGCGGGTGCTGGAGGTAGGAGCGCAGAGAGTGATAATCGGGTCGGCGCTGTTTACGGCGGATGGCGGCGTGAACACGGAGTTCGCCGCGGAGCTTGCGAGCGCGATTGGGGCGGAGCGCGTGGTGGCGGGGATCGACACCAAAAACGGGCGGATTGCGGTGAAGGGATGGAAGGCGCAGGTGGAACTGACGCCAGACGAGGCGATGCCGCAACTGGAGGCGCACGCGGCGGCATTTCTTTATACGCACGTGGATGGAGAAGGAATGATGGGCGGGTTTCCCATTGCCGTGGCTGCACGGCTGCGCGGACTGACGAAGCGGCAATTGATTGTTGCGGGAGGGATTCGGACGCAGCAAGAAGTGAATGAGCTGGACGGGCTGGGAGCGGATGCAGTGGTGGGGATGGCGGTATACACGAACCAGATGCAGGTGTGACGGGGGAGACTGCGGTACGTGAGCTGGGACCGGGACAATGCGGCATGGGCTATTCTGAGGAGGGAGTTTCGCCGCGCCCTTACGGAGCGCGAAGGTCTCTTTATGCTGCATCCCCAGGGCTGCGCTCCACCTGCCCCGGGCTATTATCTTCGCCTCCCTCCGGGAGGCAGAGCGTTAATCTCGAACGCTACTCGGCACCGTGAGTAAAGCTCCTCGGGACGACGGGCCTTCTGTTGTGTGAAATGTGGACTCAGCAATTTAGCGAAGAAAGGAAACTCAAATGGCGATCGTGCGGCGTAGTGGCATTCGGCTGGCAAAGCGACTGGACGAGGTTGGATTCTCGAACATCGTGGTTATACGCGACAAGGTGATGGAACTCAAGGGCGCGGGGCAACAGGTGCACATGTTTCACGGCGGCGAGCCGTTTTTTGAGACGCCGGGTGGGATCAAGTATGCGGCATTGAAGGCGCTGGCTGAGAACCAGACGCATTACGCGCCGTCGTCAGGTGTGTTGCCGCTGCGCAAGGCGCTTGTTGCCAAGCTGGCTGCGAAGAACGGGATTGAAGCGACGACCGACGAGGTGATTGCGACGGTGGGCGGATCGCAAGGATTGTATGCGGCTTTTCAGAGCGTGCTCGATCCGGGGGACGATGCGTTGGTGTTTTCGCCCTATTGGACGCCAATCAGGGATTTGGTTACGGGCGCTGAGGCCCGGCCGCTGCTGGTGCCGACGATAACGGCACGGCGCAATGGGATCAAGAATACGCTGGAGCAGTTTTCGACACCGCAGACGCGAGCGATCTACTACAACACGCCACAGAATCCGAGCGGACTGGTATTTACGCGAGCCGAGGCGGAAGAGGTGGCGGCGTTTGCCATGGAGCGCGACCTGGTGGTAATTGCCGACGAGGCGTACGAGGACCTGGTGTACGACGGCGAACATTTTTCGATCGCGTCGCTGGCGGGGATGGCGGAGCGGACGATTACCTGCTACACGTTTTCGAAGACGTACGCGATGACGGGGTGGCGCGCGGGTTATGCGGTGGCAAAGGAGCCGTTTATGACAGCGCTGCGCAAGATTGTGCTGTATTCGACAAATGGCGTGACGACGTTTGTTCAGAGCGCAATGATCGAGGCGCTGAAGACGCCGGAGGCGGAAATTGCGCGGCTACGCGAGGAGTATCGGAAGCGGCGTGACCTGATTGTGGCCGGGTTGAACGAGGTGGGCCTCGAGTGCGAGCCGCCCGCGGGAGCGTTTTATGCGTTTCCGAACGTGGAGAAGCTGAACAAGAACAGCATGGCTGCGGCTCAGATTTTGCTGGAGCAGGCGCATATCGCGACGATTCCGGGATCGGTGTTTGGGGCGCAGGGTGAGGGGCATCTGCGTTTTGGATACGCCGTGACGATGGGAGAGATTGATGCGTGCGTGGAAGCGCTGAGGAAGTTCTTCGCTTAGAGACCCAGGACGGTGGGTGATTCTTCGGCGCGGAGAGCTTCGCCGACGGCGCGGCTGGTTTCAACGCGCGAGGCGCGGAGCAGGCGGGCAATCTGCTTGAGATGGAGCTGGACGGCGTAAGCGCGGAGGATTTCGGCCTGCGAGAAGTGGATGCCGGTGTGGCGGACCGCATCCATACGCGCTTCGAGCTGTGCGATGTCGTCTTCGAGATTGAGGTTTGGGGGCGGCACGTTGAAGCGCCATTCATGAATGCATTTGGCGACGTGGTGGAAGCCGCTGCGAATGTCGGTGGCGAGCTGACCGAGAGCCGGCTCGAGGCGAAGGGTGAAACTGTCCTCCTGTTCGTCGCTATCCCGAACGGCTAGTTCGAGTGCGACGAGGGCGTCAAAGAGAGATCGGCCGAACTGAGAGAGCATCCCCAGGCCTTCACGCCAGCCGGGGCCGCCGGAGGGCTCAAGGCGTGCCTCTTCGAGGAGCTGGTTGTTGGTGCGGAGCATGGCGAGCGCATCTTCGCGAGCAGCTTGGAGGTTGGGGGCCGGAGTTCCCTGGAAACCGGCGAGGATGGCTTCGAAGAAAGCGCCGAGGACGAGGAACTCCTGGGCAAGGCCATCGCGGAGTCGCAGGCGCGCGCGGTCGGGCAGAACGAGCGTGGTGACCGCGAGAGCGACGACGATACCGAGAAGAACTTCGAAGACACGGTCGAATGCGAGGCCCCGGCGGGAGCCCGCACTCTGGATGAGCATGATGATGGTGATGGTGACGCCGGCGAGACGTGAACTGCTGCGCAGGCCAAGCACACCGCAGACGACGACGGCGGCGAAAACGGCGAGGATGTAGTTCCACGGAAGCACGCCGAAGAGCGAGAAAGAGAAGCCGAAGATGGCGCCGATGATGGTGCCGAGGATGCGATCGCGCGAGGCATTCACCGTGGAACCAACGTTGGACTGGAGGACGATGATGGCGCTGATAGAGCCCCAGTAACCGTCGTGGAGGCCAAAGGCGCGGGCGAGCGCCCAGCAGAGCGTGGCGGCGAGAGCGGTTTTGGCGGCATGGATGAGGAGGCGCTTGCGCTCCCAGGTGAGCAGGCCGGGCTGTTGCTCGAGATGGAGCCGGACGGCGAGCTGTTGCTGCGACCAGGTTTTTTGCGTCTTCAAGCGCATCGAGGCATCCAGTCAATGGGCACGGGAAAGAGACTGCTGCTTTCAGCATGTGGGAAAAGCGCGAACCCAGCGGTGACCGTTAACACGGCATTCGCGCGGGGCCATTGGCTAAAAGAGTAGCAGGAGGAGTTTGGCCCGAACCTCCATGTAGGATGAAACAAAAGAGCGGGCACATTCAAGATGGAGATTCTGATGTTGCGTGTAGGCTATCCGGCAGTTTTGCCAATTGAACTATTTAAGGATTACCCCGATGGGATCGAGCTGATTCCGATTTCGGAGACGCTCGACCACGATGTTGAGATCGATGTGTGGATTCCCGATCCATACTCGAATCGCGCACTCAAGGCGAGGCCGCGGCTGCATGGAATCAAGCTGGTGCTTTCGCTGATGGCTGGGACGGAGTGGATTCCAAAGGCAGTTGGGCCGCATGTGACGATTTGCAACGCAAGCGGAGCGCACAACATCTCGACGGCGGAGTGGACGATTTCATCGACGCTGGCGATGCTGAAGTATTTTCCGCAGTACCAGGAGATTCAGCACGCAGGCGTGTGGAAGAAGCGATTTGAGATGCCCGCGCACTATGCTGCGGTGACGGGAGACAAGCGGGAGCTGTATCCGCCCGTGATGTTGGAAGAGCTGACGGAGAAGACGGTTCTGCTGGTGGGGTATGGGTCGATCGGTAAGGAGATCGAACGGATGCTGGAACCGTTTCACGTGAACCTGATTCGCGTGGCTCGGAGTGCGCGAACGGAGCCGACGGTGCATGCGGTGAGCGAGCTTGACGCACTATTGCCGAAGGCTCAGGTGGTGATCTTGATTCTGCCGAGCACAGCGGAGTCGCATCATCTGATTGGTGCGCGGCAAATGGAACTGATGCAGCAAGGGGCGCTGCTGGTGAACGCTGCGCGTGGGCCGATTGTGGAAACGGATGCGCTGGTGGCGGCGCTAAGGGCTGGGAAGATCCGCGCGGCCGTGGATGTGACCGACCCGGAACCGCTGCCGGATGGGCATCCGCTGTGGAGCTGCCCGAACCTGCTCATTACGCCGCATGTAGCGGGTTCGAGCCCGATGTTTGGGCCGCGGTCAGTGAAGGTGGCCGAGGACGAGCTGCGCCGGTATATGGCAGGCGAACCGCTGAAGAATGTGGTTCAGGCCGCCGTTCAGACCGCAGTTCCGGCCGCAGTTTGAGCGGCGGCGGCGCGCTGCCAGTCGCGGAGGCCAAGGACGCCGAGTACGACCAGGCCCACTGAGAGGACGGCGGTGAGCCAGAGATTCTTGTACGCGTATTCGCCAATGTAGATGCCATCAACTGCGATCCAGAGAATCCAATTGGCGGTGTGCTTGCGCGCCTGCCACCAACTGGCGACGAGGCTGTAGCTGGTGAGGGCCGCGTCGAGATGGGGCAGTGCTGCGCCGAGGCGCACCATGAGCGAACCGAGCAGCCATGCGCCGATGGCTCCGGCGACAAGGCCGATGAGCCAGCCTCGGCGACCGAGAGGGACGACGATTACGTCGCCTAGCTCGCGGAAGCCGCGCCACCAGTGCCACCAGCCGTAGAGCGTGAAGGCGATGAAGAAGACCTGCAAAAGAGCGTCGGAGTAGAGGTGCGCCTGGTAGAAGACGACGAGGTAGAAGATGTCGGCGGCGAGCACGACGGGCCAGCAGATGAGCAGGCGCTTGGTGGTGAGCCAGATGCCGATCCAGGTGGTGAGGAAGCCGGCAAGCTCAATCCAGTGGGCGACGAACCATGTGCCGATGGAGGTGAGGGTCATCGGGGCCGAAGTCCGCCGGCGAACGATTGATTGACGGAGCCGAGCTGGGCGGAGTCGTTTTTGCGGGCGAACGCCCAGCGGCGGATTTCGGCCAGAAGAGTCGAGCCCGCTTCGGAATGAAACCAGCGCGCGTGGCCGACGAGATAGTCGTTGAGAGCGACGAGGGCTTTCGGCTCAGAATGAAGAACGCCGAGGAAGTAGTCGGTCTCGCTGAGGGCGAACTCCGCGTGGCAGAGAGCGGTCATGGGCGCGAGCGCGGCGGCCTCAGCCTCAGCGAGGGGTCGGACGGATTCGTAGCCTCTGAGGAGGGCGTGGAGCGCGGGAATGTCGACGTGTAGATTGGCCTGCGTGGAGCTGGGATGGAGAGCGAGCCAGTCGACGATGTTGCGCTCGATGGCCTGGGCGAGATCGTGAACGGCTTTGGTGAGGTCGGCGAGGCCGAAGTCGATGATGGCTGCGGCGCGGGGGTTGGGGTCGCTGGTCCAGAGAATGTTAGAGGCGTGGAGATCGTTGTGCGTCCACAAGGGCGGAAGCTCGCGAAGATGGAGGCGGAGTTCCTGGTGGAAGGGCTCAAGAAGCGCTAGTGCCTGACGGGCATTTTGGTTAGCAGCGGGATAGGCGGCGAGGGCTGGGCGGGCGTCGATGTAGGCAGACAGAGCAGGAGTCGCGTTGTCCGCGGCGAAGACCGTGAAGCCGGCGACGAGCGGGCGAGCGAGGCGATGCGGGGCTGCGTAATCCTGAGCAGCGAGATGGAGTTGAGCGAGCGCTATGCCTGCGGCGCGCGCGTGTGAGGGATCGTGAAAGGGCGTCCACGAAAGCGCTTCGCGATAAAGGTCGACACCGAGCGGGGCCTGGTGGACTTCATAGGTCCATTCGCCGAACTCGATGGCGGTCTCGCCGTCTTGATTGGCAAGAACGCGCGGGACCGCAGCGCCACGGGCGAGAAGATGCGCAAGGAAACGATGCTCTTCAAGGAGGCCCTCGCGATCGCGAACCGCGCGGGCATGACGCTTGACGAAGACGCGGCCATGACGCGTGGCAACTACGCTGGCCGCTGAAAAGGGGCGCGGGCTGACGGTGAGGATGCGTGCCGGCGCGAAATTGCGCGGGAAGCGTGCGAGGATGGGGCGCAATTCGTCGAGGGTGAGCGGGGGCCAGTCGGGCTCAACCCATGTTCCATCGATTCCGTGTGCTCGTGCCGCTGTCGCGCTCAATGCTGGATCACCCGCATATTCAATCGAGTTTAAAACGTGTAGTGCATAGAGAGCCGGACCGTGGGCGGTGCGCCAAGCCAGACGAATGTGTCGCCGTAGCTGGAGCCGGTATCGGACCAATAGCGTTTGTCGGCAATGTTATTGGCGTAGACGTGAAAGGAAACGCGGCCCTGTTCGCCGCCGGGGGTGAAACGCGCGCCAACATTGAAGAGGTTGTAGCTGGGGACGCTCACGGCATCGTCGCGCGTGGCCTCTTTGCGCGAGGTATAGCTCCAGCCGGGCATCAGATGGAAGCCGCGCATATGCGGCACCGCGATGTCGGCGAAGAGATTGGAGTGCAGGTGCGGCACATTGATGACCAGCTTGTTGTCGAAGGCCGGAGTGCCGGTATCGGTGGAGACGGCGTTCATTGCTGTTGCCGAGGCGTTAAGGCTGAGCCAACTGGCTGCTTTGCCCTCGGCGTTCACTTCGACGCCGCTGTGCGTCTCGCGGCCCTCCTGCTCGAAACACTGATCGCCGGGATTTCCCTCGGGGCAGAATGAATCTGGCCCGGCGAGAGTTTTGGGATAGAAGAATGGCGCGGTCATGTGGAAGAACGCGGTGGTTAGGAGAATGCGGCCACTGGGCTGATACTTTGCGCCCACCTCGGCCTGGCGAGTAAAAAACGGCGCGAGAAACTGGCTTCCGTTGTCGGTCCAGAATGGGCCCTGGGGGCCGAGCGACAACAGCACGCCGTAGTTCGAGTAGAGGGTCAGGTTCGAGATGGGATTGAATGTGACGGCGTACTGCGGCAGCCAAAGAGACTTGGTGGTGATCGTAGGTGCGCAGGGATTTGGGTCAGTTGCCGTGGCCGGATTTAAGTCGGCTGCGATAGCGCAGGACGCATACTCGGAGAAGTTGTGGTCGCGGAGTGAATCGAAGCGGCCACCTGCGATGAGCTGAATACGGCCGGGAAGGTGGATGCGATCCTGAATCACTCCGGCGGATTGATGGCTGTCTTCCCACAGGCGGCGCGGGCCGGCCGACTCGAGCGGGTCTTCAAGGGAGATTGCGGTTCCGGGCGCGGGAATGGGCGCGATGGGTTGGTAGATATTCTCAGAACCGACGTAGGTGTAGACCGCGCCATCCTGCACAATGCCGCTCAGATCGTAGGGATTTTGGACGGTGTAGAACCCGGGCTGTTGCACGCTGCGCAGAAAGAGCACGCCACCGCCGGTAATGTCTTGAGTGATCGCTCCCGTATGGATGTGGCCGGTGATCATGGCTTCGGCTTCGGCATCGATGCGCAGCTCGCCGGGATCGCGGTAGTCATAGGTGTCGTATGTGCCATCTGGTGCGAAGAACCACGGATCAGGCGCAGAACCTGTGTTGCACTCGGCTTCGTAGTAGCAGCCGTAGGCGTAGATCACGTTATCTTGAATGAGGGAGTGGCTGTAACTGCCCGCGGCAAAGGCGACCCATTTGGGCGAAAAGGTGTAATTGAAGCGCGCGCCGGTGTTGAAGGTGTCATAGGTGTCTGGCGGACCCCATGGCTGATCGCCAAGCATGGTTGAACGATAGATGCGGTTGATATCGGGCAGAGTGGTGCCGCCCAGCAATTGATAACCGCTGCCATCGCGCTCGGTCTTGTGCTGGTACTCAAAGTCGCCCTTGAGGATGGCCTTGGGGCTCAGCTTCCAGTCGGCGGCGCCGGCACCGACTGCGCGCCAGCCGTTGGTGTCGTTCATGTAAGTAACGATTCGCTCAGCACCGAGATTCACGCGCGCGCCCACCTGCTTCTGGCTGCCAAAAAGATGACCCAGGTCGACTGCTCCGTAGGCAGTTCCGCGATGATCGGTGGCGAGGTCGAAGGCCTTGATTGCGGCCGGGCGCTTGGTTACGTAGTCAATGAGTCCGCCGGGGTTGGCCACGCCGCTTTCAACGCCTGCAATGCCTTTGAGGAACTCGACGCTCTGCTTGTTTTCGAGCGGAACGTCCTGCTCGCCGGCAACGGTCATTCCGTTCACTTCAAAACCAGTGGCCAGATCGAGCGGGAAACCGCGAATCTGGTAGTCGCCGTAGTAGCCAACGGGAACGTAATCGTCGGTGACCGAGGCATCGTTCTTGACCACGTCAGAGATGAGGCGGGCGACCTGGTCGTTGAGCAGATCGCGCGTGACGACGGTGGCCGAAAGAGGCGTCTCGAGAAGTGGTGCGCCGTCGATCGTGCCCACGGTGACGGCATCTGGAAGGTAGTCGTCGCTGGTCGGGCCGTGCACTACGACTGTGGTTGTGACCGGCGGGATGGGTGGTGTTGCGGGTTTTTGCTGGGGCGGTGCAGGCTGGGTGGGCGGGGTGGTCGGCTGCGGGGGGGGCGTGGTTGTGGGAGCCTGGGCGAGAACGCAGGCAGGAGCAGCGAGACAGCAGAGAAGCACGAGGCGAACATTCGTGAGACCGGCGGCGACGAACATGGGACTCCCTTGTTTCGAACAACGCTGAAACAAGGGCGCGTACGCTTGAATTCGAGGAAGAAGGCCCGAAAGGCCTGAAGAAAACTTCCCACGCCGGCATTATCCGGATCGGGTTCGAGGGTATCTTCTCAGCCCCGCGCTCGCGGAGCACCCCTGTTTCAATACGTATGATTCAAACACCAAACGGCGGCGGATGCAACAACGCTACTTCCCGGCTCCTTCGGTGATGGTGACGATGCGGTCGATGGCGGGGACGGGGGCTCTCTCGACTTTGCCATCGGGCCAGTGGATTTCGAGGACGTCGATGGTTGTGTTTTGGCCGAGGCCGAAGTGAAGGCGCGGGTCACTCGTTGATAGATAACTGCCCCCCGCGATGACGTCGCCCCGCTGACGCATACCGTTGGCGGTGAGATAGACGGTTGCGCCGACGGCATCGGCAGGCACGCCTTTAACGCCTGGACTTGGAGCTGAGACAAGCTTGAGCTCAATCCAGTGGTTGTGGTCGGGGTTGACGTTGCGCAGCAGGACGGGGTGGCCGTCGATGACATTGATGACGACGTCGATCTTGCCGTCGTTGAAGAGATCGCCAACCGCCATGCCGCGGCCGGCGATGACATCGGCGAGGCCGGTGCCTTCAACGGCGGGGACGGCCTCAAACTTTTTGCCGGCGAGGTTGTGGAAGAGCATGGGACGCTGTGCCCAGCTTGTGCCCCAGTTATATTTGTCGGCTTCAGGATAGACGTGACCGTCGGCCATCATGAGGTCCTTGTAGCCGTCATTGTCGTAGTCGAAGAATGCGTCGCCCCAACTGAGAAAGGGGACAGAGATTTCGGCAATGCCGAGCTGGTAGCTGATGTCGGTGAGGTTGCCATCGCCTTCATTGCGGTAGAAGGGCTTGTAGTCGTCGGAGAAGGTGGTGTCGAAGATGGCGAGCTGCCCGTTGTTTTCGTAGTCGCCGACGGCGATGCCCATGGAGGCGGTTTCGCGGCCAGCCTCGTTGAGAGCGAAGCCCGAGGAGTAACTCACGTCCTCGAAGGTGCCGTCGCCCTTGTTGATGTACATGTAGTTCGGCGTCGAGTCGTTGCCGACGAGGAGATCGACCTTGCCGTCGTTGTTGATGTCGACAAAGACAGCGCCGAGGCCATAGTAGCCGGGCTTGTCGGCAACGCCTGCTTTCTCGCTGACGTCGGTAAAGGTGCCGTCGCCGTTGTTGTGGAAGAGATGGTCGGGCTCGCCCTTGAGGCCTCTCGGCCCGCAGGCAACAGACTCGCCGCGGAAAGTGCAGAAGGCGTTATTGCCGCCGGTCTCCTTGCTGGCGGGCAGATTGTTCCAGTCCCAGTGAATGTATCCGGCAACGAACAGGTCGAGACGGCCTTCGCCGGTGTAATCGCCCCAGGTGGCAGAGCTTGACCAATTGCCGAGCTGGACACCGGCCTTCTCGGCCACGTCAGTGAAGGTGCCGTCGTGATTGTTGCGATAGAGGCGGTTTTTGCCGACATTGGTGACGTAAATGTCGGGCCAGCCGTCGTTGTCGAAGTCGGCGATGGCGACGCCGGTGCCCCAGCGGTCGTTGGTGACGCCAGCCTGGGCGGCTACGTCGGTGAAGGTGCCGTCGTGGTTGTTACGAAAGAGCGCGGCGTGGGGCGGAGTGGCCTTGCCGGTGAGCGCGTCGACCGTGGAACCGTTGACGACGTAGATGGAGAGCCAGCCGGAGTGGTCGTAATCGATGAGGCCAACGCCCGAGCCCTTGGTTTCGACGATGTAACTTTTGTCGGGAGTCCCCATCTTGTGGGTCCAGTGAGTGAGGCCAGCTTTTTCGCTGATGTCTTCAAAGACGATGGGGCCGGTCTTGACAAAGCCGCCTTCGGTGATGGGCCGGTGCTGCGCATCGAGCAGGGCGGGGTGAGATCCGCTGGTTTGTTCGCCGGTCGCGTTGGCGTCGGGGGCGGCTTGCGGGGAAGCTTGCGTCGCCTGGGGCGAGGCTGGTGCCCCCTGGGGCGGCGCAGCGGGAGATGTGGCCTGAGCCGAAATTGCCGACGGAAGAACGGCCGCCAGCACTCCCATGAGCGTGGTGGTGCGCAGTGCTCTGAACATGGGACCAAGTATACGAAGGCGGGGATGGACTGGAGTATCAATCAAATGGTTGAGGGGGACCGAGGGACGGATGGAGGGGAATCGGTAGATAGAGGAGTCGACCCGAAGACCGGCCTGATGTTCGAGGTGTATGCTTCCACAAAACTCAGAAAGCTCGTTTTCTTGCCCGCGCAACTGAATTGCAGGAGCCTTGTGGGCGGGCGATGATGAAGAGGAGGCGATCTTGAGCGTCTTTGACCCCGTCAGGTTGCTGCAGTGCCCAAACTGCAAAGAAACCATCGACGCATCGTCTGAACAATGCCGATTCTGTCAGACGCCTATCGATCCCGTTGCTGCCCAAGCGGCCGCGGACGTGATGTCCAGGGTCAATCAGGCCTGCAGCGACGCCAGCTTTGTAAAGACCACCGCATGGGCAATTCTGGTCGCATTTGCATTTCGGTTTTTCCCGATTGTTTCCGGGCTGGGCTCCGTGGCCTTCCTCGCGCTTCTGGTTGCAGTTCCGGCAATGGCGATTCGCTGGTGGGTCAAATTCTCGGGCATTTCGACGGATGACCCTGAATTCCGACGGGCAAAGAGGACAGTGGCCGCCATTGGAATACCAATCACAATCGTCCTTTTGGCCGTTGTGGTTCTTCTTGCCGTGGGTATTGCATCGATTCCGGGTAGAAGGTAGCCGCGGGCATTCAACCGATCGTCAGCTCCGCCCCAATAGATGATTCTTTATGACCTTTCCGCATGCTCACACGGCAGGTGCGTCCGCGCGCGGGAACATTCGCAGAGATTCTGTGGGATGAGTGGACCCGGTGTGGGCTGAGGTTATCCGCCGTTGAGCACTGCGAGAGGGACAACCGTTGCGGCGGGGCGGAGGATTCTGGCCGGCTGGGTGGCGAGGGCGGAAACCGTGGCCTCGGAGAGAACCGCGAGCATGGCAGCTTGAGCGCGCTCCCAGACGGGGTGGGCGGGGCACCAGTGGGAACGGGGGCACGAGCGGGGGGAAACAACGCAGAGGTTGAGGTGGATGGGGCCGTCGATGACCTCAATGACATCGCGCATGGAGGCCTGACGGCCGCGCGGAAGGATCTCGAACCCGCCTGCCTGACCGCGCCGCGAGGCGATGAAGCGGGCACGGGCGAGGGCCTGCAGAACCTTGGAAAGGAAGCTTTCAGGTGCGCCGGTGGCGCGGGCGAGAGCGGGCAGGAGGGCGCGCTCGCGCGGAGGAAGCGTGGCCAGATGGACCATGACGCGGACGGCGTAGTCTGCAGCGCGGGTGAGCTGCATCGACGAGTTGGTACGACTGGAGGAGGGACTTTTCATCGGAGCGCACCCGCAGGACGATGATGCTCCAGGTCCTCACAAGGGTTTGTAACGGCCATCACAGACCTCTGGTCGGGAGACCTCTTAACTTTGGCTTTGTTCAATCGAAATTGGATTAGAAAGGTCCAAATTGTTCCGCGCCTGGAGAACCTGGCGGCGGGACCCTTTCTGAAGACATTTATTTGAGAAAGCCAATTGGCTGTGAAGGAACGCCATGCAATTGAATTCCGCATTTCCCGCTGTCGATCCGATTCCGCTGCCGGCGCCGATCTGGCTGCTGAAGCTGCTGCATATCGTGACGCTGTCGCTGCACTTTGTCGCCGTTGAGATGTTGATCGGCGGACTGCTGCTGGCGGTGATTCTGAGCCTGTTTGGCCGCGGGTCGAACGCGCATGTCGCGGCGCGGGCGCTGGCGCGGCGGCTGACGGTGGTAATGACCTACGTGATCAACCTGGGCGTGCCGCCGCTGTTGTTCGCGCAGGTGCTCTACGGGCGCGCGCTCTACACGAGCAGCGTGCTGATCGGGCTCTACTGGATCAGCCTGATCGGGATTCTGATGCTGACCTACTGGCTGCTCTACCGGTTCAGCGCAAGGTTGGACGCGGGCAAGTCGGCCTGGTGGGTGGGGCTGACGGCATGGCTGCTGGCCGGGTTTGTTGCGCAGATGCTCTCAACCAATATGACGCTGATGTTGCGGCCTGAGGCCTGGCGCGCGATGTATGCGGCTTCGGGTGCCGGAGCGTATCTTCCTACGGGCGATGCGACGATGTTGCCGCGCTGGCTGCTGATGATGACGGGCGGACTGTTTATCGGCGGGCTATGGATGGTGTACCTGGCGAGCCGATCGACATTCACCGCGGATGAGAAGAAGTTGATGGCCGGGGTGGGTGGAAAGGTTGCGGCTGCGTTTGGCGTGGTCTACCTGGCGGCCGGGTTATGGGCAGCGGGAGTGCAGCCGGACGTGGTGAGGGCGGGACTGCACACTCACGCGCTCTACAAATTTGCCGGGTTTGCCGGATACGGATGGCTCGTGCTGGTGGTGGTGGCTGTGCTGCTGGGGGCGGCGGCCGGATTTGGCAAGGTTGCATCGGGACTGGTGGCGTGGGCGGCCTTGCTGGCGGCTGTGTTGATCGAGATTTGCCTGGTGGTCTACCGCGATGGTGTTCGCGATCTGACGCTGCTGAGCAAGGGCTACGACGTTTGGGACCGTGTGGTCGTGACCAACTGGTCGGTAGTGGGGCTGTTTCTGCTTTTGTTTGTTGCGGGGCTTGGAGTAATTGGCTGGCTTGTGTCGGTAGTGGGGCGTGCCCAGCAGACGATGGAGGGCGCGGCCTGATCGGCGCGTGAGGAATGCGATGAGCGATACAACTGCTGGAAACCTTATCCCGATGCCTCCCGCGGAGGAGAACGACCTGAAGACGCGGCGAGCCTTTCTGGCCGCTGCGGGAGCTGCAGGGCTGCTGTACACGGCGGCGCTGGCCTATCCGATCTACCGCTATCTGGCGTCGCCAAACGAGATGGCGATGAACGCGACGGCGGTGACCGAGGTGACGTTGAAAGACGCGCAGAAGCTGCCTGCGGGATCGGTGCTGATGTTCAAGTTCGGCACGGCGCCGGCGATGCTGATTCACCACCTGGACGGACGCTGGATTGGACTAACGGCCGTGTGCACGCACCTGGGATGCACAGTGCAGTACGAGCCGCAGGCCGATCGCATCCACTGCGCTTGCCACGGCGGAGTCTACAACCCATACAGCGGTGCGAACGTGAGCGGTCCGCCGCCGAAGCCGCTGAAGCTGTTCAAGGTTGCCGTCAACGAGACCGGCGTGGAAGTTTCTCGCGCATAACGAAATGAATCCGGGTGAACGCACCCGAACAAGGATTGCCCGATGTCGACACAAACAATTCCAAAGCCGATAGAGAAGCCTACTGAGAAGGCCAATCCGCTCTATGACTGGGTGGATGAGCGCCTGGGCGTCTCGGAGATGATGGCGTTTGCACGCCATAAGACCGTGCCGGTTCACTCGCAGTCGTTCTGGTACTACTGGGGCGGCATCTCGCTGTTTTTGTTTCTGGTGCAATGCTTCACGGGCGTTCTGCTGCTGGTCTACTACAGGCCGGGAGCTGAGGCTTACGAGTCGGTTCGCCAGATCACATTTGTGATGCACTTTGGATGGCTGATCCGCTCGGCGCACGCGTGGTCGGCCAACCTGATGATGTTCTCAATTCTGGTACACACGTTCTCTGTGTACTTCATGAAGGCGTACCGGAAGCCGCGAGAGTTTGGCTGGCTGAGCGGAATGGCGCTGCTGGGAATCGCATCGGTGTTTGGATTCTCAGGCTACCTGCTGCCGATGGACGAGCTGAGCTACTTCGCGACCAAGGTGGGACTCGAGATTCCATCGGCCATTCCGTGGATCGGGCCGGCAATCGCGACCATGCTGCGCGGCGGTCCGGAGGTGGGCGAGTTTACGGTGCAGCGGTTCTTTGCGTTGCACGTGGTTGTGTTGCCGGCACTGTTTGTGCCCCTGCTGGCGTTTCACCTTTGGCTGGTGCAGCGGCATGGCAATGCGGCTCCGCCGAGCGTGGAGGCACTACCCGCGTCCCAACGCAAGAGCATGCCTTTTGTGCCGAACTTCCTGCGCAAGGATTTGGCGATGTGGCTGATCTCGCTCAACGTGCTGGCGCTGCTGGCTTCGGTGTTCCCGTGGGCGTTGGGCAAGCAGGCCGATTCGCTGGTTCCGGCTCCGGCGGGGATTCATCCCGAGTGGTACTTCATGAGCCCGTTCGAGATGCTGAAACTGCTGGGCAATATTCTGCCCGGAGAATCCGGAGAGATCGCCGGACTTCTTTTGTTTACGCTGGGCATCGCGCTTTGGATTTTGATTCCCTTCTACGACAACACCAAGGAATCGGGGCAAAAGGCGCGGGCCGCGCACTATTTTGGGCTGCTGGCGGTGTTTCTGCTACTGGCGACGACGGTGATCGGGTACTGGGCGGCACGGTGATGCAGTGAAGTGAACGAGTGAAAAAGTGAACGAGTGAATGAGTGAATGAGTGGAGCAGCGAGTCGAACAGTGATTTTTGATAAGCCCAAGACGAGAGCAACCATGCAAACCTTCCGAGACCTTCAGGTTTGGCAAAGGTCGATGGAGTTGACAGTAGCTGTCTACCGGCTTACCCAGCACTTCCCTCGCGAGGAGGTTTACGGGCTTACTTCTCAGCTACGACGCTCTGCCATCTCGATTCCCAGCAACATTGCCGAAGGTTACGGGCGTTTCAACTCGCGCGAGTTCAGGCATTTTCTCTTGATTGCTCGCGCCTCAAATTGCGAACTTCAGACGCAACTGGAACTCTCCGGCGTCTTGGGTTTCGCAGATGCTCAACTGCTCAAGAAGGCCGAGGATTTCTCGGTCGAAGTGGAGAAGATGCTGTCTGCACTGTTAGGAAGATTTAATTCCAGGAGCAGTTGATGGCCGTTCACTGGTTCACTTCTTCACTGCTTCACTCTTTCACTGTTTCAATGGAGCAAACATGAACTATCCATTCTGGGATATACCGATTTTGGGTTCGGGCTGGGTGATTGGCCTGATCGCCATCTTTCACGTGATGATTTCGCAGTTTGCCGTAGGCGGCGGGTTTTATCTGCCCCTGGCGGAGAAGAAAGCGCTGGCCATGAGCGACGCGAAGATGCGCGAAGCCTGGCTTGCACAACTGGTGAGTCATTCGAAGTTCTTTCTGATTTTGACGGGCGTTTTCGGCACGATCTCGGGCGTGGGCATCTGGTTCGCGATTGGGCTGACGCATCCAGAGGCGACCAGCACCCTGATTCATAACTTCGTCTTCGGCTGGGCCATCGAGTGGGTTTTCTTTGTGGTGGAACTGACAACGGCAGCGGTTTACTACTACACGTGGAACAAGGTCGACGCAAAGCTGCATCTGGCTGTGGGCTGGGTGTATGCAGGGGC
>Ga0302324_100009481_pt1 | contig 20346 bp, 20 predicted proteins | sample Palsa_T0_1_FD_201949 | JGI IMG/M metagenome (GOLD analysis project Ga0302324, IMG submission 201949) | Peat permafrost microbial communities from Stordalen Mire near Abisko, Sweden - Palsa_T0_1 | ecosystem: Environmental > Terrestrial > Soil > Palsa > Peat permafrost | place: Sweden: Abisko...
GCCTACCGGCTCGACGCCGATGTTTATCTGCTCGCGCCGCAGGACGATGCCGCGATCGCCGCGCCGCTCGCGGCCGCGCAACTCCAGGCCGATGCGTACCAAGACGACTGGTGTGCGACCCGTAATCTGTTGCACCAGCTGACGAGCCTGCAGCGCGCCTGGACCGCTTGCACGCAGCCGCAGCACGGGCGGTTCGATTATTTTCTCTTTGTGCGACCGGATCTGCTGTACCTGGACAGCTTCCGGTTGGCGAAGCTCGCCTCGGCATTCGCAGGCGCAGGCAACATCGCCCTGCCGGCCTGGCAACGACACGGCGGCTTTAATGATCGCTTCGCGTTCGCCGATGCGACGGCCGCGCGCCATTACGCCGAGCGGCTAAGTCTCGTTGATCGATACTGCGGCCTCGCGCCGCTGCATGCCGAACGATTGCTGGCCTACGCGCTCTACCAGGGGGAATGCAAGGTCTGCGCTCTGCCCGTGCGTGCGCAAAGGATACGGGCCCATGGCGCGAAGGTCAGGGAGACATTCAGCGGCCTGAACAGCAACCTGCCGCGCAAGCCGCAGCGCTTTGCGCTCGATGGCACGCGCGGTCCGCTCTTCACGCGCTAGCGCGCGCGCGTCGCCTCCCGATGGGCCTCGATCCGGGGCAAAAGCAGCTCACGGCGCGCCAGACTTTCGGCCGACCAGTACTGCGCACGATCGTAGTATTCCGGCACCGATGCGGCCTGTGGCGGGATGATGACCCACGGCTGTTTGGAGACCGTGTAGATGTGTATGTCCGGGGGCAGATGATCCGGCGCATCCAGCGTGCCCACGCGAATGAACCGGATCACAGGACCCGCAGCCGCGTAGTTGCTCCAGACCGCGACCTGACAGATGGGACAGCGCGCGATCAGTTGTCCACGCCCGCTCTGCGAGGGGGTGCTGAGCAGCTGCGGTTCCGCCGTCAGATGCAGCACGAAATCCGCCTCGATCATCGCGTTCAACGCGAACGCCGCGCCGCTCTCGCGCTGGCACCAGCGACAATGACAGCAATGCACGATCAGCGGCCGCTGGATCATGCGATAGCGGATGTGCCCGCAGGCGCAGCCGCCGTCGAGCGGAAACACGTCGTCGCTGAGCACTTACGCCAGGGTCGTGCGATACAGCGCCAGCAATTTACTCCAGGCGCGCTCGGCGTCGGGTTTGCTGTAGATCGGCTTGCCGTTCTGCGCCGGCATGTCCGGCACACACCAGCCATGCTGGGCATCGGCATAGACTTCGATCTCGGCCGCAACTTGCGCGGCGGCGAAGGCCTCGCGCAATTTATCCTTGGCATCGGGCTGGCGCATGTCGTCATTTGAGGCGATCGCGATGTACAGGCGCGCCTTGATCTGCGGGGCCAGCAGATGCGGACTGTCGGCCTTATCGCTCACCAGTCCGCCGCCATGAAATGAGGCCCCGGCGCCAACGCGATCGTGCCCGACCGCGGCGCTCTTCAATACCAGCGGCCCGCCCATGCAGTAACCCTGCGTGCCGAGCTTTTTGCCCTTGTTTACCTGGCGCTGTGCATCGAGAAATGCCAGATAGGCGGTGGCGTCCGATTCGGCCGCTCCCGGCGCATTCAGGGGGCCCATCAGCGGCGGCAGCTTTGCCCGGTCCGCATCGCTCTGAAAATTGAAGTTGGAGATATCGCCAAACACCGGCGCCTTGGCAGTTCGGTAAAAGGGGTTCGGTACGAGCACCGCATAGCCCTGCGAGGCCAGGCGCTTGCCCAGCTCGCGAAACGAGGGCCGCAGCCCGAATGCATCCGTCCAGATCAACACGCCCGGATGGGCGCCTGTCGCCGGATGAATGAAGGCGGCATCACAAGTGCCGTCGCGCGTCTTGATCTCGACATCCTGCTCGATGAGCTTCACGCTCGCCGCGGCCGCCGAATGCGTCGCCGCGGCGAGGCCGACGGCTGCCGACAGCGCGACAAAATCGCGTCGCGAGCGCTTATCCGCAGCGCCATCGGCGCCCTGCGCATCCTGATCGTCGCTGTTCATGCTCGAAGCTCCTTGCGCGCTGCCACAGTGCCGTGCGCGCAGCATTTTACACTCAAGATTGACCTCCCCTAGTATCGCGCTTATGAGTGCAGCCGACGCAACGTTGCAATTCCCCGCTCGGATCGGCCTGGGTACCTGGCACATGGGTGCGTCGCGCTCGGCACGGCAGCCGGAGGTAGCCGCGGTCGCACACGCACTGGAGCTGGGTTACCGGCTGTTCGACACGGCCGAGATGTATGCCGATGGCGGCGCCGAGCGCGTGCTCGGCAGCGCCTTGAAGGGCTTCGGGGCCGCACAGCGCGAAGAGTTGTGCATCGTCAGCAAAGTTCTGCCCAGCAATGCCAGCCGGCGCGGCACGATACGCGCCTGCGAAGCCTCGCTCGCGCGCCTGGGCTGCGAGTACCTGGATTTGTATTTATTACACTGGCGCGGCTCGCACCCGTTCTCCGAGACGCTGGCAGGATTCGAAGAGCTGCTGCAGCGCGGGCTGATCCGTTACTTTGGTGTCAGCAACTTCGATGTCGACGATCTCGCACTCTGGCTCGATGCCGAACGCCAGCTCACTGTGCTGGCGACGCTGCAGTGTAATCAGCTGTATTACTGTTGCGCCGCGCGGGCCATAGAGTTTGCATTGCTGCCCCGGCAGCGTGCGCGTGGCATTCGCACGATGGCCTACTCGCCGCTGGGACAGGGCAGCTTGACGCAGCATCCGCTCTTGCAGCGCATCGGTCACGAGCGCGGGGTCACGGCGGCACAGATCGCCCTCGCCTGGAGTGTGCGCGAAGCGGACGTCGTGGCGATACCCAAATCGGTCGACCCGCAGCGCCTCGAGGAGAACCTGCGGGCGGCGGAGCTGCAGTTGAGTGCTGCGGAGCTGGCCCGGATCGATCAGGCGTTTGCGCCGCCGCGCTCGAAGCAGCCGCTCGAGACGACGTGATCACTCGCGCACGGCTGGCAGGCTTTGTGCCGGCGCTGCTCATCGCGCTCGCGGCGCGCGTGGCCGGCGCAGCCGATGCTCATAGCGCCTGCGATTATCTGACGCGCACGATCCAGGCACAGCCGGGCTCGGCGGTGTTTCTGGCCAGTTATCCGACGGTTGAGCATGGACCTTTGCAGCAAGCGGCATTTGTCTATGACAACGCCGTAGCCGCGATCGCGCTGGTCGCCTGCGGGCAGGCGGCACAGGCGCGCCGCATCGGCGATGCAATGCTGCTCGCCCTGGAGCACGATCGCTATTGGCACGATGGGCGATTGCGCAACGCCTATGCGGCCGGGGCGGTGAGTGCGGCGCCGCTGAAGCTTCCCGGCTGGTGGGACACGACGGCGGCCCGCTGGCTCGAAGATGGTTATGAGGTCAGCAGTGACAGCGGGAATATGGCCTGGGCGATGCTGGCGTTGCTGACATTGGACGCGCGCGCCGATGATCGTTACCGGCGCGGTGCACGGCAGATCGCTCAGTGGCTGGCTGCGCTGCGCGATGAGCGCGGAGCCGGCGGCTTTACCGGCGGCTATTTTGGCCATGAGCCCGAGCCGCACCACCTGAGGTGGAAGTCCACCGAGCACAACGTCGATCTGGCGGCGGCCTTTGCGCGGCTGGCGACTACCAGCGCTGATGCGCAGTGGGCCGCCCAGGCTGCAGCAGCCACGAGCTTTGTGGATTCCATGTGGAGTGCAGAGCGCGGCGCGTTCGCCGTCGGCACGGGCACGGATGGCCAGACGATCAATCCGATGCTGGCCCTGGATGCGCAGATCTGGCCGCTGCTGGCGCTGCCGCAGGCGAGCGAGCGCTACGCCGCGGCGCTCACGCTCGGTGCCAGCGGTTTGCGCAGCGGCCAGGGCTATAGCTACAGCGAAGCAGGCGGCGGGGTCTGGACCGAGGGTAGCGCGCAGATGGTCGTACTGCTCAAGCGTCTGCGCCGCACGGCCGAGGCCCGTAGCACGGCGGCTGCCGTCGCGGCAGCGCGCGCGAGCGACGGGGGCTACTACGCCACGGACGTGGCCGCGGTACCGACCGGTTTCATGCTCGCGACCGACCCGGGCAAGCCGCGCATGTATCTGCATCTGGAGCATCTCGGAGCCAGCGCCTGGGCGGCGCTCGCCGAGCAGGGGTTCAATCCATTCACCGGCGCGCGCACGTTGCCGCACTGAGATCAGCCGTGCAGTCACTGGTCAGCACAGAATGGCTCGGGCAGCACATTGGCGGCGAGGATTTGTGCCTGTTCGATGCGACGCTGTATCTGCCGAGCGAGCAGGTCGATGCCCGCGCGCAATATCGTGCCGCGCATCTGCCGGGTGCGCGCTTTTTTGATATTGACCTGATCGCCGATATCGAGTCGACACTGCCGCACATGGCGCCCACGCCCGCGCGCTTCGAGCACCTGCTCGCTGAGCTCGGCGTGAGCCGCCGGCAGCGCATCGTGTTCTATGACCAGAAGGGAGTGTTCTCATCGGCTCGCGGCTGGTGGCTCATGCGATTGTTCGGCCATACGCAGGCGGCGGTGCTCGACGGCGGCCTGCCTAAGTGGCGCGCGGAAGGGCGCGCATTGCGCGCCGGCGAGGAGCCGGCGCCGACCCGCGGAGATTATCGCTCCAGCTTCAACGCGCGTTATCTTCGCGGGCTGGGCGACGTGCTGGCCAACGTGTCGAGCGCTCGGGAACTGGTGCTCGATGCGCGTTCGGCCGACCGGTTTTACGCGCGCGTACCCGAGCCACGCGCTGGCCTGCGCGGCGGCCATATTCCAGGCAGCCGCAATCTGCCCTATACCGAGCTGCTCATCGACGCTCGCACGCTGCTGCCGGCGCCCGCGTTGCGCGCGCGCTTCAGCGCCGCCGGCGTGACGAGCCAGAGCGCCGTGGTCACCAGTTGCGGCTCGGGACTGACGGCCGCGGTGCTCAGCCTCGGGCTCGAGCTGGCGGGGCTGCCGGCCGGGGCTTTGTACGATGGTTCCTGGGCGGAGTGGGGCGCTCGCGAGGACACGCCGGTAGAGCCTTAGCCCGCGCGCTCCGGGCTTTGCGGTCACGTGGCGCGGCGGCGCGCGATGCCTTAGGGTATTCGTTTACCCGCGACAGTGACGTCCATGCCTGAACCCGCAGCTCCAGTCCAAACCCCTGTCGGCGCGCCGCCCGGCCGCATCGATGGGCTGCGGGTCATCGCGCTGTTCAAATACGCCAAGGCAGTGCTGCTGATCATCACGAGCTATGGCGTGCACAAATTGCTCGATCCGACGCTGGTCGAGAAAATCCGTGTGTGGTCCGCGACGCTGACGGATCGGGTCGATCAACGCCTGATATTGCGCGCGCTGAGCTGGGTGGAGGGCCTGGGTGCGAACCGGCTGCAACTCGTGGTCGCGGTAGGAGTCGCCTATACGGTTGTGGTCCTGGTCGAGGCGACCGGGCTGTGGTTGCGTCGGCAATGGGGTAAGTGGTTCACCGTGGTGCTGACGGCCTCACTGATACCGTTTGAAGTCTGGGACTTCTACTCGCGGCCGCCGGGCCGCCGGCTGACCGTGGCGGTCACGCTCACGGTCAACATCATCATCCTGGCTTACCTGATTTATGTGCTGCGTTCGGGTCAGGAGCGACGCCGGCAGGTCGAGGGTGGTTGAGGCGGGGCTCAGACCAGGTTGAGATCGAGCGCTGAGGTCTGCGCGAAGATGCGCTCGCCTTGAGCCGCCGAGAGGCCCCAGAGCGAGCGAAACAAGCCCCCGAGCACCGCGCGATAGTCATTGAGCACGGGATAGTCCCGGTCCTGGAACAGGCTCGCGCGCTCGAGTCGGATCTGATTTCCGGCCAGGCGCGCGCCGTTGATCGAGCCGCCCAGTACCCAGTAGACGGTGCCGTGCCCATGATCGGTGCCGCGGTTGCCGTTTTCGCGAAAGGTGCGTCCGAATTCCGACAGCACTACCACGACCGTGTTGTTCCACTCGCTGCCGAGCGAGTTGGCGTAGGCCTGCAGGCCGCGACCCAGGTTGGTCAGATTGTTGGCCAGTGTGCCCTGCGCGGCGCCTTCGCCCACGTGAGTGTCCCAGCCCCCGACATCGATGAAGCCGATGCGGTAGGTATCGCGCATGAGCCGGCCCATGCGCTCGGCCTCGAGCTCAAAGCCTTTGGTATTGATGGCGTCACGATTGGCGCTGTTCATCTCTTCAGTCATCTGCGCAGCCACCTCCTGACGCAATTCCAGCCCGCTATCGACCGCGGCCTGCAAGGGGTGACCGTCATACATGGCGCTGAGTATGTGCGCCTGGCGATCATCGAAGGGCGGCTTGCCGACGCTCTTGAGCGACAGGTTCGGCACGGTGCCGGTGCCCTGGAAGGCCAGCGGCAAGGCGTCGGTAAAGGCGATCGGTGCGGCATTGGCCGAGTTGCCAATCAGCGTCTCGGACAGGCGGGCCAGAAATCCCGAGCGATAGTTGCGTGCGCTGTTGACCGGCTGACCGAGCTCGATGCTGTCCTGGGTCTCGAAGTGGCTGCGCGTCAGATCATCGGTACCGGCAAAAGGCACGAAGGCCACCTGTCGCTGCAGGTACATTGCGCCGATCGTGTCGCGCACGCAGGGCGCGAGCGCCCAATCGGCATCGAGCGCCATCGCACCGCTGCTCGCGGCCGCGTCTGGCTTGGCGATGGCGATGTTCGGCCGTGCTTCGTAGTAGAAGCTGCTCGAGTAGGGTATCAGCAGATTGGTCGAATCGTAGCCACCACGCAGAAACACCAGCAGGAAGCGCGGGCCGGAGGTTGGCGCCGCATACAGCCGGCCAGCGCCACCGAGGCCGACCAGCGCGGCGCTCCCCAATCGCAACAGTTCACGGCGGTTCATCATGGCTCCTTCAGCAATTACTCATAGCTGAACTCGGGGGAGGATAGAAGGAACGTGTTCCATTCCTGCGCAGAATTCGCCCGTTCGAGCGCCGCGCGTGTGTTGGCCGCCAGGTACGGCTCCAGAGCCTCGAAGTACAGGCGATTGGAGAGCTGCGGAAAGCCGGTCCTGCTCGGCGCAGTGCCATCTTCGGGGTCGAACAGTCCGGCGTTGCCCGAACCGATCGCGCGCGCTATCTCAAAGCGACGGCTCAGCTGTCCGGAGCTGGCCCAGCTGAGCTCGGCAAGCGGATAGCCATCCGGCGTCTGCCGGCCATACGGGGCTTCGCCCAGTCCATTGAGCCAGTTGAGCAGCGGCCGCGTGCTGCTGACGCTGCGCCCGTCATAAGCAAAGCGCACTGCTGAGACCACATATCGCATCGGGTCCTTGAATTTGCTGCCGAGGGAGGCGTTGAACTCCCGCGACAGCAGCAGCGTGCGCAACACCGCAGCGATGTCCCCGTCGGTGCGCTCGAACGTCTGTGCCATGCGCGCGACCAGTTGTGGCGGCGGGTTGTCGGCCAGGAAGTAGCTCGCGAGCTCGCGCGAGATGAAGCGGGCGCAGGCGCTCTGGTGCACGATCACGTTCACGGCGTTCTCGACCTCGAGCATGCCGTTGCCTTGTATGTGCTGCCCGAGCAGCAGCTTGGGACCGAAGTCATGGCGCGCCGGATTGAATTCAAAAGCGCCACGCCGGCGGTACAGGGGTTGCCATTCAGGCCGCAGATGCGGCGCTGGGCCGACATTGACCCCGACGCCGGTCAGCACGCGTGCGAGCTGCTGCACGTCCTGCTGCGTATAGCCGCCGTCGACGCCGAGCGTATGCAGCTCCATGAGCTCGCGCGCGTAGTTCTCATTGATATGACCGGCGGCATTCTGATTGTTGTCCAGATACTGCAGCATCGCCGGATGCTCGAGCGTCGCGAGCACGAGGTCCTTGAAGTGACCGAGCGCGTTCGGCCGGATCGCGTGCTCCTCATAGTCCGCGACCAGCCAGCGCAGCTCGGCCTTGTGCTGATAGACGCTGAAATGATTGAGCCAGAACCAGATCATCTGCTCCTGCAATTGCGAGGGCGAATACACGGCGCGCAGCAGATCGCGGCTGATGGCCTGCGAGGCGAGCTTGTTGCCGTTGTCGTTGAGGCTCTTGCGCGCCTGTTCGCGCTCGGCGCCATCGGGCATGGCATCGATCTGGCGGCGCTGCTCTTTGATCTCGACGAGCCATTGCGCCGGATCGGCGTGCGAGATGTCCATCGCATCGATCTGGGCGGCGATCGGCGCGGGCAATGTCTGGTCACGCGCGGCAAGCTGCGCGTCGAGGAAGCGTTCGCGTCCGAGATGCCGATAGGCCGCGACACTGGCGCTATCCAAGCCGAACTCGACGCGCTCGAGCCAGAGCGAGTCCTCGCGCTGCAAGGGCCGCAATCCGGCTGTGTTCGGGGCGGCGGTATTCGAGCCACTGCGCTGCGCAGGACTGGCGCAGCCGAGCAGCAGCAGCGCGCCCAGGCTCAGTGCCACGAGCGTACGCGCCTCGCGCAGCCTCCGGAGGCGGCGCGCTTCAGCGGCCTTAAGCGCAAGCACAGTCAAGCTGGGTGATTCCTTAATGCAGTGCTCAAGCATAACGGCCGCGCACGAGCGGCGTTGACAGTCCGCTTGATGCATCGCATCTACTGCGCCACAGTACTGGCATAAGCGTCAGGATACGTGCGCTGCCGTGACGGAGTGCTCATCTGGGCGAGCGCTGGCGCGGCTGTGCTTTTCCCTCTAGCCTCGGGGGCTACGATGTACAAGGTCTATGGCATGTCGATGTCGGGCAATTGCTACAAGGTCAGGCTGTTGCTCGAGCAATTGCAGATTGCGTATGACTGGATCGAAATCGATACGCGCAGCGGCCGCACGCGCAGCGCGGAATTTCTGGCCATGAACCCGAACGGCCGCGTGCCCACGCTCGAGCTCGAGCCCGGGCAGTTTCTCGCCGAATCCGATGCAATTCTTTTTTATCTCGCCGAGGGCACGCGCCTGTGGCCCCAACGGCGGCGCGAGCGCGCCGAGGTGCTGCAGTGGATGTTCTTCGAGCAGTACAGTCACGAGCCCTATCTCGCGGTGGCGCGATTCATCTGCCTGCTGCTGCCGTCCGATCATGCGCGCCGCGCTGAACTGCCGCGGCTGCACGAGCGCGGCTACCAGGCACTTGCGATCATGGAGCTGCACCTCAAATCGCGCGCCTTCTTCGTCGCCGAGACCTATGGCATCGCCGACATAGCCCTCTATGCCTACACACATGCGGCCGCCGATGGCGGCTTCTCGCTGCAGCGCTATCCGGCCATCCTGGCCTGGCTCGCGCGCGTTGAGAGCCAGCCGCGCTTCCTGCGCATGCCGTCGCAGCCCGTAGTATGAGCGCGGCGCAGAGGTAACGGTCTTGTACACACCGGAGCATTTTTCTGAAACGCGGCCCGAGGTCCTGCGCGCGCTGCTCGCGCGCCACCCGCTGGCACTGCTGATCGCCCAGACCTCTGCGGGGCTCAGCGCCGAGCACATACCAATGCAATGGACGGCGCGCGCGGATGGTGCGCAGGTGCTGCGCGGTCACGTGGCACGCGCCAATGCGCTCTGGCGCACGCTGCCAGCTGCCACGCCGGTGCTGGCCGTATTCACGGGAGCGCGGCAGTACATCTCGCCCAGCTGGTATGTGAGCAAGCAGGAGTCGGGCAAAGTCGTGCCGACCTGGAACTACGCCACCGTGCACGCACGCGGCCGCATCCGCTTCATCGAGGATGCAGCCTGGCTTGCGAGCCTGGTCGAGTCGCTGACCGACGCGCAGGAGCGCGTACGCGAGCCACGCTGGCACGTGGCAGATGCGCCGGCTGATTACATCGCGGCGATGCTGCAGGGCATTGTCGGCTTCGAGATCGAACTGCAGGGGCTCGAGGGAAAATTCAAGGCCAGCCAGAATCGCAGCGCCCCGGATCGTCTTGGCGTCGTGCAGGGTCTGCGCGCACAGGGACTGTCGGCCGAAGACATCGCCGAGCTGTGCCGCGAGCCGGCAAGAACATGAGTGCGGCCGCGCCGATCGGCGCCTGCGGCGATACTCAGGCAGTGGATGTCGGCTTCCTGCAGCTGACCTGGGCGCAGGTTGCACTGCTCGGGATAGTGCAGGGGGTCACCGAATTATTGCCCATCAGCAGCACGGCGCATTTGCGCGTGCTGCCGGGCCTGCTCGGCTGGCCGGATCCGGGCTCAGCGTTCTCGGCGGCCATGCAGCTGGCGAGCTTCGCAGCCGTCGTGGCCTATTTCCGCACCGACATCGCGCAGCTGACTCGGGCTGGATTGCGCGCCGTCTCGCAAGGCAATTATCGCTCGCACGATTCGCGCATTTTGCTCGGCATTGTGCTCGGGACCGTGCCTCTACTGCTCGCGGGCTACGCGCTTCGATCGGTTCTCAACGCCTGCCACTCGCCGCTGCGCGGCTTGATGGTCATCGGCTGCGCCTCCATCGGCATGTCGCTGCTGCTGGCGCTCTCCGAGAGGATCGCGCGCCACGACCGCGGCTATGCTCAGATCCGGGTGCGCGATGGATTGATTGTCGGCGCAGCGCAGATGCTCGCGCTGATACCGGGTGTATCACGCTCGGGGGCGACGCTGACGGCGGGGCTGTTCTGCGGCATGCAGCGCGAGACCGCGGCCCGCTTCTCCTTCCTGCTCGGTCTGCCCGCGATCACGCTCGGCGGTCTGTATGAGCTGCGTGTGCTGATCAAGGCGGGGCTCGGCGCTCCCGGCTGGATCACGCTGACGATCGGCTTGGGCTGCGCGAGTATCACGGCCTTCTTCGCAATCTACGGTCTGCTGCGCTATCTGGAACGGCGCAGCACCTGGGTGTTCGTCTGGTATCGGCTGATCTTTGGCGTGGCCATCGTAGCGGGCGTTGCCGCGGGTTATCTGCAAAACTAATTCGCTTAAGCCAACGCCCACTCGGCCGCCTGCCGGGCGTGAATGCTCGTGGTATCCAGCACCGTCACCGCCGAGTCGTCGGGTCCGATGATCATCGACAGCTCGGTGCATCCCAGAATGATCGCTTGCGCGCCCTGGGCGATCAGCGCGCCGATGATCCGCTGCAACTGCGCGCGCGAAGGGGCCAGTACTTTGCCCAGACAAAGCTCGTGGAAGATCACGCCATGGATCAGCTCGCGATCGGCCGGTTCGGGTACCAGGACCTGCAGCCCCTGGCGCGCGCCGAGGCGCTCGCGATAGAACGGCTCCTCCATCGTGATGCGCGTGCCGAGCAATCCGACCTTGCTCAATCGGGCGCCGGCAATCTCCCGCGCCGTGGCATCGGCGATGTGCAGCAGCGGAATGCGTACGGCCGCCTCGATCGCATCGGCTACCTTGTGCATCGTGTTGGTACACAGCACGATGCTCTCTGCGACCGCCAGCTCGAGCGCGCGCGCGGCGAGCGCGAGCTGCGCGCCCACGGCCTGCCAATCCCCGTGCTGCAGGCAGCGCTCGAGGTCGTGGAAGTCGACGCTGTAGAGCACCAGCCTGGCCGAGTGCAGGCCACCGAGACGCTGCTTGATGACTTCATTGATCTGCCGGTAGTAGGGGATGGTCGACTCCCAGCTCATGCCGCCGATCAGACCGATGGTGCGCATCAATGGCTCGTGTCGGCCCAGTAGGCCTCGAGCAGCTCGTGCATGCGCCGCCACATCGGCCCGGGCCGGCCCGTGCCGACACTGTGGCCGTCGAGCGTGGTGACGGCGACCACGCCGCGGGTTGCAGCGCTGAGCCAGATCTCATCGGCCGCGCGCAATTGCAGCTCGCTGATCTCGACGCTGCGCCGGGCGATGCCGTGTGCATCGGCCAGCTGCTCGATGAGACTGCGCGTGGTGCCCGGCAGCAGCCGGCGCGAGTTCGGCGGCACGCGTACCTCGTCGTCCTTGACGATATAGACGGTCGAGGCGCTGGCATCGGTGAGCCAGCCATCGCGCAACAAAATCGTCTCCTCGGCGCCCGCCTCCACGGCTTGCTGGCGCAGCAGTACATTGGCCAGCAGCGCCACCGACTTGATGTCGCATCTGGCCCAACGCGTGTCGCTCGCGGTGATGCAGGCGACGCCGTGCTCGAGCGCTACCGCATTGGGGGCAGGCAGCGGCGTGCAATAGGCGAATATGGTGGGCTCAATTTCGGGCAGCGGCGCATGCCTGCGGCCGAATTCGGCGCCGCGCGAGACCTGCAGATACACGTAGAGCTCCCCGCCGCCATTGACGCCGATGAGCTCCTCGATCAACTGGCGCCATTGCGGCTCGCTGTGGGGATTGCGAATCTTCAATTCGCGCAGGCTGCGCGTGAGCCGCGCCAGGTTGGCCCCGATCTGGCGAGCGCGGCCGTGGCGCACCGGGATGACCTCGTAGACGCCGTCGCCAAACAGGAAGCTGCGATCCAACGGCGAGATGCGCGCCTCGCGCAGCGGCAACAGGCTGCCGTTGAGGTGACAGAGCGGCAATGGCTCGGCCATTGCGCTATTTCTTCTGAAACCACAGCGCCACGGTGTCGCTCAGGCGGTTCCACAGCCCGCCCAGGGGCACGTCGGACAGCGGGTAGAGCGGCACCGAGCTCACGGGCTTGCCCGCGACGGCGACGTGCAGCTCGCCCACGGCGCTGTGTGTCGTCAGCGGCGCGATCAGCGGCCGTTGCACGCTCGCCATGGTCTCGATGCTGGCGCCCTGACCGCGCGGCACGACGATGTTGATATCGACAGCCGGACCGACCGGGTAATACTCCTGCGGCGCCTTGAAGATGCGCGGATTCAAGACGACCACGCCGTGTTTCTTGACGTTGACCGACTCATAGAAAGTGAAGCCGTAATTGAGCAGCGCAGCGCTGGCCTGCTCGCGCCCCTTGATGCTGCCCGAGCCCAGCACGACGCCAATCAGGCGCATGTCCTGACGTTTGGCCGAGGTCACGAGGCAATAGCCAGCCGCATCGGTGTGGCCGGTCTTCAAGCCGTCGACCGAGGGGTCGAGCTCGAGCAGCCCGTTGCGATTGTCCTGCTTGATATTGTTCCAGACGAATTCGCGAATCGAGAACCACGGGTAATACTCCGGGTAGTCGCGCAGCAGCGCGATCGCCATGCGCGATAAATCCCGCGCGGTGCTGTAGTGCGTAGCTGAGGGCAGGCCACTGCTGTCATCGAAATGCGTATCGTTCATGCCCAGGCGATGCGCGTAATCATTCATGAGCTGCACGAACCCGGCCTCCGTGCCGCCGACGCGCTCGGCAAGCGCGATCGTGGCATCGTTGCCCGACTGCACGATCATGCCTTTGATGAGCACTTCGGCGGGTACCTGGCTGCCGACCTGCACGAAGGTGCGCGAGCCTTCCGCGCGCCAGGCGTGCTCGCTGATCGTGACCAGGTCCGTGAGCTTGAGGGCGCCGGCTTTGAGCGCGTGAAACACCACATAGCAGGTCATGAGCTTCGTCAGGCTCGCGGGCTGCAGGTGCGTGTCGGGGTTGCGCGCCGCGAGCATCTGACCGCTGCTGTAATCGACCAGGATATAAGCGCTCGCATCCACGTCGGGTGCACTGGGAATGATGCTCGGCCCCGCGGCGGGGCTCGGCGCCGGAGCCGCGCTCGAGCTCGCGGGAGGCGCTGTCGGGGCCGTGGCGAGGGTCAGTATCGGGGCGAGCAGCAAAACAGCGGCGACGCAGCCGGTTAGCGAGGCGGACGGCTTCATGCAAATGGGTATCCTAAGTCAGCGGTGAGTGGGCAAGTTTAGCGGCGTTAGTCAGTCCTGTGCGAGACGCGCGTCGGTAAAACCCAATGCGCCGAGCCGCTGGATGAGCTGGTCGAACTGCTGCACGTTGTCGATCGGACCGATGCGCACGCGCTGCAGCGGTGCAGTCCGGGTCGCGCTCAAGGTGAAGACATGCTCGAGGCCGGCGCCACGCAGTGCCTGCTCGACCCGATGCGCATTCTCGGCCTGCGCGTAGGCGCCCACCTGAATGTAGTAGCGGCTCATCGGCAGCGGCGCGGTGAGCGCGGGCGCGCTGCTGACGCCGACGCTGGCCGCCGAGGCCGCGGGCGTGGTCGCGGGCAGCTGGGCCGTCAATGGCGCCACGGCTGGAGTCAGCGCCTCGACCTGAACAAAGGCGGTGCCGTTGCGGATCATGTCGAGCCTGGATGCGGCTGTATAAGACAGATCGATGATCCGATTGCTGACGAATGGCCCGCGATCGTTGATGCGAACGACGACACTGCGGCCATTGGCCAGGTTGGTGACGCGCGCATAGCAGGGTAACGGTAGCGTCTTGTGCGCGGCAGTCATCGCGAACATGTCGTACGGCTCGCCGATCGCGGTGCGCAGACCGTGAAAATCGGTGCCATACCAGGAGGCCACGCCGCGCTCGACATAACCATCAGCGCTCGGCAGCACGACGTAGCGATGGCCGCTCACACTGTAGAAGGGCGGATTGCCCAAGGCGCTGCGCGGCTCGGCGCGCGGCATCGCGTCGGGCACGCTGGCGATGTCGGCCGGTATCGGCGCCGGCCGCACCGTCTGGGGCGCCGACGGGCTGGGGCGCCGTGGGCTGGGTGCGCAGCCCGCAGCCGCGAGCGTCAGCGCCATGACCCCTGCCAGCGCCGCGATCGGCTTGCAGCGCGCGCCTGATCTCATACGGCTAGAGCGCAGCCTCCTGGACTATGCGCTGGCGGATGGCCTCGGCCAAGTCGTGCACTGCCATGGCATACAGCGGGCTGCTGTTGTAGCGCGTGAGCACGTAGAAGTTCTGGAAGCCGATGCGATAGGCCATGGCATCGGGCTCGGGAGCCGCCAGCAGCAGCGCCGGCGTGGAGTCCGGCAACGCGCTTGCAACGCTCAAGCCGCGCGCGCGCAGGCTGCCCAGCGTCTCGTTCAGCGTCATGTGCTCGGCCGGAGTCAGGCTCGCATCGCTGGCAAACTGCGTCTCGGCGAGCACCGGTGCGCCGTATTGCCAACCGTACTGATGCAGGTAGTTGGCGGTGCTCGCGAAGATATCGCCCCATTCGTTCCACAGATCGCTGGCGCGCGCGTGTACGGTGCTCACGGCATATTTGCGATAGCTCGAGGGCATGAACTGCAAGGCGCCCATCGCGCCGGCATAGGAGCCGCGAATGCTCCGAGGCTCGAAGCCCGCTTCGTGCGCCAGCAGCAAATACTCGCCGAGCTCCTTGCGGAAATAATTGGCGCGCGGCGGGTAGTCGAAGCCCAGAGTCGCCAGCGCATCGACCACGCGATAACGGCCGGTCACGCGCCCATATTGCGTCTCCACGCCGAGCACGGCGATCAGGTATTCGGGGGGCACCTGATACTCGAGTGCGATCTGGTCGAGCAGCTCTTTGTGCTCATGCCAGAGCTGCACCCCGGCATCGATGCGCGCCGGCGGCAGCACGCGTGCGCGATACTCCCACCATTGCAGCGTTTTCTCGGCCGGCCGGCTCATCGCATCGATGACGCGGCCTTGCGGCTCGGCTGCGCCGAGTACGGCAGTGAGCTGATCACGATCGAGTCCTCGCGCCACCAGCTGATCGATGAAACTGCGGATCTCGGGACGATTGAGGTCGAAATGATCCGGCTCGATCGCATTGGGCGGGGCCGCCGGCAATACCGTGGGCACCGGCACTACAGTGGGTACCGGCGCGATCGCAGCGGCGGCAGGTGTGTCGCTGGCATCGGCGTGCGGCGCGACGGGTGCGGCGGTTGGCGACGCATCCGCGCCCAGTGCGGCGTGACTGCATAGCAATGCTGATGAGAGCAGTGCGATCCACAACGGCGAGGATTTCATAACCTTTAGGAGCCGATCAGTTTGCGGTGCGAATACAAGCCCATCAAAATACCGAAGCCCGCCAGCAGCGTCACGACCGATGTACCGCCATAACTGACCAACGGCAATGGCACGCCGACCACCGGTACCAGACCACTGACCATGCCGGCATTGATGAACACGTACACAAAAAAAGTCAGCCCCAGGCTCAGCGCCAGCAGGCGCGAGAAGGTATCGTTGGTCTGCATCGCCAGCCACACCGAGCGCGCGACGATGAACAGATACAGCGCGAGCAGCACGATCAGCCCGATGAGTCCGAACTCCTCGCCCACGACCGCGAAGATAAAGTCAGTCGAGCGCTCCGGCAGGAACTCGAGCTGAGCCTGGCTGCCGTTCATCCAGCCCTTGCCGAACAGCCCGCCCGAGCCCAGAGCGATCTGACTCTGGATGATGTGATAACCGGCGCCCAGCGGATCGGTCTGCGGATTCAGGAAGGTCAGTACGCGCGTGCGCTGATACTCGTGCAGCGAGCTCCAGCCCAGCAGTGCGGCCGCCACTGTTCCGAGCAACACCATAACGATGATGCGCATGGACAGTCCGGCCATCAGCACCAGCAGGGCGCCGCTGGCGGCGATCAGCGCCGCGGTGCCCAGGTCGGGCTCGACCGCGACGAGTGCGGTTGGAAGAAAAATGATCAGGCCCAGCATCAGCAGTGAGCTCCAGGTCGGCGGCAACGGCCGATCGTGCAGGTACCAGGCCGCCAGCATCGGCACTGCGAGCTTCATGATCTCCGAGGGCTGAAATTTAAACAGACCGAGGTTCAGCCAGCGTTGCGCGCCTTTGCCGATCACGCCGCTCACGGCCACGACCAGCAACAGCAGCACGCCGATCAGGTACAGCCACGGGGCCAGCCGCCGCAGCACGTTCGGACTCGCGTGCGTGAGCGCGAGCATCGCGGCCGTGCCCAGCGCCAGGCGCATCACGGTGCGCACGATCGTATCGACACTCTGGCCTGAAGCGCTGTAGAGGATGATCAGACCGTAGATTGCCAGCGCGCCCAGACCCAGCAGCAGCGGTCCGTCCAGATTGAGCACCGACAACAGCCGTGCGCTCGAGAACAACGTGCGGCGCGTGCGCGCGTAGCTGGAATCGTCAATCATCGGCCTGCGCTTCGGGCGTCACGATCTCGGCGGGGTTGGGTGTGTTTTGTCGCAGCAGATAAGCGTCCATGACCTTGCGGGCGATCGGTGCGGCGGCGCTGGCGCCAAAGCCGCCGTTCTCGACCAGCACGGCAACGGCGATGCGCGGCGCCTCGACCGGCGCGAAGGCGATGAACCAGGCGTGATCCTTGAGCCGCTCCTCAACCTTGGCGCTCAGCGAGGCGCTGCGCGCGACCGTGAAGACCTGCGCTGTGCCGGTCTTGCCCGCGATGCTGTAGGTCGCACCCTTGCTCATTGCGGCGGCCGTGCCGTAGGTGGCCGCCCCAACCATGCCGCCGCGCACGAGCTCCCAGTCGGCATCGCTGACACCCTGGATCGCAGGCTCGGCCACTGGCGCGATCGTCTGGATCTTGCCGGCGGCGTCGCGTACGCCCGTAACGAGCCGTGGCCGAAAGCTCTTGCCACTCGCAGCCAGCACCGAGGCGACGTGCGCGAGCTGCAACGGGGTGACGAGCAGATAGCCCTGACCGACGCCGAAGTTCACGGTCTCGCCGGGAAACCAGACCTGATCCTCCTTGCGCTTGAAAGCCGTCTTCTTCCATTCCGGAGACGGCAGCAGGCCGGGCTTCTCGCCGCTGATGTCGATGCCGGTCAACGCGCCGTAGCCGAAGGGCGTCATGAAGCTGGCGATGCGCTCGGCGCCGATCGTGGCCGCCAGACCGTAGAAATAGACATCGCAGGATTTGGCGATCGCATGCGTCAGATCGAGCCAGCCGTGCCGACCGGTCTTGCCCTCGCGAAACAACAGCCGGCTGTTTGGCAGATGAAATACGCCCGCACAGAACTCCTGCTTGTTCGGATCCACCACGTGATAGGTCAGGCCCGCGAGCGCAATCACCGGCTTGATCGTGGACCCGGAAGGGTAGGTGCCACGCAAGGCGCGATTGAGCAGCGGCTTGTCGATATTGTCCGATAGCGTCGCGTACTCGCTGCGCGAGATGCCGCGCGCGAACTCCGTCGGATCAAAGCCGGGCTTGCTCGCCAGTGCCAGCACATCGCCGGTGTTGGGATCGAGGGCGACGACGGCGCCGCGGTGATCGCCCAGACCGTCTTCGGCGGCCTGCTGCGTCCTCAGATCGATCGATAGGATCAGATCATCGCCGGCACTGGGCGGCTGCGAGCGCAGCACGGGCGCGTAGGCGCCCTGACGCTGCACCGAGCGACCCTGGGCATTGACGAGGATCTGCCGAAAGCCGTTGCGGCCGTGCAATTGCGGCTCATAGGCGCTCTCCACGCCGAGCTTGCCGATCAGCGTGGTGCCGGCATAGGCCGCGCGATCGATGCGCTCCAGATCCTGCTCGCTGATGGCGCTCACATAGCCCAGCGCATGCACGCCGAGCTGACCGAAGGGGTAGTGGCGCGTCTGGCGTGTCGCCAGATCAACACCCGGGAACTCGTGTCGATGCACGGCGAAGCGGCCGATCTCCTCCTCGGTGAGCCGCAATCGCACCGGCACGTCGTCAAAGCTGCGACGCGAGAAAATCACGCGGCGCGTGTCTTCGAGCTCATCAGGGTCGATGAGCCCCAGATTGACCAGGCGCTTGAGGGTATCGTTGAGATCCGGGACCTGTTCGCGCACGAGCTCGAGCTGGTAGGCGGGCTCGTTGTTGGCCAGGATGTTGCCACCGCGATCCAGAATCACGCCGCGGCTGGCGGGGATCGGGTCCAGGCGCACGCGATTGCCCTGCGAGAGCTCCATGTAATAGTCATGGCGCACGATCTGCAGGTAGCTGAGCCGACCGATCAGCGTGAGTATCAGGACAGTGATCACCAGCATGGCGGCGAACGTGCGCTGCGCGAAGATGCGCTGCTCGTTCCACTGATTCTTGATGCGCACTTGTGAGTTCACGATCCGAATTTCGCCTGGGTGGCCCGTCTCAACGTGAGTCGTCGAATCGACCCATCACGCCGACCACGAGCGGCCAGATGAGCCCGCCGGTGAGCGTATGTACCCATCGCGCCGGGGTGGACAGCGGGTGGCCGCTCCAGCCATCGATGACCCACAGCAGAAACTCATATCCCATCAGCGCCGCAAACACAAACAGTGATTGCTCAAACAGTGGCTTGGCGCGCACTAGCAGGTTCAGGCGTATGGCCAGATAGGTCGTAAAGGCGAGCGCGAGCGCATGCTCGCCGAGCAGCGGGCCCTGGAACACGTCGAGCGCCAACCCACTGCTCCAGCCCAGAAACAGCCCGCCGCTGCGCGGGCGCATGGTGGACCAGTACAGCACCGTAAGCACCAGGAACTGTGGCCGCACGATGGCGAACCAAGTCGGCAATGGCAAGACCGTCAGCACCAGGGCGATGATGGCAGTCAGGTAAATGGTCACGCCCAGATGGCGATCACTCATTGCTCGCCGTCCGGTATCTTCGGCGGCGGCTTGGCCGGTGCTGCGGGCACTGGTGCTATCGGCGGGTTGGGCGCCGGCGCATCGGGATGGCTCGGTTCGAACTGCAGCAGGATGACCTCGCGATCGTGATCGACGTGCGCGAGGGGCTGGGCCCGCACCTGCGCGAGCAGCTGATTGCTCTCACGGCGCACCCCGCTGATGCGGGCGACTGGCAGGCCGGCCGGGAACACGCCACCCAGCCCCGAGCTGACCAGCAGATCCCCGCCCTTGACGTCGGAATTGACCGCAAGATATGGCAGCAGCAACTCGCCCGAGTTGCCCGAACCGATCGCGATCGAACGCAGAGCGTTGCGCACCACCGCGACCGGTATCGCGTGTTCCGGATCGGTTACCAGGATAACCTCGGCGCTCCAGGGTCCCACGCGCGCGACCTGGCCCAAAACGCCGCTGCCATCGACGACGGCCTGATTGACGTGCACCCCGTCGCGCGTGCCTTTGTTGATCACGATGCGCTGGCGCAGCGGATTGGTCTCGACGTTGATGACCTCGGCGAGCTGCCAGCTCTTGATCAGCGGGGGCAGGCCGTCGCGCAGTTGGCGCAGTTCGGCGTTTTCCTGCTCGAGCGCACTCGCGCGCATGACCTGCAGCTCGAGCTCGCGCTCGCGGGCTCGCAAGAGCTCATTTTCAGCGCGCAGTTCGGCTTGTCCCTCAAAGCGCGAGGTCAGCGTGCGCCAGGCCGAACTCGGCGAGTTCACGGCCACCTGCACCGGATAGGCCGCGGCCTGCAGCGCAAAGCGCAGGCGCTGTTCCCATTGGCCGTGCTGGTCGTAGTACATGAGCACGACCGACAGCAGCGCGTAGATCGTGAAGCGCAGCCCCGGCGAGGGTCCGCGACCGTATAACGGTCGATCTACCTCGGTGCCGAAGACCGCCATGGCTGCGACCCTAGCTCTTGGGCCGCACGACGGGTGCGTTGGTCATTCCAGTCCGAAATGTCCCGGGCCCATCTGATCCATGAGCTCGAGGATGCGGCCACCGCCGCGAGCCACGCAGGTCAGCGGATCATCGGCCACGACGACCGGCAATCCGGTCTCCTCCATG
>Ga0302324_100009482_pt1 | contig 20346 bp, 18 predicted proteins | sample Palsa_T0_1_FD_201949 | JGI IMG/M metagenome (GOLD analysis project Ga0302324, IMG submission 201949) | Peat permafrost microbial communities from Stordalen Mire near Abisko, Sweden - Palsa_T0_1 | ecosystem: Environmental > Terrestrial > Soil > Palsa > Peat permafrost | place: Sweden: Abisko...
TGCGATATTGACCACCGCCGGCCTCACCTTATTGACGAGCGGCCCAAAGCTGTCGGGGGCAGGCGCGGCAAAGGCTGCCGTGCCCGCCAGCATTCCACCGGACAGGCACAACGCCGCAGTAGCGCGCCGAAGCGCCGGCAAAAGTGCGACCATGCTCAACCTGCGCATTTTCACGACCCTCCAAAGACTGAGCGGCTGACACCTGACTACGGACGCCGGTGGAGAATATCGAACGTCGGTCGCTTGGCGGTAGGCTCGGAAATTACCTAACTGATGGCTCTTCATCATCATTGGGCTGTAGCTGGCGCGCCGACTCAGCGGGATCAGCGTGCTGCGCCGGGACGGCGGCCGCTCTTCCGCAACTGAACGAGCGCATCGTCGAAGCTTCCTTTGATCAGAAATCAGAAATGATCGTCGCGCGGACCTGAGTATTTTCCGAGTCTGCCGACGCCATCGATCGATAACTATTTTTCGACTCCGAGGCTCTGTAACGCCGACCTTCGCTGACGTCGGCTCAAACCGATAACAAGGAGACGGACTCATGAAACGCTCGACTCTCGTCGGCTCGGTGGCAACCTGCATTTGTCTTGGTCTCGCCGCACCGCTGCTGGCAGCTGAACCTCAGGTCGCCGGCACGGTAACTCCGCCGCCGCCCAACGAGCAGAATGTCTCCACCCCTAAGCCCGCCGAGAAGTGCTTGAGCGATCTGCACGCCTTCGACAGTCAGATGGAGAAGGATGGTTACTGGCTGGGCGGATCCGGATATGGGTACGGCTATCCGATCGGCGGCTACGGGTATCGCTATCCGATCGGCGCTCATCAAGCGGCGACCACGACTCAGGCGACGACCACGACAGGTTATCAGACGGCGCGACCGGGATACGAGGTCCGGATCCTCGTTGCCTCCGCCAACATCCTCGCCCGAAATGGCCAACAGCAGCCGTGCGAGGACGTGCTCGCTGCGAGCCGCGGCATCTACAAGCTTTACGTCGCCGATATGCACAGCGGGGGAGTACCGATGGCGGACTTGCCGGGCTGGCGTAAGCAGCAGATCGCCGGCGCGAAGCCGGTCACGAGCACGAACGCCTCATTCCGTTCCGACGAATTGCTCGGCACCGACGTCCGCAATGCGCAGGACGAAGCTCTCGGCAGTGTCGAGGATCTCGTCATCAGTCCGCAGACCGGCAAGATCGCCTACCTGGTGATCGCTCGGGGCGGAATTTTCGGGATAGACGAAAAATACGTTCCGGTTCCCTGGAGTGACTTCAAGGTAACCTCGAACGCGAACCTGCTCGTGCTCGACACCGCCAAAACTACTTTGGACGCGGCACCGCTGGTGAGCCATGACCAATTCGCCGCCCCTGGGAACTTCGTTCAGCAGAGTCAGAAAGTGGATGGCTTCTGGAAAACGCATCTTTCAAACAAAGCCGGCAATGCATCTCACGGGTGATCCGAATTTGGGAAGCCTTGATGGGCAGGTATGCGTGAGAGGAGGGTGAAATGTTGAGTGACCTGCCCCCGGAATCTTGACCACGGATAACTGGAAAATTCTAATCGGTGGGCGTGTGCAGCTGGTCGCTGCGGTGCTCGTCTGGACGTAATTCGTCTGCTGTCCACGCGCCGCTCCTTGGCGTGCCGGGCGATGCCGTCTCGTCCGTCCGCAAGCCGGGCGCGGAAATACTCAAGATCAATGCCGAAACCGCAACCGTCGTGAGTAACCGCGTTATGGCGGACTCCCCCCGACTTGGTATTGGCGCACGGGATGCGTCGTGCGCGTGCCAACGAACTTCGGCTCCTAAAATCGCGCCGACGCCCGCAGCAAGCGGTCGTCACTGCGATGGGGCGCCACAAGGCACGCGAAGCCTTGTGAACCATCGACCATGCCGCTGCGCGCGACGGTATGCTGCTTCGAGCCGAGCTGCCGCTCGGTAAGGGCTGCGACTTACGCCACCAGCCGAGGATGGACCGGCGCGGGACTAAATCCTGCCCCCGCCGCCCAAGCCCCCAAAGAACCAGAGGACCAAAAGAACAACAACGACCAAGCCCAGCACGCCGCCGAGACCGGTCCCGCCGTAGCTTCTGTGAGCGTAGTAGCCGCCACCGCCGCCGAACACCAGAAGCACCAGGATGATGATGACAATTGTGCTCATGATCTACCGTCCGATCCGATCTTGATTTCGCCAGGCACGTCCAAGGCCCCGGAATTCCGAGCCCTCGACCGTGCCGACCTTAGCGGGAAGCCGATCCGTTGGGCAGGCTCGGAATCTACTCAATCTGTGGGACGGCGCGCCGTTCACGATGGGGATGCTCGCGCAGCCTCGTCTCGGATCGAGTTTGCAACACGGGCTGAAGGCCGACCGTTTAAGCGACCCAATTCCGAGCAGGCCGAACCGAGCCGCAACCGCGACTCGGTTCGGTGCTGATCGCAACCTCGGAAGCGGGATACGATCGTCTCGGTGTCGTGCAAGCGCGACGGCGACTGGCGGATGCTTCCATCCGCCACGCCACGTTAACGGGGCGTCGGCGTGGTGCTGGAGGTGCCGGTGCCGGGCGTGCCGGTGATGCCGGTGCTGCCCGAGTTCGTAATCGCGGGCGCTGTGCTGTAGTTGTCGCTCGTGGTCCAGACGCTGCCCCGCGCGTGCTCCTTCGGCCAGACATAGTCGGGCATCGCCTTCAGCTGATCCTTGTCGGCATTCATGGTGACCTTTCTGCCATTGTCGGTGACGTGCAGCTGGCTCCAATCGACGGCGACGTCCTTCTTGTCGATGCCCAGGAAGCCGCCCACGCCGATCACGACGTTGTGAATCTTGCCGCTCTTGTCGATGATCACCGAGTCGATCGTGCCGACCGTCTTGTTGTCGGCGGTGTTCTGCACGCTCTGACCGATCAGCTTGTTGCCGTCGATCTGGGTTGTGCTCGAGGTCGTGGCCGGGGACACCTGCGTGACGGTCGGCGTGACGGCTGTCTGTGCCCACGCCGGTGCGGTCAGGGTCAAAGCTACTGCGCTCGTGAGCGCTAGCCTGTTCAACATGTGGCTCTCCGCATAGAAGTGACGCGCTCCCGCAGAAATCTGCGGACGCTCATCGCATAAACGGGCTGCGTCCAGCTTGTGTTGCGCACTTAATTCCGAGTCGACGGCGCAATGCGCGCTGCCTGAGTGTCAGGTGGCAGGGCACCCGAGGATCGAAAGGGACGTCCGTTATCCGGCGCCCTGACAAATTCGTATATATGGATTTTCCCGCCTACAGCCCCATCGGGGATTTGACGGCGAGCCTTGTGACGCTTGTCGTGGCCGGCAGTGGCCTCAGCTCTAACCGCGCGACGCGAGCGCCTCAGCTAGGGCCCGTCCGAGTGCTGCTGGGGTGAAAGGCTTCGTTAGAGTGGGCCGGTCGCGGTAACCTGCGTCCAAGCCCTGATCGGTATAGCCGGTCACGAACACCAATGGGATGCGGCGGCGGTCGAGCTCCTGAGCGACGGAGTAGACGGCCTTGCCGGCTACATTGACGTCCAGAAGGGCGACATCGAACGCCGTCGTGGCGACCAGCTGGAGCGCTTTCTCGATGCGTGCGGCCATGATGGGGGTGCAGCCGTAAACTTCCAAAAGATCCGCCATCATCATCGCCAGCATCATCTCGTCCTCGACCACGAGAATGCGCAGGCCAGACGGGATTACGACCTCTGCTTGGGGCGCGCGTGCGTTCATCCGTCCTCGGCCCGCTGCAGCGGCACGTTGATGGTGCACCGGACGCCCGCAGGGTCGAAATCGAGCTGCGCGGTGCCGTCCAATTCGTACGCGAGGCCCTCGGCGATCAGGCGTGTGCCGAACCCTTGGCGCGTCGGCTTCCCGACGACCGGTCCGCCCTTCTCGGTCCATAGCAGATGCAGCCTGCGTCCATTTTCGACCATCCGATCCTTCCAAGTCACCTCGACCCGGCCGCCCGGTGTCGTCAGGGCGCCGTATTTCGCCGCGTTGGTCGCGAGTTCGTGCAACGTCATGGCGAGCGCGAGCGCCGTTTTCGAGTCGAGCTGGATGATCGGCCCTTCGGCGGTCCAGCGAATCCGCCCTTTGCTTTGGTAAGGCATCAGCTCGGCGTCGACCAAGTCGCCCAGCGCGGCGCCTTTCCATTCGCCGGCAGTCAGCAGGTCATGGGTGTTCGCGAGCGCCAGAAGCCGCGCCTCGAAAGCCTGCTGGAACGCTTCGGGCGATGTCGCCGTCTGGAACGTCTGCATCGCGATGGACTGCACGGTCGCGAGCGCGTTCTTGACGCGATGATTCAGTTCCTGCAGCAGCAGCGTACGCTGGATTTCTCCGAGTTTATGTGCCGTGTTGTCGACGAAGGTGATCACGACGCCGTCGATGACCTGATCGATCGTGCGGTACGGCCGGATGCGCATGATGAAAATCTTGCCGTGATCCGCGATCTGAACCTCGTGCTCGACGACGCCCAGCTCGCGCAAGACTTTGTCGAAGTCCTTGCGTAGATCGTGATAGCTCAGACGCGAAACGATGTCGGTAATCTGTCTGCCCCGGTCGACGTCCTGCAAATGGAAGAGGTCGACCATCCCGGGCGTGAAGCTTTTGATGCGCATGTCGCGATCGAGGAAAATCGTCGCGATCGCCGTGCTCTCGAGCAGGTTCTGGAGATCGCTGTTCAGGCGCGTCAGCACCTCGTTTTTGCTGTTCAGCTCTGTGTTGATCGTCTGAAGCTCCTCGTTGATCGACTGCATCTCCTCCTTGGCGGTTTCGAGCTCCTCGTTGGTCGATTGGAGCTCTTCGTTGACGGACTGATACTCCTCGGTGGTTGACCTTGCCTCCTCGCTGGAGGCCTCCCTCTCGTCGATCGCGGCCTGGAGCTGCGTTCTCGTTGTCTGCAGCTCCAACTCCATCGCATGAATTGAGGCATCCGCGGCGCCGATCTCGGCGTTCGCGCCGGCGCCTTTGGCGACGGGGCCGCGGTCCTGGAAAGCGATGAGGCACAGCCCCGCATCCGCGTCGTTGTCGCCCAGCGGTGCCGCGATCACGGTCACGGAATGACTCCGACCTTCGATCTTCGCCACTATGTTCTCCGGCACCACCGGCTTGCGCTCGACGAACGCCTTCCGAACGGCGGCACGGACCATCGGTCGCAGCTCCCGTCGCAGGATGGCGAACAGGTTGAGGCTTGCAGGCCCGGGAGACAGCTCGAAATAGCGCGCGGCTTCGTCTCCCGAAAAGCGCAAAATCTCGTGCTGCCTGTCGATCACCACGTAGGCGGGCGAATACTTCTCCAGGATGCTGCGGGCGTTCTTGTCAAATCGGTCATCGTCCGCTGCGCTCGTCGGCGCCGCTCGCGCCCGGCGTGTCGGGGGCATCGCGGCGCTCTTCGGCCCGATGGGAGGATGCGTCGGCAGCTCGGTATCCCGCCGCTGGTACAAGCGATGCTTCTTGTCGAGCGCCGCGAATAGCCCGGCGCTGCCGACAATGCCCTCCGACGGCCCGAGAAACAGGATCCCGCCGGGCTTCAGCGCATAATGGAACGTCTGCATCGCGCGCTTCTGCAAATCGGCGCCCATATAGATCAGCAGATTGCGGCACGAGATCATGTCCAGCTTCGAGAACGGCGGGTCCTTGACGACGCTGTGGAGCGAGAAGACGCACATCTCGCGAAGCCGCCTGACCAGGGAATATTCGTCGCCGTCCTCGACGAACCAGCGCTGGATGCGCGCCGGCGACATGCCCGGCATCGCCTTCGGATAGCGCGCGGCGCGGGCGATCGTTATCGCCTTCTCGTCGATGTCGGTGCCGAAGATCTGGATCTTCGGCGCGATTCGCCGCCGGTCCATCTCCTCTTGCAGGAGGATCGCGATTGAATAGACCTCTTCCCCGGTTGAACAGCCGGGAATCCATATACGAAGCGTATCGTGGCTCCCGGTGTTCGCCAACATGCCGGAGATCGCTGTGGTTCGCAGTGTCTCGAACGTGTCCGGGTCGCGAAAGAACTGGGTTACTCCGATGAGCAGATCCTGGAACAGCAGGTCGAGCTCATGCGGGTCCTTTCGCAGCCGGTCGATGAACGCCGGCACCGTGTCAAGCCGAAGCACCTGCATCCGGCGCTGGACGCGACGGACAAGCGTGCTCCGCTTGTACTGGCTGAAATCGTGTCCCACCGCGGCGCGTAATAGGGTGGTAATGGTGGAAAGATGCTCCGCGGCGTCGTGGCGGGAGCCGTCGCCGTTTTTGCGGGAGGCGACCTCGATCATATGCCGCCGATGCTCGATCAGCCGCGCGGGCATGGCCTCGACCAGCATGACCTGGTCGACGAGCCCGGTACCCGCGGCGCTTTGCGGCATGCCGCTCATCGCCACATGATCGACCTCGGCCTGGGCCAGAGTGAATCCCCCGTGCTCCTTCACTTTGCGAAGACCTAGCGTGCCGTCGGTGCCGGTGCCGGAAAGCACGATGCAAACCGCGTTCTCGCCCTGGTCTTCGGCCAGAGACGAAAAGAAGTCGTTGATCGGCCACCGGTGCTGGCGCGGCATTGCCGGCCGGACGACGCGCAGCATCCCTCGCTTGATGGTCAGCGTCGCGTCCGGCGGGATGACGAAGATCTGGTTCGCGCGCGCGGGCGCGCCATCCTCGGCCTCCCCTACCGTCATCGAGGTGTGCCGAGACAGCAGCTCGGCCAACATGCTCTTGTGGTCCGGAGCGAGGTGCTGCACCAGCACGAACGCCATTCCGCTATCGGGCGGCATGTTGGCGAAGAACGACGTGAAGGCGGTGAGCCCGCCTGAGGACGCGCCGATCCCGACGACCAGCAGCTTGGGCGGCGGCGCCGGCGGGTCGGTCCCGGCCGGCCGGGTTGTCCGGGCGGTGCTCCGGCCGGCCCGCGGCGGCGCGTTGGACGACGGACGCCGGACGGGCCGTTTGGTGGGTTGTACGTGCTTCGCCAGAGACCGCTCCCTTCTGACAAATGACCGCTAGCTAGCCCGCGTCTCCACCGGAGAATTAGCTTAGGGCAAAAAGCAATCGAGGTGAATTATCCGATATTTTGACCATCATAGCATAAATGGCCATCGACGCCGCCGCGCTCGTTGAGCGGCCTCGAATCGGCGCGACGGGTTGACGTGGCTCGCCAACCGACACCCTCGCGTGGTCTGGCAAAGCCGAAGAACATCATCAGCACCGTGCTTACGATGCGGGTCGCGCGCGCGGCGATGACGATAAACCACTAGTACCTCTGCACAGAGGATTTGACGATTTGGTCGACGCCGGGCTGTAGGGGCGGCAGAGCGTGTGGTTCGACCAGGACTTCGATGCTGCGGGCGACGCCGGGCCGGCGCCGGATCAGCCCGGCACGCTCAAGGGTGAGCACCATCTGATGGACCGAGGGTGGGGTGACGCGGAAGTGGCGCTGCAAGTCGGCTTCGGCCGGTGGCCTGCCCATCACCAGGGTGTAGGCGTGGATGAAAGCGAGATACTGCCCCTGCTTGGCCGTGAAACTGGGTGCGGAAGGTATGAGACAAGCGGCGGGCATCTGATTCATCTGTTGAGCCCTCAACCTTTGGGGGCAGCAGCGATGAATGTACGGTACCGAATCGAGCTGAGCCAGGCCGAGCGCGATCAGCTGAACGCGCTGCTGAGCGGCGGGAAGCACGCGGCACGCAAGCTGAAGCGGGCACAGATCCTGTTGGCGGCGGACGCCGGGGCGAGCGACGAGGCGATCGCCACCAGCGTCGGGGCCGGCGGCTCGACGGTGTATCGGACCAAGCGCCGCTTCGTGGTCGACAACCTGGACGCTGCGCTCAGCGAGGAGCCGCGGCCCGGCGCCGAGCGCAAGCTCTCGGGCAAGGAAGAAGCGCTGCTGGTCGCCACGGCCTGCTCCGACCCGCCGGAGGGCCGGGCGCGCTGGACCCTTGAGCTGCTAGCTGGCGAGATGGTCAAGCTCACCGAGCATGCCGAGCTGTCACGCGAGACGGTGCGCCGCCGTCTGGCAGAGAACCACCTGAAGCCCTGGCGCAAGGATATGTGGTGCATCCCGCAGGTCGACGGCAATTACGTCGCCCGCATGGAGGACGTGCTCGACCTCTACGCCGAGGCGCACGACCCCCAGCGCCCGGTGGTGTGCTTCGACGAGAACCCGACCCAGCTGATCGGCGAGGTGCGCCAGCCGATCCCGGCCGCGTCCGGGCAGCTCGAGCGCTATGACTGCGAATATCGCCGCAACGGCACGGTCAACCTGTTCGTCTTCCTCGACGCCCACCGGCCCTGGCGCAAGGTCAAGGTCACCGAGCAGCGCACCGCGCGCGACTTCGCCCAGTGCATGCGCGACCTGGTCGATGTCCATTATCCGCAGGCCGAGCGCATCCGCGTCGTGCTCGATAACCTCTCGACCCATTCACCCGGCGCGCTCTATGAAGCCTTTCCCGCTCCGGAAGCCCATCGCCTGATGCGTCGCCTGGAGTTCCATTACACCCCGAAGCATGCCCGCTGGTTCAATATGGTCGAGATCGAGATCGGCGTGCTGCGCAGCCAGTGCCTCGACCGCCGCATCGACCACCGCGAGCGTATGGTCACCGAGATCGCCGCCTGGGAGCAGCAACGCAACGCCTCAGGAGCCCGCGTCAAATGGATGTTCACCACCGAGCGTGCCCGCGCCAAGCTGGCACGCGCCTACCCAGACCCGTCCAAAGAGTCATAATCCCTGTGCAGAGGTACTAGGTAGTCTCCGGTGCTTGCACGAGGGATTCGCTGAGGCCAAGTGGGAGAATGGCAACCCGATCATGGGCGAAACCGAGAGTTCTATAGGAGCTGACGATGCACCCGATTATCCCTGTCATTCCAGCAGGGCGCCGCCTTGCTGGACTTTCGAGCGCCATATCTTCCTTGACGCCGGGGAGATCTGATCGCCTTCCATCCGTAACGCCTGCGCGTTCAAGCGGTGCGGTGGCCGATACGGGAGCCGGTGAGGCTCTTCTCAGGAAGCTGTTTTGGGGGACCACCGGGAGCGGCCCCGACATCGACATCGACACCGACACTGACGTCTGTGCCCATCTCTTCGGCCTGTGCAGGGCCCTCCAGGCAGATTATTTGGACGCTCGCGGCATCGGCTGCTCGTTCGACGTCGAGCCAGGTCGGCTGCCGAAACCGGTCTGCAATAGCATCGGCTCGATCGTGCGGGCGCTGGTCATGGACGCTGCCGAGCATGTATTGACCGGTGTCGGCGACAAGACGGTCGCGGTCTCGCTGCATCGGCGGGGCGCGATGTGGGTCTGCTCGATCGCGCATAGCGGGAGCAGGGTGAACCGGACGGCCGGGCCGCGCTCATGGCGCGCCACCGCAGAGATGCATGCCGCAGAGCTGAAAGCCAGTTTCAAGACCCGGTCGAGCGATCTCGGCACGGTCACGGCGGTATTCTTCGCACTCGACGATCGCGGCCGCGTTCGCGCCTCGGAGGTCCACTGAGCCGACAGTCCCGGATCCGGTCCGGCGTTTCGTCGGGTTCCAGCCGCTTGTCGGCAAGTACTGCGGCGGTCGGTTCAGCAACTACTCGGGTGTTGATGAAGAGCGGGTCGAGCTTCGCGGTCGACGCGAGGGATCGTACCTCCTCTTATCCTCTAGATTCCGACAATAACGGGGCTCGGCATTTTCCCTGTGTATTGCTCATCTAGATGATCAAGCCTGAGTAGTTTCCGATACTGGCACGGTACGCCGCCAAGCAATACGTTTGGAATTCGCTCATTTTTGGAGGTCGATATGCGACGCGCGCTTCTTACCGCTCTTACGATCGGCAGTCTGTGCCTGGCTTCCGCCGCGATGGCGGGGGAAGGTGGTTCTGACCACAAGGGCCCTGTCGACAATCAAGCCGTGCAGCCAGCGCCCTTGCAGGGCTCCCACGTCGATGGTTATCCCAACGGCAACGCCGCGACCTCGAGTTCGGGCAGCTCCGGCGCCGGAATGTCCAGCGGTCAGGGCGGCGCAGTCGGAATCACCCCAAGTCAGGACGATCAGAGCTATGGCGAACCCGGCAAGGTCGGCGGGCGCGATCATCGTTGATGATTGGCTGACATACCGGACCCGCGTCAGATGGCAGGCACGGTATTGAGTTCGCGTACAGTACAGGCTCGCGGGCTCCCAATCGGCGCCGATTGGGAGCCCGCGATGCGCTAATTTCCCGGTATGTGTTTGCAGATGCCCACGGCGGTCGCGAATAGCGGACCCCTGAAAATTGAAATTTCGCATCTGACGTAGCCGCTCGATCATCCGAGAAGCATCCCACATGGCCAAAGTTCTGATCGCCGAAGACGACCTTTTCATGGCCGACATGCTCGAGGACGTTCTCGTCGGGGGTGGGTATGACGTGTGCGGCATCGCTCGCACCGTCGAGGAGGGGATTGCGCTCGCCCAACTTCATAAGCCGGATCTTGCGGTCCTGGACCTGCGGTTGGCCGAAGGTGGTCTCGGCACCGATATCGCCGCTCGGCTCAATCGCCAGGGCCGTCCGGGTGTCCTCTACGCAACGGGCAACGTCGATCAAGTTCGCCTGACAAAGGCTGACGGCGAAGCGTGCTTGGGCAAACCGTACCGGCCCGAAGATGTGATTCGTGCGCTGAAGCTCGTCGAGCAGATCATCAGCACTGGCGACGCATCGCGACCCTTCCCCAACGGATTCCATGTACTCGAGCAATCGCCCAGCAGCGAAACGGAGCCGGATCCCGGTAACCGCCAATCCGCCAGGGACATCAAGCGGCTTCTTCGACAGCAAGCCGCGCTTGCGGGATTCGGCAGCTTTGCGTTGGGCGAAAACGATCTCGGTAAAGTGCTGACGGAAGCTGCGCGCGTTTGCGCCGATGGTCTGGAGGTCCCCTTCAGCAAGGTCTGCCGTTACCGGCACGAGGAGAACGATCTCCTCGTCGAGGCCGGAGTCGGCTGGCGTTCGGGGGTGGTCGGGAACGCCGTTGCGCCGGCCGACGAGAGTTCACCGGAAGGCCGAGCGTTCATCACCCACGAGCCGGTGATCTGCATCGACATGAACCAGGACGCAGTCTTCGTGCTGCCGTCCTTCTACGCCGAGCACGGCGTCATTTCGGCAGTGGACGTCCCGATCAAGAAGAAGGACGGCCAACCTTGGGGCGTGCTCGAGATCGATAACCCCGCGCGACACGTCTATGACCAGCACGACATCGTGTTCCTGACCGGCTTCGCCAATGTTCTGGCGGAAGCGGTCGACACGTCCAAGCGCAACAGCATCCTGCAGAGTACGGTCGACCGGATGCGCGACATGGTCGGCGACAAGGACCGGTTGCTCGCGGAGAAGAACCGCCTCCTGGAGGAGAAAAACGTGTTGGCGGAGGAGTTGCAGCACCGCGTCCGCAACAACCTCCAGCTGGTTTACGGGATGCTGAGCAAGCAGATCGAGAGCACCACGGCGGGGGCCGCAAAGGAGGGCATCAGCGCGATCGCGCGCCGGGTCATGACCCTGGCCCAGGTCTACGACCATCTCCTTGGCACCGGGCTAAGCCGGACGATAGATTTCGGCGCGTACCTCTCGTCACTTTGCGCCAGCTTCGAAAATTTGGAGGACGCGCAGCACCGCAAGATCGCACTGACCTGTCGCTGGGAGCCGGTCATCCTCGATCTGGACAGCGTAACTGCCCTGGGTCTCGCGGTCGCGGAATTGATCTCGAACAGCTACGTCCACGCATTTCCCGCCGGCAAGGGGACGATCAGCGTCTCGCTGCTTCGAGGTGAGCCAGGCGAAAAGGCGACGATAGCCTTCGCCGATGACGGCGTGGGTTTCAGAGAAAATGGCGACAGCAAGCGGCACGGCCTTGGCCTGGTAAAGCGGTTGATGCAGCAGGTTGGCGGCTCTGCGGAACTCCGCTCGGAGCATGGCACCGAGTGGCTCCTGAGGTTTCCGGTGCCGACGATTTCATCAAAGTGATGAGACCCGTTGTGGGTAATTCCAAGACGGCCACGGCCGCGCGCGGCTCACTGAGACCCGACATATTCACGGCCGCCCCTGTGCACCGCAGGACCAGCGCCGTGGTCGCGGTTCTGGGCGGCAGCCGGGATCTTCAGGTCCTTTGCTCCAATCTCGCGGTCGTCAAAATGTTGTTCGTCGGGAAATACGCATCTGCCAAAGGGTGATGGCCGGCGTTACCAGCAGCTCCATCGCAAGCGCGCCGATCATGATCGGCGAGGGCTCCCCCATCGTCAGCATCGATGGCAGGCGGCCGAAACCGCCCAAAACCACGATTCCGCCCAAAAGAAAAAACGCTCAGGCTGCCCGACGGCTTTTCCCGAGGCGCCTTATTGCGTCCTCCAGGGGCCGTTCTGCCGCGCTATAGTCCGCCCACGCCTTGCTTCCGCGGATCAGCGCTGGAACCGTCCGAATCGTGAAGCGCTTGGGATCGAGGTCGGTCTTCACATGAGACCAGGTCAGCGGCATCGAGACCGTGGCGCCGGCGCGCGCTCGGGGCGATAGCGGCGCGACCGCCGTGGCCATGCGGTCGTTCCGGAGATAATCGAGGAAAATGCGGCCGTGGCGCAACTTCTTCGCCATGGTCACGAGATATCGCTGCGGGTTGTCGCGGGCCATGCGGATACAAACCTCATGCGCGAAGCTCTTCGCAACCGGCCACGTCGCCTTGCTCTTTTTCGATGAAGCGAGCGGCGCAACGACATGCAGCCCCTTGCCGCCGGTCGTCTTGCAGAAGCTGGCGAGACCAAGTTTCTCGAGCCGGTCGCGCATCTCGCGGGCGGCCTCGACCACAATGGAGAAGTCGACGTCATCTCCCGGATCGAGGTCAAAAACGAGACGGCCCGGAACTTCCGGCAAATGCGGCTGGCAATTCCAGGGATGAAGCTCGAGGGCGGCCACCTGCGCGACTGCCGCCAAGCCTTCGACGCGATCGATCTGGAGGTAGGGCTTGCGGTCGCCGGACACGGTGACGAGTTCGATCAAGCTGGAGGTGCCCGGCATGGCGTGGCGTTGAAAGAATTGCTCGCCGGCATAACCGTCGGGCGCCCTTACGATCGAACAGGGGCGTCCCTGGATATGGGGCATCAGCCAGGGGCCGACGGCCTCGAAATAGCGAGCGAGGTCGAGTTTCGTCACCGGTTCGCCGCCGTCCGCCGCCGGCCAAAGCGCCTTGGCGGGATTCGAGATCACGACGCCCATGACGATGGGCTTGCCCGCTTGGGTGGGGTGGGCCGATGGCTTGGCGACAGGCGCCGGAATCGGCAGGGCCGTTTCGGCGGCTTTCGCCGGCTGCTCGGCTTCGACTTCGCGCGCGGGCTTGTCGTCGCGCAAGCCCTTGAATGCGGCCTGGCGTACCATGCCGCCGCCAGTCCACCCCGCGAATTCGATTTCGGCCACGAGCTCAGGTTTCGTCCAATTGACGTTGGCCTCCTTGCGCGGCGCACCGATACCCGTGAACGGGGTTTTCGCGACGGTGAGCTGCTTCAATCGAGGCAGCAGGGCCTTGATCTTGGCTTGGCTGTAGCCCGTGCCGACGCGGCCGATATACGCGAAGTGCTCACCACGGTTGACGCCGACGAGCAAGGATCGAAACCGCCCGTCGGTCGTCGTCCATCCGCCGATGACGACCTCATGTCCGGCCCGGCATTTCGCTTTCGTCCATGCTTCCGTCCGCCCCGAGCGATAGCGAGCATTGAGCTGCTTCGAAACGATGCCTTCCAGAGACATGCGGCAGGCCGATCGCAAGACGGCTTCGCCGCCGGTCTCGAGATGCTCGACGAAGCGAATGACGCCGTGATCGCCGCGCGCCGCCAACATGTCCTTCAGGCGGTCCTTGCGCTCGGACAAGGGACGCTGTCGCAGATCGCCATCATCATCGAAGAGAAGGTCGAAAGCGAAAAAGACCAGTTCTTCGGTTCGGCCCTCCGACAATGCCGCCTGCAGCGCCGCGAAGTCAGGTGCGCCCGTGGCGTCCAGCGCGACGATTTCTCCATCGACGATGCTATTCGGCAGATCGACCGCCGCCGCCTTGATCGCTCCGAGCTTCGCGGTCCAATCCAGACCCTTGCGGGTTCTCAGGGTCACGCGTCCGTCCGCGACGCGCAGTTGAATCCGATATCCGTCGAACTTTATCTCGTGCACCCAGCCGGGGCCGTTCGGCGGTCGATCGACAGCGGTGCAAAGCTGAGGCGGAATGAAATCCGGCAAGGTTGCCGAGGGTTTCCGCGTCGCCGTCTTTGGCGCGCGTGCGCGGGGGCGGGGAGCCGATTTGGCGGCCCTCTCCTCGGCCGCCTGTCCCTTGGAGCTGTCCCACACGGCGCCAGGATCCGCAGCCGTTCTCCGCGCAAGCATGAAGGGCTTGGGGCCACGCCCCGTGCCGGCCTCGATCGCGGCCATGGTCCGGGACGATGCGACCGAGCGATCATCGGCGAGAAGCGCGTCGGCGTCGCCGTCCCGCGCATATCGATCGCGATGCTTGATCAGCAACCAGTTGGTGCGCTTACCGCCAGTCCGGTCATGCTTCATCCGCACCAGGACCCAGCTGCCGTGCAGACGCTCTCCGTCCAACGTGAATTTCAGATCGCCCGCGGCCAAGGCCGCATCCGGGCTCTTCGATCCCTCAGGGGTCCAGTAACCCCGATCCCAGAGCTGGACTGTCCCGCCGCCATACTGACCTTTGGGGATGCTGCCTTCGAAGTCGCCATAGTCCAAAGGGTGGTCTTCCACCTCGACGGCCAGGCGCTTGTCGTGAGGATCCAGGGAAGGTCCCCGCGTCACGGCCCATGATTTGAACGCGCCATCGAGTTCCAGGCGCAAATCATAGTGCAGGCGCGTAGCGGCATGTTTTTGGATGACGAAACGACGGGATTTCGACGGCCCGACAAGACGGGATCCGCTCGGCTCCGCCGTCTTCGTGAAATCCCGTTTCGCTTGATAGGTCTTCAGATTCCTCTTTGGCACGGCTCGAGCCCCGCTTGACGCTGTGCGCTTTCCTGATGCCCTTTCAACGCCTCCGACGGCCCCGTGGCTCATCCACGACCATCGCCACCGTGAGAGGCCCCGACAGGCAAGTCGGCGCCTCTAGGAGGCCTTCGAATGCCGCGCCGAGGTCCTGGAAAGCTTGCGCTTTGCCGGTTCGCGTGTCGTCTCCTTCGGGCTCGTCGCGGGCTTCCGGGCTCCCTTTACGCTTCTGCGCAGCGCATCCATCAGATTGACAACGTTGCTTGGCTGCGACGCCCGTGGCGAGGTCGGCTTGCGCCCCTTCTGCTTGGCATCGACGAGCTCCCGAAGGGCGGCCTGGTAGCGATCCTCGAACATTTTCGGCTCAAACGGTCCGACCTTCTCCGCGATGATGGATTCGGCAAGCTTCACCATCTGCGGGTCGACTTTAATCTCCCTGATCCCGGCAAATGCCGTCTTGGCCGACCGCACCTCGTTCGGCTCGCGCAGGGTCGTGACCGACATGCCGCCATCGTCCGGCGCAATCGCCACGATATGCTCCCGAGCGGACAGAACGAGCCTCGCAATGGCCACCTTGCCTTGGCGTCGCATCGCTTCGCGGATGACGGCGTACGCCTCTTCCGAGATCTTGCCGTCGGGCACCATGAAGTATGGCTTGCTGTAATACAGGTCATCGACCTCCGACCGGTCGACGAAGCGCTCGATGTCGATCGTGTGGGTGCTCTCGATCTTGATGCCCGCGAGCTCGGCCTCGTCGACCACGACAAACTGGTCCTTGTCGAATTCATAGCCTTTGATGACGTCCGCCCGGTCGACCGTCTCGCCGGTTTCGGCGTCGACGAGCTGCTGCTTCAACCGGTTCTGCGTCTTCGGGTTGAGCATATGGAAATTGATGCGCTCGATTTCCGTGGTCGCGGGACTGAGGGTGACGGCGCACGCCACGAGCGACAAGCGGAGATGACCCTTCCAGCTTGGACGACCTGCCATGGGAACCTGCCCCGTCCGTGTTACAGCGTGCTTTATCGCGATTGGAAGCGAGACCGGTGCCGAAGCACCGGTCTCGCCGTTTAATCAACGGTTCGCGCCATCAAACGTTCGTAGAATATACATTCTGGCAGGGCGTCTCGGCGATAGTCGAAAGTTTTGCGACATCGCAAGTTCAGAATGCCCGGAGAGCGCAAGGGGAACGGCTGCCGCTCTCTTTATGTTCCTGGCTGTAGGAATTTCGGTGGCCGAGGGCTCTTCACCGAATTTGCGCCGATACTGGTCTTATTTGGATGAAAGCCACGACGAGCGCAGCCGTTCGCATGGTCGGAATGCCGAAGACTTCAACGCGCTCGAACAGGCGCCGTAACAGGATGCCGTGGGCGCCGTTATCTTGAGATGGAATCGTCTCAGAAATACCGCAAACTCGCTGCCAAGCTCGCTCAAGAGCTTTGGGTCGCTGAAAGCGTCGACGAGTGCCGCGACGTCGAACGCACGGTCAAAGAATGCGAGGGCCTGGCGACAAAGCTCGAAGAACCCCCTCCGAAGCTTGGAGTGCGCCCCTCGGGGCGGACAGGCTGACCGGTTTGGATCGCTCCAAAAGGGGGGGCAATATTGGGCGCCGATTGACAAGCCAGATGGCCCTTTCACGGCAGTAACAAGGGCTCGAATCCCCTTGCGGACGCCACTGATTTCAAAGTGTTACGCTAGCCCTGCCGAAAGATCGAGGCGCAAGCGCATCGGCCGCCGACGAAGTCGCAGCTACAGGCCCGACCGAGGCAACGCCACGCACCTATGGTCGCCCTCATTCCGCAATCAGGGCTCTCAAATCGAAATGACTGACCGATTTGAGTCCGACTCACCGGCGAGACTCCTCAGGCGGGCTCGACCGCGGCTCGAACGTGATCTGATGGTACCCGCTTTTGTTCCTGAGTGCAGCGCCGCTTCGCGGTAGCTCATTTCGAATAGGCCAAGGAGTGCGAGAGCTTGCCGCTCCGCGGGCCGGAGCGTCTTCAGGAGAAGCAGGCTCTCCTTCAGCGCGACACGATGGATCTGGTGCGGCGGTGTCGCGCCCGAGGACATTGCCATTCGCTCAGTCGCGTAAGCTCGTCGGAGCTTCGCTTTGCGGCTTTGGCTGATAGCGATGTTGCGCAGGATCGTGAACAGCCAGGCCCGCAAATTGGTGTCAGGTCGGTAGAGGTGCGGACGGCTTAGCGCGCGCGCAATGCAGTCCTGCATCAGGTCCTCCGCCTGGTCCGCGGTTTGCGTGAGAACACTTGCATAGTGACGCAGCGCGGCCGTGTGCTCGACGATACCCAGCCCTAAGTCGAATTCGATGACGCTATTCATGGAAGCTCCTCGTCATGGCCTCCGCTGCTTTGGCCGTCAGCGGGCATCCGTAACCGGCATGAACCATCGATCGTGATGCCGCGCTGTCGCAAGGTACGAAACGAAACCATAGTAAGGAGCCGAACCGCAGGGATAGATTCGGAATCTACTCACGGATTGTTGCTCGCGCATCGTGCTCCGCAAGCCGTACCGGTTTGGCAGGCGAGATCTCGTCATCCACCTAAAGATTCTCAAACCCAGAGAGCGGTAACGGGCTTGTTCGTTTTTCAAGTCGATCCAAAATTTCAAAATATCTTTATAAAGATGCGGAGTTGACCGCGAGAAAATGTACCTTTTCATACAATGAGACGGTTCTATCCCGTGCAGAGAGATATATATAGTACTGATAGTGTGTACGATTTAGAACAGAAGACTTTCTCAATTCAACGGAATCATCCATGGTAATTATGCTGGTCTGAGTAGAATCCGACGCTTCCCACGACCAGCGATCTCTATAATTTGTGGCGATCCCCGTTGACCTAGGGGGCAGGCGCGACCGAGGCGGACAGGGCGCGTCTGAGGTCTTGATTGCAGAAGGAGACCTGATGATCGCCGAAATGCCCGAAATGATGCCCGTCCAATACGGATACGATGTGGACGGCATCGCCCGCTCGGTTGCTGAGGCGGTCGCGTTTGGCCGGCAGCATCAAAAGCCAGATCTGGCGATCGCCGACTTGCGGTGCGCCCACCGGATGTTTGGCACTGAGATCGCTGCTCGATTGGGTGGCCTCGGCAAGGTCGGCATTCTTTATCGGGGCGCCGATGACTGACGATGCCGCAAAAGTCCACAAGCTTCTACGCCAGCGGGCGGCGGTTTCCGCTTTCGGCAGCTTTGCTCTTCGCCAGAGCGATTTGTTGGAGGTCTTGACGGAAGCGGCACGGGTCTGCGCCGAAGGCCTCAACGTCTCATTCGCCAAAGTGTGCCGCTATCGCGCTGCCGAGAACGATCTGATCATCGAAGCCGGACACGGTTGGCAGGCTGGTGTGATCGGCCACGTTGTGTCGCACGCCACCGCGAACTCCCCGCAGGGCCGCGCATTCGTCACCGGAGAGCCGTCTATCTGCAACGACTTGCGCAAGGACAACAACTTCGGGCTGCCGTCCTTCTATGCCACGCACGGCATCGTCTCAACTATAGACGTCATCATCAAGGGCAATGGTCATCCCTATGGAGTGCTCGAGATCGACAATGACCAGCAGCAGGACTACGACCACCACGATATCGAATTCCTGAACGGGTTCGCCAACGTCCTGGCCGGGGCCGTCGCGACATCCACGCGCACGGCGTTGCTGCAGACGACCATCGATGAAATGAGGGTTCTGGTCGCAGAGAAGGACCGGATGCTGGATCAGAAGCGGGTCTTGGCCCAAGAGATGCAGCACCGAGTACGCAACAATCTGCAGCTCGTGTACGGCCTGCTGGGCAGGCAGACGGCTAACACCACGGACGAAGTCGTGCAACGTGGCCTTAAGGCGATCGCGCGCCAGATAACCACCCTGGCCCAGGTATATGACCATCTGCTCGGCTGCGAAATGACGCGGACGACTGATTTCGGCGGCTTCGTAAAATCATTGTGTCTCAGCCTGTCGGAGGTTCAGGCGATACCGGACAGCGCGGTCACGCTGACCTGTGACAGTGAGCCGCTCATCCTCGATCTAGACGTGGTAACGCCATTGGGCCTCGTGATTACGGAGCTGGTCACCAACAGCTACGACCACGCCTTCGACAGTGGAAAGGGAACCATTGTCGTGTCGGTGCGCCGCGCTGCCCGGGAGGGCGATATGGCGACGGTAACGATCAGAGACGACGGCAAGGGCTTCAAGGTCAATCCGGAGGGTAAGCGGCACGGGCTCAGCCTAGTGCGGCGGCTCATCGAGCAGGTCCACGGAACGGCGGCTGTCGCCTTCGATCATGGCACGGTTTGGACCGTCAGCTTCCCAGTGGTTGATTCCGCTCCCTCGATTCGAACGAACGCCTAGTCGAGAGGGCATTCCATCGTCGCGATCGGTCTCATCCTCGACCGTTTTGGCCCGGCTGCAGCCCGAGCGGCAGATCCCGCCAGAGCGACTCGCCGAACGAGTGGTGTCATGCGCAGTATCTTGAGGATCCGTCGGCCACGCCATCTCAGCGATACGCGCGGCACGGCTGCGATCGAATTCGCGATTCTCTCACCCATTCTGTTGGCGCTCCTGCTCGGCGTGGTCGACCTCGGATTCGGCCTCTATGCGGCCATCCAGGCGCAGAGCGCCGCCGAGGCCGGCGCGCTCTATGCCGCCAAGCACGGTTGGAATTCAGCGGGTATCTCGGCGGCGGTGGTCGGCGCCACCGGTGCGAGCGGCATGGCAGCGAGCCCGGCGCCGACTCTGTTCTGCGGGTGTCCCTCGGCGAGCGGCATCGCCACGATCGTCTGCACGTCGACCTGTACCGGCGGGGTCCAGCCAGGTGAATATGTTCAGGTCAACAGCTCGCTTGCGCGCCTGTCGATCCTGAGCGATCCGGGGCTGGGCTTGGCGACGACCCTCACCGGCGAATCCACGATCCGGATCCAGTGACGATGGCGGGCTCGCGGACCCTCGGCTGCCGCGGTACCGTCGCGGTCGAATATGCGCTGGTGTTGTCCGCGCTGTTGATATTCGTCTTTGGCATCATGGATGCCGGGCGCGTGCTTTGGACCTTGACCACGCTGGAGCGCGCCGCCGAGGTGGCGGCCCGCTGCGGCGCTGTGAACACCGCGACTTGCGCGACCGCAGCCGAAATCCAATCCTATGCCGCAACGCAGGCGTTCGGCCTGACGATCGCATCGACGGCGTTCACGTCCAGCACGGCGGCTTGCGGTGCGCTCGTGACGGCGAGCTTTCCCTTCACCTTCGTGATTCCCTGGATCGCGACCAGCGGGATCACGCTGGCCGCGACCGCGTGTTACCCGCTATGAACCTCACGGCGAACTCTGTCATGGAGACGCGCGCCTGGGATGTCGCGGTGCGCGCCCTCGGTGCGGGCTGTTTCGGATTTCTTGCCGCCCTTGTCCTCGCGTCCGTGATCACGACGGGT
>Ga0302324_100009484_pt1 | contig 20344 bp, 17 predicted proteins | sample Palsa_T0_1_FD_201949 | JGI IMG/M metagenome (GOLD analysis project Ga0302324, IMG submission 201949) | Peat permafrost microbial communities from Stordalen Mire near Abisko, Sweden - Palsa_T0_1 | ecosystem: Environmental > Terrestrial > Soil > Palsa > Peat permafrost | place: Sweden: Abisko...
ATGGAGGGCAGCCTCGAGCTGATCCTGCGCAAGGATCTGCACGTCAAGTTCCCGCGCGCCGAGACCGCGACCCACCACATCACGATGGGGCTCGACCTCGACCTCGACGATGCCGCCAAGCAGGCGCTGCGCGAGATGATCAAGCTGCTCGGCGAGCTCGCCCAGCTGCCCCCGGCCGACGCCTACACGCTGTGCAGCCTGACCTGCGACCTGCGCGTCACCCAGCTGGTCGACGGCAACAAGGGCATCCACGCCATGCTCGACAAGCGTTTCGTGCCGGGCGCGCGGTAGAGGGCACCGCGAAGGCGCAAAGACGCAAAGCCATCACGACCGGGACGCCGGTCCCGCATCAGGCGGCCTTTGCGTCTTCGCGCCTCGCTTCCTTCAATCTAATGCATTTACAATTGTTGCAAGTGCATGTATATCGGCATCGTGAAGCCCCGGGGAGGCTGCGATGGATTTCGGCTACTTCACGCTGAGCGACAACCGCTATCCCGACAATCAGCGGACGCCCGAGCAGTTCGTCCGCGAGATCTACGACCAGGCGCTGTGGGCCGAGCAGGTCGGGCTGAACTCGGCCTGGATCGGCGAGCATCACTTCAACCTGCTCGGGGTGAGCGCCAGCCCGCACATGCTGCTCGCCCAGCTCGCCGGGGCGACCCGGCGGATTCGGCTCGCCCCGGCGGTCGTGCTGCTGCCGGTCCACCATCCGCTCCAGGTTGCCGAAGATTGGGCGACGCTCGATCTGCTGTCCGGCGGCCGCGTCGATTTCGCCGCCGGGCGCGGCTACGACGTCAAGGAGTACACGCCCTTCGAGAAGCCGTTCGATCGGTCGGCCGAGCTGTTCGCCGAGGGGCTCGACATATTGTGGCGCGCCTGGACCGAGCCCGGCAGATGGTCGCATCGCGGCGAATTCTACCGGTTCGACGATATCGAGGTGCGGCCGCGCCCGCTGCAGCAGCCGCTGCGGCCCTACGTCGCCTGCTTCTCGCGCCCGTCGATGGAGCTGGCGGCGCGTCACGACTGGAACATCATCTACGCGCCGTTCGCCGCCGCCATGGTCTACGGCTCGCTGGCCGAGGCGGTGCGGATCTACAACGAGCTGTGCCAGGCGCAACATGGCCGGCCCGGCCGACGCACCATGTGCTCCTATTTCATCCACATCTGCGACACCGAGCAGGACGAGGCTTATGGCCGCCAGGCACTGATCCGCTATTTCCAGGACGCCCTGATCGCCGCCTTTCCGTCCGACATGGCGAAGACGCCGCCGTCCTACCGCTACTTCATCGAGATCGTCGACATCCTGAAAAACCTCAAGCCTGAGAGCCTGACCGCCAAGTCGGTGCTGATCGGCTCGCCTTCCAAGATCATCGACGACCTCAAGACCGTCGAGGCATCGGGCATCAGCGAGGTGATCCTGTATTTCAACTATGGCCTGAAGCCGCACGCCATGGTGAAGGACCAGATGCAGCGCTTCATGAGCGAGATCGCGCCGTCGTTCGGCGGCGCCTGAGCCGCATGGCCCGCGCAGCCCTCAAGACCGACGCCGTGCCGGTGCTCGACCTCGGCGACTATCTGCCCTATCTGGTCAACCGGGTCGGCGCACGCATCGCCGCGTCGTTCGGGCGCGAGCTCGAGCCCCACGGCCTGTCGCTGCCGATGTGGCGCGTGCTCGCGGTGCTGGCGCAGGCCGGCGAGCAGCGCCAGATCGATCTCGCCGAGCTGACCAGCATCGATACCTCGACCCTGTCGCGCCTGATCAAGACCGTGCAGCTTCTCGGCCTGGTCTCGCGCGCGCGCTCGGCCGAGAGCCTGCGCGAGGTCCGTATCGCGCTGACCGCGCGCGGCCGCGCCGTCGTCAAGGCGCTGATCCCGCGCGCGCTCGACTATGAAGCGGCCGCCGCGCGTGGCCTGTCGCCCCGCGAGCTCGACAGCCTCAAGACGCTGCTGCGCCGCGTCTATGCCAACATGGGCGAGTGACAGGAGCCGGAAGGCCAGAATCCAGAAGCCAGAGCGAGCACGCTTTTCTGGCTTCTGGTTTCTGGCCTTCCGGCTTCTGCCCGGCATGGAGTTTGCTGCGTCGGCGACATTTCGGAGGAGGCAAGGCCATGCGCACCGCCCGCGTCGCCGGATCGATCGTGCTCGCCGCGCTGCTCGCCGGCGGGGCCGCGCCCGCTTCGGCGCAGGGTACCTTGCGCATCGGCATGACGGCGGCCGACGTGCCGCTGACCAGCGGCCAGACCAGGGTTTCGAGGGCTATCGCTTCGCCGGCTACACGATCTACGACGCGTTGGCCAACTGGGACCTGTCGTCGGCCACCAAGGCATCCGAAATCGTGCCCGGCCTGGCGACCAGCTGGACCGTCGACCCGACCGACAAGAAGCGCTGGACCATCAAGCTGCGCCAGGGCGTCCGCTTTCACGACGGCTCGCCGTTCAACGCCGATGCGGTGATCTGGAACTGCGACAAGATCTTCAACGACAAGTCGCCGCAATATGACCCCAAACAGGCCGCGCAAGTGGCGGCGCGCATCCCGTCGCTCGAGAGCTATCGCAAGCTCGACGACGCCACCGTCGAATATCGCACGAAGGTGGTCAACGGGCTGTTCCCCTACGAGCTCAGCTACATGTTCTTCTCGAGCCCGGCGCAGTTTCAGGCGGTCGGCAAGGATTGGGCGGCGTTCGCCGTCAAGCCGTCGGGCACCGGCCCCTTCAAGGTCGCGAGCTTCGTGCCGCGGGAAAAACTCGAGCTGCTGCGCAACGACGATTATTGGAACAGGTCGCGCGTGCCCAAGCTCGATCGCGTCCTGCTGCTGCCGATGCCCGAGGCGAGCACGCGCACCGCGGCGCTGCTGTCGGGCCAGGTCGACTGGATCGAGGTGCCAGCGCCCGACGCCATCGAGAAGCTGAAATCGGCCGGCATGACCATCGTGCTGAACACCTATCCGCATAATTGGGGCTGGCAGCTCAGCATGATCGACGGCTCGCCCTGGCTCGACGTCAGGGTGCGCAAGGCGGCCAATCTGGCGATCGACCGCGAGGCGCTGAAGACCTTGCTGGGCGGCACCATGGCGGTTGCCAAGGGCCATGTGCAGCCGACCCACCCGTGGTTCGGCACGTCGAGCTTCGACATTCGCTACGATCCCGCCGAGGCCAAGCGCCTGCTCGCCGAGGCCGGCTATGGGCCCGGCAAGCCCGTGCAGGCCCGCATCGCGATCTCGACCTCGGGCTCCGGCCAGATGCAGCCGCTGCAGATGAACGAATTCATCCAGCAGCAGCTCAAGGAGGTCGGTATCGAGATCGACTTCGAAGTCTATGAGTGGAACGCGCTGACCAATGTGTCGCGCCTGACCGCGGATGCGCCCGAGATGACCGCGCGCAAGATCAGCGGCATCAATGTAAGCCGCGGCTTCGGCGACCCTTATCTCGGTTTCACCCGGCTATTCGACAGCCACTACGGCCCGCCGCGCGGCGGTAATTGGGGCAAGCTCAAGGACGAAGTGCTGGACTCCTATCTCGGCAAGTCGATCGCCAGCTTCGATCCCGCCGAGCAGACCGAGGCGCTGCGACAAGCGCACACCCGCATGGTCGACCAAGCCTATTGGGTGTGGGTCGCCCACGATCTCAACCCGCGCGCCATGAACCCTAAGGTCCAAGGCTTCGTTCAGGCCCAGAGCTGGTTCCAGGACCTCACGCCGGTCTCGATGAAGTGACCTAGAAATCCCTCCCCCGTGCGCGAAGCGCATGGGGGAGGGGTTCTCGACGCCGCCGGCCCGTGTTGACGGGCGCCGGCCGCCGCTTTAGCGTGCGCGCATGAATTGCACGTCGCGCATCCGCCTGTTTAGCGCCTATCCGTACGGCTTCCCCACGGGGCCGAGGGGTCTGCGTTTGCGCTGAGCACGCGAGCACGCTGAACCACCAAGGGCCCCGCCGCCACCGGTCGGGGCCCTTCGCGTTTCTGGGTCTCGTCCGGCGGCCGCCAAGCCGCAGACCGGAGAGACCCAGATGGACCCGACCGAATTGATCGACCGACGCCAGCGCGACCTCGCCGAACCGGCCGGCGATGTTCGCATCCGCACGGCGAGCCCGCGCGAGCAGGGCGCGCTGTGCGACCTGTTCGACGAGCTCGACCGAATGCATCGCGCGGCGCGGCCGGATTTCTTCCGGCGCATCGACGGCCCGGCGCGCCCGCCCGCGCTCATCGCCGACCTGATCGCCGGACCGCGCAGCACCATCCTGGTCGCCGAGAGCGACGGCGACTTGGCCGGGCTCGTCACCGTGATGCTGCAGGGCATCGCGGGCCTGCCCATCCTGGTGCCGCGCCAGATCGCGCTGATCGACAATCTGATCGTGCGCGCCGAGCGGCGCCGGCAGGGCATCGGGCGCCGGCTGCTCGACCGCGCCGAGCGCTGGGCCGACGCGCACGGCGTGCAGGCGGTCGAGATCGTCGTCCACGAGTTCAACGTCGAGGCCCGGCGTTTCTACGATGCGCTCGGCTACCGCACCTCGACCCGCCGCGTCCACCGCCGGTTGGACGGTGGTGGTTGCGATGACGACCCGCGACGGCGCACAGTCCGGCCATGACGGACATCGACCGCCGACTCTATGCGCCCGCGGCGGTGCGCAATCGCGACGCCATCCTGGCGGTGCTGCGCGACCATCTGCCGGCGCGCGGGCTGGTGCTCGAGCTGGCCAGCGGCTCGGGCGAGCATCTCGCGCATTTCGCGGCCCAGCTGCCCGACTTGGCGTTCCAGCCGAGCGATCCGGATGACGCGGCGCGCGCCAGCGCTGACGCCTGGGCGGCGGCCACCGGCGCCGCCAATCTGCGGCCCGCCCTCGCGCTCGATGCGACCGCGGCGGACTGGCCGATCGCGGCGGCCGACGCGGTGCTGTGCATCAACATGATCCATATCGCGCCGTGGCGTGCCGCTGGGGGCCTGATCGCCGGCGCGGCGCGCATCCTGCCAGCGGGCGGCCTGCTCTATCTCTACGGCCCGTTCAAGCGCGCCGGCGCCCACACCGCGCCGAGCAATCAGGCGTTCGACGCGAGTCTGCGCGCACAGAATGCCGCATGGGGTGTCCGCGACCTCGATGCGGTTGCCGCGCTCGCCGCGTCCGCCGGCTTCGCCGGGCCGCAGATCGTGGCGATGCCGGCCAACAATCTGTCGCTGATCTTTCGCCGCTAGCTACGCCGGCACCTGATCGCCCAGCCAGTCGATCGCCGCCTGGACGCCGCCCTTGCCGTGGGGAATGCGCAGCGCCTGCAGCGCGAGCTCGGCGACCGCCAACGTGCCGAAAATCATGGGGGCATTGACGTGGCCCATATGGGCGATCCGGATCGCCTTGCCGGACAGCGCGCCGATGCCGCTGCCGAGCACGACGCCGCATTTCTCGTTGCAGTAATCGAGCAGCTTCTTCGGATCGTGGCCGTCGGCGAACAGCACGGTCGTCACCGTGTCGGAGCGTTCGCCTGGTGCCGCGATGTTGAAGTCGAGCGCGCCGCCTTTCGACCATACCGCGACCGCGCGGCGCACCGCCTCGGCGAGCAGCCGATGGCGCCGGAACACCGCCTCGAGCCCTTCCTCGAAGAGCATGTCGAGCGCCTGGCGCAGCCCGAACAACAGATGCTCGGGCGGCGTGCCGGCGTATTTCTGGTAATGCAGCTCGCCCTCGCGCGCGGTCCAGTCCCAATAGGGCGTGCGCAGGGTCGCGGTCTCGTGGATCTTGCGCGCGCGCGCGCCGGCGGCCACGAAGCCGAGCCCGGGCGGCGTCATCAGGCCCTTCTGCGAGCCCGAGAGCGCGACGTCGACGCCCCATTCGTCCATCTCGAAATTCATGCAGCCGAGCGAGGCGACGGCGTCGACCATCAGGAGCGCGGGGTGGCCGGCCGCCTTGACGGCCCGGCCGATCGCCGCGATGTCGTTGACGGCACCCGAGGCGGTGTCGATCTGGACCGCCAGGATCGCCTTGATGGTTCCCGCTTTGTCCTGGCGCAGCCTGGCCTCGAGCTCGGCCGGACGCACGGCGCGGCGCCAATCGCCCTTGAGGATCTCGACCTCGACGCCCAGCTTGGCAGCCGCGTCGCCCCAGCCGAGCGCGAATCGGCCGCTCTCCAGCACCAGGATCTTGTCGCCGCGCGACAGCACGTTGGTCAGCGCGGCTTCCCACGCGCCATGGCCGTTGGCGACGTAGATGTAGCTGCGGCCGGCGGTGCGGAACACCCGGCTGAGATCGCTCAGCAGGCTGTCGGTCAGCGCCAGCAGCGGCCCGGCATAGATGTCGACCGCGGGGCGATGCATCGCCCGCAGCACCTCGTCGGGCACCGTGGTGGGTCCCGGGATCGCCAGGAACTCACGCCCCGCTCGAACGACCATCGCCGCCTGTCCCCCTCTGATGAGCGGCCATGCTGGCATGAGGCGGCCCGCCGTCAAAGCCGCGTCTCCGCGCCGCCGCTCCGCCTTCGCCCTTGTCCCGCATGCGCGAGCGCGCGTAACAGAGGAGGATGAACGACAATCAAGCGCCGATCGTGAAGGACCTGGTGCTGGTCGGCGGCGGCCACAGCCACGTCGCGGTGCTCAAGCGCTTCGGCATGAAAAAGCTGCCCGGCGTGCGCTTGACCGTGATCGCGCGCGATCTCGACGCCGCCTATTCCGGCATGCTGCCAGGCCTGATCGCCGGCCATTACGGGTTCGACCAGACGCATATCGATCTCGGGCCGCTGGCGCGCTTCGCCGGCGCGCGGCTCTATCACGACGAGGTGGTCGGGCTCGACCTCGCCGGCAAGCGCTTGCTGTGCGCCAACCGTCCGCCGGTGCGCTACGAGTTGCTGTCGCTCAATATCGGCTCGGCGCCCAACACCGCCGACGTGCCGGGCGCCGCCGAGCACGCGATCCCGGTCAAGCCGATCGACCGCTTCGTGACCCATTGGGAGGCGCTGGCGCGCCGCGTGCTGGCGCGGCCCGACGGCTCGCGCATCGGCGTGGTCGGCGCGGGCGCCGGCGGGGTCGAGCTGCTGCTCGCGGTGCGCCACCGGCTGGCTGCGCTGCTGACCGAAGCCGGCCGCACGGCGGCGCGGGTGGACTACCATCTCGTGACGGAGACGCCGGCGATCCTGCCCGGTTTCAATGCGCGCGCGCGCGCAAAATTCACCCGTCTGCTGGCCGCGCGCGGCGTCACGGTGCATCTGTCGGAGCGCGTGACCCGGGTCGTGGCGGGCGCGTTGCAGTGTGCTGGCGGGCTGGTGCTGCCGCTCGACGAGATCCTGTGGGTCACCATGGCGGGCGCGGCACCGTTTCTGCGCGAAACCGGGCTGGCGCTCGACGCGCACGGATTCGTACTGGTCGACGATACGCTGCAGTCGGTATCGCATCCCGACGTGTTCGCGGCCGGCGACATCGCCGCGGTGGGTGCGCATCCGCGGCCGAAGTCCGGCGTGTTCGCGGTGCGCCAGGGCCGGCCGCTCGCCGCCAATCTGCGCCGTCGGCTGCTCGGCAAGCCCGCGCGACGGTTCCGGCCGCAGCGCAAGTTCCTCAGCCTGATCAGCACCGGCGACAAATCTGCCATCGCGGCGCGCGGCGACTGGGCGCTCGAAGGCGCGCTGGTGTGGCGCTGGAAGGATTGGATTGATCGCCGTTTCATCCGAAAATATACCGACCTGCCCGCCATGACGGCGGATGACGCGGCGCGGCTGCCCGCCGGGCTGGCCGACCGCCAGCAGCGCCAGGAGCTCGCCGCCTTCGCGATGCGCTGCGGCGGCTGCGGCGCCAAGGTCGGCAGCGACGTGCTGAGCCGCGCGCTCGGCGCGCTCGCGCCGGTCGTGCGCGACGACGTGCTGATCGGGCTCGGCGCGCTCGACGACGCCGCCGCGGTCGTGGTGCCGCCCGGCAAGCTCATGGTGCATTCGGTCGACTATTTCCGCGCCTTCATCGACGATCCCTATATCTTCGGCCAGATCGCCGCCAACCACAGCCTGGGCGACCTCTTCGCCATGGGGGCCGAACCGCAGAGCGCGCTCGCGATCGCGACCCTGCCTTACGCCATCGAGGACAAGCTCGAGGACCAGCTGTTCCAGCTGATGGCGGGCGCCAGCGCGGTGTTGAGCGCCGCCGGCTGCGCGCTGGTCGGCGGCCATACCGGCGAGGGCGCCGAGCTGGCGCTCGGCTTCGCGGTCAACGGCCTGGTCGACCGCGACCGGCTGCTCCGCAAGGCCGGCATGCAGCCCGGCGACCGCCTGATCCTGACCAAGCCGCTCGGCACCGGCACCCTGCTGGCCGCCGACATGCGTCATCAGGCGAAGGGCCGCTGGATCGATGGCGCGCTCGCCGCGATGCTGCAGTCGAGCGGCCCGGCGGCCGATTGCCTGATCCGCCATGGCGCACATGCCTGCACCGACGTCACCGGCTTCGGCCTGCTCGGCCATCTGGTCGAGATGATCAAGCCGTCCGGGGTCGCGGTCGAGCTTGCGCTCGGCACGCTGCCGCTGCTCGACGGCGCGCTCGACTGCGTGGCGCGCGGCATCGTGAGCTCGCTGCAGCCCGCCAATTTGCGGCTGCGCCGCGCCATCGCCAATCTCGACGTCGCCGCCGCCTCGCCGGTCTATCCGCTGATCTTCGACCCGCAGACCGCCGGCGGCCTGCTGGCGAGCATCCCGGGCGAGCGTGCCGATGCCTGCCTGGCGGCGCTGCGGGCGCTCGGCTACCAGCGCGCCGCCCTGATCGGCACGGTCTCGTCGCAACCCGACCGGCCTGAATCCGTTACCTTGGTGCTGTGAAATGTAAGGGGAATCCCGTAAGGATTCTTCCCGCCTTTCGCGCCGCGCCGCCGCCGTCCAAGCTGTCCGCAATGGAAGGGAAAAGCGCTGATGCGCGGGTTCAAACGGGATTTTCAGTGCCGGTCGCGAATCGAGAAAGTGACGTTCGTCGGTTTCGCGATCGCCAGTCTGATCGGCATTCCGGCCGCGGTGGCACTCAACTTGCAATGATTTCGGCGGGGCGGCCAAGGCCGGGAATCGGGAGGATCTCATGACCTGCGACGCCGAGATCAGACGCCGGTACGACACGCGCGATGATGCCTGGGCCTATCTGGCCTCGCGCGGTTTCGTCTGTCACTCGACCGGCTGGCAGAACGGCCGCTGGGCCGCCACCGTGGTGCACGAGGACGGCGGCTTCAACGTCACGGTCTGGCTGCGCACCGAGGCCGACGCAAGCCAGGCCGCCTGATCGAATCGGGCGCGGCGGGCGGCGCGGTTCGCTCGACCGGCCAATTTAACCACGAAGGCACGAAAGACACGAAGGCGCCAGGGCGAACGGCGCCATCGAGGCTCGCGCTCGCGGCGCGGGGAATCTATTGCCGCGCGTAGCGCGGCTTTCAAGTCACGGGGTCCGGCAAGCCACGTGAGTACGGCACAGCGCCTTCGTGTCCTTTGTGTCTTTGTGGCCAAAGGAAAGCGCGGCGCGGTCAGACGCTCTCGAGCCGGGTGATCTCGCACAGATAGGAGCGGTGCGGCGCCGAGCCGCTGATCGGGTCGATCTGGTCGTGGCCGATCATGAGATTGTAGTTGGCGCCATCGGCCGAGAACGGGTCGTAGCCCGGCAGGCCGAGCGCGGCGCAGGCTTGCCACCAGCCGTGCTGGGCCGCCACCACATGCTCGGCCAGGCCGGGCTGCAGCTTGGCGCGCGCCCGCATCGCGCCGTGCGGCGTCTTGAGCCGCACCCAGTCGCCATCGGCGATCCGGCGCGCCGATGCGGCGGCCGGATGCAGCTCGACGATCGGGTCCGGCGCGATGCGCCGCAGCTTGGCGATGTTGCGATGCTGGCTGTGGCAGAATTGCGGGCTCTTGCCTGAGGTCAGCACCAGCGGGAAGCGCGTCGCCAGATCGGGCCGGCTGAGCGGGCTCATCGCCGGCTCGACATAGACGGGCAGCGGCGACTGGCCGTGCGCCAGCAGTGCCTCGCTGTAGATCTCGAGCTTGCGGGTCGGCGTCGCGAAGCCGGTCTCGCGATATTTGGCGAAGCGCGGCGCGAGCGCCACGCGCAGCGCGCCCGGCGCGCACCGCAGCGCGTCGAGCGTCACCCCGCTCGGTGCCAGCAGATGACGGTAGGCCGCGTCGACATTGCCCTGCCAGAAATGGTCGCCGAGCCCGAGGCGGGTCGCGAGCTCGAAAGCGATGTCGATATCCGGGCGCGCCTCGCCGCGCGGCTTCACCAGCGCCGGGCGCAGCTGCACCAAGGAGAGCCCGTCCTGCGAGGAATCGAAGCCGACCCGCAGGCCCTCGCGCTCCCAAGCCGCGGCGACCGGCAGCACGATGTCGGCGAACGAAGCCGTCGGCGTCATGAACAGATCGGCTTGGACGTGGAACTCCAGCGCCTCGAGTGCGGCACGCGCGCGCGCCGAGTCGGCATGCGCCAGAGCGAGATTGGCGCCGAACCCGACCAGCCCGCGCACCGCGTAGGGTCGGCGCTCGAGGATCGCGCGATAGACGTCGTCCGAGGTCACCCAGCCGGCGGCCGGCGGACCGAGCGGCCGCGCCGCCAGCCCGAGCGCCTTGGCGGCCTGCGTCGGCGCGATCAGGTCCGTGCCGGACATGTCGTTCACCGGCACGGTGGCGGGCTGCAGATTGCCGCCCGGCGTATCGAAGCCGCCGGTCAGCGCCATCAGGAGCGCGATCGCGCGATCGGTCTGGGTCGCGTTGGTGTGCTGGCCGACCCCGGACCAGGCGTAATAGGCGACCGGCCGATGTTCCCAGAGCAACCGCGCCGCCTCGATCAGATCGGCTTCCGCGACACCGGTCACCGCGGCGACGCGCTCGGGCGGCCAGGCGGCGCACAGCGCGCGATAGCGCTCGAACGCGGTGCGGCAGGCGATCGCGCCGACCTGCGAGACCCAAGCGAGCGCTGGCGCGGCCGCCGGATCGCGATAGGCGCCGCGCGCGGGATCGTAGACGATCGCGCGGTCGCGATCGCGATCCCACGCGACCAGCAGCGCCGGATCGTCGCCGAGCCCGACGTCGCGAGCGCACAGGAAACTGCCGTCGTCGTCGCGCACCAGCAGCGGGCCGTTGCTCCAGCGCGCCAGGAACTCGCCGTCGTGCCAGCCGCGCGCCAGCATCACGCCGGCCAGCCCGAGCGCCAGCGCGCCGTCGCTGCCCGGGCGGACGCGCAGCCAGCGATCGGCCTTGACGGCGAGACCGACCTTGCGCGGATCGACCACGATCAGCTTGGCGCCGCGCGCCCGCGCATCGGCGGCATCGACTGCCGTGGCGAGCCAGGCGGTCGACGGGTTGTGGCCCCAATAGACCATGCAGCCCGCTCGGGCGAGATCGGGCACGCCGATCCCGGCACCGGTCGTGAAGCGATGCGCGAAATCTTTGTGCCAGTTGCAGATCTCGGTGGCGTAGCAGTTGTTCGGGCTGCCGAAGGCGCGCACCAGCCGCTCGATCCAGGGCGACGCGTCCGAGATCGCCGTGCCGCTCGGCGAGGTCAGCGCGAAGGCGACCGCCTCGGGCCCGCTCGCGGCGGCGATCCGGCGCAGCGCGGAGGCGGTCTCGTCGAGCGCCTGGTCCCACGAGATGCGCTGCCAGCCCGGATCGGGATCTCGTTTCGGCCGCGTGCGTTTGAGCGGGAACAGCAGCCGGTCGGGATGGTCGAGCAGGTCGGGCGAGGCGCGACCCTTGGCGCACAGCGCGCGCCCGGTCGGATGGCTCGGATCGGGCCGGATCTCGACCAGCCGGTCGCCCTGCACGCGCGCCGTGCAGCCGCAGCGCGACCGGCATAGCGGGCAGAACGCCGCAATCTCCCGTACCGCCTCCGCCATCCCGCCCTCCACCATTCCGTCATGCTAGAGGAAGAAAGCCACGAAGACACGAAGGCAATGCGCGCAACTCTCATCCCTCCCCCGTGCGTAGCATGGGAAGGGATAAGAAAGAGCAGGGTGCGCTGCCTTCGTGTCTTCATGCCTTCGTGGCTAAACTTCGCCAAGCCCTCTACGCCGTGCCCTGGGAGGGCGGGCGCTGGATCACGGGCCAGATGTTGGGCAGCTCGCCGACCGGGATCTCGATCAGGGCGGGGACACGCGCGGCCAGCGCCTCGGTCAGCGCGCGTTGCAGTGCCTGGGGGTCTCGGCGCGCCAGCCCGCCATGCCGAAGCTCTTGGCCAGCGCGACGAAGTCTGGATTGTGCAGGTCGACCGCGATGTGGCGGGCGCCGTAGCTGTCCTTCTGGATCCGCCTGACGTTGCCGAAGGCGCGGTCGTTGACCACGATGGTGACGACGTCGAGCCCGTGGGCGACCGCGGTCGACAGCTCCTGCACGTTGAACATGAAGCCGCCGTCGCCGCACACCGCCGCCACGCTACCACGACTCCGGCGTCGCCGCGCGGCATGGACCGGCTGGGTCGCGTCCCTGCGGCAGCGCGGAGGCTTGCGTCGGGGGCTCGTTTTGCGGTCTGCTGAGAACGATAAAAAGCCAAAATCAGCTTCGGAGGAAATCATGGCGCGGATCTCGCGGCGCAAATTGTTGAAACTCACCGGCGCGGGCGCGGTGGCCGCGACCGGCGGGATGGCCGGGATCCTGGCGACCGGGCGGGCCCCGGCCTTGGCCCAGGCCCAGACCGTGCACTGGTTGCGCTGGGTCGATTTCGTGCCGGCGTCCGATCAGGTGCTCAAGAAGGACATCACCGCCGAGTGCGAGAAGTCGCTCGGCATCAAGCTGACGGTCGAGACCATCAACGGCAACGATCTGCAGGCGCGTACCACCGCGTCCATCCAGTCGGGCTCGGGCCCGGACGTGATCTGCGGCCTCAACAACTGGCCCCAGCTTTATGCCGAGTCGGTCGCCGACGTCGACGACGTCGCCGAGGCGCTCGGCAAGGCGCAGGGCGGCTTCTATGACGAGCTCTCGATGGTCGGCCATGACGGCAAGCGCTGGCTCGGCGTGCCGTGGACGATCGTCGGCGCGATGAACGCCTGGCGCAAATCCTGGTTCGCGGAGGTCGGCGCGACCAAGTTCCCGACCACGTGGGACGAGTATCGGACGGTCGGCGTCAAGCTGAAGGCCAAGGGCCATCCGATCGGCCAGACGCTGGGCCACACGTTCGGCGACGCGCCGACCTTCCTCTATCCCTATCTGTGGTCGTGGGGCGGCAAGGAGGTCGAGCCCGACGGCAAGACGGTGGCGCTCGACAGCAAGGCGACCGTCGAGTCGGTCAAGTTCATGGCGGCGTTCTACAAGGAGGCGTGCGACGAGGGCGGGCTCGCCTGGGACGACACCAACAACAACCGCGCCTTTCTGTCGGGCACCATCGCGTCGACCCTCAACGGCGCCTCGATCTATATCGAGTCGCTCCGCAAGCCCGACAACTATCAGACCGACAAGGGCGAGCCGATGAACAAGGACATCGCGCACGCGCCGTTGCCGGCCGGCCCGGCCGGCCAGTTCAGCTTCCACCTGCCGTTCACCAACATGCTGATGAAATATTCCAAGAACCAGGCGGCGGCGAAGCAGTGGCTAGCCTGGATCGGCTCGAAGGAGGTGTTCGACAAGTGGTTCGTGTCGCAGAAGGGCTTCTGCACCGGGCCGACCAAGGTCTGGAAGACCCACAAGGTGTGGGACGAGGATCCCGTGATGCTGCCGTTCCGCGATTGCGCCGACAGCGCGAAATTTCCGGGCTATCCCGGCCCGGCCGGCCGCAAGGCTGCCGAGGCGCTGTCGAAATACATCGTCATCGACATGTACGCCAAGGCGGTCCAAGGCATGCCGGCCGAGGACGCCGTCAAATGGGCCCACGCCGAAATGGCCAAGGCCTACGCGTGAGGTAAGGCGAACCGCAAAGGCGCCAAGACGCGAAGGAAGGAAATCACGAAGGCACGAAGGACACGAAGGCGCCGGCGCACGCTCCCGCCGCTTGTCGCAGCTCGGTGAGGCGAAGCCGCGCTGCGCGCGGCAATCGATGTGCCATGCTTGACGATCGAGCCGCGAGCATGCCGCTTGCTCCGGTGCGCCTTCGTGTCCTTCGTGTTTGAACCGGCTGCCTTCGCGTCTTCGCGGCTCCCCTTCGCTAGGCGCCGGCGGACTTGGCGCGCAGCTTGGTGATGCGGTCGGGGCGGTCGAGGCCGACGCCGACCAGATGGCCGAACAGCTCGGCCAATTTCGCGCGATCGGCCTCGGGCAGCGCTGGGGCGAGCAGCGACGCGAGATTGGTCTCGAGATGGCCGATGTCGCCGGTGCCGAACAGCACGACGTCGACTCCCGGCTCGTGGCGCGCATAGCGATAGGCGGCGTCGGTCAGGCTGGCGGCGCCGCCTTGATGGATCAGGAAATCGAGCGGCTGGTCGCGCTCGACCAGCCGCGCCGGCACGCGCCCGTCGGCGGCGAGCGCGCGGATCGTCTCGGCGAGCAGCGCCGGGTCTGCGAAGATCTTGCGCACCGCGAACATCAGCAGGGTGCCGACCTTGTTCTGTGCGGTCAGCGGAAACACCGTGCGGCGGGCGCCCTGATGCAGCATGTGGAACGCCACCATGACGACGTCCCATGGCCCGTCGGCGGCCGCATGCGCGAGCATCTCGTGCGTCGGATCGCCGGGGGCGGTCTCCGTGATGCCGAGATGGTGCAGCTTGCCCTTGTCGCGCTCGCGCAGCAGCACCGGCGCGATCACGTCGCGCGCCCGCCCATACTCGGACGCCGGCACGCCGTGGAGCTGGAACAAATCGACATGGTCGGTGCCGAGCGCGCGCAGCGAGCCGTCCAGGCTGTCGACGACCGCTTTGATCGCGGTTTTCGCGTCGCCGCCCGGCAGCAAGGCCTTGGTGCAGATCACCAGCCGGTCGCGTTGCTCGCCCTTGATGGCGCTGCCGACCACCGCTTCGGTGCCGTAGGCCGCCGCGGTGTCGAACAGGGTGACGCCGCGCTCGAGCGCGCGCCGCACGATCGCCTCGGCCTCGCCGCGCGTCTTGCCGGTACCCAGCCCGAGCCGGCTGAACCCGCCGCAGCCCAGCCCGGCGACCGAGACCTTCAGCCCGGTGCGCCCGAGTGTCGTGTATTGCATGGGTCGAGTTAATCACGAAGTCGCGCTGCGCCTCAATCCTCGCTCCGATGCGAGACATGCCAGGGCATCGCCTGGCGCTCGACCCAATCGACGATCTGATACAGCACCGTGCCGAGCACGGCGAGCAGCAGGATCGCGGCGAACGCACGCGGCGTGTTGTAGGTGCCCTGCGACTGCAGGATGACGTAGCCGAGCCCGTAATTCGAGCCGACGAACTCGCCCACGATGGTGCCGACCAGCGACAGCGAAATCGCCACCTTCATGCCGGCGAAGATGTTCGGCAGCGCGTTGGGGAAGCGGATCTTCCAGAACATCTGCAGCTTGGAGCCGCGATAGGTGCGCGCGAGGTCGAGCATGTCGGGATCGACCGCGCGCAGCCCGACCACCGAATCGACCACCATCGGGAAGATCGACACCAGCAGCGCCATCACGACCTTGGATTCGATCTGGGTGCCGACCCACAGCACGAACAGCGGTGCGATCGCGACCTTGGGCACCGCGTTGGTCGCGACCAGCGCGGCGAACAGGGTGCGGTCGAGCAGCCGCGAATAGACGATGCCGATCGCCATCGCGAGCCCGAGCGCGACGGCCAGCGCGAAACCGGTCAACGTCGCCGCCACGGTGTAGCCGGCATGCTGTGCCAGCCACAGCGGGTCGCTCCACAGCTCGTGCCACACGTCGCCCGGCGCCGGGAAGATGAACCGGCGCACCCCGGTCCAGCGCACGCCGATCTCCCACAACAGGCCGACCGCGACGGCGAAGCCGGCCAGGAAGCGAAGGCGCGCGCTGCGCTCCCACCAGGGCGCCGGGCGCTTCCGCGCGGCGGCTTGCCTCGTGTCGATCGCGGTCATGATGAGAACGTCCCGAGCCGCTCGAAGATCGCGCGCACATGGGCGCTGTAGCGCGTGAACGCGGCGGTATCGCGGGTCGCCAGGGTGCGCGGCCGCGCCAGGTCGATCTCGACGATCTCCTCGATGCGGCCGGGATCGCGCGCCATCACGGCGACGCGGTCCGACAGGAAGATCGCTTCGCTGATGCTGTGGGTGATGAACAGGATAGTCTTGCGCGTCGCCGTCCAGATGCGCTGCAGCTCGATATTGAGCTGGTCGCGCGTGATCGCGTCGAGCGCGCCGAACGGCTCGTCCATCAGGAGCAGCGCGGGATCGTCGAGCAGCGCCCGGCAGATCGCGGCGCGCTGGCGCATGCCGCCCGACAGCTCCCACGGGTAGCGATGGGCGAATGCGCCGAGCCCGAACGTGTCGAGCATCGCCAGCGCCGGCGCGACGAAGTCGCGGGTCGGCTTGCGGCGCAGCTCGATCGGCAGCAGCACGTTGGCGAGCACGGTGCGCCAGTCGAGCAGCAGATCGCGCTGGAACACGATGCCGAGATCCTCGGGCGGACCGGCGAGCGGGCGACCGCGAATCACCACCGCGCCGCTCGAGATGGTCTCGAGCCCGGCCAGGCAGCGCAGCAGGGTGCTTTTCCCGCAGCCGCTCGGCCCGAGCAGCGACAGGAACTCGCCGTCGCGGATCTCGAGCGAGATATCGGCCAGCGCCCGCACGTCACCGCGCCGCGAGTCGTAGGTCTTGTTGACCTCCTGCAGCACGACATGCGCGGCACCCGTCATCGACGTGAACCGCCAAGACGCGAAGGCGCGAAGGTTGCGATTCCGCGATGTAGGTCGAAACACGAAGGACACGAAGGCATCGTGCCCCACGCCGACATCATGTCGCGCGGGTCGGGGCGCATGCCGCGCGTTGCGCGGCAATTGAAGCGTCGGGATCCGGCAGCATGGCGTGACGCCGCCACCTGTCCCGCGCCTTCGTGCCCTTTGTGTTTAAACCGGGCGCCCGCCGCCTTTGCGTCTCTGCGGCTTCGCGGCTTCCCTCCGACCCAGCCCGTCACAGGCCGATCCGGTCGAGATAGTCGTTCAGCACGTGGTGGATGGTCGCTTCCAGGCCGGCCATCGGGCCGGGGCGATAGTGGCGCGAGCCCATCGCCTGCTGGAGCGACACCACCATCGGCCGGTCTTCCTCCAGCACGGTGATTTGGAAGTCGCGATAGACCTGGTTGCGTGCAGCGAAGTCGGGCAGCGCGAAGCGCTCGGCCGGGAACAGATGGTAGCAGTCGATGCGGCAGCGATCGACCGCGGTCGGCCAGATCACCAGATAGCGCACCGAATCGCAGCGCCCGAACAGATGCGTGTTCGGCGGCAGCCGCGCCGTGCAGGCGAAGTCGTCGCCGCGCTCGGCGATCCAGTCCATGCGGCCGAACAGCGACTTGCCGTCGGGCACCGGCGCGCCCGCCTGGTAGAAATAGGTCACGATACCGCCGGGGCGGAGATTGATCGCCTTGGCGTCCGCCGCGAATTGCGCGCCGAACGTCTTCGTGTGCAGCACCCGCACGTGATAGATGTCGAGCAGGTTCTCGACCGCGAATTTCCAGTTGCAGTCGAGCTCGATCGGAATCTTGGACGCGAGCCGGCAGCGCTCCTGGTGCAGCAGTCCGAACTCGGCCTGGAACGGCGCGATGAAGCTCGCGAACGGAACCGGCTCGGGCGTGAAGCACAGGAACAGATTGCCGCCCCAGTCCTCGAGCGCGAGCTCCGGCAGTCGGCAGCTTGCCGCATCGAACGCCTGGTTGCCGTCCATCAGCGGCGCGCCGAGTAGCCCGCCGTCGAGCCCGTAGACCCAGCCGTGATAGGGGCACGAGAAGCGCTCGGCGTGGCCGCTACCCTGCGCGACCTCGACCCCGCGATGCCGGCAGACATTGGCGAAGGCGCGGCGCTTCCCGACCTTGTCGCAGGTCAGCAGCACCGGCTCGCCCAGGATGCGCAGGGTCAGGAAATCGCCGGGCTTTTCGAGCTCCTCGATGCGCGCGACGAACAGCCAATCGCGCAGGAAGATCTTTTCCTTCTCGAGCGCGAGGAAGCTCGGATCGGCATAGATCTGCGGCGGCGCATGCCGCGCCCGCGCCAGCGCTTCGCGAGTCGGTCGCACCTGCGCGGCGAGCGAGGTGCGATCAAGCGTCATGCCAGCGCCGCCGCGCGTTCGGCCAGCCCGCGCGGCGCCGCGATCGCGCCGTCGGCGACGATCCGGGTGCCGGCGATCCACAGCGATTGCATCGACAGCACGCCGTCGGGATGGTTCTCGCCGCCGTCCGGCTGCCACCACGGCAGGCCGAGCCCGACCGCGTCGCTGCCCGGCACGCGCATGTCCTCGACGAAGCATCGTCCGGTGAAGCGCGCTGCGGGATGCAGCCCGTGGGTGAAATGGATGACGTAGCCGTACTCGCCGCCGCCGGCGCGGCGCAGCGCGCGCTCGAGGATCGCACGCTCGGCGCCGCCGCCCGCCACCGTGCGGATGCGGCCGTCGACCTCGAGCGCGATCGGCTCGGCGAGCCTCGTGTAGTATTCGTGAAACACGCACTCGAGCATGATGCGGCCGCGCACCGTGTCGATCTCGGGCGTCAGGGTGGCGGCGCCGGGAATCAGATAGAGGCCGGGCGCCTGGGCACGCCGCGGCTTGACCAGCGCCGGCTTGGCGATCGTGAAGCTGACGTCGGTGCCGTGCGGCGTGGTGATGCGCGCGGTCTCGCCGACCGCGTCGGCCACGAGCGCATCGAGCCCCGCCTGCACGTCGAAATAGCGATCGAGATCGACCCCGCCGAACAGCCGCGGCAGCGCGTCGGCCGACAGGTCGCTGGCCAGCAGATAGCGCGCGTGGCCTTGCCGCATGATGCGGTCGTGCAGCGCCGATCCGGCGATATAGGGAAAGGTCAGGTCGATCCACAAATCGGCACGCGCGGCCGCGCCCTCGAGCGGCTCGGGCAGATAGGGGTCGGCGAGCTTGCCCTGGTAGGGCAGCTGCGGCAGGCATAGCACCACGGGTCTGCCGTTGGCGGCCAGCGCCGCCGCGGCAAGCGCCTGCACCACCGCCTGGTCGCCGGCGGTGTCGGTGGTGATCAGCAGCCGGTCGCTCGCCGCGTGCCCGAGATAGTCGAGCACCTGCCGAGCGGCGCCGAACAACTCCGGGCGGACAGCGCTCATTTCATTTGATTATCCGAATGCCCTGCCATTCAATCGGACGAGCCCACCGCGCGCAACGGGAAACCCGGCCACCGGCGGCATATGGCTTGCAGCGTCAGCGTGTGATGGGTGGCGCGTGATGGTGAACGACAATCGCTTCGAGATACCGGCGCCGTCGTCGAACCAGGACGCGCTCGGCGCGTCGTCGAACCAGGACGCGTTCGCCGATCTCGCCTGGGGCGACGACGTCGCCGTGATCCCGGACTGGATCTACACCGATCCGCGAATCTATGCGCGCGAGCAGGAGCGTATTTTCCGCGGCCCGACCTGGAACTATGTCGCGCTCGAAGCCGAGCTGCCGGCGCCGGGCGACTATGTGCGCTCGCATGTCGGCGACGTGCCCGTGATCGTCGCGCGCGACCTCGATGGCGCGCTGCACGTTTTCGAGAATCGCTGCGCCCATCGCGGCGCCGAGTTCTGCAAGACCTATCGCGGCAACGCCGAGCGCTTCACCTGCCCGTACCATCAATGGAGCTACGACCTGACCGGCGCGCTGGTCGCGGTGCCGTTCCGTCGCGGCGTCCAGGGCAAGGGCGGCCTGCCGGCGGATTTCGACATGGCGACGAACGGGCTGCGAAGGCTGGCGGTCGCATCCCGCCACGGCGTCGTGTTCGCCTCGTTCCGCGACGACATGCCGGCGCTCGAGGACTATCTCGGGCCGGAGCTGACCGGCGAGATCGACACCATCTTCGCCGGCCGCACGGTGCGCGTGCTCGGCCAGCATCGCAATCTGCTGCCGGTCAACTGGAAGCTCTACCAGGAGAACCTGAAGGATCCCTATCACGCGACCCTGCTGCACACCTATCTGACGACCTTCGGGCTGTTCGTCGCCGGCAACCGCACCGCGATCGTGGTCGATCGCGAAGGCCGCCATTCGGCGCTGCTCAACGCGCGGCCACAAGGCGGCCCAGCCGACGACGAGACCAAGCGCGACATCGGCTCGTTCCGGGCCGGCCTCAAGCTCGCCGATCCGCGTGTGCTCGAATTCGTCGAGGAATTCGACGCGCCCTGGTCGTCGAGCGCGATGACGATCTGGCCCAATCTCAGTCTGCTGCGGCAGCTCAACATCCTCAATCTGCGCCAGCTCGTACCGCAAGGTCCGCACGCTCTGCTGCTGATCTGGACCAGCTTCGGATACGAGTCCGACGACGATGCGATGACGCAGCATCGGCTGCGCCAGAACAACATCTTCGGCCCTGGCGGCTTCCTCGGCATCGACG
>Ga0302324_100009489_pt1 | contig 20339 bp, 16 predicted proteins | sample Palsa_T0_1_FD_201949 | JGI IMG/M metagenome (GOLD analysis project Ga0302324, IMG submission 201949) | Peat permafrost microbial communities from Stordalen Mire near Abisko, Sweden - Palsa_T0_1 | ecosystem: Environmental > Terrestrial > Soil > Palsa > Peat permafrost | place: Sweden: Abisko...
GACCTGAGGCCGGTCGCGTGGCGGGGCGCGCGGTATGTCGCGGTCGTCATCCCGGCGGCCGTGCGCGTCACCGAGGCAGCCGCGTTCTCCCGGCGCGGGGAGCTCAGCCGCGCTATCCCGTTCTACGATCGCAGCTTCCCTCTTTTCGCGGCCTGGCTCAGGCCAGGCGAGCCGCTGCAGCCGCGGGCGACATACCGGATCGGCTCGGGAGTGACCGACGGCAAGCCCTGGTCGGAACGCCGCTACCTCGGTCCCTGGGGTCAGTGCATCGCCGGTGCCGGCGCAGGCGCCGACTGTATCGCTCAGACCGGCTCCCTGCTCAAGCGCGGTGAGGTAAACGAGCTCTTCGTCTCGGCCGGCAGTGGCAGCGGCCAGGCGCCGTACTGGTACGTCGGGGAGGTCGCCCGGACTGTTGGTTACCTGCGGTTCACGCTGTCGGACGGCACCAGGATCAGGGTCGCCGCGGTCGACGCCGGGGGCCAGAAGTTCTACGTCTTCGCCGTCGCCAGCGGGGCCAGAGTGAAGCCGCTGCGCTGGACGGCGTTCACCGCCGTGGGAACCGAGGTCGGCGCGGGCACGGGCGGCTAGCTGGACAGCCAGCGCCCGGCAGTCCGGCGAAGTGCCGGGTGTGCTTGGGTAGTCGGGTGACAGCAACCGAGTTCTGCGCCAGGGTCCGGCGCGGCGAGATTGTGTACGGCGGCTGGGTGAGCATTCCGCACCTGCTCAGCGTCCGGGCACTGGCCACGGCGGGCCTGGATTACGTCGTCATCGATCTGCAGCACGGCGGGGCGGTCGAATCCGACCTGCCCGCCCTGACGACGGCGATCAGGCTGGCAGGCGCCGCGCCCATCGGCCGGATCCGGTTCGCTCACCCGGCCGACATCGGGCGGTCGCTCGACCTGGGCTGCGAGGGTGTCATCGTGCCGAACGTGGAATCGGCCGAGCAGGCCCGGGCCATTGTCGGGGCGTGTCGCTATCCGCCGGACGGCTACCGTTCCGCGGGCGGCGTGCTGGCCGTCGATGACCCGCTGTGCCTGGTCATGGTCGAGTCCGCCGCGGCGGTGACCGAGCTTCCGGCGACGCTGGCGGTTCCCGGCATCGACGGGATTTATGTGGGCCCGCGGGATCTGTCGCTGTCGCTCGGCTGCGCGCTCGATCCGCATGACCCGGTGCTCCGCAAGGAGCTGGAGAAGGTCTGGGCTCAGTGCGCGGCGGCGGGCAAGCCGGTCGGCGTGCATGCGATGGACGGCGTTACCGCACGGCTGTACCGCGACAACGGCTGCCGGCTCGTCACGACGATCGCCGACGCCCTTGCCCTGACCCGCGGCGCGGCCGCGGCGCTGGCTGCCGCCCGCGGCTGAGCCAGTCGCAGCGGATCAGTCGCGACGGAAGGGCGATCAGGCGCAGCGGTTCAGTCGCGGCGGGTTCAGTCGTAGCTCAGCCCGGTTGCGGACCGGACAGCGGCCAGCGTCGGGGCTGCGGATGCCCGGGCCCGGCGCGCGCCGTCGGCGAGGATGTCCGCCAGCGCGCCAGGATCCGACATCAGTTCCGCGTGCCGTGCCCTGGCCGGCCCGACCAGGGCGTCGACCGCCTCGGCGAGCAGCGCCTTCGCCTCCGCGTAGCCGGTACCGCCCTCGCGGTACCTGCGTTCCAGTTCGGCGGCCTCGGCCGCGCTGGCCACGGCCCGGTACAGCGCCAGGATCGTGTCGGGCTCCTTGCGCTCCGACGGCGACCGCGAGTCCGTCACGATCCGCGCCACCCTGCTGCGGATCTGCGATGGCGTGGCCGCCAGGGCGAGCTGGTTGCCGTAGCTCTTGCTCATCTTCCGGCCGTCGAGCCCGGGAATCGTCATCACCCGCTCGTCCACGATCGCCTCGGGAACCAGCAGCACCGGCCCGTACGACCGGTTGAAGCTCCGCGCCATTTCCCTGGCCATCTCGACGTGCTGGCGCTGGTCCCTGCCGACCGGCACCGCCTCGGCGCGGTGAATCAGGATGTCAGCTGCCATCAGAACCGGATAACTGAACAAGCCCGTGCTGACTCCGCTGTCGGGATCCCGACCGAGGGCGATATTTCGTTGTGCCGCTGATTTGTAGGCATGGGCCCGGTTCAGCAGTCCCTTGCTGGCGACGCAGGCCAGGATCCAGGCCAGCTCGCAGACCTCCGGCAGGTCCGACTGCCGGTACAGGACGGTCCGCCCCGGCTCCAGGCCGAACGCGATCAGCGTCGCAGCCAGGTCGAAGACCCCGGCGCGGAGCTGCGCCGCCGAGCGGGTGGTGGTCAGCGCGTGATAGTCGGCGATGAAGAACAGCGCGTTCCCGGCACTGGCGGCTTCCAGGCCGGGCCGGATCATTCCCAGGTAATTGCCCAGGTGGGGCCGGCCGGTTGGCTTGATCCCGGTGACAATCCGCGGCACGGGGCCTTCCTCCTGTTCTCAGGCCCCTGCACGGGATCAGCACAAAGCCGCCTCAGGCAGAGGCGGCTCATCCCAGCGTCAGTCCGCGTGGTCGCGCCTCAGGGGGCGTGCCACCAGCCGTTACGGCATACGCGGAGCTTCATCGCATCAGGGTGCCAGATCAGGGTGGCCGGATCAATCGGATTTCCGGCCGGCCCAGCGGGCCGGCGACAGTTTCTCGCGACAGCGGAGTCCGCACGGCCAGGGCGGGTACTAAACCGGGCATGGCACGCAGCCGCGCCGCTTCCCGCCCGCCAGCGGTGTGGCCGGGATGAAGGGCGACCGGGTCGAGATCGTCGTGGATGCGGGCGGCGAGACCAAGACCTATGACATCGTGGCGACCCGCGCCGGGCGCCGGGTGGAGGTGGTCAACAGGCGCGGCGTCGTGGAGGTGAGCGAGCTGACCCGGGGCGGCACCGCGGTCAGGACCGCCCGCTTCATGTCGAGCCGGGTGATCGCGCTGGTGGAGCATCCCGGCACCGCGGCGCGCCCCGGCCCCGCTGCCAGGTCCCGTCCCGAGCCTGCGGACCCTGAGTGACCGATAGCGTAGTGGTGACAGTAGGCGCTGACGGCGTTCTGGGCCCTTTGTTTTCTCGCTCGCCCAGGTCACCAGATTGAGGAGAAATCAGCTATGGGACTCATGGACAAGGTCAAGGCGCAGGCGACTCAGCTCGCGCAGAAGACCCAGGAGACCGCCCGCGACGGGATGGCCAAGTTCGACCAGGCGCAGGCCGGCCGGCGTGCGGACGACCTGCTGCGTAATCTCGGCGCTGCCGTCTACGCCCAGCAGACCGGCAAGGGCGGCCCGGACACCCAGGCGCAGATCGACAAGCTGGTGGCAGATATCTCCGCGCACGAGGCGCAGAACGGGATCAACCTCGGCAGCAACCCGGCCGATCAGGCCGATCAGGCCGATCAGGCCGGTCCCGGCGGCGTAGCGTCCGGATTCCCGGCAGACGCTGGCGTCGCTGGCTTCCCCGCCGACACGGGCACCGCAAGCTTCCCGCCGCAGTCCGGGTTCCCGGCAGACGCCGGTTTCCCCGCGGAGGCTGGCGTCACTGGCTTCCCCGCGGACATGGGCACCGCAAGCTTCCCGGCGGACGCCGGCTTCCCGCCGCAGTCCGGCTTCCCCGCGGACACGGGCACCGAGTCGTTCCCGCCCACCTCAGTCGGCGAGGGCTTCCCGCCCGAGAGCTAGCGCCAGCCAGGGCGCGGCTCACCCGCGAATCAGCCGTCCTGCGCGTCAATGACAGGCGGCCTGGGCGGCGGTCCGCGTCGCCGCCGAGCCCGGGCCGGACCCGGCCGGCGTGGCGGTGATGGCGTATCCGTTCACGCCGAGGACGATCCTGATCCTGGCCAGGCCCGCGACCTTCTGCAGGGTGGCTGCGGGCATCACCTTGCGCACGAGCCGGGCCGCCGCCCGCTGCCCGGCCGGATACTCGATCAGGGTCTGGGTGATGTCCTGGGTCGGCCAGGTCAGGGCTGAGCCGTGAATATGGAATCCCAGTGCCGCCAGCCGCTTCGCGGTATCGGCGGACAGCCCGCCGATCATGGTGCCGTTGTAGACATCGATCGACACCTGCCTCCGCCTGAGCGCCGTGCGCGATTTTCCCGCGCTTTTCGCCAGCGGCCGGTCTCGCTTGAGCGCGGCGAACAGGGCATGCGCCGCAGGCTTGTTCCAGAGCACCGCTGACTGACCGGTGCTGGTGATGTAGTTCGTGCTGGACAGCGGAACCGTGGTGAAGGAGACATCGCTCGGGCGGATCCCGCGCAGCTGATTGGCGATCGCGGCGACGTTGAATCCCTGGTCGACCTTGACCGCAGCCGACATCGCGGACAGGAACCTGGCCAGCCGGACAGGGTTGGTCAGGGTGCCGGAGCTGACCGCCTCGCTGAGCAGCGAGGCCAGCAGTTGCTGCTGATCACCGATCCTGGCCAGGTCCGAGGCGGCGAACGAGTGTCGGTCGCGGGCGAATTTGAGCGCCGTGATGCCGAAAACATGATGCCTGCCCGCGGACATGCGAAGGCCGCTGTAGGGGTCGTCGACCGCGAACGGCAGGCAGATGTCCACGCCGCCGAGCGCATTGATGACCTTGACGAAACCGAGGAAATTCACCTCGATGTAGTCGTTGATGGTCAGTCCGGTAACGTGTTCGACGGTCTGGACCATCAGCTTCGGCCCGCCTATTCCGAAGGCCGCGTTGATCTTGTTCTGGCCGTGGCCGGGAATGTCCACCCAGGAATCGCGCGGCAGGCTGATGACCTTGACATAACGATGATCCGCCGGGATGTGCGCCACCATCAGCGTGTCGGAGTTGTGGCTGACCGAATGCCCGACGTGCAGCGCAGCCTGCTGATGCGGGGTCAGGCCGGACCGGATGTCGACACCGGCGACCAGGATGTTCAGCGGCCCGCTTGTCGGTGTGCCCGTGGTGCCTGCGTTGACTCGGCCGATGCTGCTGCTGACGTAGCTGGTCAGCCCCCAGGCACTGCCCGCTACCAGCAGGACTATCGCCGACACCGCGCCGAAGACCGCCAGCAGCGCCCGCTGCTGGCGTGCCTTCCGGCCTGCGGCGATGCGTTCCATGAGCTGACGCTGCGCGAGTGCGGGTCCGGGCCTGCGCCGGGAGCCGGGCTGTCGGGCCTTAGCCGCCGGCCGACCGGTAACCGTCCGGCCGGTAACCGTCCGGCCGGTAAAAGGGGATGTCGGGTAGCGGCCGGGCCTGGGTCCCGGGAGGTAGGGATCTTCCGGCGATCCCGGGAAAGGCGCATGCGGGCCGCTGGGCACGTCATAGTGCCCGTCAGGCTCGGGTTCCCTGCCCTTCCCGCTGTCGTCACTGTCGGTCATCAGGCCCCCCAGGATGCCACTGTGGGTAGGCTAGCGCGGCCTCAGGCGGCGACGGGCTTTCATCGCCGGCGGGTCAGGAAGTTTGACCTTTCGATGGCGCGCGTGCTGCCAGCGCGCTCGAAGCAGGCAGGGTGCCAGCCGGTCATGAGGCGGGCGGCTCCGGATCGCGAGGCAGGCCGAGTATCCGCTCGCCGATGATGTTGAGCTGGATGTCGGTCGTGCCGCCGCCGATGGTCAGCGCCCTGGTCAGCAGCACTTGCCGGGCCCAGTGGGCGCCGCCCAGGTCACCGGCGCCGGTGCCGGGCGGGCCGCCGGCGCCGACCGGCCCGCCGGTGCCGCCAAGCGCACCGGCCGCGGCGGACATCTCCCAGCACAGCTCGGAGACCTGCTGGGCATGGCGCATGCCGAGCAGCTTGCGGACGCTGCCGGTAGCGCCCGGCTCGGTGCCCGACAGCTGCTTCAGCGTCACCCGCAGGCCAAGCAGGTCGAGCGCGTGCCCCTCGGCAACCAACTGACCGACCTCGGCCAGCGGCGGGCTGCCTGCCGCCCTGGCAGCCTCGAGCAGTTCCGGCACCCCGGAGCCGAACGTCCATGACCGGGACAGCGAAACGCGCTCGTTGGCCAGCGTGGTCCTCGCGACCCGCCAGCCGCCGTTGACCTGCCCGACAACGCAGTCGTCGGGCACGAAGACCTCATCGAGGAACACCTGGTTGAACATCGCCTCGCCGGTGATGTCGCGCAGCGGCCTGACCTCGACGCCAGGCGAGTGCATGTCCACCAGGAAATAGGTGATCCCGTCATGCCGCGGCGCTGCCGGATCGGTGCGTGCGATGCAGATCGCCCAGGCTGCCTCACGGGCCAGCGAGGTCCAGATCTTCTGGCCGGTGATCTTCCAGCCGCCCTCGGCCCGGTCCGCCCTGGTGCTGAGCCCAGCCAGGTCAGATCCGGCTCCCGGCTCGCTGAACAGCTGGCACCACAGGAAATCGGCGCGCAGGGTCGGCGGCAGGAACCGCTCCTGCTGTTCCTGCGTGCCGTACTGGATCAGCGCGGGGACCACCCATGCGCCGATCGCCAGGACCGGCGCCCGCAACCGGGCCGCGCGCATCTCCTGGTCGATCACGACTTGCTCGAGCGCGCCGGCGCCGCGCCCCCACGGGCGGGAAAGGTGCGGTACGACCCAGCCGCCGGAAGCTAGCCGGGCGGCCCGGTCCTGGCCGGTCAGACCGGCAATCTCAGCCAGTTCTGCACGGATCTGCCCCCGCAGCGCGGCGTCGCCGCCGGGCAGGTCGACCCGCACCGGCCTGCTGATCCCCGCCATGGCCAGGCCGGCGATCCGCTTCTTCCAGTCCGCTGCGGGGCCGAGCAGGGCGCGCAGTGACATGGCGCGCCGGTAGTACAGGTGAGCGTCGTGCTCCCAGGTGTAGCCGATGCCGCCGAGGGTCTGGATGCATTCGTGCGTGCAGGAGACTGCTGCGTCCAGCGCCACCACTGCGGCCGCGCTCGCGGCGAACTCGCGCTCCTGGTCGGCAGAGTTCGGGCTGCCGGCCGGGTCGTGCCCGGCTGGGTCGTGCCCGGCTGGGTCGTGCCCGGCTGGGTCGTGCCCGGGCACTGCCTGCTGGGCCCGGGCTGCATCCCAGACCGCGGCGGCAGCCTGCTCCGAGGCGATCAGCATCCGCGCGCACCGGTGCTTGACCGCCTGAAACTGGCCGATTGGCCGGCCGAACTGGTGCCGGATCTTGGCGTATTCCGCTGCGGTATGCACCGCCCAGTCGGCAATCCCGCATGCTTCGGCGCCGAACAGGGCGGCCGCCAGGCTGGTGACGGCGCCCCGGCGCAGACCGGGCAGCAGCCGGTCGGCCGGGATCATCACGCCGTCGGCGCGCACCCGCGCGAGCGGGCGGGTGAGATCCAGGCTGTCGGCAGCCACTATGTCGAGGCTGGCGGTATCGGCAGCGACCCACGTCTCGCCGTCGCCGGTCTGGACAGCCACGACCAGCAGCTCGGCGAGAGAGGCACCGAGCACCGGACCGGTCTGGCCGTCCACGACCAGGCTGCCGTCGGGGCCAGGCCGTCCGGTCAGGCCAGTGGTCAGCGCTACCGCTCCCGCCTTGGAGCCGTCGGCCAGCCCGGCCACCAGCTTGCCGCCTGCCCCCGCCTCGATGAGGGCTGCGCTTGCCAGCACCGTCGGCAGGAACGCGCCAGGGATCAGAGCGCGTCCCAGCTCCTCGACAGCGACAGCCAGCTCTGGCAGGCCGTATCCCTGCCCGCCGTCAGCCTCGGGGACGTGCAGGCCGAGGATGCCCTGCTCGGCCAGGCCGGGCGCGAGCGTCTGCAGATAGCGGGCGGACCCGCTGTCCGGCGCGTCGGCCGCGGCCCGGACGAGTTCCGGGGAGCAGTGACGCTGCGCCCAGCCGCGTACTGACTCTGCCAGGTCCAGGTGCTCCTCGGTCAGGCTGAGTGCCATCGTCCACCCCATCTGCCGGGTCGTTGGTGCCGATGGCGACCACTGTAGAACGCGGTTCTGCTGGGCGGGAATCACCGCTGCGCCAGCTGCCGTCCGGTCCGGAATTTCCGGGGATGACGTGCGCTGAATTCTTGGGTACTATGCAGTAAGTTACTGGCGAGTAAGTAGGCTCGGGGCAGCCGGGGAGGCGTCATGGGGCATTACAAGAGCAACCTTCGCGACATCGAGTTCAACCTCTTTGAGGTGCTGCAGCGGCAGGAGCTGCTGGGCTCGGGTCTGTACCAGGACGTCGACGAGGACACTGCCCGCGGGATCCTGGCTGAGGTCAACAGACTGGCCACCGGTCCGGTCGCCGAGTCTTTCGCCGAGGCCGATCGCAACCCGCCGGTTTTCGATCCGGCCACCCACTCGGTGACGATGCCCGAGGGATTCAGGAAGTCTTTTCGTGCCTTCATGGACGCGGAGTGGTTCCGTCTGGAGCTGCCAGCCGAGCTCGGCGGCACCGGCGTGCCCCGGTCGCTCGGCTGGGCGGTCGCCGAGCTGATCCTGGGCTCCAACCCGGCGGTCTGGATCTATGCCAGCGTGGGCTCGTTCTCCCATGCGCTCTGGATGCTGGGCACTCCTTCGCAGAAGCAGATCGCCCAGCACGCGGTCGATGGCAAGTGGGGCTACACCATGGTTCTCACCGAGCCCGACGCCGGATCCGACGTCGGCGCAGGCCGGACGAAGGCAATCCGGCAGAGCGACGGCACCTGGCATATCGAGGGCGTCAAGCGCTTCATCAGCAGCGCCGAGCACGATCTGACCGACAACATCCTGCACCTGGTGCTGGCCAGGCCTGAGGGGGCCGGCCCTGGCACCAAGGGACTGTCGCTCTTCCTGGTGCCCAAGTACCTGGTCGGCGAGGACGGCCAGCCAGGCGAGCGCAATGGCGTCTACGTCACCGGGGTCGAGCACAAGATGGGCCTGAAGGCATCCACCACCTGCGAGCTGACATTCGGCGGCGACTCCCCGGCAGTCGGCACCCTGGTCGGGGAGGTGCATGACGGCATCCGGCAGATGTTCATGATCATCGAGTTCGCCCGGATGATGGTCGGCACGAAGGCGATCGCGACCCTGTCGACCGGTTACCTGAACGCGCTGGACTTCGCCAAGACCCGGATACAGGGCGCGGATCTCACCCAGATGACGGACAAGACCGCGCCGCGAGTCACGATCATGCACCACCCGGACGTCCGCCGGAGCCTGATGCTGCAGAAGGCCTACGCCGAGGGGATGCGGGCGCTGGTCCTGTACACGGCCAGCTTCCAGGACACGCTGCAGGCCGTCGCAGCCCGGGGCGAGCAGGACGAGCTGGCGTCCGCAGTCAACGACCTGCTGCTGCCGATCGTCAAGGGCGTCGGCTCTGAGCGCGCCTACGAGCTGCTGACGCAGTCCCTGCAGACCCTCGGCGGCTCGGGATACCTGCAGGACTACCCGATCGAGCAGTACATCAGGGACGCGAAGATCGACAGCCTGTACGAGGGCACCACCGCGATCCAGGGCATGGACCTGTACTTCCGCAAGATCGTCCGAAACCAGGGCAAGGCGCTTGGCTTCCTGCTCGAACAGGTCAGGCAGTTCGCCGCGGCCGAGGCGGGCAACGGCCGGCTGAAGGCAGAGCGGGCGGCACTCGCCCGGGCGGCCGACGACGTAGAGGCACTGGTGACCACCCTGAACGGGTTCCTCGGCGGGAGCCTCGACCAGCCGGCCGAGATCTACCGGGTCGGGCTGAACACCACCCGGCTGCTGCTGGCAATCGGCGACCTGATCATCGGCTGGCTGCTGGCCCGGCAGGCCGGCGTCGCGCTGGCGAAGCTCGACGACGGCAGCGAGCCCGCCGACCAGTCGTTCTACGAAGGGAAAGTCGCGGGGGCGCGGTTCTTCGCCGCGACGGTGCTGCCCCGGCTGGCCATGGAGCGCGAGATCGCGGAGGCGACCACGCTGGAGCTGATGGAGCTGCCCGAAGAGGCGTTCTGATGTCCGGCCGGATGCGGTAGCCGTCAGCGGGGACATCTTTCAGCCGCCGTGGCTGAAAGATGTCCCCGCTGTCACGATCATGCGGCCGGGGGCCGGGGGCCGGGGGCCGGAGCCCGGTCAGGACCAGGCGAGGATGCGCAGCGGGTCTTCCAGCATGGCGCCCACGTCCCGGAGCACCGCCGAGCCCAGATCGCCGTCGGCGATCCTGTGGTCGAAAGACAGCGCGAGCGTGGTCACATTGCGCACGGCGAGCTGACCCTCGTGCACCCAGGGGGCATCTTTGACCTGCCCGAACGCGAGGATTGCGGCTTCGCCGGGACTCAGGATCGGGGTTCCGGTGTCGACGCCGAAGACGCCGACATTGGTGATGGTCATGGTGCCGTCCCGCAGGTCGGCCGGGGTAGACTTGCCGGCCCTGGCCGTCTCGGTGAGACTGGTGAGCGCGCGCGCGAGGTCCGGCATCGAAAGCGCGTGCGCGTCGCGGATGTTGGGCACGACCAGCCCTCGGCCCGTGGCGACGGCGATGCCGAGATTCACGTAGTGCTTGACCACGATCTCCTGGGCCGCATCGTCCCAGGACGAGTTGATCATCGGGTAGCGCGCCGCGGCGACCATGAGGGCCTTGGCCACGAACATCAGCGGTGACACCCGGGCGGTGGCGAACTCGGGCATGGTCCTGAGCCGGGCGGTCGCCGACATGGTCTCGGTGATGTCGATCTGCAGGAACTCGGTGACGTGCGGCGCGGTGAAGGCGCTGCTGGTCATCGCCGCTGCCGTGTGCTTGCGCACGCCGCGGATCGGGATCCGCTCCTCGCGGGGCAGGGCAGCCACCGCCGCTGCCCTGGCCGCAGCCGTCACCCCCGGCGCAGCCGTCACCCCCGGCGCAGCCGTCGCCAGCGGTTCGGCCGCCGCCAGTAGCCAGGGGGCGCTGCTTGGGGCGGCAGCCTGCTCGCTCTCGCCAGCGGCCGCCGCCTGCACGTCGTCGCGGGTGATCGAGCCGTTCGGCCCGGTTCCGGTCAGCTCGGACAGGTCAACGCCGAGGTCCCTGGCCAGCTTGCGGACCGGTGGCTTCGCCAGGACGGCCGCTCCCGGATGGGCCGCTCCCAGATGGGCAACCGCTCCCTGCTGGGCAGCATCCGGGCCGTCGGCCAGCCAGCTCGCCGGTTTCCTTGACCGTCGCGTCGTCGCGCCGAGCTTAACGCCGTAGCCGACGAGCACCGCCTGGCGCTTCTCCGCGGGCGCCGGGGTCCCGGCTCCGGGTGACGGGGGTCCGGCTCCGGGCGCGGGGCTCCCATCATCGGGCGCGGGGCTCTCGCGCCGCCCCGGCTCCGCCAGGCTGTCGGCGGGCGGTGCCGGAACCAGGTCCGCCGACAGCGCGGTGCCCTGGTCGGGCACTGGCATTACCGGCCCAGCCGGGGTCGTCTCAGCGGCACCGACCTGCACCGAGATGATCGGAGTCCCGACGTCGACGGTGACCCCCTCGCGAACAAGCAGCTCGACGACGGTCCCCTCGTAGGGACAGGGCAGCTCAACGACGGCCTTGGCTGTCTCGATCTCGACGATGATCTGGTTGACGCGGACATTGTCGCCGGGCTGGACGTGCCACCTGACGATGTCCGCCTCGGTGAGGCCTTCCCCCACGTCAGGGAGCTTGAACTGCCGGAGCTCTGGCATTCCGCCCTTCCTCAGTAAGCGAATCCTCAGTAAGCGAACGCGCGGTCGACCGCGTCCAGCACCCGGTCCAGGTCCGGCAGGTAGTAATCCTCCAGCTTGGAGGGAGGGTAGGGCGTCGAGTAGCCGCCGACCCGCAGCACCGGGGCCTCCAGTTGGTAGAAGCACTCTTCGGTGATTCGCGCGGCGATCTCGGCGCCAAGCCCGCCGGTCACCGGTGCCTCGTGCACGACCACGCACCGTCCGGTCCGCCGGACCGACTCGAAGATCGTCTCGGTGTCCAGCGGCGCCAGCGACCGCAGGTCGATCACCTCGACAGAGCGCCCGTCGGCGCGGGCAGCGACCGCCGCCTCCGCGCAGGTCCTGACCATCGGGCCGTAGGCGAGCACCGTCACGTCCGTGCCGCTGATCAGTATCCGGGCCGCGTCGAGCGGAAGCCCGGCAGCGACGCCGCCGGCGATGTCGACGTCAGCCTTGTCCCAGTAGCGTCGTTTCGGCTCGAAGAAGATCACCGGGTCATCGCAGCTGATGGACTGCTGGATCATGGCGTAGGCACTTGCCGGGTCGCCGCAGGCAACGACCCGCAGCCCGGCGATGTGGGCGAAGAGCGCCTCGGGTGACTCGCTGTGGTGCTCGACCGCGCCGATGCCGCCGCCGAAGGGAATCCTGACGACCACCGGCAGCGTGACCTTGCCCAGCGACCGGTACCGCATCTTGGCCAGCTGACTGACGATCTGGTCGAAGGCGGGATAGACAAAGCCGTCGAACTGGATCTCGCACACCGGCCGGTAGCCGCGCAGGGCGAGCCCGATCGCGGTGCCGATGATGCCGGACTCAGCCAGCGGGGTGTCCACGACCCGGTCCTCGCCGAAGTCCTTCTGCAGGCCGTCGGTGACCCGGAACACGCCGCCGAGCTTGCCGACGTCCTCACCCATGATCAGGACCTTGGGATCCTTCTCCATTGCCCTGCGCAGGCCCGCATTCAGTGCTTTGGACAGAGTGAGCGTGGTCACCGCGCGGCCTCCTCGCCAATGAAGGCTTGCTCGTCGACCGGGGCTTGATCGCCAGCCGGGCCCTCCTCGCCGGTGAAGGAATCCAGGTAGACGGCAAGCTGCTCGCGCTCGGACTGCAGCAGCGCGTTCGGCCCGGCGTAGACGTTGTCGAAGATCGACAGCGGCCGCGGGCTGGGCATCTCCAGGCAGGCTTTCCTGATCCGGGTCCCGATCTGGTCAGCCTCCGCGTCGATGTTGTCGAAGAATGACATGTCCGCTCGCTCGAAACGGATCAGGTACTGCTTTACCCGTTCGATCGGATCCTTGAGCTTCCAGGACTCCAGTTCGGCCAGCAGCCGGTACCTGGTCGGATCGTCGGTGGTGGTGTGCGCGCCCATCCGGTAGGTGAAGGCCTCGATCAGCGTGGGACCCTGGCCCTCACGGGCTGCCTGCATGGCCGTCCTGGTCACCGCGAGGCAGGCGAGCACGTCATTGCCGTCGACGCGGACACCAGGGAAGCCGAAACCGTGCGCCCGCTGGTAGAGCGGCACCCGGCTCTGTCGCTCCAGCGGCTCAGAGATCGCCCACTGGTTGTTCTGGCAGAAGAAGACGACCGGTGCGTTGGTGACCGAGGCCCAGATGAAGGCCTCGTTGACGTCGCCCTGGCTGGTGGCGCCGTCGCCGAAGTAGGCGATCGCGGCCTCGCCGTCCTCGCCCACGGCGCCGTCGCGCTGGATTCCCATCGCATAACCGGTGGCGTGCAGGGTCTGGCTGCCGATCACGATCGTGTAGAGGTGAAAATTGTGCGCCTGCGGATCCCAGCCGCCGTGGCTGACCCCGCGGAACAGCTCGAGCAGCTTGGTCGGGTCCAGCCCGCGGCACCACGCCACCCCGTGCTCGCGGTAGGTCGGGAACGCCATGTCGCGCGGCCCGAGCGCCCGGCCTGAGCCGATCTGGGCTGCTTCCTGTCCCAGCAGGGATGCCCAGATACCCAGTTCGCCCTGACGCTGCAGGGCGATGGCTTCGAAATCGATCCGGCGGACCAGGACCAGGTCCCGGTAGAGAGCCTTGACCTCGTCCACGGTGATCTCGAGGGGGTAGTCCGGATGCTCGACCCGCTCTCCTTCGGGTGTCAGCAGCTGGATAGGCACCCCTGATTCCGCCTGGCCCCGCAGGCGGGAGGAATCGGGTGAAGCAGCTTGCCCGGCGACTCTGACGGTCACATGCCACTCCTTGCATGATCAGGATCCGGCGCGGAACTCGCCTCGTGCCGGTTGTCCGTCGTCTTCCGCTGCGACAGTACCCGGCTTTACTCAGCCGTGGCGAAGCGGTGCCGGGTCTCTGCCGCCGCGTACGCTGCCTCACGTGGCCAGAGTTGTCGTCGATGTGATGCTGAAACCGGAGATACACGATCCGCAGGGCGCGGCAATCGCCGGCGCCTGTCATCGCCTCGGGTTCGGGCAGGTCCTGGCAGTGCGGCAGGGCAAGAGGTTCGAGGTCGAACTGAGCGGGCCGGCTGACGATGCGGCCCTGGCGAGGATCGCGGAACTTGCCGCTGAGCTCCTGGCTAACCCGGTGATCGAGGAGTTCTCCGTCCGCCCCGCGGGCCCGTGAGCGCCGTCAGCTTCATGATCCTGACGCGTTAACTGCGGTATTTCGCATAAAAAGTCTTCCCGATCATGAAGCACATCCCGAACTCCCGCCGCCGGGAAAGCCCGGGCTAATGCCAGCGATCCGCTGGCCTGCTTCGCCCTCAGCGAGCCCGGACCTGCGGCTACTGACGCCAGCATGGCTGTGGATCACCTCCTGTAACTAACTGTTCGTCCAGAGATCGCCTGAGTTTGATGATTACCGGGCCCTGACGCGGGAATCCCTCAGAATGTGGTCAGCGTGACTGGTAACCAGCGGGGGCTGAGGAGCGAATGCGAACTAAAGTGATGCATTCCGAGGAGCCGAACGCAGATGTTCGGTTCTGCCTCGTTTTTCAGCGCGAGGCGGTGAGCATCCCGGTCATGAGAAAAGTGCTCGGCGATACCCTGATCCGGCTGGGAGTAGACGAGGGCTGCGTCGCAGATCTGCTCCTGGCCGTCACCGAGGCCTGCACCAACGTACTGCGGCACGCGGGTAGCGGCCGTCGCTACGAGATCGTCGCCCAGGTGGGCGCTGATCGCTGCGAGCTCGAGGTGTTCGACAGCGGGCGCGGTATCGATCCAGCCAAGCTGCCCGACGCGGCCAAGGTCGTCGATCCGCACAGGCCCTGCGATCCGGCCGCGATCGCGGCGCGGCGGCCGCCGGGGCGCCCGCCGATCCGGGTGTCGATCCGCCCGCCGGGACGGCTGCGCCGCCGCCAGTCGGCGCCGCGTTTCCCGCCGGTGCTGTCCGCGCCGATACCGCTGATCGGCAGATTTTCCCGGACCCGGCAGGCCGCCGAGGAGCGCGCCATCGCCGAGCTGCCCGAGTCCGGCCGCGGTCTGGCGATCATGCGTGCCTGCGTCGACGACGTGACGCTGCGCAGCGGACCGGGGGCGGGAACGGTGGTATCCCTGCGCAAGCAGATCGAATGGCGCTCCGACGCGCCACTGCAGCACCTGGCGGACTGGCAGCTGCGGGACGTCGGCTGAGCCGCACGTCGGTTGAGGCCTACGTCCGCTGAGCCGGGTCGTCCGCCGAGCCGGTAACCTGCGTGCATGTGCCCACCGCGACCGCCGCGACTTCCGCGAGCACGCAGGTGACCGCCAGGATCGGAATCGTTACCTTCCCCGGCTCGCTCGATGACCAGGACGCCATTCGTGCCGTGCGCCGGGCGGGCGGCGAGGCAGTGCCGCTGTGGCACGGCGATCGTGACCTCAAGGGCGTTGCCGCGGTCATCCTGCCGGGCGGCTTCTCCTACGGTGATTACCTGCGCTGCGGCGCGATCGCGCGGTTCGCCCCGGTCATGGCGGAACTCGTGCCGGCTGCCAGGGCCGGGCTGCCGGTGCTGGGCATCTGCAACGGCTTCCAGATCCTGTGCGAGGCGCATCTGCTGCCGGGCGCACTGACCCGTAACGCCGGGCTGCGCTTTGTCAACCGGGTCATCCGGCTCCGGATCGAGACCGCGCGAACACCCTGGACCAACCAGTACGCGGCAGGTCAGGAGATCACCGCGGTGCTGAAGAGCGGCGAGGGCGCTTATGTGGCCGACCCCGGCATCCTGGCCGAGCTCCAGGCGAGCGGCCGGGTGGTCGCCCGTTATGCCGCCGGAAACCCCAACGGTTCTCTCGGCGACATCGCGGGCGTGGCGAGCGAGGCGGGCAACGTCGTCGGCCTGATGCCCCACCCCGAGCACGCGATCGACGAGCTCACCGGCCCGTCGGCGGACGGTCTGGGTTTCTTTGCCTCGGTCGTGCGCGCAGCGGCGGCGGCGTGAGCGCGCAGGCCGGCGTGAGCGCCCAGGGCGGCGTGAGCGCGCAGGGCGGAGTGAGCGCGCAGGGCAGTGTGGGCGCGCAGGGCGGCATCAGCACTCCCGACGGCGCGAGCCAGCAGGACACGGTGGCGCGGGCGGCCGCCACGCCAGGCCAGCCGCAGCCTTATGCGCAGCTCGGCCTCACCGGGCCGGAGTACGCCCGGATTACCAGCGTGCTCGGCCGCAGGCCCACCGACGCGGAGCTGGCCATCTACTCGGTCATGTGGAGCGAGCACTGCTCCTACAAGTCCTCGCGCGCGCACCTGCGGCAGCTCGCCGACGCAGTACCCGACACCGGCGTGCTGCTGGCCGGCATCGGGCAGAACGCAGGCGTGGTCGACATCGGGCATGGCTACGCGGTCACATTCAAGATCGAGTCGCATAACCATCCCTCCTACGTCGAGCCGTTCCAGGGCGCGGCGACCGGCGTGGGCGGCATCGTGCGCGACATCCTGGCGATGGGCGCCCGGCCGGTGGCGGTGATGGACGCGCTGCGGTTCGGGCCCGCGGACGCGCCGGACACCCGCCGGGTACTGCCCGGCGTCGTGGGCGGGATCTCGTTCTACGGCAACTGCCTGGGCCTGCCCAACATCGGCGGCGAGCTGGCCTTCGATCCCTGCTACGCGGGCAACCCGCTGGTCAACGCGCTCTGCGTCGGCGTGATGCGGCACCAGGACCTGAAGCTCGCCAGCGCCAGCGGTACCGGGAACAAGGTCGTGCTGCTGGGCTCCACGACCGGGCCAGACGGGATTGGCGGCGCGTCGGTGCTGGCCAGTGCGTCGTTCGGGGGCGGCGGCGAGGGCGCGAAGCGGCCGAGCGTGCAGGTGGGCGATCCCTTTATGGAGAAGCTGCTCATCGAGTGCTGCCTGGAGCTGTACGCGGCCGGGCTGGTGGTGGGCATCCAGGATCTCGGCGCGGCGGGAGTCGCCTGCGCCACCACCGAGCTGGCGGCCGGCGGCGGCGTCGGCATGCGGGTACGGCTGGACGCCGTGCCGCTGCGCGACCCGTCCCTCGGGCCGGCCGAGATCTTGATGAGCGAATCCCAGGAACGCATGATGGCGATCGCGGAACCGGCCGGCGTCGCGCGTTTCATGGAAATTTGCGCAAAATGGGATGTCCGGGCCACTGTCATCGGCGAGGTCACCGATACCGGCCGGCTGGAGATGACCTGGCACACCCAGCTGGTCGTGGACATCCCGCCGGGCAGCGCGGCCGACGACGGGCCGGTCTACCTCCGGCCGGTTGCGCGCCCGGCCAGCCAGGACGAGCTCCAGGCCGCCGGTCCGGCCGCGCTGCCTCGGCCCGGCGCGCGGCACCGCGCCGGTCAGGGCGCCGAGCTGCGCTCGGCCCTGCTCTCGCTGCTCGCCTCGCCGGACGCGGCCGACAAATCCTGGGTCACCGAGCAGTACGACTGCTACGTGCGGGGCGACACGGTGCTGGCGATGCCGCAAGATGCCGGCGTCGTCCGCGTCGACGAGCAGACCGGCCTCGGCATCGCCCTCGCCACCGACGGAAACGGCCGGTTCTGCCGGCTGGACCCGTACGCAGGAACGCAGCTCGCCCTCGCCGAGTCCTACCGCAACGTGGCGGCTACCGGCGCCCGCCCGCTGGCGGTCACCAACTGCCTCAACTTCGGCTCGCCCGAGGATCCCGCCGTGATGTGGCAGTTCACCGAGGCCGTGCGCGGCCTGGCCGACGGCTGCCTGGCCCTTGGCGTGCCGGTGACCGGCGGGAACGTCAGCTTCTACAACCAGACCGGCAGCGCGGCCATCCACCCCACCCCGGTCGTCGGGGTGCTCGGCGTGCACGACGACGTCCGGCGGCGGCTGTCGATCGGCTTCGGCCAGCCGGGGGCCGCCGTCGTGCTGCTGGGGACCACGGCCGAGGAGCTCGGCGGCTCGCTGTGGGCGCACGTCGCACACGGCCACCTCGGGGGCATGCCGCCAGTGGTGAACCTGGCCGCTGAGCGCAGCCTCGCGGCCGTGCTCACTGCGGCGGCCGCCCGCGGTTTGCTGGCCGCTGCGCATGACCTGTCCGACGGCGGCCTGGGTGTGGCGCTGGCCGAGAGCTGCCTGGCCGGCGGGTCGGGCTGCTCGGTGACGCCGCCGGGCGATGCGTTCACGTTCCTGTTCAGCGAGTCAGCCGCCCGCGCAGTAGCCGCCGTCCGGCCCGGGGCGCAGGCCAGCTTCGCCTCGCTGTGCGCCGAGCATGACGTGCCGGCGGCTGTCATCGGGACCACCGGCGGAGCCGCGCTGACGGTCACCGGCCTGTTCACGATCCCCCTGGCCGAGCTCGGCGCGGCCCACCGCGGCATCCTCCCCCGCCTGTTCGGCTGACGAGCAGGCGGGCAGTCGTATCGGACTCGGCCGCTGTAGGGCCATCCCTCTCGGAGTCTTGATTGCCCATCTGTGGGCGCCACTGCTTTTGGTGTGGACTCCAGAAAGTGCCCAGGGGACCGGGGTCAGCAAGTGGATCGGCGAATGCGGCGGTGGCGGTTACCACGGACAGGAAGTCAGGGGGAGATGCTAGCCCGCTATACCGAGGTTGGCGCGGTAGACGGCATAGGCCTGGCGCCGTAGATCGACGAGGTTGCCCACGCTGGCCGAGAGGGGCTTCACGGATGTGCCGCGAAACGATGCAGTGGCCAGCAGAGCATCGCGGGCTGTTTTGTGGGCTACCGGGTGACTACTGGTCAGGGTGTAGATGTCGGCGTAGTCGCGTACTCGGTTGTTGGCCGCGCCGAGTGTGATGGCCGTGGCTATCTTCTCGGCAAGTATGGTCTCGACCGGATAGCCGAGTACGTGGACGGCCTCCATGCCGGGTCGAAGGGGTGGCAGGGTAACGCGGCGGGTTGCGGGCGTGATCGGATCGCCGAAGTTGACGTCGATGCGGAACTTGACGGGCCGCTGTGGCTATGGCGCAATCCATGGTTATCCGGACGCCGGCGTAAAGGGCTTGGCCGCGGATGATGCGAGAGGTGGCCGTCTCGGTGCGATACCGGACCCCGTCGTCCGGGTCTGCTGGGTACTGGGCGATCTCGATGATCCGCGACAAGACCTCCGCTTCATCATTGGATGCTGCGCGGGCTAGGGCGTCGAGGTCGACTGTCGGGCGGCGGGCGTTGTATGCGGCGAGCAGCACGCCGCACTTCTGCGCGGGCCCGATTCTGAAGATCAAGATAGGCGCGTCCCGCCGGCGTTGCGCGTGTCGGCGGCGTCAGCGCTGCCGGGCCTGGTGCCACGATGCCCGGGCGATTCCAAGATCATCAAGGTCGGCTCGGAGCTGCCCGGCTGACCTGTATAGCAGTGCAATCATGCCCAGCTCGCGGGCGGCCTCGACGTTGCGGGGGGAGTCGTCGATGAACACGCACCGCTGCGGCTCCAGCTGATACCGCTCCATCAGGATGCCGAAGATCTGCCGGTCCGGTTTGGCTACCCCCTCCAGACCGGAGATGACCTGACCGTCGAACCATCTCATGAAGGCAAACCGGTGCTGGCGGACAGTAAAGGCCCCGGGCTCCATGTTGCTGAGCGCGAAGCAGGGCACGCCCGCAGCCTTCAGCGTCCGCAGCACCTCAACTGTCTCATCGAACTGGCCAGCGGCCATCTCCTCGCCCCGCTCGGCCCAGGCCATGATCATGTCCCGGTGCTGAGGGTAGCCTTCGGCGAGCTGCTCACACGACTCCCTGATATCCGCGCCGAGATCATGGCTACGGTGCCACTGGTCCGTGCAGACAGTGGCGAGGAACTCCTCCATAGCCCTCTCGTCGGCGAACAGGCGGCGGTACAGATGCCGGGGATTCCAGTCGATCAGTACCCCGCCCAGATCGAACACGACAGCCTCGACGCCTTGCTCAGCCACCTCGCCAGGCTCGGTTTCGATCATTTGATCAGGTATAGGTGGAATGGGCTGGGCGGCTCTGATGTGTGGCGGTCCTGGCGGCAAAGATCACCTTCCTCCTTATGTTCGGCCCACTGTGATCACGGAGGATCCATCGTGCCACGACCCGTCAGATCCTCCGTGATCAAGAAAGCCTCTTCGCCTGCTCGACCGGGATCTCCTTGTTGATCAGCCCGAGGTCGATGCCCTGGAGCCTCGAAGAAGCCGCCCGGCGCACGCAGGGCAGCTCGTGCTGGATCGCCAGCCGAGCGGTACTGCCGCTTGTGCGCTAGCGTTCCCAAGCGATGCCGGCCAGACGAGTTGATCCAGCGCGGCTGCTCGCCGCCGTCAACGAGCAGCGGGCGGCTCTGGGCAGCCTGCCCTGGGCGGGGACCCCGACGGTCACGGCGCTCGGTGCCGCGGCCGTGGCGGCGGTGCTGGCCGCGCTAGCTGCCGGGCAGGACCCCCGTCCGGCGGCGCTGCGTGCCGCCACGGCGTATCTGCTTGACCTGCTGGCGCAGCAGGCGCCGGGCCGGGCGGTCGAGGTAAGGATTCCGCCGTACGCGGCG
>Ga0302324_100009491_pt1 | contig 20338 bp, 19 predicted proteins | sample Palsa_T0_1_FD_201949 | JGI IMG/M metagenome (GOLD analysis project Ga0302324, IMG submission 201949) | Peat permafrost microbial communities from Stordalen Mire near Abisko, Sweden - Palsa_T0_1 | ecosystem: Environmental > Terrestrial > Soil > Palsa > Peat permafrost | place: Sweden: Abisko...
GATCGGCGAGCGCTGTGAGATTCGGGGCTCGGAGGTCGAGCACTCGATCCTGCTCGCCGGCTGCACCGTCTCAGACCTCGATGGGCGGATGGAGTCCTCGCTGCTCGGACGCAACGTGACCGTACGGCGCGGTGACCGCCAGCCGCGCGCTTACCGCTTCATGGTCGGGGACAACTCCGACATCTCGATCCTGTGAGCCGCGCATGAGGCTGCTCGTGACCGGCGCTCACGGGATGCTGGGCTGGGATGTGGTGCGCGCGGGCGAGCGTGCCGGGCATGAGCTCGTCGCGCTCGGGCGGGCCGAGCTCGACGTCGTCGATGAGGAGGCCGTCGTGCATGCCTTCGCGCGCATCCGGCCCGACGCAGCGCTCAACTGCGCAGCCTGGACAGACGTCGACCGAGCCGAGAGCAACCGCGAGCAGGCGCACGCGGTCAACGCCGACGGGGCCGGAAATCTGGCGCGCGCAGCGGCAGCGGCCGGCGTCCCGCTCCTGCACGTCTCCACCGACTACGTCTTTCAAGGAGACGCCCCACTCGACGCGGCCGGCAGTCCGCGCCCCTACCTGGAGTCAGATTCCACGGGCCCCCGCTCGGTCTATGGTGAGACCAAGCTCGCGGGAGAGGTCGAGGTGCTCGCGGCCTCCGCCGGCCACACGGTCGTGCGCAGCTCCTGGCTGTTCGGCCTGCACGGGCGCAACTTCGCCGCCACCATGCTCGCGCTGGCGAGCAGCCGCGACCCAGGCGATCCGCCCGCAGTTGCGCCGGACACGCCGGACACGCCGGACACACCCGACACGCCGGTCGTGCGGGTGGTGACCGACCAGATCGGCTGTCCCACCTGGACCGGCCACCTCGCACCGGCGCTTCTGGGCCTGATCGAGCGTGAGGTCTCGGGCCTCGTCCACCTCGCCGGGACCGGCGAGGTCTCCTGGAACGGCTTCGCCCGCGAGATCTTCCGTCAGGCCGAGATCCGCTGCCGGGTCGAGCCGGCGAGCAGCGAGCAGATGGCCCGGCCCGCCCCGCGTCCGGCCTGGTCGGCCCTTGGGTCAGAGCGCGAGGACGTGCTGGCGATGCCGGACTGGCGCGACGGGCTGGCGGGGTACCTGGCGGCGCGGGCTGGGATGATGCGCGCATGAGACTGCTCGTGTGCGGCGGCGCCGGGTTCATCGGCTCGACCTTCGCGCGCCAGCGTCTGCTCGAGCACGGCGATGAGGTGACCGTGCTCGACAAGCTCACCTACGCCGGACGGGAGGAGAATTTCCACGACTTCGCCGAGCACCCGTCGTTTCGGTTCGTGCGCGGCGCGATCGAGGACCCCACGGCGGTCGCCGGCGCGATCGAGATCGGCTCGCCCGAGGCGGTCGTCAACTTCGCCGCCGAGACGCACGTCGACCGCTCGATCGCCGAGCCCGACGCGTTCGTGTCCACGCACGCGCTCGGCACCTACGTGCTGCTGGAGGCTGCTCGCACGCATGAGCTGCGCTACGTCCAGGTCTCAACCGACGAGGTCTATGGCTCGATCGAGGAGGGCACCTTCACCGAGGACTCTCCGCTGCGCCCGTCCTCGCCCTACTCCGCCACCAAGACGGGTGCGGACCTGCTCGTGCAGAGCTATTTCCACACCTATCAGCTACCCACCGTCATCTGCCGCGGCTCGAACAACTACGGCCCCTACCAGTACCCCGAGAAGCTCATCCCGCTGATGATCCTGAACGCGCTCCACGCGGACCGGCTGCCGGTCTACGGGGACGGCATGCAGGTGCGCAACTGGATTCACTCAAGCGACTTCGCCGCCGCGATCGGCCACGTGCTCGAGCACGGCGTGGCGGGCGAGGTCTACAACGCCGGCGGCCCCGACGAGCAGCCCAACATCGCTGTTGTCAAGCGCATTGTCGAGCTGACCGGCGCCGGGGAGTCGCAGATCGAGCACGTCTCCGACCGGCCCGGACACGATCGTCGCTACTCGCTCTCCTCAGAGAAGGTTCGTGCGCTCGGCTGGTCTCCCCGCGTACGTTTCGAGGACGGGCTCGAGCAGACCGTCGCCTGGTACCGCGAGAACGGCTGGTGGTGGGAACCGATCCGCTCGGGCGACTATCGCGACTACTACGAACGACAGTACGGGCGCTCGCTGGGCTGATCGGAGCTCCGCAGCCGTGCCCGCAACCCGGCCCTCACGGGATGCTCGAGACCTTCCAACGCCCGGCTTCCTTCACGAGCGAGATGGTGCTCAACCTTGTTTTGCCCGAATTCAGGTTCTTCACGCTCGCCGACGCCGTCGGGTGGGCGGCGGAACCGCTGAGATGGACTTCCTCGACCGTCAATTCGAAGTTATCGACCTCTTCCAGCTGATTTTTGAGCGCCTGCTTGCAGCCTCCCTTGGCGCTTTCCAGACGCCTCACCACCGAGCTCGCCAGGTCGTCGGCGCAGATCTTCTGTTCGTCACGCCCGCTGGCATCGGCCTGCAGGTTCGAGATCGTCTGCGCGACCGCGTGAGCTTCTCCCTTGAATCCGGCTGTCGTGCTCGTGCTGGCGCACGCGGCGAAACCCACGGCGAGCAGCGGGGCGCAGAAGAGGGTGGCAAGGGGACGGTGGCCGGGGGTGCTCATGGCAGCGTGAGAGGCTACGCCACCGGCGAGCGGCGTGTGCCGCGCACCGCGCGCCCAGGTCCAGTCCCGCGCGCGATCCTCGCCAGCTCAGTGGCGCTCGTCGTCGCGCCGGTAGCCCAGCCGCGCCGAGATATTGTCGGCCGTTGACACCACGTGCGGGCCGAGCGCCTCGATCATCTCATCCAGCGAGATCATCGAGCTGTGCGCCGCGATGCTGACCGCCGCGACGACCTCCCGGTCCTCGTTGCGTACGGGCGTGGAGATCGAATAGATCCCCGGTGCGAGCTCCTCGTCGTCGACCGCGAAGCCGGCGGCGCGCACCCGCTCGAGCTGGTCGCGCAGCGCCTTCTTGGTCGTGATCGTATTCGGCCCCCGCCTGGTCAGCTTCATCGAGGTGAACAGCTCGCGCTGGAATCGGTCGGGCAGATGCGCCAGCAGCAGCTTGCCTATCGAGGTGCAGTAGGCGGGCAGGCGCGAGCCGGCCTGCAGATCGAGCTCGCTCCCGTTCGGCCCGCGGCGGAAGCTGCGCGCACGGTTGATCAACAGTATCTCCGGCCCGTCGAGCACCCCCAGCGCGACCGTGTAGGAGGTCCGCTGGCGCAGCTCCTGCAGGTACGGATAGGCGTGCTCGCGCAGTCCCGTGGAGTTGAGCGCCGACATCCCGAGGTCGGTCACGCGCAGACCCAGGCGGTACTTGCGCGAGGCGCCCTGCTCGAGATAGCCGAGCGCCACGAGCGTGATCACATAGCGGTGGGTGGTCGAGCGGCTCATGCCGAGATGGTCGGCTATATCGGCGATGCCGAGCACCGGCCGGGTCGGCGTGAAGCAGCTGAGGATCGCCAGGCCGCGCTCCAACGACTGCGAGTAGCGGGGTTCGCGCAGGCTGGGCACCGACCAGGCCGGCTGCTGCGAGTCATTCGTGGGATCCGTTCTAGGCATCTGCTCACCGTTCCTGTCCTTGACACTGGTTCGAAGATTGGGACTGCCCGGCCCGATGGAGCATCCGTCTAAGTGCCGCCGGCGGCAATCATAAACAATCAAGGTGCCCGCTGGCAGCCCGGCGCGCTCACGCCGTTTTGACGGCGTCCCGGCTCCCTCGGAGCGCCCGCCGAGCCCCCCCGGCCTGCGCGGCGAAGTGCTTGCTGAGCATGGTCTGCTGACCCTGGTAGCTCGATCCCGCGTCCTCGCCATACAGCAGGTCGGGGTCCTCGCGCATGCGCTCGAAGGCAAGCTTGCACACCGGCTGGCGGTGCTCGACCATGAACGCCACATCACGAGCTCGCACCTCCAGCGCGGCCCGGCTGCCATGCGTCTGGCGCTTCAGCGAGTAGCCGAACCCCGGGTCGAAGAATCCGGCGTAGTGGGTCCGCAGCTCTCCGGCGGTGGGATCGTAGGCGAGCATCTCGGCGGCGTAGGACGGCGGGATGCTCACCCCCTCCGCCGACAGCAGCAGGTAGAAGATCTCGGGCTCGAGCACGATCCGCCCGCCCGTCTCCGGGTGCACCGGCTCCCAGTAGTCCTGCCACTTCAGCGCACCCACCTGGGCGAGGTCGATCGGCAGGCTGTTCTTCTTGGCGCGGTACCCCACGATCGCCTCGGCCGAACCGGACACGTCCAGGCTGAGGAACAGCCCGTCGTCGAGCGACAGCGCCGAGTCGCCGACAGGTTGGGAGTCCAGGTAGACGAGCGGAGAACGCCGGTGAAGCGCCGCCACGTCCTCGTCGCTCAGATGGGCGTTCTCGGCTATCAGCCGCACCTGGTTCAACGCGAGGCCGCTCTTCACGCGGATTGCAAACGTCAGCGGAACGATCTCCAGGTACAGGCGCCCGTGATATCCGCCCGCGATCTCATCGAAGCGGTGGTTGCGGTCGGTGAGCACCCGCGTGAACACATCCAGTCGCCCGGTCGAGCTCTTGGGGTTGGCCTTCGCGCGGATCTCTGCCGGCAGGTGCAGTTCCTCGACCAGGGGGACCAGATAGGGACGGTCGCGCTCGAGCGTCGCGCCGTCGCGCAGGTCGATCTTCTCGAAGGCCACGCTCTCGACCTTCTCCTCAACAGTCGAGCTGCTGTCTGGAAGAAAGCTGCAGCGCAGCGCCCAGGCGTGGTCGCCAAGGCGCAGATCGACGCTCGCGGGCTGCACGGCCTGCGGAAGGATCCGTCGTTCGCCCGCGGTGATCCATTCGCCGGCAATCGCCTCGCGCAACTGCTGTGATGGCAGGACACCCTGGTTCATCGACGGCTGAGTCTATGCGGCTCACTCGCCGAACCCGGGCCGCGCGCTAGCCTCAGGCGCGTGCCGCTTCAAAGCTTCAGCCCACCGGTCCGGCGGTGGTTCGAGCAGGCCTTTCAGGCCCCCACCCCGGCCCAGGCGAAGGCATGGCCGGCGATCGCGCGCGGAGACCACGTGCTCGTGTCCGCGCCCACCGGCTCGGGTAAGACGCTGGCAGCGTTCCTGTGGGCACTCGACCGGCTGAGCGCCGATCCGCCGGCGGTCTCCCCGGCCGCGACGCGGGTCGTGTACGTGAGCCCCCTGAAGGCGCTCGCCTACGACATCGAGCGCAACCTGCGCGCTCCCCTGCGTGGCATCGGCGCGACCGGGGTGCGCGTCGGAATCCGCACGGGGGACACGCCCCAGCGAGAGCGCACCGCCATGGCTCGCAACCCACCGGACATCCTCATCACGACCCCGGAGTCGCTGTATCTGATCCTCACCTCCCAGGCGCGCACGATGTTGAACGGGGTCGAGGCCGTGATCGTGGACGAGATCCACGCCGTCGCCCACTCAAAGCGCGGTTCACATCTCGCGCTGACCCTCGAGCGCCTGGAGGCGCAGGTGCGCGGCGCCCGCCCGCGCCGGGTCGGGGCGCCCGCCTGCGTTCAGCGCATCGGGCTGAGCGCGACCCAGAGCCCGCTCGAGGAGATCGGCCGCTACCTGGTCGGTCCCCGCCGGGCGGTCAACATCATCGACGCCGGCGCCCGCAAGCGGCTCGAGCTGCGCATCGAGGTGCCGGTTGAGTCGATGACCGAGCCCGCCGGCCCGGTCGACCCCGAGCGGGACCCGCTCGAGCCGCTTTCAGGCGGTCAGCCGGCTCGCGAATCGCTCGTCCCGGAAAGGGGGATCTGGCCGGCCATCTACCCCGAGCTGCTCGAGCTGGTGAAGGCCCACTCCTCCACGATCGTGTTCGTCAACAATCGCCGCTCGGCCGAGCGGGTGGCACTGCGCCTGAACGAGCTCGCCGGCGAAGAGGTGGCGCGTGCGCACCACGGGTCGCTCGCGCGCGAGGAGCGATCAAAGGTGGAGGAGCTGTTGAAGGCCGGTCAACTGCCCTGCCTCGTCGCCACCAGCTCACTGGAGCTCGGCATCGACATGGGCGCCGTCGATCTCGTCGTTCAGATCGAGTCGCCCAAGTCGGTCGCGCGCGGACTGCAGCGCATCGGGCGCGCCGGGCACAACGTGGACGAGGTCAGCCGCGGGCGGATCTTCCCCAAGTTCCGCGGCGATCTGCTCGAGTGCGCCGTCGTCTGCAGGCGCATGCACGAAGGGCTGATCGAGTCGACCGTCGTCCCGCGCAACGCGCTTGACGTGCTCGCCCAGCAGATCGTCGCAATCGCCGTCGCGGCCGAGCCGGCGAAAGCCGGCCCCTCAACGGATGACGACGCCCGGGCAGCCGACCGCGAGCCGGCCGGCGGTGGCGTCTCGGTGGACGAGCTGCATGCGCTCGTGACGAGCACCTACTCCTATTCCGAGCTCTCCCGCGAGCTGCTCGAGAACGTGCTCGACATGCTCGACGGGCGCTACCCGTCGAAGGAGTTCGGCGAGCTGCGAGCGCGCATCGTGTGGGACCGGGTCGGCGGCACGATCCGCGCGCGCTCCGGATCGCGAGCGCTGGCCGTGGCCAACGCCGGGACGATTCCCGACCGCGGGCTGTACGCGGTCACGCTGCCGGACGGGCGACGCGTGGGCGAGCTGGACGAGGAGATGGTGTATGAGGCCAGACCCGGGCAGGCGTTCCTGCTGGGGGCCTCCACATGGCGGATCGAGGAGATCGGGCGCGACCGCGTGATCGTCACCCCGGCGCCCGGTGCACCCGGCGCGGTGCCATTCTGGAAGGGCGACTCGGTCGGCAGAGGCAAGGAGCTCGGCGAGGCCGTCGGCGCATTCGCACGCTGGGCCGTGGAGCAGAGCGCAGAGACGCTCGAGCGCGACTACGACCTCGACGAGCGCGCCGCGCGCAACCTGGTCTCCTACCTGCACGAGCAGCAGGCCGCCACCCGCGTGCTGCCGAGCGACCGCACGCTCGTTCTCGAGCGCTTTCGCGACGAGATCGGCGATTGGCGTCTGTGCCTGCTCTCGCCCTACGGCGGCCGCGTTCACGCGGCCTGGGGCCTCGCCCTGTCGGCGCGCATCCGTGAGCGCTTCGATCTGGAGGCCGATGTGATCTGGAGCGACGACGGGATCGTGCTTCATCTTCCCGACCTCGACTCAGACGAAGCGCAGGCGCTCCCCTCCGCCGCCGAGCTGTTTTTGCTGGAGCCCGAGGAGGCCCGGCCCGCGCTCACGGCCGAGCTCGGCGGCTCGGCCCTGTTCGGCGCGCGTTTTCGCGAGAACGCGTCCCGCGCGCTGTTGATCCCGCGGGCCTACCCGGGTCGGCGCACGCCCCTGTGGCAGCAGCGGCTGAAGGCCCAGAGCCTGCTCGAGGTGGCAAGCCGCTATGCCGATTTCCCGATCGTGCTCGAGACCTACAGGGAGTGCCTGTCGGACGTCCTCGACGTGTCCGGTCTTGAAGCGCTGCTGCGCGACCTGCACGCGCGCGAGATCTCGCTCGTGGAGGTCGAGACGCCCACCGCCTCGCCGTTCGCCTCCTCCCTGCTGTTCGACTACGTCGCCACCTACATGTACGAGGGCGACACCCCCAACGCCGAGCGCCGAGCCGCCGCGCTGTCGTTGGACCGCGACCTGCTGCGCGAGCTGCTCGGCCAGGAGGAGCTGCGCGATCTGATCGACCCGGGAGCGCTCGAGCGCGTCGAGGATGACCTCCAGCACCGCTCCGAGCTGACTCGCGCGACGGGCCGCGACCAGCTGCACGATGTCATGCGCCGCGTGGGCGACCTGACCCGGGCGGAGGTCTCACAGCGGGTGCTCGACGGGATCGACGCTGCGGGCATGCTGGCCGAGCTCGAGCGCGAACGGCGGGCAATCCGCCTGCGCATCGGCGGCGAGGAGCGCTACACGGCGGCCGACGAGGCCGGCCTGTACCGTGACGCTTTGTCCGTGGCGCCGCCCGGCGGCCTGCCGCAGGCCTTCCTCGAGGATGTGCCCGATGCGCTCGCGGTGCTCGTCGCCCGCTTCGCGCGCACGCACGGGCCGTTCTCCACCCGGGAGGTGCGCAGCCGCTATGGCGTCGACTCAAGCGCGGTCCTGCGCGAGCTCGAGCGCTCCGGTCATCTCGTCCGGGGTGAGCTCCGCCCGGGGGGCTGCGAGCGCGACTGGTGCGACGTGGAGGTGCTGCGCCGCCTCAGGCGCGCCTCGCTGGCGGCGCTGCGCAAGGAGATCGAGCCCACCGACAGGCGCAGCCTGGCGGCCTTCCTGCCCTCCTGGCAGGGAGTGGACCGCCACTCCCCGGCGGGCGCCGGAGTCGACCGGCTGCGCGAGGTGCTGGCGGCGCTTCAGGGTGTGGCGCTGCCGGTGGAGATGTGGGAGCGCGACGTGCTCCCACGGCGCACCGGCGCCTACTCGCAGGCGTGGCTCGACAGCCTGTGCGCCAGCGGCGAGCTGGTGTGGGTCGGAGCCGGCCCGTCGGGCGGCCGCTCGGGGCGAGTGGCCCTGTATTTCCGCGACGACGCCCCGTCGATCGGCCCGCCGAGCCCGGGCACCTCCACGCGCGCCGCAGCATCGCCGCCGGACCGCCCCGAGCATGAGCTTCTGCGGGCGCGCCTGGCATTGGGACCCTGCTTCTTCACCGACCTGCTGGCCGAGCTCGACGCCCCGGCGGAGGCTCTGCGCGTTGCCCTGTGGGACCTGGTGTGGGCCGGGGAGGCCACCAACGACGCCTGGGCGCCGCTGCGGGCGCCCCATCTCGCCCTCGCCCGCGCGCGCACGCCGGCCACTCCCACGGCGGCGCCAACCCGGTTGCGCTTTGCCGCGCGCCGTGCCGGCGGGCGCAGGTCGGGCGTGGCCCAGCAGGTGCAGGGTCGCTGGTCGCTCACCGACACGGTCTTCCGCGGCGCCTCGGCGGATCCGTCCGATCGCAGGCGTGCGCTCTGCGAGCTGCTGCTCGAGCGCTACGGGATCGTCACCCGCGAGCAGGTGCTCGCGGAGGGGATCAGGGGGGGCTTTGCGATGCTCTATCCAGCCTTCTCGGACCTCGAGACTCTGGGCGTGTGCCGTCGCGGCTACTTCATCGAGGGCATGGGCGGTGCGCAGTTCGCGCTGCCCGGCGCCGTCGAGCGCCTGCGCGCTGTGCGCAGCGGCTCGCAGGCCGGCGCGGGCGAACGAGACACGCCGCTGGTCATCGCCGCAGCCGATCCGGCCCAGCCATACGGCGCCGCGCTGCCATGGCCCAGGCGCGATGGCTCACTGCGCCGCCCGGCTCGGGTGGCAGGGGCCTACGTCGTCATGGTCGAGCATGAGCCCGCGCTGTATGTGGAGCGCGGCGGTCGCGGTCTCCTGACCCTCGCGCAGGGCTCGACGCACGAGGCTCTGCGGGCGCTCGCGCAGGCGGTCCGCGCGGGGCGTATCGGCAAGCTCGCGCTCGAGCGCATCGACGGCGAGCCCGCGATGGCCTCGGAGCTGGTCGGCGCGCTCGTCGAGCTCGGTTTCCACTCCGGTCCCCGCAGGCTCACGCTGACCGCCTGACGCGCTCGTCGGGGCCGGTCACCATTGTCTGCTGAGGTGATGGTTGTGGCGATGGCGTTTACTTGTCTGATGGGAGTCACCCGCGCAGGCTCAACACGGCCCCGCCGTGTCGGTCACAAGGGGGCCGCCCACATCGAGCCCGGCAACACGCTTGCGAGCTTCGACGCCGCGCTCCGTCACGGCGTGGACATGATCGAGCTGGACGTCCTGGCCGAGCACGCCGACGGCAGCGGCCGGCTGCTGGTGGCGCACGACTTCGAGGACATGAGCGAGCGGGCGCCGCTGAGCTTCGAGTCGGCCCTCGAGCATCTGGCGGGCGATGCGTTCGCCGGGATCGAGCTCGACGTCGACGTCAAGCTGCCCGGCTATGAGCTGCGGGTGCTCGAGGCGCTGCGCGACTTCGGGCTGGTCGAGCGCACGCTGATCAGCGGCATGTTCCCGGCCGGCCTGGCCCGCATCCGCGCCGCCGAGCCGTCGCTTCGCCTCGGCTGGTCGGTGCCGCGGGTGCGCCGCGACTACACGACCGACCTGCTCACGGCCATCCCGGCGCTCGCCATGCTCACCGGCTACCGGGCCACACTGCCGCGCCGTGCCCGCGCGGCGCTTAAAGACGGCCGCTTCGACGCGCTCATGGCCCATTGGCGCGTGGTCTCGCCTGCGCTTGTGCGCGCGGTCGCCGAGGGTGGCGGCGAACTCTACGTGTGGACGGTCGACGACTCGCGCATGATCGACAAGCTGACCAGGATGGGCGTCGACGGGATCATCACCAACGATCCACGCCTGTTCTGAGCCGCTCGGCGCGATCTGAGCCGCCCTCATCACGTCCCCTGGGGTCGCGTCGCGCCCCGAGGCCGCTCGCCGCTCAGCCGATCGAGCAGCTGGCCGTGCTGAAGCCGGCCGGATCGGCGCCCGCCAGGCTTTGACGTCCGGCCGTCGTGGGCCGCGAGACCGAGGTCACGACCGTGGCGCCTCGCCGCCACTGAAAGCTCACCACGCCGCGCAGCGTGAACGCGGGCTTACCGGGCACCGGGACCAGCTGGAAGCTGCGCCCGGCCTGTCGGGTCGACTTGGCCCGGCCCACGGAGACCCAGCCGGAGCCCGCTTCTGTTGTCAGGTCGACCCACTGTTTGCTCGACGCCATGTACTGCAGCCGGAAGCGCATGTACATCGTCTGGTCGGCCACGCCGTCACCGGGCATCGATCCGCGTATGCCCACCGTGTCGGGCTGGTCGGGAGGGTTGCACACGTCGATCGTTGCCCACAGCTGCGCCGAGGACAGCAGTGAGTGTTTGCTCGTGGCCGTCTTCAAAGCAGAGGGCAGAGCCTTCGGCTGGGCGGCATACGCGCCTATGGCCGGAGCCGCTATGAGCACCGCGAGCGCGGCCACGGAGAAGCGGACCGGTTTCGGCGAGAGCATGCTCCTGAAGATAGCGCCGGGGGCTGTCATTTGGCGCCGGTGGGCGTTCGGCATGTGATATGCCTGCGCGATGGCCGCGATGCGCTCAGCGGACGTGGTGGAGCTGCTCGGGCGGGTGCCCGTGTTCTCCACGCTTGTGCACAGCGACCTCGAGCGGATAGCCCAGCTGTCGGTGCCGCGGCGATTCGAGCCCGGCGAGGTGGTGTTCCGCGAGGGCGACTCGAGCGACACCTGCTACGTCGTGCAGGAAGGCCATGCCCGTGCCATTCGCGAGCACGGCGACGGGCGCACGATCACGCTGGCGACGTTCGGACCGGGCGACTTCTTCGGCGAGCTCGCCATGTTCGAGGACGAGCTTCGCTCGGCCACCGTGGAGGCGATCGAGCCGACCGTCGTGGTGGCGGTGCTCGGCCCGGACATGCGCAGGCTGATGACCGAGCACCCCGAAATCTCCACGCGTCTGGTGATCGCCCTGGGCAGGCGCCTGCGCGAGATGAACGAACGCCTCTCCCGGCAGTCCTTCCAGACGGTCCAGAGCCGCGTGGCGGTGGCGCTGGGCGAGCTCGTCGAGCAGGAGCTGGCCGAGGGGCGCGAGCGAGTGGCGGGCGGGCAGGACGCGGCCGTCGCGGCCGCCGGCGCGAAGGGGTCAGCGGCATCGGCGCGCTCGCCGTCCACCGGGGTCGGCAGGCGCGATGTCCTGATCACCGCCACCCAGGCCGACCTGGCCCAGCTGGCCGGCTCCTCGCGCGAGTCGGCCAGCCGCTTCCTGGCGGTGCTCGAGCGTGCGGGCGTGATCTCCCAGGGCAGGGGGCGCCTTGTGGTGCACGACCCGGAGGCGCTGAAGCAGTATGTCTTCTAAACGCCGTCGCTCCTCAGCGCCACAGGAGATCTCGGCCGGCGGCGTGGTGGTTCGCGGTGAGCCCCGCCTGGAGGACGAGCAGGTGGTGGTGATCGTCCCCACCCGCCGGGCGCCCGACGGCTCACGCGTGCTGGCATTGCCCAAGGGGCACGTCGACCCCGGCGAGACCCCTCTGCAGGCGGCAGAACGCGAGGTGCGCGAGGAGACCGGGATAGTGGCTGAGCCTGTGCGCGAGCTGGGCGAGGCTCGTTACTGGTACAGGCGCGAGGGTCGCTCGATCTCCAAGGCGGTCTCCTTCTACCTGTTCTCCTACGTGGAGGGCGACACCGCCGACCACGACGATGAGGTCGAGGAGGCTCGCTGGATCGGCTTGCAGGAGGCTCAGACGGCTCTCAGCCATGCCAGCGAGCGCGAGATGGTGGTGCGGGCGCTCGCTTGCCTGGAGGAAGGCGGCTCCAAAGACCGATAGCCTGCCATCCGTGCAGGTCCTGAACTTCTATTCGACGATCTTCGCCGACGAGCTGAAGCGTGGCCGCAAGACGGCCACCATCCGTCTGGGCAACAAGTCGGGCAAGTACCGCAAGAACCAGGCGGTGCTGGTCACCATCGGCTATCAGTACTCGCCGCGGGAAAGGATCTTCGAGGCGGTCATCGACCAGGTCGAGGTGATGAAGGTCGCAGACCTCTCCCCGCGCGACATCAAGCACGACAACCCGGAGTTCCGCCGCCACGAGGAGCTGATCCACTTCCTCGAGCAGATCTACGGCAGGGAGGTCTCCATGGAGGACACCGTCACGGTCGTGCGCTTCTCGCAGATTCTCGACAAGCCGACGGGCATGACCGAGGCGATGAAGGGCTTCGGCGGCGCCCAGAACTGACCGCACGGCCCCCCTGCGCGGGCCGGCTGCGGGCAACATTCGTTGGCAGTTGGGGCGCCAGAGTGCCAGTCAGGCCTTGAAGACCCGCACATCTTCTATATATTGAGGCTGTTCGTTGGCACTCTCACCCCGAGAGTGCCAAATGGTGGCCAGATCCCCGCGTGGGGACCTCCGGCCGCCGGTCGCACTCTCTAGATGGAGGTTTTTCAATATGAAGCTCAAGCCCCTGGGCGATCGTCTGATCGTGCGGGCGATCGAGGAGGAGGAGACCACCGCGAGTGGCCTCGTTCTGCCCGACACCGCCAAGGAGAAGCCACAGAAGGGCAAGGTCCTCGCCACCGGCGACGGCAAGCTCGACGATGACGGTAAGCGCATCCCGCTGGATGTCAAGAAGGGCGACGAGGTCCTTTACAGCAAGTACGGCGGGACCGAGATCAAGATCGACGGGGAGGATCTGCTCGTGTTGCGCGAGTCCGATGTCCTAGCCCGCGTCGAGGCATAAGGAGATCTGAACAACAATGGCTCACAAGGAACTGAAGTACAGCTCAGAGGCACGCCAGGCGCTGGAGGCGGGCGTCGACGCTGTCGCTAACGCTGTCAAGGTCACGCTCGGCCCCAAGGGCCGCTACGTAGTGCTCGACAAGAAGTTCGGTGCCCCCACGATCACGAACGACGGTGTCACGATCGCTCGGGAGATCGAGGTCGAGGACGTATTCGAGAATCAGGGCGCACAGCTCGTGCGCGAGGTGGCAACCGCCACCAACGATGTCGCCGGCGACGGCACCACCACTGCCACGGTGCTCGCTCAGGCGATCGTCCGTCAAGGTCTGAAGAACGTCGCGGCCGGCGCCAACCCGCTTGCACTCAAGCGCGGCATCGAGAAAGCCGTCGATCAGGTCGTGGCCAACATCGCCTCGCAGTCCAAGGAGGTCTCCGGCAAGGACCAGATCGCCCGCGTGGCGACCATCTCCGCCGGGGATGACGACATCGGCGACGTCATCGCCGACGCGATCGAGAAGGTCGGCAAGGACGGCGTGGTCAACGTCGAGGAGGGCCAGACGTTCGGCATGGACCTCGAGTTCACCGAGGGAATGCAGTTCGACAAGGGCTACATCTCGCCCTACATGGTCACCGACCAGGACCGCATGGAGGCCACCCTGGAGGACCCCTACATCCTCATCGCCAACCAGAAGATCGGTTCGGTGCGCGACGTGCTGCCGGTGCTCGAGGCAGTGATCCAGAGCGGCAAGCCGCTGCTGATCATCGCCGAGGACGTCGAGGGCGAGTCGCTCGCGACGCTCGTGGTGAACAAGCTGCGTGGGACCTTCACCGGCGTGGCCGTCAAGGCCCCCGGCTTTGGAGACCGTCGCAAGCGGATGCTCGAGGACATCGCAATCCTCACCAAGGCCGAGGTGATCACCGAGGAGATGGGGCTGAAGCTCGAGAACACACAGCTCTCACAGCTAGGACGCGCCCGTCGCGTGGTGGTGGCCAAGGACACGACCACCATCGTTGACGGCGCCGGTGACGCCACGGCGATCAAGGGGCGCATCAACCAGATCAAAGCCGAAGTCGAGAACACCGACTCCGACTTCGATCGGGAGAAGCTCCAGGAGCGCCTGGCCAAGCTGTCCGGCGGTGTCGCCGTGGTCAAGGTCGGCGCGGCCACCGAGACGGAGATGAAGGAGAAGAAGCACCGCGTCGAGGACGCGTTGCAGGCGACTCGCGCCGCACTCGAGGAGGGCATCGTGCCCGGCGGTGGCGTCGCGCTGCTGCAGGCCTCCTCGGCCGTCAAGGTCGACGGCCTGATCGATGACGATGAGAACACGGGGGCGCGCATCGTGCTCCGTGCGCTCGAGGAGCCGCTGCGTCAGCTCGCCGAGAACGCGGGCCTCGAGGGCTCAGTCGTCGTCAACGACGTGCGCAAGGCCAAGAAAGGGCAGGGTCTCAACGCGGCCACCAACGAGATCGTCGATCTCGTTGCGGCCGGCGTGATCGACCCCGCCATGGTCACCCGCTCGGCGCTTCAGAACGCCGCGTCGATCGCCAAGAACATCCTCACCACCGAGGCGATCGTCGCCGAGGTGCCCGAGAAGGAAGGCGCCGGTGGCGGTGGCGGCGGCATGCCCGACATGAGCGGGATGATGTAGCCGAGCAGCTCGACTGCCGGTGAGATGTGCAGAGGGTCCGGCGCCATGCCGGGCCCTCTGTGCGTACCGGCTGGGCCGAGGCCCGCCGATCGGCCGGCTGCCAACACGCCGGTTTTGTCGAACAGGCTGCTGGGGCAAGTGCGAACGCATCGCTAGGCCGAGGTCTCGTCGGTCGCCGACAGGACGTGGTCGACGAGCGCCTGGAGTCGTTGCTTGATCACCCCCACGTCCGCGTCGCGGGTGATCTCCATGCGGATGTGCGACCGGCTGAGCTTGGCATCTTCGATCGGGCCGCCGACCACCTCGAGCCCCACCACCTCAGAAGCGAGCGAGGTCCGAGCATCCTCTGTGAGCCCCTGCGGAAGCGGGACCTCAAGCCGCTGCGTGCGGCCGTCGATCGGGTGGAACTTCGCCTTGTCCCAGTCGAGCGTCAAGGTCATGATCGTGCGGTCACCGGGTGCCTATTCCACTTCGGCGACCGACCGCGGCCCAAAGCCGACGTACTTGGCCGTCGGGCGGATCAGCTTGGCCTCCCGCTTCTGCTCGAGAATGTGCGCGGACCAGCCGGCCACGCGGGCGCAGGTGAACATCGGCGTGAACAGATCCGGCGGGACTTCGGCCAGGTCGAGCACCACAGCCGACCAGAACTCCACGTTCGTGGCGAGCACCCGGTCGGGCCGGCGCGCGTGAAGCTCCGCCAGCGCGGCCTTCTCCAGCGCCTCGGCCGCCTGGAAGCGCGGAGATCCCAGTTCCTTGCAGGTCCGCCGCAGCACTCGCGCGCGGGGGTCTTCGGCACGATAGATGCGGTGCCCGAAGCCCATCAGCCGGTCGCCGCGGTCGAGCGCGTCGGAGACCCAGCGCTCGGCATCGCCGCTCGCTTCGACTTCCTCGAGCATCTTCAGCACCCGCGACGGCGCTCCTCCATGCAGCGGGCCCGACAGCGCTCCCACCGCGGCGGACAGCGCGGCGGCACAGTCGGCCCCGGTCGAGGCGACGACCCGCGCGGTGAAGGTCGAGGCGTTCATGCCGTGCTCGGCAGCCGACACCCAGTAGGCGTCGATCGCCTTCACGTGGTCGGGGTTGGCCTCCCCGCGCCAGCGGATCAGAAAGCGCTCGGGAATCGTCTTGCCCCCGTCGATCTCGGACTGCGGCACGGGCGGTTGGCCCGCTTCGCGCGCCGACTGGGCGACGAACGAGAGGGCCATCACCGAGGCCCGTGCAAGGTTGTCTCGGGCCTCCTCGTCGGTGATGTCGATCAGCTGTCCAAAGCCCCACTCCGGCGCGAGCATCGCGAGCGCGGACTGCACGTCGACGCGATGATCACCCGAGCGCACGGTCAGCGCGTGTGGTTCGGCGGGCGGCAGGCCGGGCTTGAAATGCCCGTCCACCAACAGGCCCCAGACCTGCTCGTAGGGGATGGCGCCGACGAGGTTCTCGATGTCGACCCCGCGGTAGCGCAGTGCGCCACCGGCTTTGTCGGGCTCGGCTATCTCTGTGGCGAAGGCGACGACGCCTTCCAGGCCTGACTGCACACCCTCGAGGGGTGCCGCGGCGGGGGTTGGCGCGGATTGGGCGGCTGGAGTCTGGACCTCGCTCATTGCACTCGCTTTCTGGGCTCGCTGCTTGACGGGGTGGCTGCCTTGTGGGCAGGCGCATATCGTCGCAGGAATGGACTTGCGGGTACGCTCCTGTGAAGCCCCACCAGCGAGGAGGAGCCGTGTCCGAAGACGATCTCATGTTCAAAGGGGCGATCGAGCTCGCCGCCATGGTGCGCTCGGGGGAGGTCTCCTCGCGCGAGCTCGTACAGCACTCGCTCGATCGAATCGAGGAGTTGAACCCCACCCTGAACGCCTTCGTGCAGGTCGATGGCGAGCGGGCGCTGGCGGCGGCCGAGGAGGTCCGCCCCGGCGATGAGCGCCCCTTCGCGGGCGTGCCGATCGCGATCAAGAACAACCGCGCGGTGAAGGGCCTGCGGCTCACCTACGGCTGCTCGCTGATGGCCGACTACGTGAGCGACCGCGACCACAACATCACGCGCCGTCTGAAGCAGGCGGGGTTCGTGATCGTCGGCACCACGACGCTGCCCGAGTACGGCATCCTGCCGACAACCGAGGCCCGCCTGTTCGGTCCGACGCGCAACCCCTGGGATCTCACGCGAACCCCCGGCGGCTCCTCGGGCGGCGCGGCGGCAGCCGTGGCGGCGGGGATCGTGCCCGTGGCTCACGGCAACGACGGCGGTGGCTCGATCCGCATCCCCGCGGCCTGCTGCGGGCTCGTCGGCCTGAAGCCCAGTCGCGGGCGTGTCTCGGTCGCTCCGGAGCTGGGCGATTCCCCCCTGACGATCGACGGAGTGCTCACACACACGGTCGCCGATACCGCGGCGATCCTCGACGTGCTCGCCGGCTATGAGCTCGGCGACGCCACCTGGGCGCCGCCGCCGTCTGAGCCGTTCGCCGCCGCGGCCCAGCGCTCGCCGGTCTCCGCCGCCGCGGATCGGGGGGGCCGTCTGCGGATCGCGGCGACCACGCTCTCGCCGCTCGCCGATGCGCTCATCGACCCGATGTGCTCACGGGCGGTCAGCGAGGCGGCCGATTTGCTGCGCTCGCTCGGCCACGAGGTCGAGGAGGTCGATCCGCCGTGGCAGGTGGAGGGGTTGAGCGAGATCTTCGGTGGAGTGTTCTCGGTCCATATCTCCCTGTCGATCGCCTATTCCGGCATCGTAGGCGGGCATGAGCCGACCGCCGAGGACCTCGAGCCGATGAGCTGGGCGATCTTCTCGATGGTGCAGAAGCTGAGCGCGGTGGAGAGCATGGCCATGGCCGTGCGCCTGCAGGCGTTCGCCCGCCAGCTGGTGTCCTTTCTCGCTCCCTACGATGCGCTGCTCACGCCGGCGCTGGCCGAGCGCCCACTCCCGCTCGGGACGCTCGACACGGCCGCTCCCGATCCGATGTCGACCTTCACCCGCTCTGGCCTGTTCACGCCGTTCACCCCGGTCTTCAACGCCGACGGCCAGCCCGGCATCTCGCTGCCGCTGTTCCAGGGCGAGGACGGGCTGCCGCTGGGCGTGCAGATCGTCGGGCGTCCCGCCGGCGAGCAGAACCTGCTGGCGCTCGCCACGCAGCTCGAGCAGGCGCAGCCCTGGGCCGAGCGCCGGGCTCCGGTGGCGGAGGGCGTTCTGGATTAGTCAGCGGGCGCCCAGCACGGCGAGCATCTCAAGCGGGCTCACCCCGAGGCTCTCGGCGTCAGCGGTTCCGCGCTGTGAGATCATCGGCACCTCCAACAGCTCGGCCTCGTCCCAGGTGGCGAACGCGCGCGGTCCCCACACGGCCTCCAGCAGGCGCAGGCTGCGCGACAGGATCGCCGTGGGGACGTGCAGCAGGCGCCGATCGCGCCTCATCGAGCTCAGCGCGATGCGGACGATGTCGTTGTAGCTGAGCCGCTGCGGGCCGGCGAGCTCAAAACGCTCATGCGGCTGACCGTTGGGCGCCCGCAGCGAGGCGATCACGCAATCGGCCACGTCCTCGGCCCAGATCGGCTCATACACCGCCCTGCCGCGGCCGGAGACCGGCATCACCGGTAGCAGCGCCAGGCGCTCCAGCAGCGTGAGCCAGGGATCCCCCGGGGCGTACACGATCGAGGGTGCGAACACCGTCGAGTGAAGCCGCGAGTCGCGCACCGCCTGCTCGGCCAGAGCCTTCGCGCGGAAGCAGCGTGCACGCTGGTGGGTGGACGCGCCGAGCGCCGAGAAGAACACGAAGCGCTCGACCCCCGAGCGCTCGGCCGCCTCGACCATGCGCCAGGTGGCGATGCCGTTGAGCTCCTCGATCGACCCGCGCGGCTGGTCGCGGATCGAGGCGGCGAGGTGCACCACGGTCTGCACGCCGCGCAGCGCGTTGCGGAACGATGGCGGGTCGGTGAGATCACCGAGCGCGATCTGCACTCGCACGCGCTGGGCCCCCAGCCGCCGCGGGTTGCGCACGAGACAGCGCACCTGGTCGCCTTCGGCCACCAGGCGGCGCAGCACGGCGGAGCCCACGAGGCCGGTGGCGCCGGTGAGCAGCAGCATCACTTCAACCTAGCGGAGCGGCCGTCAGTCAGATGGTTGATTCGGCAATCACCTAGGATGGGGCTTGGCAGCGGAGGCGTCATCCCTAAAATGGCCTCTCGCAAGCACTCGTCACGCAAAAACGAACCAGGAAAGAGCTGAATGGCCTACGTTATCGCCGAGCCGTGCATTGGCACCAAGGACAACTCCTGCGTGGAGGTCTGCCCGGTGGACTGCATTCACCCGACGCCGGAGGAGCCGGGATACGACGCGGCCGAGATGCTCTACATCGACCCGGAGGAGTGCATCGACTGCGACGCCTGCGTCGAGGCCTGCCCGGTGGACGCCTGCTTCGCCGAGGACCAGCTGCCGGACGAGTGGCAGAAGTACACCCAGATCAACGCCGACTACTTCGCCAACGCCAAGTAGGAGGGGTCGAGCACGTCCAGGACGGGCACGTCCGCGACGGTTTCTTCGATCAGCTCGCGCAGCTCAAGCGAGTCGAAGCGGTGCGACTGCGGCGCCACCGGATTGACCGTGATCGCCCTCAGCTCGATCGTGTGAAGGACCTCCACGGCGAGGCCCTGACGCGCGTACCAGCCCGCTCCCCGGCGCGACAGGAACACCTTGGTGGGGTCGCCGACGATGATTCTCAGCTCGCGCCCGGCACGCTCGCGCCGCGCGCCCAGCAGCCCCTCCAGAAAGCGCTCGGACAGGGCGCCGTCGACGATCAGGGTTCCGGCCCGCGGATGCGCGCTCAGCAGGGAGGCGATCTCGGCCGGCTCGGCGTTCAGCGCGAGCCGCCGCTGCACCGCGACGCCGGTGGCGCCCGCCTCGCCGCTCGCCGCCTCAGCGCCCGCTCGCGGCAGCCTGACGAGGTCAACCGCGTCCGCGGTCCGCGCCACCACCTGCGCGATGTCCTCGCCGAGAACCGCGCCGGTGGCCATCAGGAGGCCGTCGGCGACCGCCGGCGAGGAGGCCGCGCGGCGGTCGATCGCGCCATCGATCAGCACCTGCTCGGCGCCGAGCTCGATCATCGCGTCGCTGACCGCGCGCACGTCGCCGGCCGCGCTCGGGCCGGCCACTTCGACCGTTCCCGCCTCACACAGCCGGGCAAGCACGACTTCGCCCAGCGGCGTCCTCACGCCCGTCTGTTGAAGGCGCTCGTGTGCGACCCCGCTGGCGCGCAGCAGAACACCCGAGGTTGCCACGAGGCTGCCCTCCGCCAGGTTCAGCCGGGGCTTGTCGATGCGTGCGTCGATAACGTCGTGGGCCTCGCCGTCGCGCCCGATCGAGGTGACGCCGACGGGCGTTGCGGCGTCCGCGTGCTCGGCGAGGATGGCCCTCAGCGTCTCGGTCTTGCCCGTGTTCTTGGCCAGCCCCACGAGCGCAAGCCGCTGTGTCCCCGACAGCAGCGCTGTCAGCCGAGCAGGCGCTTCGCTAGCCATCCGCGCCGGCGCTGCTCGCGGCGCCGGGGAGGCTCTGAGCCTGCGAGTCGGCCATGCGCGCGGCCAGCTCGCGCACGAT
>Ga0302324_100009493_pt1 | contig 20335 bp, 20 predicted proteins | sample Palsa_T0_1_FD_201949 | JGI IMG/M metagenome (GOLD analysis project Ga0302324, IMG submission 201949) | Peat permafrost microbial communities from Stordalen Mire near Abisko, Sweden - Palsa_T0_1 | ecosystem: Environmental > Terrestrial > Soil > Palsa > Peat permafrost | place: Sweden: Abisko...
TGGCGGTGCGGCCGGGGCTCCGCTGCAAGCTCCGGTAGCGGTCTCCCCGGCGGCCAACGAGACGCGCTTCGCGCAAGCCCTCGCCCGCTTGCTCATCGAGAAGGGGCTGATCGAGGAAAGCGAGCTCCTCGCCAAGCTGGCCGAGGAGTAGCGTTTGAAGGAGCTCCTTTCGGTTCGCGAGCTCGCGGTCACCCTGCACCGCGGCCGGCAGCGGCTCCCGGCGGTCGAGGACGTGAGCTTCGACATCGCCGCCGGCGAGACGCTGGGCCTGGTGGGCGAGAGCGGCTGCGGGAAGAGCCTGACCGCCGGTTCGCTCTTTCGGCTGTTGCCCGATCCGCCGGTCGAGGTTCGCGCGCGTTCGATCCGCTTCCAGGGGCATGAGCTGTCCGAGGCTGGCGAGGCCCAACTGGCGGCGCTGCGCGGAGACCAGGTCGGGATGATCTTTCAGGACCCCGCCACCCACCTGAACCCGGTGCTCACCGTCGGCGCGCAGATCAGCGAGCCGCTGCGGTTTCACCGCGGTCTCACCAAGGCCGCCGCGCGGGAAAAGGTCCTCGAGCTCATGCGCGAGGTGGGGATCCCGGAGCCCGAGCGGCGCGTGGATGCTTACCCCCACGAGCTGTCGGGGGGCCTGCGCCAGCGGGTTCTGATCGCCGCGGCCCTGGCCTGCGATCCAGCGCTCCTGATCGCCGACGAGCCGACCACCGCGCTCGACGTCACATTGCAGGCGCAGATCCTGAAGCTCATCGACCGCGAGCGCCGCCAGCGGGGCATGGGCCTGCTGTTCATCACCCACGACCTCAGCCTGGTGGCCGAGCTGTGCGATCGGGTGGCGGTGATGTACGCCGGCCGCATCGTCGAGCTGGGCCCGACGGCGCGGATCTTCGAACGGCCGAGCCATCCCTACACCGCCGGCCTGCTGGCGGCGGTGCGGGCCCTCGACCAGGGGAGGGTGGACGGTCAACGCCTGCCAGCTCTGCCGGGGACGGTGCCGGCGCTCGAGCAGTTCGAGCCGAGCGGGTGTCGTTTTCGTGAGCGCTGCGAGCGGGCGGACCTTCGGTGCGGGGAGCTCACGCCGCTGCTTCTCGAGGAGCAGCTCGCCGGGGCGGTGGGTTCGGCTTCAGAGGTCCCCGAAGCCAGCGCGCGCGCCTGTCATCATCCCCTGGCATGACGACCGCCCCTTCGAGCACCGCCGCGCCGGCGCTCGCGCAAACCCCGCTGCTTTCCGTCACAGGTCTCAGCGTGACCTACCGTCTCGCGGGGGGCCGTAGCTTGCAGGCCCTGCGGGGGGTGGACTTGAGCCTGCAGCGGGGCGAAACGCTGGCCATCGTCGGCGAGAGCGGCTCGGGCAAGACCACGCTGGTCCGCGCCGCGCTGCGGCTCTTCGACATCGGCGTGAAGCCGGCGATTGCCGGGACGGTCGCGCTCGAGGGGCGCGATCTCTTCCGTCTCTCCGAGCGGGAGCTGCGAGCCTTGCGCCGGCGCGCGCAGCTGGTCTTCCAGGATCCCTACGCCTCGCTCGATCCCCGCATGCGGATCGCGTCCATCGTCGCCGAACCGCTCGCCATCCACCGCATCGGAAAGCGCTCGGGACGCGTCGCGCGAGCTCTCGAGCTGCTCGCGCAGGTCGGCCTCTCGGAGTCGATCGCCGGGCGTTTCCCGTCGGCGCTCTCGGGCGGTCAACGCCAGCGGGTCGGGATCGCGCGCGCGCTGGCGGTCGACCCCGAGCTACTGGTGCTCGACGAGCCGCTCTCGGCGCTCGACGTGTCGGTGCAGGCGCAGGTCATCAACCTGCTGGTGGACCTCCGGGAGCGCCGCGGTCTGGCCTATCTCTTGATCGCCCACGACCTGCGGCTGGTCAGGTATCTGGCGCCGCGCGTGGCCGTGATGTACCTGGGCCGCATCGTCGAGACGGGACCCACCGAGCAGGTTCTCGGCGCCCCCCGCCACCCCTATACCCAGTTGCTGGTGAGCTCGGCGCCCTCGTTGCAGCCAGTCGCGAAAGCAGTCGAGGTCTGATTCCTTGCTGAGGTCATCAGAAATTGGCGCCACGCCTGAGCCTTTGGTGCGGGCATTGCGAGGTAAAGCCGCGGCCGCGCTGGTGTCGCGGTTGGCCGGACCGCCCGGGTTGGCGGCCTTCGACGCCGACGGCACTCTCTGGGACGGCGACCTCGGCGAGGCGGTGCTTCGCGACCTCGTCGCTCGGAGGAGACTGCTCGATTCCCCGCGCGACCCCTGGGGGGAATACCTCAGGCTGTTCGAGGTGGGACCGGCCGAGGCCTTCGCCTACGCCGGGCGGCTGATGGCCGGCCTCTCGGAGCTAGAGGTGCGGGAGACCTCGGCGCGGATCTTCGCCACCGAATTCGCGCCGCGGGTCTTCCCGGAGACGCGCTGGCTTCTCGAGACCTTGGCCGGCAACGGCTGGGAGGTCTACATCGTGAGCGCCAGCAACCGCTGGTCGATCGAGGTAGCCGCCGAGGTCTTCGGCTTGCCCGCTGATCGCGTCGTCGCGCTCGATCTCGACGCCGAGCGGGGCATCCTCACCGATCGGGTCCGCCTGCCGGTGCCGACCCTCGAGGGCAAGCCTGCGTTGCTGAGGGCCCGGAGCGGCCGGAATCCGGACCTGGCCTTCGGCAACTCGGTCCTGGACATCCCGCTGCTGCTGGCGGCCGCCGTGCCGGTGGCGGTCGGGCTCTTGCCTGGGCTCTTGAGCCCGGCCAGTCACCCCAACGCGTTCCTGGCCCAGGCGGCGCAGCGTGGCTGGGCGCGCCTCGAGATACCCGCCGCATGAACCGGTGCTCTCCCGTGCGGGTGATCGCGCCCGGAAGCCTCTTGCTCGGGGTGGCCTTGCTGCCCTGGCTGGCGGCGGCCCAGGAAGGCACGCTGGTCATGCCGCACTCCGACGATCAGCCGCCTCCGACGGCCGCCCCGCAGCTCACCAAGCAGCCTTCGATCGTCAAATCCGTCGACGCCCTCTATCCGCCCGAGGCCAAGGCCCAGGGACTCTCCGGCGATGTCGCTTTGGAGATCACGCTTGCCGCCGACGGGACCATCACCGATTTGAAAGTCGCTGAGCCCGGGGGTCACGGCTTCGACGAGGCCGCCGTGGCGGCGGTGAAGCAGTTCGCGTTCTCGCCCGCCGAGATGGACGGGAAGCCGGCCGCGGTGACGTTTCGCTACGTTTACCACTTCGTCATTCCGCCGCCGCCACCCCCGCCCGCGCCCGACGCTGGTGTGACGGTTCACATCAGCGGCGTCGTGCTGCAGCGCGCTACCAAGGATCCCTTGCCGGGAATCACGCTGTCCTTCGACGGCGTCGAGATGGCCACGAGCGGCGCCGGGGGAGCCTTCGACTTCACCACCCTCGCCGAGCGCCAGTATCACCAGCTGTCGGCGTTCGCCACGGGCTATCAACGCCTGGACAAGCGCGTCGATCTCGCCAGCGGCAAGACCCTGACCCTGACGCTCTTTCTCCGTCCCAAGATCGAGGGCCTGTTCCAGACCGTCGTCAAAGCCCAAGCCGACAAGGATGCGGTGACCGTCTACACCCTCGATCGCCTCGAGATCCAGCGCGCTCCCGGCACCTTCGGCGATCCCCTGCACGTCATCACTGACCTGCCGGGTGTGGCGCGCACCCCCTTCGATCTCGGGTTTCTCGTCGTGCGCGGCGCCGATCCCATCGACACCCAGGTCTACCTCGACGGGGTGGCGATTCCGTTGCTCTACCACTTCGGCGGAGGTCCGGCGGTGGTGAACCCCGAGTTCGTCGATTCGATCGACTTCTATCCCGGAGGCCAGGGCCCCAAGTACGGCAACGCCATCGGCGGGACGGTCGACGCCACGAGCCGCCAGCTCAAGCCCGACCAACTCCACCTGAGCGCCGACGTCAACGTGGCTTTCGCTCAGGGCTTCGCGCAGGTTCCGCTGGGGGACGACTGGGTGGTAGCCGCCGCTGGCCGCCGCTCGTACTTCGACCTGGTGCTGCCGGCCTTCCTGAGCTCGGGGACGGTCATCGTTCCCTACTTCTGGGACTACCAGCTCAAGGTCGACAAGGGTAAACCCGGCGATCACAACACCTTCGGCCTGATGCTCTACGGCTCCAACGACACGCTCAAGGTGTTGAGCAACAACTTCGCCGGCTCCCAGGCCGGCCTCGACGTGAACTACAACACCCAGTTCCACCGATTGGTCGGCCGCTGGACCTACAAGGACGACCGTTTCACGTCGGTCATCAAGCCCTCGGCCGGAATCGAGGACCGCAGCTTCGCCTTCGGCACCAACAATTTTCGCTACACCTTCTACGACGTCGCGCTGCGCCACGACATGTCGTACGAGCTGTCGGCACGCCAGAAGCTCAACTTCGGCGAGGACCTGACCTACGAGTGGTTCAACGCCGGCGTGACGCTGCCGACCATCCAGAGCTACGCCGTCTTTCCCGGCAGCTCGGTCCAGGAGCCTCCCGAGGACATCACGCGCTACTTCAACGGCCTCGAGCTGGGCATCTGGATCGAGGACGTCATCAAGCTGCGCAGCAATTTCAGCATCACGCCTGGGGTGCGGCTGGAGGCCTACGACCTCCAGCACAACTTCCTGCCCAGCCTGGAGCCTCGCCTCTCGTTTCGCTGGTCGCTGACTCCCCGCTTGCTGCTCAAGGGTTCGATTGGCCTCTACCACGAGCCGCCGCCGCTGCAGGACTTCGACCAGCAGTTCGGCAACCCCAATCTTCAGCTGCTGCAGGCGATCCAGTATTCGGGCGGCTTCGAGTACCCCATCCTGTACTGGCTGTTGCCGAAGCTGCATCTCGACGTGGTGGGCTTCTACAGCGATCGCAGCGGGCTCCTGAACGGCTTCCTCGGGCCGGCAGCTCCCGGCCAGGTCTCGATCGCGAACGGTGCGCTCGGCCGGGCCTATGGCATGGAGGTCTATCTCCACCACGACATCACGCCGCGCCTCTTCGGCTGGATCTCGTACACCCTCTCGCGCTCCGAGCAGACCTTCGGCCCCAACCAGCCCTGGTCGCTGACCACCTTCGACGAGACCCACATCCTGAGCGCGGTGCTCTCGTACAACCTCGGGGCGGGCTTCTTCCTCGGCGGACGCTTCCGCTACGTGACCGGCGAGCCCTACACCCCCATCGTGAGCTCGACCTACAACGCCGACACCGACAGCTACACCGGCATCTACGGCACGATCGACGGCGCCCGGCTCCCCTCCTATCTTCAGCTCGACGTTCGCATCGACAAGGAGTTCACGTTCGACCGCTTCAAGCTCGACCTCTACCTGGACTGCTGGAACGTGACCAACAATTCGAACACCGAGCTGTTGGTCTACGACTACCGCGACCGCACCACCGCCAAGCTGCCGGGGTACCCCATCCTTCCGCTGCTGGGCATTCGGGGAGAGTACTGATGATTCGTCTCCCAGGCTGGTGGATGTGGTTGGCCGCGTGCGGTCTGGGGCTCGGCTGCATCGGGCCCCTCGACAACGACACCGTGGTGCACGATCTGCGCATCCTCGGCATCTCGATGAATCCTCCGGAGGTGCAGTACCGGACCCACGGAGACGTTCAGGACAGCCTCTTCGGCGTCTGCAGCGTCGATCTGACCGGCGACATCGCCTCGGCCTCGAACGTCACCCTGAGCGCGCTGGTGGGCGATCCCGCTGGCTTAGGCCGCTCGCTGCACTACGTCTTCTACGGCTGCCCGCAGACCTTCAGCGGTATCTGCCCCGACGGCGGGGGCTACTTTCTGGCGGAAGGAGACGGGCCGGCACCCGAGCTGACCGCCAGCTGGCCGCTGTCCCAGATGGCAGAGATGGAATTCGAGCAGAACTGCCCGGCCGACCAGGATTGTCCGGCCACGCCGCTCATCACGGCCCTCGGCACCGATCCACCCGGACTTTGCCGCTTCGGCATCGATTTCCAGGTCGAGCTGGAGGTCGATGCCCCCGATGGCGAGACCATCATCGGCTCCAAGCTGATGGTCTTCACGCCCGTGCCGGACGACTACCCGACCGACGCCGGCGTGTGCCCGCAGGGGCCGAACGGCGGCCCGCCGCCCATGCTGAACCCGGCGCTCGAGGCCTTCACGCTCGACGGAACGGCCCTGCCGCTCGACTCCGCGCCCGAAGTCTCGGCCAGCTTCTCGCACATCCTGCGGCCCATCGAGCCCTCGAACGGTCCACAGCCCTACTGCGTCCCAGCCTTCGACGGGACGTGGGCCTCGTTGACCGAGACCTGGCTCTTCTCAGCGGTGACGGACGTCGGCCAGTTCGACCGCGAGATGGTCGGCGGAGCGGGCTCGGTGGTCTCGGATCAGACCGGGCCGAGCACCGACCTCAACTTCACGTGGACTTTCCCGGACGGCGGCCCCGGGCTCACGGCGGACCTGTACGAGATCACCCGCAACGGCCGCGGCGGGACTTCGTGGATCATCCGGCATGCGGATGTGACAAAATAGCGAAGGAGAGGTGATCGATGAGGCTTTCAATTGCCGTGGGTGGGATCGCTGCTCTGCTTCTGGGCGTGGGCTGCTCGAGCACTGATTCGCGCTGTTCGGTCGCGAACTGCGAGGTCCTCGCGAACTGCGAGGAGGCACTCCCCGGGCAGATACTCGCGGGAGAAGCCGTCGCCTGCGGCGGCTTGCAAGCCACCTCACAGGTACCCACTTACTGCGCGATGGCTTGTCAGGCCAATGGAGATGGCGCCATTGTCGAGTGCATTGCCTCGAAGTTCGGGAATGGCTGCCCAGCCAAAGACGGCGGGCTGCCAGCCTATTTTGCGGAGATCGGGGCGGCTTGCCCAGGGAATGCGCCGGCCGCCTGCGGCCAGAACTGCATGACGTGTTCGGATTCCTGCACCTCGACGCGGGGAACTTGCTCCCACTCGTGCCTCGACGCTGGAGCCTGCCTTGACTGCGTTTATCAATGCGCCCAGGCCGAGGTCGCTTGCTACAACGCCTGCCCGACCAACTGAGCGCGAAGCTACTCGGTCTTGAAGTCGGGGGGCGGAGCTGAGCCGGAGCCGAAGAAGTACTCCTCGCACTGGTCGTGGAGCATCTTGTAGCCCTCCTCGCTGGAGGGATTGAGCCGGTACTCGTTGAGCAGCATCTTCTGATGCTCGAGCCAGCCGGTCCAAGCTTGAGCCGAGACCTTCTCCCAGATGCGGTCGCCGAGCTCGTCGGGCCACGGCGCGTCGTCCATGCCCGGCAGGTCCTGTCCCAGCTTGATGCAATGAACCATTCGCTCCATCGGTGAATCCTTTCGGTGGCGGAACCTAGTCCACCGCCCGCGCTCTCGCAAATGCGATGTACAGTGGCTCCCTTTGATGCGGGCCATTCCCATCCTCGCGCTGCTGGTCTCCGGCATCGCGACCGCTCACCCGCTGGACGTGGGGGCGCTCGATCTGCATGTCGAGGGCGCGCAGGTCCAGATCTCGCTCGACGTGAGCGTCCCGTTCTGGCGCAAGCTCACGGGGGCGCCCGATACCGCTCCGCTGCCCGACGCCAAGGCGCTCCTCTCGGCAACGCTGGGAAGCGGGCCCCTGACTGTCGGCGGTGTGCCGTGCAAGCTCACCGAGCGCTCGTCGGCCGTCTCGGGTGAGCGGCTCATCCTCCAGGCCAACGCGAGCTGCCTGCGGGCCGCCGACGGCTCCCCCGCAGACGGCTCCAACGGCGAGCTCCTCTGGCAGTTGCCTTTCATCTCGCGGGGAACGCTGACTTTTCAGCTCCTCGTCCACATCGACCGGGCGGGGACCGTTCAGGAGCAAGTGCTCGAACCAGGCTCGGACCGGCTCGCCGTCGCCAGCGCGGCGCGACATGGATTTGGCGATTTCATCCTGATGGGAATGCACCACATCGGCGCGACTCCCGACGAATGGTGGTCGCCCAGCCGCGGGCTGCACGCCCCCGAGGGGATCGACCACATCCTCTTCCTCTTGGCCCTGCTGCTCATCGACGTCCAGTTCGTGCCGGTCCTCAAGACCGTCACCGGCTTCACCATCGGTCATTCGATCACGCTGAGCCTGGCGGCGCTGGGGCTGGTGCGGCTGCCGGCCCGGCTGATCGAATCGGCGATCGCCCTCACCATCGCCTACGTCGCGGCCGACGATCTGGCCAAGGAGCTGACCCACAAGAAGGCCCGCCCCCGCTGGCAGATCGCCATGGCCTTCGGCCTGATCCACGGCTTCGGGTTCGCCCGCGCGCTCTCCGACCTGCACCTCCCTCGCAGTCGCCTCTTGTCGGCGCTGGTGGGCTTCAATCTGGGGGTGGAGCTGGGCCAGGAGGTGGTCGTGCTGTGCGTGGCCCCCTTGCTCTGGTTGCTCTACAAGATTCCCCGCGTTCGTCGCATCGCGGCGCCCGTCTTCGCGGCCGGCATTCTGGTGGCGGCGCTGGTCTGGTTCGTCCAGAGGGCCTTCCTCGCGTGAGGGAGGCGCGCTGCGCGCGAGTGAGCACGAGCGTGGCGTGGAGAATGGGGATGGGCTGGGTGGATCGGTGGGCCGACCGAGAGGGTCGGTCCGTTCCCTCCCCACGAGATCAGAAGTCGCGGCGAAGCCGCGCTCCAAATTGGGGGCCCACTGGTGGGCCGACCGCACTCGGTCGGCCCCCTGCCCACCCAACCGCAGTCGCGACTCTCCACAGCACTCCATGCGGAGATTGGGATGAGGAGGAAATACGTACAGGTTGGAGGAGGGCAGTAGCGCCGGCCCCTTTGCTGGCGAAGTAGCACCAGCGGCTCGGCCGGCGGCCCGGCTTCTTTTCTCTCTCCCACGGAGTGTGGCGGAGAGTCGCGACTGCGGTTGGGTGTGTCGGTGTGCCGGGGGCCGCGGGAGATGGCTCGACGAGGCCCTCTGCCGCGGGAGGCCGGGACCCGCCACGAGATGCCGCAGGGCCCTCAGAGTTCCGTGAATCTGCTCCGGCTTGTTCTGGATGGGCCCCGGCCACGGTGCAAAATGGCAGTGCCATACGTAACCCGGAGGCCCGGAGGCATCTCGTTTGGCGGGTAAGCCGGAGCGGCCCGGGCCGGGCGAGCCGCTCCCGCGCTGCGGCCCACCGATCCACCCAACCCATCCCCACTCTCCACCACACGCTCGTGATCACTCGCGCGTAGCGCAGAAACTAGCGCTTCATCCCAGCCCTGCTAGGCTGCCGACATGGCGCCCAAGCGCCCCAAGCGGGCTCCGAGACTTCCGGCTTCACCCTGGCAGGTCTATCTGCTGAGATGCCGGGATGGCTCGCTGTATGCCGGCGCGACGGTCGACATCCGCCGGCGCTTGCTGGCCCACCAGTCTGGCAAGGGCGCGGCCTACACCCGGTCGCGGCGCCCCGTCGAGCTGGTCTACTCGGAGCTGGCGGGTGACCGCTCCGCCGCCCTGCGCCGGGAGGCGGCGCTCAAGCGTCTACCCCGCCGGGCCAAGCTGGAGCTGGTCTTGACGGCATCCGAGCGATCCGGATAACGGCAATCCAATGCCCAGCGGCCCAAAGCCCTACACTTCGCGCGAACCCCGCTCCGACCTGCGACTGCCGGCCAAGCTGTTCTTTGATGGCCGGGAGGGAACGGGCGAGCTCATCAACATCAGTCTCTCGGGTGGCTTTCTGCACGTCGACAATCCCCCCGACGCCTACACGGTCCTGGCGATGTCGGTGAGCCCGCCGGTGGGCGACCCTCTCTTTTTCCACGCCACCGTGATTCGAAGCGAGGCCGTCGGGGACGGCCGGGCGGGTTGCGCGGTCAAGTTCCTCAATCTCACGCCTGAGACCGAGGGGCGGCTGGCCTATCTCATCAAGAAGAAGGCCACTCCCCGCCCGTAGCGCTGACGGTTCTCGTCAGTTGCGGGGCCTGCCCGAATGGCGCAAAAGCCCTGCTGCGGCTAGGCTCTGCCACCCTCCACAGGAGCGTTCTTGTTTCACGCGATGAACCGGTTTGGCCTGGTCTCCGTGTTGTCGATCGGAGCCGCGGCTTGCAACGCCTCGCACCTCTCGGTCCGTGACTCGGGCGTCGACTCGGGGGCATGGAACGCCGACGCCGGCTCGATGCCGACTGGCGACGGCGGTTTTCAGCTCGTGCCGGGCACGCCCACCAGCCTACCCGTCGCACCCACCTTGCTCCAGGTGGCGGATTTCAACCAGGACGGCAAGCTCGACGCGCTGGTGCTCTACGGCCAGAAGGGCGGACACCAGGCGCAGGTCTTTCTGGGCAACGGCGACGGCACCTTCGATCCTGGCGCCATGCTCGAGACCGGGCAGCTTCCGATGGGCCTGGCCCTGGCGGACTTCAACGGCGACGGCGCGCTCGACGCGGCGATCGGCGATTGCGCCCAGAACGGGTCGGACGCCGGGCTCCTGATCTTCGCGGGCGACGGCCAGGGGAACTTCGGTATGCCGAGCAATACCGGGCTCGCGTTTTGCCCCTTCAGCCTGGCGGTCGCCGACCTGAACGGCGACGGCTTTCCCGACCTCGTGACGGCCGGGCCCGGGCCAGGGGCCAGCACTCCGACTACCGGCGAGGTGCGGGTCTATCTCGGAGGCCCGACCGGTCTCACCTATCTCGAGGCCTTTCCCTTTGCCGTGCAGGTGCTGGCGGTCACCGCCGCCGATTTCAATCAGGACGGCAAGGTCGACCTCGCGGTGTCGCTCGCCAACAACCAGGTCGAGGTGCTGTATGGAGATGGCCAGGGGGACTTCGCGGGCTTCGCACCCGTGACCGTTGCGGAGACGGCCTATCGGTTGATTCACGCTCCCGACCTCGACGGCGACGGCCGGCCTGACCTGCTCCTGACCGACATTCGCGGCTGGATGGCCCTGTTCACGAGCGAGTCCCAGGGGGGAGCGGCGTCCCTGTCCCCGCCCGACTATTTCCTGGCCGGCAACGAGCTGACCGCCGTCGCCTTCGCCGATCTGGGGGGCGACGGCCACCTCGACATCGCGGCGGCCAACGCCTCCGCGAACTACACCGGCGTCACGCTCATGGTCGCCCAGGCCGACGGCGGCTACGCCTACCAGGGGCTGTTCACGCAGGGGCCGGCCTTCGGCATCGCGGCCGGAGACTTCGACGGCGACGGCCGCACCGATCTGGCTTTCACCAATCAGAATGCGCAGACGCTGGAGGTGTTGTTCAATCGCGCGCCGAGCCCGCCGGTGGACGCCGGGGTGTTCGTTCCCGGCAAGCACACTCCCATTCCACCGGTGCCCGATCAGGGGGGGCCGGTCGTCGCCTCGCCCCAGCTCTTCACCATCACTTTCGACGACGACGCCCAGCGCGAGAACGACGAGCCGTACGCCGATTGGATCGTGGGGTCGGACTGGCTCACGACGGTGGCCGGCGAGTACGGGGTCAGCCTGGGCACCAACCAGGACATCCATCTGCCGGGTCCGGCACCGACCGCCACCAGCGACGTCGGCATCCAGAAGCTGCTGGCGGAGCTGATTCTCGACGGGGGTTTGCCTCCCCCGATCGCCTACGACGGCGGGGCGACCAACCAGATCTACATGATCTACTTCCCGCTGCAGACCACCATCACCAGCGCCGGCGCGCTCGGCACCAGCTGTCAGAATTACGGGGGCTACCATTCGGAGTCAGCCTTGGGGAGCACGCATTTCATCTACGCGGTGATCCCGACCTGCGGCTACACCGGAGACTTGACGCAGACCGAGACCACGGTGTCCCACGAGCTGCTCGAGGCCTCGACCGACCCCTTTCCCTACAGCAACCCGACTTACACCTCGGGCAACATGCGCCTCACCAACGGCTGGGTCGGCGAGCTGGCCGACCTCTGCGAGTATTACGCCGTGGCCGAGAACGACAACTACGTGGCGCAGCGCATCTGGTCCAACAAGGCCGCCGCGGCCGGAACGCAGCCCTGCGTGCCAAGCTTTGGCGAGCCCTACGCCAACGCCTCTCCGTCGCCGGATGGCGTCATCACGCTGGAGCCTGGTCAGAAGATCGAGATCACGCTGTCGGGATGGACCGACGTGCCCACGCCGCCGTTCGCGATCAATGCCGAGAATTACGGTCCGACCCTCTTGCCGGCGACCTTCAATCCGGCGTTCTCGCTCAGCACCGACACCCTGCAGAATGGCCAGACCGCCACGCTCACCATCTCGGTTCCGGTAGGTACCGCGTCGGGCGCCATCGGCGAGGTGGTCGTCTATGGCGGCCTGAGCGACGACAATTTCGGGTACTGGCCATTACTGGTCGGCGTGCCGTAGTAGCGGGGCTCCGGCAGGGCCGCCGGAGCTACTGCATCCTCGCCGGAGTCGGCGCGCCACACGCCTCCCGGCCCTTGCCGACCAAGAAGGTCAGGTGCGGCGTCGGGATCGCCGGCATCGCCGTCGCGGCCTCTCCAGCCAGCTTGCAGGCCGTGGCGGAGTCCCCGCCCTCGAGGGCCGCCGTCAACCCGAGGTCGAAAGCGTCCGGGGTCTGCCGGCCCTCGAGATTCAACTTCGCCAGCTCGAGGGCGCGCTTCGGATTGGCCCCGGGCCCCAGGTAGAAGCGGGCCGCGTGATCGGCGAAGGCCGCCGGATGCTTGGCGATGAGCTTCTCGAACCCGGCGGTCGCCTGTTCCTTGGTTCGCGCTGCTTCATCGCGCTGCCCCACTTCCGCCAGCAGCCCCGCGAGCTGGCCAACGAACTCGGGGTCGGTCGCGGTCTTGGTGACCTCGCGCAGGATGGCGATTCCCTTCTCGCGGTCCCCCTCGGCCGCGATCAAACCCGCCAGGTGAGCTCGCGCCACGGCATACTCAGGGAGGCGCTCGATCGCGGCGCGGTAGTAGCCGATGGCCTTGGTGGGCTGTCCCTGCCGCTCCCACAGAAAGCCGCGCTGGAACTCGATCCAGGCTACCGGAAAGGGCAGCCCTCCGAAGTAGCTCAACGGAGCTTTCGCGAGCACCCCGTCGGCCTCGGTGATCTTCCCCTGATCGGCGAGCGTGAGGCCCAGCGCTCCCATCGTGAGGATCTCGGGATCGTTCTTCGCCCGCCGTTGGAGAATCTCCTGCGCTTCGGTCGTGTGCCCCGTGGCCTGCAAGATGCTGGCGCGCGACGCGTCGATCTCGTCGGCGAGCCTGTTGCCGCCGAGCCGCGCAGCCTCGTCAAGGTCGCTGGAGGCGTCCTTGAACTGGTGGAGGCTAGAGCGGGCATGTGCCCGCGTGAGATAGGCCTTGGGATCCTTGGGCCGCAATGCAATGACGGCCTCGGCGTCGGCGAGCGCCAGGTCGTAGTCCTCGACCCGACCGAGGAACTGGGCTCGAACCGGCAGCAGGGTGGCGAGGCTTTGCAGCATGTCGGCGCGTCGGGCCGATTTGTCGAGGAGCCTGGTGAATTCCTCGATCTGCCCGTCGAGGTTGCTGACGGCGATGCGGCCGGAGGTCGTCTTGACGCCGGCCAGGCTGTCGCCAGAGCTCTCGAGCGGGTTTCCTGCGTCTGACAAGACGACAACGCCCGTGGCCTTGGGGGCCACGGGCGTCTGTCGACAACCAAGAAACGTCAGCCAGGTGAAGAAAACCCCGGCTGAGCAGCGCATCTACTGCGGTGCCCCAAGGAACGGGAAGGTGGTGATGTTGGCCGTTCCACCAGCCTTCGAGGTGACGCCGTTCGTGACCCCCGAGGTCATCCCAATCGCGAGGGCCGAGTAGGTCTCGTCGATGGTGTTCTCGAGAGGCGTTCGGCCGCCGCAATCGCCTCCGGCCGGAGCCGCCTTGATGGCCTCGAGTTCCACGGCCAAGTACAGCTGGCAGGTGGCCACCGTCGTGTCGACGTAGATCTCGTCGTCGGTCAGGACCGCCGCCAGCGTGCCGTAGGTGGTCAGGTTCTCTCCCCCGGCGTCGGGAAGAGCCGCCAGGATCTGATTGCCGCAGACTCCATCCAACCCGTCGTAGACCGCCAGGGAACCGGCAAAGGCTCCCTGGAACTGTGCGGTCCACATGGTCGGATCCGAGGACTGGTTGTAGAGGTCCTTGGCGGCGGGTTCGGCGATGGTGCCGCCGTCCGGGAGGGTGAAGCTGTTGAGCGGTGCGGTGAGGGCGGTGTTGATGGCGGGGCGGCCCATGCGGTCGATCTCATGGATCCCGAGTGTCGGAACAGCCGGTATCCCGCCGCCGGTGGTGGTTGCGCCGCCGGTCGTGCCGGCGCTCCCGGTGGTTCCACTCGTGCTGTTGCCGCTGCTGCCGCAGGCCGCCGCGGCCGTCAAACTCAATGCGCAGAGTATCTTGATGAAGTTGGTCATGGCGTCCTCTCTAAAGGTTGGTGCTGCCCCAGACGCCGACCACGGTGTGGCCGGTACTGGTGACAGCCGCGGTCTTGACCTGAACGACGATCGAGAGGACATCGAAGCCGGCGAAGAAGTCGACCGCCGGTGAGCCATCGGCTGCCGTCATCAGCTGCGTGACCAGCGTCGTCACCGTCGCCCCATTGAGCTCCGGGCACCCAGCCGAGTTGAAGGTCAATCCAGGAGTGCCGGATGCCGCGCTGATCACGTCCGCGAGGGTCTGCTTGAAGCCAGCCAGGTTGAAGAAGAAGGGGTCCTGCCGCGGGCCCGCGAACACCTGGAAGTCGCCGTTGACGCTGGTGAGTCCTGTCACCGCGCTGGCATCGCCGGTCGCGTAGTCGACGGTCTTCCCGTTGACCACCAGCCAGCAGCTCAAAGTCTGCGGCGCTGCAGTCCCGGTGAAGTTGCAGATCACCTGGCTCGCGTCGACGGCCTTGGCGCCGAGCGGAGGCCCATAGGCCGGGTAGCTCGTGACGTGGAAGACGTACTGTCCCATGTCGGAAAACAGCGTGGTCTTCGTGGCTTCCGGATACACATCCATGACCAGGTTGAGCTTGGTTCCGCTCGTGTCGCTCCAGCTGAAGATGTCGGTGATATCCATCGTGGGATCGGCCGTGACGCCCGGTCCGTCCAGGTGATCCGCGGCGAGCGCGGTGGGGCTCAGTGCCGCGAGCGCGGCGATGGCCCCTACAAGTAGCCTCTTTTGCATGCGAGCTGCCCTCCTAATGCGTGGTTTGGAGCACTTGACCTGTGCGCAACTGTGCGGCTTGGGCATTCTACGCACTATCCCCAGCTTTGGATGCAAATTTGTTGGGGTTGGCTCCCGGCGACACCCCCGGCTCCCCGCCGGGGATCGGCCCTCAGTTCTGCCCGAAGAAGCTCAGGTCCGAATCGTCCGAATCGTCTGCCTGTCCTTCGGATTGGCCCACCGGCTCGGGAACGAGGTAGGTCCCGGGGTCGGCGTCGGCATCCTCTTCCGCCACGAGCTCGCCAGGAAGCTCGGAGTCCGCGACGTCCCAGTCGTTGGCCGCCAGCAGTGCGGCCGTCTCCGGCGCTGGCCGGGCGCGTCGCAGGTGCATCGGCCCCCTTCCCACGACGGTCAAGGCGGCAACCAGGACGGCCCCGAGCGCAAACGTCCGCGTCCGGCGCGAATTGCTCCGCCTGCGCTTGGCCTCCCGAAACACGCGCTCGACGAAGTCGGGCGAAAATGGAATCGGCTGGCTGCTCGATTCACTCGCTGCGGGGTTCTTCAAATGGCTCATGATCCACTTTCTCCGCGGCCCATCAGGCGCCGCAACCTGGCGCGGGCTCGAAAGAGCCGCGACTTGAGGGCCGAGACGCTCAGGTGGCTGAGCGCCGCGAGCTCTTCGTAACTGCGTGGCCCCTCGATGGAGAGGGCGAGGAGTTGCCGTTGGCCAGCGCCGACTTGCTCGAGCCCGACCCGTAACCGCTGGAGCTGGGCGCTCTCGAGCTCGGCTTGCGCGGGGCCTGAAACTGCCTCTGCGACGTCGTCGGGCCCGGCCGAATCGTGCCGCTCAGCGAACGGCACGAAGAGCCTCCGGCGCCAGCGCTCGCGCCGTTGCAGGTCGCGGCAGGCGTTCTCGGCGATCCGGAAGAGCCAGGGCTCGAAGGCCTCGGCGGTGTGCAAGCGGGACATGGACAGCACCATCTTCACGAAAACGCCCTGGCAGACATCCTCGATGGCGTTGCGGTCGGTGATACGGCCCGAGACGAAGCGAGCGATCGGCTGCTGGTACTCCCTGATCAGATCCTCGAGCGCGCGCTGATCACCCGCGCGCGCCCGAAGGATCTTGTCAGCCGGAATCGCCATCGCTGCTCGAGTCTATCTGCTTCGCCGCCTACTTGGCCTCGATCTCGGTTGGGGCCGGCCCGTCCATCGCATCGTCGTCCTGGAGCACCGCGCTGCGCTGCGCATTCAGGTTGCTCAGCTGCTGATGGATCTGCGCGATGTGGGTGACCTGGGCCGGGGTCAACAGGGCGCGAATCTGGATGGCCGTCTGCAACCCGAGCGTGATCTGTTGCGAGTGCAGCTGCTGCATCTGGGTTGTCAGCGCGCTGAAGTCAGCCAGGCTGGGGGTGCTGGCGCCCAGGAGCTTGTCGGCCAGTTGCTGATGGATCGCGGCGTTCTGGGCCCGGAGCTGCTTCTGCTGCGCCTTGGCGGCCGTCATGATGTCGTGCATCTGCGTCTGCTGCTGGGAGGTGAGATTCGCCTTCCTCACGAGCCGCATGAGGTTCGCGCCGGGCTCCCAGCCACCGCCCGAGAAACCCGGGCCGGCGTACGCCGGGGCTGCGGCGACCAGGAAGAATGCGCAACTGGAGAGAACTGCTGCCTTGATTGCGTGCTTCATTTGGTGTGCTTCCTTTCGGTTATGGGGGCGACGGTTTGGCCGATCACCCGCTCTAACTACAAAGACGTGGCTCGGCCAGAAAGTTGCGGGTCGCCAGCGTCCTTCAATTCTAGAGGCGAGGCGGCGAGCATGCCGCAGCCGGCCCGGATGTCGCGGCCACCGCTGTAGCGGCGCACCACCGGCTGTCCCAAGATGGCGAGATTGCTACGGAATTGAGAGAGGCCCTCCTCGCTCGGAGGCCTGAATTCCCCGTCGGGATCGGCCACCTCGATGAGGTCGAGGCGGATGGGAAGCCCCTTTGTCAAGGCCGCCAGCTCGGCCGCGTCGTCGGCACCGGTGTTGAAGCCGTCGATCGCCACCCAGGCCAACATGGCGCGCCCCCCGCGGAGGCGCTGGTAGTCGCGGACCGCCGCCATCAGCTCGTCGAGCGGCCAGGTGGCCTCGATGGGCATCACCTTGCGGCGCTTCTCCGAGGTTGCCGCGGTCAGGGAGACCGCCAGCCGGTAGGGGCGGGCTTCCTCGGTGAAGCGCCGGATCCCGGGGACCACGCCGGCGGTGCTCACCGTGATGCGGTCGGCCGAGATGGCATAACAGGCAGGCGCCGAGAAGATCTGGGCGGCGGCCATGACCCGGTCGTAGTTGAGGAACGGCTCACCCATGCCCATGAAGACCACGCCGCGGATCGGCCGCGTGCCCTCGGTGGCGGCGTCGGCCCGGATGAGCCGCACCTGCTCGACGATCTCCCAGGTCGCGAGATTGCGGCGGAAGCCGAGCTTGCCGGTCGCGCAGAAGGCGCAGCCCAGCGCGCAGCCAACCTGCGACGACACGCAGACGACGTAGTGCGGCCGCGTCACAAGCCGCTGCGGGGGCACGGTTCCGTAGACGTCGCACGGCAGGGGAATCCGGACGGCCTCGACGCGCTGGCCGTCCGCGGTCTCGAACAGGTAGCGCCGAAAGCCGTCCCGCTCGGAGGTGGCGGATCCCAGCGACTTGAGCCGGCGCACTTCGCCCGCGCGTTCCACCGCGTCGAGCACGGTGCGGCGCACCGCGCGGGTGTTGGCGAGGGCGCCGACCTCGGCGCCGAGCGCGAGGGCGCCTTTCGGCCCGTGAATGGCCGAGAAGAGCTTGGGGATCTCGGTGGGCGCGGCGCCGCACCGCTCCGCGAGCGCGCGGGTCAGCGGCTCGGGCGCCAGGTCGTTGAGGATCAGTTGCGACACGCGCGGAAGCTACAGGGTCGCCCCACTCGAGACAACTCGTGGAACAAGACGACCCTGTCCTCGCGCTCGAGCCGAGGGTTACCCCGCTCCTCATGGGGCTTGCCTCGCTCCTCAAGGGGCTTACCTGGCTCCGAAAGAGCCTTACCTCGCTTGAAAAGGTGCTTGCGTCGCCGCGATCGATCCTTACCTCGCTTCGATCGAGCCTTGCATCGTTGCGATCGTGCTTTACCTCGCTTCGATCGAGCCTTGCATCGCTCCTAACGAGCTTTCCTTCGCTCGGAATGCGGCTTACCTAGCTCCAACAGAGCTTTTCTTCGCTCGTAACGGTCTCTGCGAGCGAGGAAAAGACCTTCAGGAACGAGGGAAAGACCCTTCCCAACGAAGAAATGAACGATCGAAGCGAAGTAAGGCTCGATCGAAGCGAACAAAGGCTCAATCGAAGCCACGGAATGCTCGATCGAGAGGTCGGTGACCCCCCCCTGACCCTCCCCCGCGTTTCCGCGGTGGAGGGGATCGCAATCGCGACTACGCGACGGCGGAGCGGAGGTGCGGCTTCTCCGAGCGTTTCGCGAGCCTGGCCATCCAGGCCTCGAGCAGGGCGTTCTGCCGGAACAGGTCGTGCTCGGGCTTCTCTCCGTTGGTGTGGTAGGGCGACTTGAAGAACAGCGAGAACTCCCGCTGGATGCCCGACTCGCCGCAGCGCTGCGCGAGATCGAGAAGCCGCACGGCATCCAGCGCCACCGGCGCCGCCAGGATCGAGTCCTTGCAGAGGAAGTTCACCTTGAGCTGCATGCGCTCACCGATGAACCCGACCAGGTCGATGTTGTCCCAGGCTTCCTTCTGGTCGCCGCGGGGCTTGTAGTAGTGGATGTGGACTTGGTGGTCGGGAACCTTGTAGCCCAGGATGTCTTCCAGCACCGCTTGCTTGCTGACGACCTTGGTCTTGTTGCTCTCGGGGTCATCCAGCACCTTGCCGTCGTTGTTGCCGAGGATGTTGGTCGAGTACCAGCCCTCGACCTGGAGCTGGCGCACCGCGAAGCTCGGCGCCAGGACGGTCTTGAGCAGCGTCTGACCGGTCTTGCCATCCTCGCCCGCGATCGGAACGCCGCATTTCTCGGCGAGCTTCTCGAGGGCCGGGACCTTCGACAGGCTGGGCGTGAAGTTACAGTGCGGCATGCCGAGCTTGCAGGCGGTGTAGAGGTACTTCATGGCCGGGCTGATGCGCTCGTCGTCCTTGTCGAGCCCGTGCTCGAAGGCCTCGATGGTCTCGTGCACCGGGGAGACCTGCGTGAACTTCTCGGTCGAGGTGAGGTTCAGCATCACGACGCGCTCGAGCCGGTGCTCCTTCTTGAAGGCCTCGATGTTGGCGGTGAGGATGGCGATCTCGTCGCGGAACGACTTGGCGACCACCAGCGACTTGCCGGCCATGCTGTGGAGGTACTTGGCCGAAGCGACGCCCGGCCAGGGCTTGATCTGCGAGAGCTCCTCCTTGACCTGGGAGAGCAGGTGGCGCGGAACGATCTCCTCGCGCCAGGCGGCGTCGTAGACGTTGTCGGTGCGGAGATCCCAGCCGCCAAAGACCAGCCCGTCGAGCGGGGCGACGTCGAGGTGCTTGGCGCTGCCCGTCTCCGTGATCATGCCGTGGCGGGGAGCGAGCCCCTTCTTCATGAGGGCCACGCCGGCCATCATGGTGGTGGAAACTGCCCCGCCCGCTCCGATGACGACAACACCCAGACGATTCATTATTGCTCCCGTTGCGCGCGCGCTCGCGAAGCGCGAGCTTGAGTTGAGGAGCCAAGGACTCAGGCAAGGGGGGTGCCAAGCGTAACCGCCCGTGATCACGGGGTGGTACGCAGGCGGGGACGTGCAGGTGCCGGCACAGTGTGCACGGGGATGCACACTCCGACAAGAACTCGAGCGCGTGCGCGTGCCCGGTGCAGCGAAGCTAGCTGCTTGTCCAGTGGAGGAAGAATCCATCGACGTAGATTGCCCAGTTGACGTCGTAGTCATAGCCGGCGGCGGGAAGGGTGACCGACCCGCCGGAAGCCCGGCCGTAAAAGCGCCCGTGGGCCTGGGATCCAGCGAGGTTCCAGGTCTGATCCGTCAGGGGCGCGAGCAACCGAAGCAGGTTGTAGCGGTAGCGAACCAGTGCAGCCCCGAAATCACGCCCTGCGTGGAACGGATTTGCAGGAGAGTCGAGAGCGCCGAGACGGTCGGGCATTGTCGAAGGCCGCGGTGCTGGCGAAGGAACTGGGTGAATGCAGCCAGCACGCTCTCCGGGGTCATAGAGGACGACATGCTTCGGAAGGACAGGCAGCGAAAGCTCGGAACCACTCGTGGGTCGCCTAGACCGTCAGGTACAGCGAAGGCGTCTCGTATAACCAGCCGTGCTGGGAAGTCGAGACGTGCCCGCGAGTGCGGCGGATGGGGCCGATTAAGCGTTGATGGACCGGGACACTACAACCTGGACCGGAGCGAGGGCCCCTGGGGTGG
>Ga0302324_100009499_pt1 | contig 20323 bp, 15 predicted proteins | sample Palsa_T0_1_FD_201949 | JGI IMG/M metagenome (GOLD analysis project Ga0302324, IMG submission 201949) | Peat permafrost microbial communities from Stordalen Mire near Abisko, Sweden - Palsa_T0_1 | ecosystem: Environmental > Terrestrial > Soil > Palsa > Peat permafrost | place: Sweden: Abisko...
ACCCTAACCCGCCAGCTGCGTCTCAGGCGAGCACATTGGCGCGCGTGACGTCTCCCTGCCGGCTGTTCGAACCGTCGACCGGTTTTGCTTCCTTAGCCTCGCGCATAACGCTGGCTATTTCTATTTCCAACACTTGCGCGCTGATGGGCTTGGAGACATAGCCGTCCATCCCCGCGGCGATACAGCGCTCACGATCTCCCTTCATGGCGTGCGCCGTCATGGCTATGATTGGCACGTGAAACAGCGTCGATCGTTCACTCTCGCGAATTTTCGCGGCTGCCGAAAGTCCGTCCATCTCTGGCATCTGAACATCCATCAACACCAGATCGAAGGGCTGCGTTGCCAGCAACTGGAGGGCGAGGTGGCCGTCGCCGGCGACCTCCACAGAGTGTCCCATCTTCTCCACCATGCGCTTGGCCACAATTTGGTTGACCCGGTTATCTTCGGCTAACAGCACGCGCAGACCCTTCGCTTGCTCAGGCCGCTCGGCTTTGATGATGCCTGTCGAAGGAGAGCCGGCCGAGGATTGTCCCAGGGCCGCGAGGATGGCCGCTAGTAATTCCCGTTTCCGGACCGGCTTGAAAAGATAGGACGCAATGCCCAGCTGCCGGCAGCGCTCCGCATCTCCTCGATGACCGCCCGAAGTGAGCATCGTCACCGTCACCGCTGATAATTCCGGGTTTTGACGCATGCGCTCGACCAACCCGAAGCCGTCCATTTCCGGCATGTTCATATCCGTCAGGACCAGCCCGTAGGGCTGTCCCGATTTGACGGCAGACATCAATTCAGCCAAAGCCTCGTTGCCGCCCTCGGCGCTGGTTGTCTGTGCCCCCCAACGTTTCAAGATCCCTTCAATGATGCGGCGATTGGTCCGGTGATCGTCGACCACTAGGATCCGCATGCCGTTCAACGCTTGAAGCGGAACGCTGAGTCCTGATTCAGGCCGCTTGTCCAGAACCTTCAGCCGGGCAGTGAAATGAAATTGAGTGCCTTTCCCTACCTCGCTATCCAACCACATTCTTCCTCCCATCATCGATACCAGGTGCGCCGAAATCGATAGACCAAGGCCCGTGCCGCCATATTTGCGGGTGGTCGATGAGTCGGCCTGGGTGAACGGAGAGAAGATAGAGAGCTGCTTCTCGACCGGGATGCCGATGCCGGTGTCGGCCACGGTAAAGCGTATGACTCGAGTGTCGCGCTCCTCGCTTTCCGGCTCGACCTTCAGCATCACCTCACCGTGATGAGTGAACTTGATGGCGTTACTCACCAGGTTGAGAATGATCTGGCGCAGCCGTCCCGGATCTCCCTCTACCAGCTCCGGCACTTCGGGCGCGATGTCACAGAGAAGTTCCAAACGTCTTGCATCTGCCTGCGAAACGAAGGTCTTCATGGCCTCCTCTGCGCAGTCGCGCAGGTTGAAGTCGATGGCTTCCAGTTCCACCTTTCCTGCCTCTATCTTGGAGTAGTCAAGGATGTCATTGATCACCGTGAGCAGGGAATCGGCGGAGATCTTTGCGGTTTCCAGGAAATCTCGCTGTTCCGTGTTGAGTTCTGTGTCCAACGCCAGATCGGTCATGCCGATGACCCCGTTGAGCGGCGTTCGGATCTCGTGGCTCATGTTGGCAAGGAATTCGCTCTTGGCTTGGTTGGCCACTTCCGCAGCGTCCTTGGCCACGCGCATCTCCTGCTCCGCCCGTATGCGTTCGGCGACCTCTCTTTGCAGATCGGCCGTTCGTTGTTCCACCCGCTGTTCCAAGCCATCTTTCGCGTTCTGCAAGGCCAGATCCCGTTGTTCGATGCGCTCCAGCATCTGGTTGAACGACCTCACCAACATTCCACTCTCATCGTTCCCTTGCGGGATGGCCCGGAGGGAGTAGTTCTCTTCGCTGGTTATCCGCCCGGCGACCTGAGCAAGTTGCACAATCGGATCGCTCACAAGTCGCAGCAAACGCAAAGAAATCAGGTAGGTGACGAGGGTGGAAATCAACAGCACCAGGCTGGCAATCTTGCTGTATCCCCAGAGTCTGGCGCTGGTTCTACTCAGGTCCGACACAATCGCGATCGAGCCCGTTTTGTCCGTCTCCATCAGCACGCTACGGAAGAGGGTGATGGAGTTTCGCTCGAAGTAGGCTCCGTCGTCGCGCAGCGAGGGCATGGTGAATTCTGTCCCCAGCCCGGCCCGGCGGTACTCGGCGAAGATATTTCCGTGAATGTCATATAAGCAGGCGCCTAACACATTGTGATCTGCCCGCAACGCTCCCAGCATCTCCCGTGCGGTCTTGGGATCGTTAAAAGCCAGAGATGCGGCCGTATTGGCTCCAAGAGTATCCGCCAGCGCCCGCAACTCGTCGCCGGTACTGGTGCGAGAATTCTCCCGCTCGTAGATCGCGAATCCTACGCAAGCCAGAATGACCGCCAGGCCACTGGAAGTCAGGATCAGCAAAGCAAGCTTGCGTCCAATGGGAAGGTCTCTGAAGTTCATACGCTCACTTCTCCCGGCTTTCTCCCACCACGGTTTGGGCCAGGATCAACAACCGTGACCCGATTTTGAGTTTTGCGGATGCAGCTGCATCCAGATTGATTCCGAATCGAACATTGTTGCCTTCCAGGACAAAGCAGATCATTCCGCCAGCGCCCAGAAAGCCAGGGGTTTCGCCCACGGTTAGAATCGGAGCGTTGTGCAGATTCGCCAGCAGCGTCGGAATGCGCTTACTTTGCGCCCTGCCCAGAAAAAGTACGTGGCAAGCTTGCATATCTTCCCCTTGCTTAAGGTGACGAATGCGAAGGATGCGATCGCCAATCGCCTTGCCGGCGACTGTGCTTTCCAGCGCACCCTGAAATGGATCGTCTCCCACGGTGCATAGAAGCAGCGAATTATCTGCCCCGGCCGGGGTTTCCGGAGGCCAGTCCACCAGCTGCGCAAAATGAAAGATGAAGGCTGCCTTGATGCGGTATTCTTCGTCCGTCGATTGCGCTCGGCTTCTCTCCCAACCTCCCGCCACCAGGATAGGAAGGATCAACACCAGCGCCCAGTGGGAACGCTTGGTGCACGCGTTCACTTGCCGCTGTGCCGCCACTTCCACCGGGGGAGGGTCCGCACGCACAGCATGACGCGATGACCTCGTGCTCATTCAGAACCGCCACGTAATCCGGGCGTAAGCGCTGCGCCGGATCAGGCTCGGAAGCTCCGTCAAGTCAGGGCCCGCGTACTCCGGGTGAAGGCCTCTGAGTAAGTCCTGCCCAACCAGGCCCAGGGATATCTTGTCCGACGCCTGCCATGCAAGGTTGCTATCCAGGCGGGTGTAAGAAGGGATTGCCTGTGCCGGCAGACGGCCAACGAAATAGGCCGACGTGGTCCACTGCCAGTGCCATGGAAGGTTCACATTCGAACGCAATTGAGCTTGCTGGTTGGGGCTGCCTCCCTCCGTATCGGCAGCGGTGGTCATATCCATGCTGGCCGCGTCCCGGTGGAGGTGCATGGTGAGGAATGTGTACCCCGGGCTAAGCGTCCATCGGCTGGCCAACTTCACATTGGCGAAGATCTCGATTCCGTGAGTCTCTCCATGGACCAGGTTGGCGAAATGGTAAGGGATGAGCAAATGCAGCGGCGGAGGGTTTGCCTCCAGGCCCGGAGAGCCCGGTTCGTCCGAAGAGAGATCGTGGTACTGGTTAAAGAACGCCGTGGAATCGACGGAAAGCCTGTTCGATAGCTGCTTTCGAAAACCTGCCTGGGTGGCGATCAAGCGCTCATTCCTCTGGTCTGGGTTCCCGAAGACGCTGATCAGCGTCGGCAGGTTGTCCGTGCCGGGGAGGGCGGCAACGTTGTACCGGATCGATGTTTCAACCCGCGACGGCGTTCGTTGGGCGCCGGAGAACGCTGCCCAAAATGTGTCGCGATCATCGGGCGTCCAGGTGACCCGCGCGGACGGCTGTAAGTTAAATCCGTTATAGAACTCATGCTCGAATTTTGTTCCCAGGTTGACATAAAGGCGACGGCGACGGATAGCGATCTCGTCTTGAACAAATGAGCTAAAGATCTGCGTGACCAACTCTGGGGGCTCAAAAGAGATGCGAAGATCCTCCTCCATGTGGTCGGAACTCAAACGGTAGCCCAGTCCCCAGACCAGCTCCTGCAGCCGGCCCCAATTCACCTGGTGCTGAAAGTCGATGTCGAAGGTATTCAGGCCCAGGCCGTAGGTTGTATCTCCGCGATCGCTGCGATCGAAGTAGATCTGGAGGGAGGCTTCCGAGCCAGGTGAAATGACACGCTTCCATCGCCCGAGAACACTCCAGCCGGAAAAGCGGTCACGCAGGTCAAGGGTCGATGTCACCGGTGGGAGCAGGGAGACAATAGAATTGGCTCTTTCTCCCGCGTTCCCTCGGATGGCTTCTCCCTCCAGCGTCAGTGAATCTTTAGAAGAGACCTGTCCATCCGCCCTAAAGCCACCGTGGAATATATACCAGTCGTCTTCGCCATTCTGGTGTTCTGGAGTGAGAAAGTGACACATTTCGAAACCATCTGTGAACACTCGATAAGCGCCACGATTACCGATCGGTCCGCCGTAGCGGATCATTCCTCCTATGTGCTCAAGCGTGCCTCCGTTGGCTGTAACCACGCCTCTCTGCGTGTCCCGCGCGCTCTTGGTAATAATGCTGATGACTCCATTAACGGCGTTCGCTCCCCACACCGTAGCGCCCGGGCCGCGAATGACCTCGATCCGTTCAATGGAATCGAGCGGCACGTCGTGAGCATCCCAAAACACCCCGGAAAAGCTGGGAGTGTACACGGTGCGGCCATCGATCAAAACCAGAAGCTTGTCGGAATACTCACCGTTGAAACCGCGTGCGCTGATCGCCCAGGTGCTGGGATTGATCTGGGCCACCTCCAGTCCAGGCACCATCCGCAATAAATCGGGAATGTTGGTCGCACCCGAGCGGCGAATATCTTCCGTCGTAATCACGAAAATCGCTCCCGGCACCTGGGACAGCTTCTGCTCCTTCTTCGAAGCTGAAGTCACATCGACATTCATCAAGTCCTCGATGTTCAGGGCCGTAAGGTCAGGCTGGCCGTTCTGCGCTTGCGAGGCGAGCATGGTCAACGCAATCAGCACCAACTCACACGCCAACGCTCGTATGAGGAATGGCTTCATTACGCTCCAAATGGCGGGTTTGTCATGTCGTCGTGCCCCATAATGGCGCAGACGCTCAATTAGCCCTATCGGCAGGCGCGCGACGAGGCATCACGGCCCTTGTCCGAAATTAGCTTCCTCGGCCGGTTACCGATCGATAGCGTTGCAGAAAAGACGATAAGTGGTCAGTCTGTGTGGTTGTGGGGACCAATGTTCGTTGGCTCTGCCCATCCCCCTCCGCCACTACCTCGGTGCACCGTCGCCCTCCCGTTTGTCATCCCGCCTGCCCCCCGGTCCCGGCCTGCCGTGGAGCGTGCCGTGGGAGCGCAGCCGAGGGATCTGCAGTTTCACCTTCGGGCACAGCTAATGTGCGAACTTCCATATCGATCGTGGAAACAAATATCGCTGATGGCTGCGAATTTATGTAACTGTATGTGTTTCTAAAGTGCTACTCAGGGCCGCCTCGCCTTGCTTCAAACCCGAGCTGCTTCTTCCTGAGCGGCGGCGGAGAACTTCTCCAACAATTCGATCAACTCCCGGGCTCTAATCGGCTTTGCGATGTAGCCATCCATCCCCGCGGCCAGGCAGCGCTCGCGGTCGCCCTGCATGGCATGGGCCGTCATAGCGATAATCGGCATGTGCTTGCCGGTGTTTCGTTCTCGGACCCGGATGGCTGCGGTCGTCTCAAATCCATCCATTTCCGGCATCTGTACGTCCATCAACACCACATCGAAGTTCTCTCGATCGAGGGCGGCGAGGGCTTCACGCCCGTCAGGCGCTATCGTGACCTGGTGTCCCTGTTTCTCCAGAACGCGGCAGGCTATCTTCTGGTTGACCGCATTGTCTTCCGCCAAGAGAACGCGTAATCTCGCCGCTTTCGGCTTAGGCTGATGGCTCGCCGGCGCGGACGAATCGCCTTGAGACCCCGGCCCACCCAGAACGCGAGAGATGACCTCAAACAACTCCGATTGGCTGACAGGTTTGGTGAGATAGGCATCCACCCCCAGTTCCTGGCAGCGCGCCGCTTCGCCTCGCTGCCCGGCTGAGGGTAGGATGATCACTTTGGCCTCACCCGCCAACTCACGAGACTGGCGGAGTTGCTCGACTAGCGCGAAACCATCCATCTTCGGCATGTTAAGGTCGGTTAGGATCACGGCAAAGGCGCCCTTTTCCTCTTTCAGGCACTGCAGCGCGGCCATCCCGCTCTCCACCAGCGTGGGCCTCATCCCGAAGTACCGCAGCATCTCCCCCAGGATGCGACGGTTGGTGGTACTGTCATCCACCACCAGCGCGCGCACGCCGGCTAGCTGCACAGGTGCAGCGCCGGGAAAGGTTTCCAATACTTCCTTACCTTCGCCCAGACCAACGGTGAAGTGAAAGCAGCTACCGTGCCCCAAGGCGCTCTCCACCCAGATTCTTCCTCCCATCAATTCCACCAGCCGGGAGGAGATGGTCAGACCCAGGCCGGTGCCCCCAAACTTGCGCGCCGTGGATCCATCCGCCTGTGAGAAAGCATCGAAGATGAGTTTTTGTTTTTCCGCCGCGATACCAACGCCGGTGTCGCTCACCACAAAGTGCAGCAAAAGCTCACCGGGCGTCCTGGAATCAATCGCAATCCTAAGCCCCACCTCGCCGCGCTCTGTGAACTTAATAGCGTTGCCGATCAGATTAATGATGATTTGCCGCAAACGGTTGAGGTCACCAACCACGCGCTCGGGTATCTCAGGCTGGATGTCGCAGATCAGCTCGAGACCTTTCTGGTGGGCGCGGAAGGCCAGAGTCTTGATGCTTAGAGCTATGCAGTCGCGCAGGTTGAACTCGATCGACTCGAGTTCCAGCCTGCCCGCTTCGATCTTGGAGAAGTCGAGGATGTCGTTGATGATGGTGAGCAGAGAATCGGCGGACGACTTGACCAGGCCGGCAAATTCGCGTTGTTCGGAATTGAGCCCCGTATCCAGAAGAAGATCTGTCATGCCCAGCACACCGTTCATGGGCGTGCGAATCTCGTGACTCATGTTGGCCAGGAACTCGCTTTTGGCGCGGTTGGCGGTCTCGGCCGCCTCTTTGGCCGTCTGCAAATTCTGTTCTGCCCGCTTGCGCTCGGTGACGTCGCGAAATCCCCACACTCGCCCCACATTCTTACCGTCGACCGTTTGCGGCTCAGAATGGCGCTCGAAGACTCGCCCATCTTTGAACTCAATGACGTCGTCGGTTTTCGCGTCCGCGTGCGCCGCGGGGAGCTTGCTGCTGAAGGCTTCCCTGTCTTTCAGTTGAGGCGCCATGCACTCCAGCAGCGATTGTTGATTGCGGATTGCAAGCACGGCCTCCGGAACCGACCACATGTCGGCGAATTTCTGATTGTGCGCAAGCATCTCACCGCCGGAGTCAACCACCAGGATTCCGTCCGCGGTTGACTCCAGCGCGGCGCGGATGGTTTCTGTCCCCTCCATCACTCGCCGCTTCAAAGCCGCGACCCACAGCGTGCCAAAGAGAATGATCAATACGCAAATTGCCAACAACGCAAGGATTCGGCTCGCTGTCCACCATGAGGGTTTTCGCAGCACCACAACATCCTGCGGCGAGCGTAGCAAGATGCGAAAAGAGCTGGGGAGTGCGGCGCCCTCCTGCTGGGCCGACAAGTTCTTGTCTACTTGCACCGAGCAAATTCCGGTCAATTGAAGCTCGCTGCCGGCCCGCCAGGAAGCGAGCTTTGCGGCGTTCGTTCCGTTGGGAAGGAGGGCCAGGAAAAACCTTCCTCCGGACGACATCACCAGGCTGGGATATTCCGAGGTCAGATCCTGATTAACGAGGTGACCCCGGATTTGAATGAGTTTGGCGTCATACTCGCCCTTTAGTGCGTCCGGCACCGTAATGGATGTGGTTGCGATGGCTTGGCCGTTTCCCTTTGGCAGGAAGATGGCGTCTTCCAGCTTCAGCGAATACTCGCCCATGGTGGGGAAGCCTACCACATCGACTACTTCGCCCAGGGTCGTAAGGGTCTTCTGCACTGTGGGGATAAAAAGTCCCTGGTTGCCATCCTGAATATAGAGCCAACGTCCAGGCCACTGCAGTGTGACTTTCCCCCGCACCCGAACTCGATGGACAAAGGTGACCCCGGGCTCGAACCGTAACAAGGTATCGATGGGCCGCGCCGGCAATGAGAAAGGATCGGCGCTGGCCGGCTCCTCTATCTTCAGTTGGGCCATGGACGGGAAAAGCAAACGCGCCCCGACCATCTGGCGGTTTCGCGTCCAGACAGGGGCTGTATTGCCACGAATGACTACGGTTGAATCGACCAGGCGAGTGTAGTTGGCTCCTGGCTCGCGTGTCGTGATGGCGCGGATCTCGCCATCCGCCAAGGCGAGCGCAACCGTGATGTGGGCGCCGGACTGCACGACCGAATGGATGACCCCCTCGACCTCTACCCACTGCCCATCGTCGGCGCCAGTCATTAAGTTTGCCAGGGTTCTCCGGGGGGCAGTCGACGGTAGGTGAGACTGCCCCACGGCGTGAACCTCAGACGCAATCACGATGGGCGCGTAGTTTCCCGGCTTGCTCACGCCCCTCATATCGATGACGGTGCCCGCGCGAAGCGGCAGAACCGGCCGCGGGGGAACCAGGACACATATGCAGCCAGTTTGATCACAGGCAAAAAAGGCGCCTACCTCGGGAGCCGTATCGGGATCGTAGTAGGTAACAACGGCGCGTAGGTGAACAGGGTAGCCTAGCCTGGCTTTGTCAGGCGGCAAGCTGTGCGCGGCGTTGGCCGTGGTCAGGGTGGGCAACAATTCCGGCGCGATCGCGGGCGGCGTTTGGAACACCTTGGGTTCTTGCTTTATAGCCGAATTTACATCGACACGCATGCGCTCTTCGGCTTGCAGAGTCGCGAAATCAGATCTTGATCTTTGCGCCGATGCGGCTAGGAGTGTGAACGCGAAGAGCACCAACTCCATAGCTACAGCTAGTTTGACGGCTAGCTGCATCGCTCGGCGTTCTGAATCTGCCATCTGGTCTTGGCCGTACCAAGAATCAATATTCAATTAGCACTATCGGCATTGCTTGGCCGTAGCATCATCGTTCTGGGATGACTTCGCCCAGCGATGCGACATACCCGCGCTGCCTTGAACTGGGCAACGGGGGAACTCTTGTACTCAATTTGTTTATAGGCAAATCAGTGACTGCAGATCCCTTCGGGTACTCTACGATGGGCGAGTCAACTATTTGGCCGGCAACGGCGCAGCCGGCTCTTCTTTGGGCGGCAGGGGAGCGGTCAGCGGAATCTCTTCCACAATGTCGATGCCGGCGCTACGAAGCAGTTCCGCCACCACGGCACGATTGAGCCTGGTGAAGTCGAATTCCACCCGCATCGTCTTCTGCTGCTCGTCGAGCGTGATCTTACGAATCCCGTAGACTCCGCGAGCCTTACCCAGCGCAATCATGGCCGTCTCCGTGGGGTGCAGCTCATAGCGATAGAGAACGTCAAGATTGGTTGTCATGCAGCCATCATAGCAAGCAAGGGGCGGGTTTATAGATGGGAAAGATAGTCAAGAATCTCCGGCGAGGTCCAGTCCTGCGCATTGACGAACTTACGGCGAATCTGTCCTTCACGATCGATTGCGTAGGTATCAGGGTAAACAAACGTTCCGTAAAGCGCGTTGCTGTGCCGCTCGGGATCGCGGATGGTCAGATAATCAACCTCGTGCCGGGCCAGGAATTGCCGGTACGCGCCTTCATCCTCGTCCACGTCCACGCCCACCACAACCAGCTGCGGCATCTGCCGCTGTAGTTGGTTAAGTGAAGGGATCTCCTCGATGCACGGAGCGCACCAGCTAGCCCAGAAATTCAGCAGAACCACTTTGCCCCGGTAGCTGCTTAATTGGAGGCTGCGTCCGCCATCGGAGATCGTGAAATCAGGTGCCGGCTTTCCGATCTGTCGCGGATGGTCGCCGCGGTCGCATCCCCCGGCCAGCAGGAGCGAGAGCAGAAAGACAGATCCGCGAAAACGAAGAGCCACCCTCTAATAATACTTCCAAGCGGCCTGCAATGCGCTGACATCAAGGCCGCCCCGCATCCCCTGATTTGGATCAGGTCAGGGAAAGGCTCTCCCGGCGCTGCACTTGCCGGGCATGCTCCACTCGCCGGGCCAGTTGCGCTTGCGAAGTCAGCAGCAGATTCAGCAGCTTCGGAGGCACTAGCCGGCTCAGCAATACGGCCGCAAAACCCACAGGGTAATGCTCTCTTAAGAGTGTAAGCTTGCGCCGGCTTTCCGGGGTCAGCAGGTTTCCGTTGCCCACCAGCTCGCGCGTCAGTTGCCGCCCGTAGCGGCGTTCCACAAATCGGACCCCGCGGCGATGTGCGCGCAGTTTTCGCCGGTCGCCCTGTAAGTAAGGCAATTCCATCTCCAGCACCCGATAGCCCACCCGCAACATTTGTTCCGCATCGCGCGAGGTGTTGGAGTCGTGAAGCCGATACTCGGCAACCGGGGTCTCATGGGCAACCCAAGGGCTCTGCCGCGCAATTCGCAGATAAAGCTCATGATCTTCGGCGCCCTGGACACTCTCGTCGAAGACACCGGTCAACGCTAATCCAGAACGCCGATGCAGCGCCGAGCAGGGTGTCTCAATGAAATTATGCTCCAGCAGCATCTCGTAATGATCGCGTCCGGCGGCTTGCTTGTTTGAATGTCCAATCGCCGTTCCGTCCGCTCCGATATACACGTGCTCTCCCACGGCAAGCGCGCACTCCGGATGTTCCTCCAGGAGTCTGACCCCGGTTTCGACGGCTCTGGGCAAAAGCCGGTCGTCATGATCGAGAAACAGAACGTATTTTCCTTGGCTGTGCGTGATCCCGGTATTACGCGCAGCCGAAATACCGCGATTCGTCTGGTAAATGTAGTGGACACCGTACGATCTCGCAATGCACGCGGTCTCGTCGCTCGAGCCGTCGTCCACCACGATGATTTCAATTTGCGGATAGGTCTGCAGCAAAGCACTTTCGATGGTCTCGCCAAGATAGCGCGCAGAGTTGTAACACGGAATGACCACGGAAACCAGTGGCAGCAGGGTAGCGTTGGAGTCGCTTGGCCAGGATGTCATCGTTCCGCCTCGGTGGAATCATCAACTGACCAAGGTGTTCTACGAAGAGGTACAGGGACATAAACTTCAAGGATGCGGCGCGCCGGGTCCTGTCGTGGGCTCCTTGTTTCATTTTGGCACACAAGCGCGGGGATTTTATAGCAATCTACTCGATGATCGCTTAATAACCTAAGACAGCTAGGACGATTGCGTTTTCTATAATGCTGGCAAGCGTTGCGGGGGGTCGGCGAAAGCCGGTCGACCGCTGGACCCGGAATTTCTTGTACGCTGCCCTGGACGCGACCGCGTGTGCGGCTTTCATTAAGGAAAGCCGCATGAAACCCGCCCGAGCCGCGAGCCGCACAGGAAATCCGGAGAAAGGAAGATGGGCGATGCTGCTTTCTGTCATCGTGCCTGCCCGCAATGAGGCCGATGTTCTCCGCCCATGCCTCGAGTCTTTGCTGGCCCAGTCGGAAAACGGCTTTGCCGTGGGGGAGGACTGGGAACTGTTGTTGGTGGATGATGGCTCGACCGACGGGACCCGCTCCATCGCGCTCGGACTGGAGGGCGTGACCGTCCTCGATCCGGAACCGCTCCAATCTGGCTGGACAGGAAAAGCGAATGCGGTCTGGACCGCGGCCAAAAGGGCGCGTGGAGAATGGCTCCTGTTTACGGATGCAGACACCATCCACGAGGCCGGCGATCTGCGGCGAGCTATTCACGAAGCGGAACATGCGCATGTGGTGATGCTCTCCTATTCTCCCAGGCAAATAGTTACCGGCTTCTGGCAACGTGCCCTTATGCCCTTGATCTTTGCCGAACTAGCGCTCACCTACCCACCGCAAATGGTTTCCGATGCGCAGTCGCGGGTGGCTGCCGCTAATGGCCAGTTCCTGATGGTTCGGCGAGCCCCATACTTTGAGGTTGGCGGCCACGCGACGGTGGCCGGCTCTCTGCTCGAAGATGTCGACCTGGCTTTCCTGTTAAAGCGTCGCAAGAAACCCATCCGCTTTCGCTACGCGCCCGACGCGCTCAGTACCAGTATGTATCGCAGCTTCAGCACCATGTTTGAAGGTTGGACGAAAAATCTAGCCAGACTTTTTAACTATCCATTAATGTTGGCGGCAGGCAGGGCTCTTGACCTGCTGCTCATCATTGGCCTGCCACTGCTCCTGTGGCGTTTTTTCCAAATACCTCTGGCTCGCCTTGCTTTGGCTCTTCTTTGGTTACGCGTTCTATGGCGATTCTATGCACGGGTGGCAAAATCCAACTTCTCTGCGCTCGACTGCGCAATTTCCCCCTGCGCACTGCCGCTGTTCTGTCTGCTGCTGCTCATAAGCTGGTGGCAACACGCAGTACGCAACCAAGTGGCTTGGAAGGGCAGAGCTTACTCCACCCCAACATCAAAATAATGAATAAGATAGCCTTGCTGCTGCATCGTAATGTCAGGCCCCGGAACCGCTATACTTGTTAGGTAGACTGCGCCGGCGTGCGATTTGGTTGCTTATGATCCTTCTCACTCGAAAGGCTGAATTCTCGTCCTCTCACTACTACTGGGCTGACCAGTTGTCACCAGCGGAAAATGTGCGTCTTTTTGGCAAGTGTGCGAATCGCAATGGTCATGGGCATAACTACACGCTGGAAGTGACGGTTGAGGGAGAAGTGGACCCCGTGTCAGGCTTTGTGGTCGATCTGAAAGAGCTCAAAGAAATAATGAATCGCGAAGTGGTGGATGTTTACGATCATCGCCATTTGAATCTCGAGGTAGAGGAATTCAAGCACGTGATTCCAACCACCGAGAACCTGGCCATTGCCATCTGGAGACGGCTGGAGAATCGAATCGAGGGAGCCAAACTCCACCGCATCCGCGTTTACGAGACGCCCGATCTTTTCTCTGATTATTACGGTGAAGCATGAGAGCGTACCTATCGCGAAGATATGTCCTTAGTGCCTCGCATCGTCTGTACGCGGAGGAATTTAGCGAGGAAAAAAATCGCGCAGTCTATGGCAAGTGCAGTAATCCCCACGGCCACGGCCACAATTATGTGGTTGAGGTAACCGTCAGCGGTCAGGTTGATCCGGTGACCGGCATGGTTTGCAACCTTGCTGATCTCGATGGATGCGTGCAAAAGACGGTCATCGACCGCTTTGATCACATGAATTTAAATGTTGATGGGCGCTTCGCGCATCGCGTGCCCACCACCGAGAATCTATGTATAGCCATTCACAACCTGCTCGCGGAGCACTTTGTTCACGCTGATCTTGAACGAGTGAGGGTGGAAGAGACGCGGAACAATTTTTTCGAATATGCGGGAGAGGGAAAGCATGGCACATCCAGCAGTCGTTCGTAAGCCCCCTGTCGGAAGAGGGTTGAGTGGATACTCCACCCAGGATCTTTACACCGAACTGATCACTCGCTTGGGCGAAGATCCAAGCCGCGACGGCCTGGTAAGGACGCCCCAGCGGGCCGAGCAGGCGATGTCGTTTCTCACCAAGGGCTACCAGGAGGATGCAGACAAGATTCTGCGCGGTGCGCTCTTTGATGTCGATTATGACGAGATGGTGATCGTGCGCGACATCGAGGTCTTTTCCCTTTGTGAGCATCACATGTTGCCGTTTTTTGGCAAAGTACATGTGGCCTACATCCCCAAGGGAAAAGTCATTGGCCTGAGCAAAATTCCCCGGCTGGTCGAGGTCTTTGCCCGGCGTTTGCAGGTACAGGAGCGGCTTACCCGGCAGATAGCCGATGCCATTCAAGATGCGATTGATCCCCAGGGTGTGGGCGTGGTGATCGAAGCCAGGCACCTTTGCATGATGATGCGAGGGGTAGAGAAACAGCACTCGTCGACTGTCACCTCGGCCATGCTGGGAGTCTTCCATCAGCAAAACACGCGCGCCGAGTTCCTCTCCCTGGTCCAGTCGCGTCCCCAGAATAGCCTCTAGGGCTGCTGGGCCAAGGAACTGCAAACCTTCCCTATGGTCATCCTGCCTGCCCCCGGCAGGCGATCCGGGTCTCTATAGTAGAGAGTGTGAATGGGCTTCTGGTGATTGATAAACCGAGCGCGATGACATCCCACGATGTCGTCTCACAGGTGCGCCGCGCCACCGGCGAGTCAATGACCGGGCACTTAGGTACGCTCGATCCCATGGCCACCGGAGTCTTGCCCGTATTAATGGGGAAGTACACCCGCCTGGCGCAATTCTTTGGACCGCTCACCAAGACCTACACCGGAGCGATTCGCTTCGGATTTGCCACCGACACCTACGACGCAGATGGGATCCCGGCAGTACCAGCCAAAATGGCAGCCCGCTTGCCCGCGAACGATGAAATCCAGGCTGCAGCCGCGCTTTTTCGCGGCGAAGTAGAGCAAACTCCGCCGCCCTTCTCCGCTAAGAAAGTAGACGGCAAGCCTGCCTATAAAGCGGCACGGCGGGGGGAAACCGTACTGTTGAAACCCGTCTCCCTGCTGATTGAGGAGTTTCTCATCGGCCCGCTCGAAGGCGAGTATGCGGAGTTCACCATGCGCATCGCCTCGGGAGGCTACGTGCGCTCGGTGGCCCATGACTTGGGGAAGGTGTTGGGTTGCGGTGCTCACCTGGCGCGGTTGCGCCGGGTTGCGGCTGGGCCCTTTACCCTCGACCAAGCGCTGACCTTGGACGAATTGAGTGCCCAGGCGGCAGCCGGCACTCTGGAGCAGAGGCTCCCTCACCCGCGGACGCTGCTGCCGGACCTGCCCGCCACCACCGCCGATCTTTGGGTGGCCGGCCGCCTCAGAAACGGCAACGCCGTGAACCTGCCCGAATATTCCACCGCTCCGCTGGCCAAGGTATTCGCCGGCCAGCGCGATCTGGTTGCCATTGTCCGCCGCGTCGCCGGCACGCTCTTTCAACCCATCGTGGTTCTCGGTTGATGGCGCGCGGCTTACGACTTCTTAAGCAAGGGCACGATCAAGGGGAGAAGATTTCTCGCCACCTGGGCATTGCCCTGATCCGTCGCATGAATGCCGTCGGCCTGCATGCTGCCCGGAACTCCATATACGTCTTGCAGCAGAAACGGCAGCATCGGCACATGATACTTCGCCGCCAGCAGCGCGTAGGTCTGGTTGAATTGCCGGATGTAGTCGGAGCCATAGTTCGGCGGCAGCGTGATGCCACCCAACACTACCTTGGCGCCGGAGTGCAGCAGAGTGGCCACAATTTGATCGAGATTCTCACGCGTAGAGGCAATCGGGAGTCCGCGCAAACCATCGTTCCCGCCAAAGGCTACGATGACCAGCACCGGTTTCAGCCGCAATGCGTCCTCCAGCCGGTCCACTCCGTCTTTGGTGGTGTTTCCACTGATGCCTTGATTGATGACCTGGTAGTCATAGCCCTTAGCCTTCAAGTCCTTCTCCAGGTAGTCGGGATAGCTGTCGCCTGGGTCGGCGCCGAAGCCGGCGGTGAGGCTGTCGCCAAAAGCGACGATCACCGGCCGCCCGTCCTTCAGCGCCGTGGTGTCGCTGGCCGGGGTAGCATCCGATGCAGCGGCGGCCGGTTGAGGAGACTCCGCTTGCGGAGCTTTGGACCGGCAACCGGCAAGCAGGGAACTGGCGAAGAGAACACAGGCGAGGTATCTCACAAGCTCACTCTAGAACATTTTCGCCCTCACGTTCGTATAGCAAACCCTGGGGATGGTGCGGCCAATGATTGAAGTGCGCGGGCTGAAAAAATCGATTCGCAACGGCAGCCGGACCATCGAGATCCTCAAGCATATCGATCTGCTGGTCCCGTCCGGGCAATTCGTGGCCATCATGGGCGCTTCCGGAAGCGGCAAAAGCACCCTGTTGGGGCTCCTGGCAGGCTTGGATTCTCCCACCGCGGGTGAAGTCCTGATCGATGGCACCGAGATCAGCCGTCTGCCGGAAGACAAGCTGGCCGAGGTGCGCGGCCGAAAGCTGGGCTTCGTCTTCCAGTCCTTTCAGTTGATACCGACGCTCACCGCGCTCGAAAATGTTCTCCTGCCGCATGAACTGAACGGCTCTGGGAACGGCCGCGTCGCGGCCGAAGATCTGCTGCGCAGTGTCGGCCTCGGCGATCGCATGCATCACTATCCCATTCAACTTTCTGGTGGTGAGCAGCAGCGGGTTGCCCTGGCTCGCGCCTTTGTTCTCCAGCCCCCGATCATCTTTGCCGACGAACCCACGGGCAATCTCGATTCCGAGAACGGCGCCCATGTACTCGATCTGTTGCTCAAAAGAAATCGCACCAGCGGTGCGACCCTGGTGTTGGTGACCCACGATGCCCAGGTCTCCTCCCACGCCGATCGCCGCATTGTTCTGCGCGACGGTTCGATTGTCGAAGACACCATGCAGAGGCCGGCCTGATATGGGGACCAACCAGAAACCCACGCTAACCTGGGCCTCGGCAGCGAAGATCGCCTGGCGCGAATTGCAGGCCTCCCGGGCCAAGTTTCTGTTCGTGATTTTGTCCGTGGCCATCGGGGTAGCCGCGCTCACCGGGGTACGCGGCTTTAGCGACTCTTTTCAGAAGACCCTGTTGGGCGAGGCGCGCACTATCATGGCCGCCGACCTTTCCGCGCGTATGTTCCGCCAGCCGACACAGCAAGAGGAGCAGCAGCTCAATGTGCTGGCCTCCCATGGCATCCAGCGAACGGAAGTGAGCGATACCGTGTCCATGGTCTCTTCGCCCGGCGATCCAGTGCCGCTGCTGGTTTCGCTCAAGGCGGTCGATCCGCGCCAGTATCCCTTCTATGGCACGGTCGTTCTCGAGCCCGCGGGAGATCTGCGCCAGGTGCTCACCGATGCCACTGTCGTAGTTGCTGAAGACCTCCTCATACGGCTGCACACGCAAGTGGGTGCGAGCCTGAAGATCGGCGACTCCACCTTCCGCATCGCGGCTGTCCTGGTGCGCGAGCCGGACCGCATGAGTTCAGGCATGGGGCTGGGGCCGCGCGTGATGATGACCCAGAGCGCCCTGGAAAAGAGCGGCCTGCTGCAGCAGGGTAGCCGCTCTGGAGAGCGCTTCCTCTTCAAGCTCTCGAGCAACAGCGGGAATATCGCCACCGTGCGCGCGCGCCTGGAACAGGTCTTGCCCGATGCCCAGGTGACTGACTTCAGAGAAAGCAATCCGGCGCTGACTGACGGCCTGAAGCGATCGACCGGACTGCTCAGCCTGATCTGCCTGGTGGCCATGGTGTTGGGCGCAATCGGGGTGGCGATGGCCATGCGTGCGCATCTGCAGCAACGGGTCGAGGTGCTCGCCATCATGAAGTCCATCGGGGCGCGGTCCTCGGACATTTTGCGCATTTATCTCTTCCAGACGGTACTGTTGGGATTAGTGGGCGGATTGATCGGTGCTTCTCTGGGGCTGGGCGTGGAGTGGATTTTCCCCAGCTTGTTGGGGCGGTTCTTGCCCATACACCTGGATCTTCAGTTTCCCTGGCATTCCGCGCTTGCGGGACTTGGCACCGGCATTCTGACCACCGTTCTCTTCTGCTTGCCGCCGCTGCTGCAGATTCGTTCTGTCCGTCCCAACCTGGTGCTGCGCAGGATGGTGGAGGAGCCAAGCGCGCAGCGGAGTTTGTGGACGCGCCTGCGCCAGAGCAAGGCGCAATGGATCATTGCGACTGTTATCTTGTTGGGGTTGGGCGCCATCGCTGCCGCGCTTTCCGATTCGGTTGTAGTCGGCCGCTGGTTTGCAGGGGCCTTGTGCGCGCTGTTGCTGGTCATCCTCGGAGTGTCCGCGCTGACGCTGCGGGTGCTGCGTGCCTTTCTCTCCCGTACCCGGATGCATTTACAGTCCGCGGTTCGCCATGGTCTGGCGAACCTGTATCGGCCGGGCAATCAATCGGCAGCCGTGCTGGCGGCCCTGGGTGTGGGCGTGATGCTTATCCTCACCGTCTTTCTCATGCAGCATGGTGTGATTGGGGAGATGAAACTGACGTCGGGCCCGAACCTGCCGAATATTTTCCTGGTTGATATCAGCAGCAAGGAACTGGACGGCGTCAAGCACCTGTTAGCCCAGCAGCCGGCGGTTCGTGGAGATGTAGAGACCCTCCCTTCCGTTGCCGGAAGAATCATATCGGTGGATGGCACGGCGGCCGAGGGGCTCAAGCTGAAAAATTATCCCCAGCGTCTGCTCCAGACCGTCTCCTTGACTTGGTCACGGGAATTGCCGGAGGGATCCACGATGGCGCAGGGAACATGGTGGGACAAGGACGATGGACAATCACTCGTCGTGACCGAACACATTGCGCAACGGCTCCAGTTGCATCTTGGTTCCCGTATCGTCTTCACCTCGAATGGAAGAACGATGCAGACCAATGTCGTTGCGATCATTCGCCACAATGGCCAGCACGTATACTCGCGCAGTGAATTCATCCTTACTCCGCGGGCGCTGGCCGGGCTGCCGGTGGTATGGTACGGCGCAGCGCATGTGGATCCCTCGCAGGTAGGCGCGGTGCAGCGCGCTCTCTTCAACGCCTACCCGACGGTGACGGTGATCAACATCGCCGATGTGATTGAGACCATCCAGGGTGTGGTGCAGCAGATCACGATCGTGGTTCGCTTCCTGGCGGCCTTTTCGATCCTTGCGGGTGCCGTCATTCTGGCCTCGAGCATCGCCAGCACGCAATTTCGCCGGGTGCGTGAGGTGGTAGTGCTCAAGACCCTGGGGGCGAAGCGAAACCACATCGCCGCCGTCTTCAGCGTGGAGTTTATCGTGCTTGGGCTGCTCGCCGGGTTGGTAGGGGTGATCTTCGCCAATCTGCTTTCGCGCGTGCTGCTGCATCGCCTGGATGTGGCCTTTCACGTGGAGTGGCTGGCCACCGCGCTCGCGCTGGTAGGAACCGCCGTGCTGGCCACGGTGACCGGTTGGGCGGCCAGCTTCCGCATGCTGGGCCAGAAACCGCTACAGGTGCTGAGGGAAGAGTAGGAAAAGGGGTCTGGGTCAGGGGGTGTGTGAGAAACCAATTTTCAGACGACAAAGCAGCGCAGGGGCTAAAAGAGTGCGTGAGAACCACCGGCTTTGGTTCTGTTTTGTCAGGGCACGACTTTAGTCGGGCCGTCAGAAAATTGGGCTGACGAGGGCTTTACAGGCTGCGGAAAAACTCGCTGTCGTGAGATCCGGGCTGTGCAGGCTGCGAAAACTCAGTTCTGTATCAGGGCACGACTTTACAGGCTGCGGAAAAACTCATGTTTTGTATCAGGGCACGACTTTAGTCGGGCCGTAAAGATGAGAATACGTCGGGCTTTAGCCCCTGAGGTTTTGATTTCCAGCCCAGTGCAGAGATTTTCCCCAGCCTGTTTAGCCCCTGAGGTGCGGCTTTCAACATAGCCCCTTCGTCGGGGCCCCAGCCCATACGTAACTGGTTGCAAAGAGTTGTGCTTTTGGCCGGCGAGGCATCATTTCCAGTCCTCAAGACTTTTCCGCGACCTGTGTGCCCTTCGAGCAACACGCCGGTTTTTGGGGCCAAAAAGCCGCTGCAGGTGCTTAGGGAAGGGGGGAAAGGAGCTTGGGTTGCATTGACCAGACCCAATCCTGCTCTTAATATAGAAAGGGTCAGCCTTGCCGCATTGCCCCCTCGTTCAATGGTAGGACAGCTGCCTCTGGAGCAGCATATCGGGGTTCGAATCCCTGGGGGGCAACCAATTGCGCGGTTTTAGGCGGTTTACGACGGTTCAGGGAAGTCCGAGGAAGTTCATCCTTCCGCCGATTCAACCTCATCATTTAGAACGAGATACTCGTCCGCAGACGTCCATCGTGGTAGGATGAAAGCCGAACGGATATGGGGATACGCTGGCCTCCAGGATCCCCACAATCTACACCGTAAATGGGGATACGGAGAGGCGCGGTCATGATCGTATCCCCAGGGATGCACCATCATGACTCTCACGGATTTAAAGATCAGGGCGGCTCAACCTAAGTCCAAGCCCTATCACCTCACAGATGGGCGCGGATTGTTCCTAGCTGTCCAACCAAACGGCTCCAAGCTATGGCGCTGGAAATACCGGTTTCAAGGCAAATATCGGCTGATGGCATTCGGCAGCTACCCCTCGGTCCGCCTCGGGGACGCACGTGCCGCGCACGCCGCGGCACTCGCCCAATTGCGCCATGGAACTG
>Ga0302324_100009501_pt1 | contig 20321 bp, 17 predicted proteins | sample Palsa_T0_1_FD_201949 | JGI IMG/M metagenome (GOLD analysis project Ga0302324, IMG submission 201949) | Peat permafrost microbial communities from Stordalen Mire near Abisko, Sweden - Palsa_T0_1 | ecosystem: Environmental > Terrestrial > Soil > Palsa > Peat permafrost | place: Sweden: Abisko...
ACGGTCAGTGCGCGGCTGCAGAGCGCACACGGCGCACTACGCGAGATCGAGCTGCGAGCACAGATCAGCGGCAACGATCTGCTGCCGGCGATGGTCGTGCTCGGGGAGCTGTGCAGCCATATCTCAATCGCGGCCGACTCGGCCGCAGTGCATGTGCCAGTCATCGAGGAGGGTCGGCTTGAGGCAGAATCGTTCGACAACGCGCGGCGAGCACCGCCGCAATTGCTAGGGGCCGTGCAGCGGCTGACCGAGAGCCTCTCGCAGGAACATGGCAAGCATGTGGCGCTCGAGGCCAAGGGCCTGCAGGACATTCCAGAGCTGTGGGTCCCGGCCTTGTTCGACGTGCTCGCACAGCTGGTGCGCAACGCCGTCGAGCACGGCATCGAGAGCCCCGCACAACGCCTCGCGCAGGGCAAGCCAGAGCAGGCGACGCTGGCGGTGCAGTTCACGCCGCGTGAGTCCGGCGGCTACGAGCTCAGCGTGCAGGACGATGGCGGCGGCCTTGATGTGCAGGGTATCGCCCAAAGTGCGGTCAGACAGGGCCTACTGCCGGCGCAAGGCGCCCAGGACATCGAGGGGCCGCGACTCGTGAGCCTCATTTTTCAGCCCGGCATTTCGACCGCCGATCCGGCAGCGAAACGTGGCCAAGGCCTGCAAATCGTGCGTGAGCACGTACGGCGGCTCGACGGGGCCATCCTGGCCTTGACCAAGAAGGGTCGCTACACGCGCTTTCAGGTCGAATTGCCGGCCCTCGCCGTGGCCGAGACCCGCATAGCGTTTGGTGCTTGACAGCAAAATGACATAACGATGCAATGCTGCCTCCCTCGTGGGACACAGCATGCATGTAGTCGACACAACGCTCTTCTACTCACCCACGAGCGGCGGGGTGAAGCGCTATCTAACCGCCAAGCAGGATTGGCTGCGCACGCACACCTCGCATCGTCATTCGCTGCTCGTGCCCGGCACAGAGACCCGACTGGTGCGCGGCGGTATCAGTACCGTCGCCGGCATTCGCTTGCCTGGAACCTTTAATTACCGCCTGCCCCTCGCGGTGCGTACCTGGAAGAACATGCTGTTCGAGCTCGAGCCCGACCTCATCGAGGTCGGCGACGTGTTTCATCCGGCATGGTGCGCTCTGGCGGCGGCGCGTGCGCGCCATGTGCCGGTGGTCGCATTCTTTCATTCGAATCTGCCGCAATTGCTCGGACGCCGCTTCGGCTCGGGCGTGGAGCGCGCGCTCACGCGCTACGTGCGCTCGATCTACGCGCATTTCGACCTGGTGCTCGCCCCGAGCCGCTCGATGTGCGCGTATCTGCGCCGTTGCGGCGTGCGCAACGTTGCGTTTCAGCCTCTCGGCGTCGACGCCACTTTATTCTCCCCCGAGCGCCGCACGCTCGAGCTGCGTCGCATGCTCAATCTGCCGGATGACGCGCGGCTCGTAGTGTTCGCGGGGCGCTTCTCGGAGGAGAAGAAGATTCATGTGCTGCGCGGAGCCATGGCATTGCTCGGCAAGCCCTACCATCTGCTACTGGTCGGCGGCGGTCGCAGCGCGCAGCCGAGCCACAATGTCACGGTGTTGCCGTATCGGCGCGACAGCGTGGAGCTTGCGCAGTGGCTCGCTTCGGCCGATGCGCTCGTGCACGCGGGCAATCGCGAAACCTTCGGCCTGGTGATCGTCGAGGCCATGGCCTGCGGCCGGCCCGTCGTGGGCGTACGCGCCGGCTCGATTCCTGAGCTCGTCGATGAGCGCGTCGGGGAGCTCGCCGAGCCCGATGACGCGCATAGCATGGCGGCGGCGATCCGCCGGCTCTACGAGCGCGATATCGATGCGCTCGGCGCCGAGGCGCGTAGGCGGGTGTTGAAACGCTTCACTTGGACGCAGGCCCTCACGCAGCAACTGGCCAGCTACGCGAGCGTATTGGGCGCGGTGCATACGCCGCGCGCGGTCACTGCGGCGATGGGCCTCGAATCACCCGGGCCTTAGTAAGTACCGAGCATCTAGTCAGCAGTCGAAGATCGACAGGCCGCCGCTCGCGTCCCCGACCGCAAGCCGCTCGCCGTTGCGCGCATAGCGCAGCAGCGTGCATTCATCGGCCAGCAGATGTGCGTCCTGCGGCGCATCGCTGAAGCCGAGCCGCCAGAGCAGCAGCCTGCGATCGCGCGCCGCGGACACGAGCCAGGTTCCGCTCGGTCGGCAGGCCAGTGCGCTGATGCGCTCGGAGTGCGACTGCAGCTCAAGGGGTCGCGAGCCCTGCGGCCCCTTGCCGCTGAAATCCCAGGCGATCAGCGAATTGCCGGCCGCCGTCACCAGGTAGCGGCCATTGCCGCTCCAGGCGGTCACAGCGACCTTGCTGCCGTAGCCCTGCATCTGCGATTGGGTGCCAAGGACGACGTACCACAGATGCACGCTGCCATCCTGCATGCCGGCCGCGAGCACGCGGCCATCGGCATTCCAGCTTGCCGTCAGACAGGCGCCCCGCCACGGGTAGTCGCGCGACTCCAGGCTCGGCTCGAGCCGATGAATGCACACGCCACCATTGCCCGCGGCCGCGATCTCGCTGCCTCTGGGGCGCCAGGCCAGCGCCGCGATCGCGCCCGGCTGCGACTCGAAGCTCGAGTGTAAGCTGCCGTCGGCGCCGAACAGCCGCAGCACGCGGCCAGTGGCCACTGCCAGCCATCGCCCCTGCGGGTCAAATGCCAGCTGCTCGCTCCATTCGACGGCCTGGTGGATCGATCGAGCCGCAAGTGAGCGTGCGTCCCACAACAGTACGGCGCCATCCTGGCCCGATGAGGCAAATAAAGGGCCGCTCCTCTGCCAGGCCACGGCCAATGCGCCTGTGCGGTGCTGGCCAATTCGGCGTACGAGCATAGGCTCGCCGATCTGCGCCAGCATGATCGTGCCCTCGCCGCCGGCCACGATGAGCGCGGCACCGTCGGGCGACCAGGCCGCATCGACCGGGCAGTCTCCAAGCTCGATGCGGCCGCGCAGTCGCAGGCGTGCGGCGGCCACACTCATGCGACGCAGGATTGCAGGCCGGCCTCGAGCTCACCACGGTCAAGGTGACGGCCGATGAACACCAGCCGGCTGCGGCGCGCCGAGCCCCAAGCGCGCTCGAGCCGGCCGTCGTAGACCATGTGCACGCCGTGAAAGACATAGCGCCGCGCCTCGCCCTTGAGATTCAGCACTCCCTTCATACGCAGGATGTCCGCGCCACGGCTTTGCAGCAGATACGACAGCCAAGCGTTGACCTTATTCGCATCCAGCGGCCGTGCCTCCTCAAGGCCGACCGAGCCGATCTGCGGATCGTGATGATGCGAGCCGAAGTGGCGCTCTTGCAGCAGCGTGGCCCCTGTCAGGCGCAGTCCGAATTCCTCGGGCGCGTGCTCACAGAATATCGCGCAGTGCCCCGCGCGCTCGAGCTGCACGAGGTAGTGCGCGCCGTGCTCGAGTCCGAGCCGCGCGAGCTGTCGCGGCGGCAGCAGCGCGAGTGGTTCCAGAGCGAGCGCGTCGCGCTCGAATAACGTCGAGGCGAGCGGCACCAGCGCATCGATGCCGTCCGCCGCCTCCGCAGGCAGCAACAGCACCGTGACCTGCTGCAATGCCTGCGAGTGCGGCTGCGCGTCATGCTCGTGCACGCGCGCGCCGGTGCGCAGCGCATACTGCTCGGCGCCGAGCGCATAGAGCCCGGCCCACTCAAAGGGCAACGCCGGTCGCAGAAAATCCGCATCGTGCGCCAGCGCGCGCTCGAGATCGAACGCGCCCACATCGAGCACGCGAGCGAGCGGCGCATCGGCGTTGCGGGTGCGCAGCACCTGCGTCGTGCCGTTGATGCCCAGCAGCCGCTGCTCAATACGCGCGAGCTCGCGCTCATCGACGAGGTCAATCTTGTTGAGCAGCACGATGTCCGCAAAGGCGATCTGCTCGCGTACGATCGGACTTTGTTCAATCTCGCGCTCGAAATGATGTGCATCCACGAGCGTCACGATCGCATCGAGCGCGAAGAATTCCTTGATGTCCTCGTCGGTAAAAAATGTCTGCGCCACCGGCGCAGGATCAGCGAGCCCGGTGGTTTCGATCAGGATCGCGTCGAAGCGCTCGCGGCGCTTGCGCAACTGCGTGAGGATGCGGATCAGATCGCCGCGCACGGTGCAGCAGATGCAGCCGTTACTGCTCTCGAAAATCTCCTCCTCGGCGCCTATGACCAGCTCGTGATCGACGCCGATCTCGCCGAACTCATTCTCGATGACCGCGATGCGCTTGCCGTGCTGCTCGGTCAGGATGCGGTTGACGAGCGTGGTCTTGCCTGCGCCCAGAAAGCCGGTCAACACCGTGACTGGAATGCGTCGGCTCATCGTTAGTCACCGCGCCCGAGCAGCAGCCGAGCCGCAGCAGGCACGCGCAGCACCGCCAACAACAGCGTCCAGCCGACCCGCAGCCGCCAGGGCACGTGCGGCGGCGGCACGGCGCCGAACAGTTCAGCTGCGGCCTCGCGGTGCAGCTGCAGACTGCGGGCCGGAAGCTCGAGCTGCAATTCCTGGGCGCGAATCAGATAGCGGCCTTCCCCTGGAGCGCCTTGGAGCTCGAGCAAGCTCGCGCCGTGCAGATGCCGTGGCACGGATGCGTCACTGGTCGGCGGCGTCGCAGCGCTGAAGAGCGCCGCGGCGGCCGTGCGCGGCGCCCCGGGGCCAGCGCGCTCGAAGCCGCGCAACACGAGGTTGATCGGACCGCTCTCGGCGCGGCACTCGACCGTGCCATCAAAGCCGATCAGCTCGCGCATCGACGATAAGCTCAAGCCGCCGCGTCCAGGTTCCAGAGCGTCAGGGGCAGCTCGCGCTTGAGCCACAGCCCGCAGCCCAGCGGACGGAAAGCGCGCGAAAGCTCGCGACGGTACCACGCGCCACGACGCAGACCCTCAATGCGGTGCGTGCGCCGCTGATCGCAGTTCTCGCGCCAATCCTCGAGCGTCAGGGCGCCGAAATACAGCGCGCCGCGACACAGTCGCTCCAGGTTCGCGATAGCCCGTCGTGCCCGCATCGCCGGCAGGTACTGCAACACGTCATAACAGATCACCAGATCGAAGCGCTGGCGGCTGCGATAGGTCTCGATCGAGCCCAGTAGCCAGCCGTAGCGCTGGCACAGGTATGCGCTGCACTCGAGGCCGACGTAGTCGGCGCGCCGCAGCGCGCGCTTGAGCGGCGCGCGCAACAGCCCGACGCCACAGCCCGCGTCAAGGATTCTGCTCACCGGCAAACCGACATAACTCAGGCAGCCCGCGATCAGACGCGCGCGCGCATTCATCTCGGCCCGGGAGGTCACGGCAGTGCGCGGATTGAAATAAAAACGCTGGTAATAATCACGATCAAAAGGCATGCGTCGATCCGTCGCGCTCGCTCAGGTACACTGTGCGGCCCCATTGTACTGGCCGGATGGCCGCGCCCGACAGGCAAACCCGGGTCAGGACCAAAAAATGACAGCGCAAGTCGCGCGCGAGCGCACGCCCTCGGTCGGCTTCGTCAGCCTGGGCTGTCCCAAGGCTTTGGTTGATTCCGAGCGCCTGATCACCGAATTGCGCGCACGCGGCTACCAGATCGCCGCGCAATACGCACAAGCCGACCTGGTTGTGGTCAATACCTGCGGCTTCATCGATGAGGCGATCGACGAGTCGCTCGAGGCCATCGGTGAGGCGCTCGAACAAAACGGCCGTGTGCTCGTCACCGGCTGCCTCGGGGCCCGACCGCAGCGCATCCTCGAGCGACATCCCAAGGTGCTGGGCGTGACCGGACCGCATGCGACGGAACGGGTCATAGCGGCCGTCAACGAGCATCTGCCCGCGCCGCACGCGCGCTTGCTCGACCTGGTGCCGCCTCAAGGCGTGCGCCTCACACCGCGCCACTACGCTTACCTCAAAATATCTGAGGGCTGCAACAATCGCTGCAGCTTCTGCGTGATTCCCGCGTTGCGCGGCCGCCTCGTCAGCCGGCCGCTCGATCACGTGATGCGCGAAGCCGAGGCGCTCGCTGCCAGCGGTGTGCGCGAATTATTGGTGATCTCGCAGGACACCAGCGCCTACGGCAGCGATATCGCTTACCGCGACGTGCTCTGGCGCGGGCAACCCTACGCGTCACGCTTGCTCGATCTGGTGCGCGCACTCTCGCAGCTTGGCATCTGGGTGCGACTGCACTACGTCTATCCCTATCCGCACGTCGATGCGCTGATCGCGCTGATGAGCGACGACGGCGTGTTGCCGTATCTGGATGTGCCGTTCCAGCATGGCAGCCCGAGCGTGCTCAAGCGCATGCGCCGGCCGGCGCACGCGGAGAATACCCTGCGGCGCATCGAATCCTGGCGCGCGCAGCGCCCTGACTTGACCGTGCGCAGCAGCTTCATCGTCGGCTTCCCGGGCGAGACGGACGCCGAATTCGAGCAGTTGCTGAGCTGGCTGGATGACGCGCAACTGGATCGGGTCGGCTGCTTCAAATACTCGCCGGTCGAGGGCGCGGCTGCCAATGGGGTCGCCGCTGCGGTTCCGGAGCCGATCAAACAGGAGCGCTATGTGCGCTTCATGGAACGGGCCGGCGCCATCAGCGCCGCGCGCCTGAAGGCGCGCATCGGCCGGCGCTGCCGCGTGCTGATTGACGCCGTCGAGCGCGGCGTAGCAATCGCTCGCGGCCCGGGCGATGCGCCCGAGATCGACGGCATCGTGCGCGTGCGCGGCGCGGCGGGGCTGAAGGTCGGTGAATTCGCCGAGGTCCAGATCACGGCCGCGAGCACCTACGATCTGGAGGCTCGCTATTGCGGGGCGCAGCCGTCGGGGCTGCGCACTCAGTCCGGCAGCGCGAAGGTGAGATAGCCCGCGGCGCTCGCGATACAGACGTATTGCTTGCCTGCGACCATATAGGTCATGGGCGAGGCCCAGAATTTCTCGTTGGCTGAAAAATGCCAGAGCGGCTTGCCGGTGCGCGCATCGAGCGCGGTGAACATGCCGCCGTCGCCGCCAAAAAACACCAAACCCCCGTCGGTCGACAGTGTGCCGCTGGTGCTGGGTCGACCTTCACCGGTCTGCACGTAATCCCAGACCGTCTTGCCGGTCTGCACATCCAACGCGCGAATCGAATGTGTGCCGCCGGGGACCATGGTCGCGGTGCCGTTAAAGAAACGCTTGCCCATCTCAAATGGAGCCGGTACCAGCTTGGTGATCGAGCAGCGATCGTTGGCGGCAAAGTACAACAGCTTGGTCGAGGCGTTGTAAGCGGCGGACATCCAGTTGGTCGCCGAGACCGGGCAGGTCAGGTTGCCCTCGAGCGTGGGCTCGGCATTGGGCAGCGTGACGGGCTTGCCCTCGCTGGTGTAGCCGCTGGCCCAGTTGATTTTGCTGACGAAGGGCGTGGCGCGCAGGAATTGCCCGTTCGTGCGATCCAGCACAAAAAAGAAGCCATTGCGATCGGCCTGGATCAGGAGCTTGCGCGGGCTACCGCCGTAGCTCGCGTCCACCAGCATCATGGGCTCGTCCGCGTCCCAATCATGCGTATCGTGCGGCGTGAATTGGTAGTACCACTTGAGTTCGCCGCTCTCGGGGTTCAAGGCCAGCACGCTGTCGGTATAGAGGTTGTCACCCTGGCGATCCGCCCCGTTGAAGTCCGGGCATGGATTGCCTACGGCCCAATACAGCAGGTTCAGGTCCGGATCATAGGAGCCGCTCATCCAGGTTGCACCGCAGCCATACTCCAGCGCGCTGCCCACCCAGGTTTCCGATAGCTTCTCGCCCGGCTTCGGAATGCTCCAGAACTGCCATTGACGCCGACCCGTCGCGATGTCGTAGGAGGCGACGAAGCCGCGTGCGCCTTCCTCACCGCCCGCCACGCCCACGATGGCGTGATTGCCGATGATCAATGGCGAGCCGGTGGCGCCGTATTGCGAGACCGGCCAGTCGGTCATCGCGACGTCCCAGACCAGTTTGCCGTTGCTCTTGTCGAGCGCGAGCAGATGCGCGTTGTCGGTCAGCATGAGCACGCGATTGCCCGCGATGCCCACGCCGCGATTGGCGCCGCCCGCCGCCTCGCCCAGCAAACCCACGCTGCGCTCGCGCCGATAGCTCCACAACTGGCGCCCGTTGCGCGCATCGAGCGCGAACACCGCGTTGGCGGCGGTCACATACATGACCCCATCGACCACGATCGGCGTGGCCTCCAGCCGCGGCGCCCAGGTGATCGGGAACATCCATTGCAGCTTCAGAGCCCGCACGTTCGAGCGATTGATCTGGGCGAGCGGGCTGTTGCGATTACTCGTGAAACTGCCGTCATAGCGTGGCCAGTCGACCTCGGGCTGCAGGCTCGGCTCGCGGTAGACCTCGCCATCGCGCGTCAGCAGGTGAATGCGGCCATCGGCGCTCGCGAGCTGCAGATCGAAATTCGTCTCATTGAGCACGTCGCCCTGCAAGGACTCGCCAGTATTCAACCTGATCGTACGGCGCGCTGCGGCGCTCGGACTCGTGCCCGCGACCGGTCCGAGCGTGTGCAAAAACGCCAGCAGATCAGTCATCTCCGGATCGGCGATATTGTGCGCCGGCATGCCGCGGATGCCGGTGCGGATCAGCGCGGCAATCTGTGGATCGGGATTGGCCGCCACATAGGCGCGCAGGCTCGGTCCGCGCTCGGTGCCATTGCCATCCGCGCCATGACACGCTGCGCAGCGGCTCGCGAACGATGCGCCGCCCGGACTCGGACCACCCGCCTCTTCGGCGCTCGCGCCCAGGCTGACGCACAGCAGAGCGAGAACAACCAGCTTCACAGGCACGCCCCGCGGTTGCGCATGATCGAGCATCGAGCCCCGGTCAGCTTCGCGGGCGATAGGTTTTCGAGAAGCCGTTGCGAGAATTCGTGACGGTAAAGGTGCCATCGGGCAGCGCGCTGACCTTGATCCAATAGGCCGGGGAATGCTCCTGATTGGCCACGTCCGCGGGCAGATGCGCGCCAGCCGCGGGCTCGGTTGGCGGACTGTTGAGGACGGCAGCGCTGGTCGCCGGTGTTTCGATGTTGGCGATGAAGTTGCCGGGCGCGTTGTGCTCGAGCAGCCCATTCTCCGACCAGTGCAGTTGCCATAGATTCTCCAGGCCCGGCGCGGATTCGAGCGTCTGGAAGGTCTCGACTGCACCGCCTTTGCGCGTGCCGTTATTCATCACGACGACCCGTGGCCGCAGCGCATAGATGAGCGCTCGGGGTCCCGACCAGCTCAGCCCGTGGTGGGTGGTCAGCAGCAGATCGATGGTGCCGATGCGATTGACCGGGCAGGCGAGCTGGGCTTCCCAGTTCCAGAGCAGATCGCCGAGATCGACCATGCGAAATTTCCCATAGCTGATCACGCTGCCGACGGATTGGGCGTTTTCCATGTCCTGCGTGATCTCTTTGGGCGCGTATTCGGCGCAGTACGGATTGGGCAGGCCGGCCCCTGGCGCGCCCGCCATGCTCGTGGTCAGCGTCTTGCCAGCCGAGGAGACGATGGTCCAATCGAGGCCGCTGACCGGCACCTTGTCGCCCGGTTTGGCGACCACATGCGGATGGTGCTGTATGGCGGCGTCATACGCCTGCTTCGAGTCGGTGTTCTGCTCGGGTTGAACCGTCGGCCCATGATCGATGTAATGCATTATCGGTATCTGCTTGACGAGCTCGGGGTAGCCGCCGATGTGATCACCGTGATAATGGGTGATCAGCAGGTAATCGATCTGCTTGACGCCCGCCGCCCTGACCGCCTCCATGATGCGTCCCGGATCGCGCGTGCCGGCGTTGCCGGTATCGATCAGCACGGTCTGCCCGCTTGGGGAGACGAATAACGATGACTGCCCGCCCTCGGTGTCGATGAAGTAGATGTCGAGCGATCTGGGCGCCGCCTGCGCGAACGCAGCGGCAGCCGGGACTGTAAAGGCGATCAGCAGTATCAAGGTGCGCGGCATGGATATTCCCCCCGTCTGTTCTCTGGCGCGCGATTCTACGGCATTTGGGAGGATGGCTGGAAATCGGCCCTACAGTTCAGCCGACTAGCGCCGCTTCGCTCGTCGGTGACGCCTGTGTTCGCTAGCGCGCAGAGGCCTTCATGCTCGCGGGCTATATTCGTAATTCGCGGTAAACCGAATGCGAACTGTGGCGTTCTGGATGCAGTGCGCGTGCGATTCAGTCTAATTCGCGCCGCGCCGGAGCCGTGCTAGGGTCTGGCGCCTGAATGGATCGAAGAGGGAGTTTCGAATGAAACCTTGCAGTATGCGGCTCCTCTTTATCGCCTTATTAACGGGTGCGTTCGTTTCAATGCCGATGGCGGCCTTTGCACAGATCTCAATCGGCGTCAGCGTCAACATCGAACCGCCTGCTATCCCGGTTTACGTTCAGCCTCCCTGCCCAGAGCCCAACTTCATGTGGACACCCGGTTACTGGGCGTGGGACGGCGTTAGCGACTACTACTGGATCCCGGGCACTTGGGTCGCCGCTCCGCAACCGGGCTATCTGTGGACACCGGGCTATTGGGGCTGGGGAGATGGCGGTGTGTATGTCTTCCACGGCGGCTATTGGGGCACACACGTTGGCTTCTACGGCGGCGTGAATTACGGATTTGGTTATGGCGGGGGTGGCTTTGCCGGCGGCGAGTGGCGCGGCGGCGTCTTCGCGTATAACACCGCTGCAGTAAGCGTGAACACGACCGTGATCCGCTCGACCTACGTCAACACCACGATCGTCAACAACACAACGATCGTCAACAACACCCACACCAGCTTCAACGGTGGTCCGAACGGGGTTGCCGCGAAACCCACTCAGGAGCAGCAAGCGGCCGCCAGTGAGCCTCATCTTCCGGCCACTCAGGCGCAACAGCAACATGAGCAAGTTGCGAAACAGGATAAATCCAACTTTGCTTCGGCGAATCATGGCGTTCCGGCCCATGCCGCCGTGCCGCGTCCGGTCGCGAGCGTCGCGGAGTTGCAGCACAGCGCCGTGGCTGCCAGTGCTGCTCCCGGCGCAAAGCCTTTTGTTTCTCATACGGCTGAGGTCAAGCCCTCAGCACCAGCGGGCGCCTCACCGCCTCATCCAGCACCGGTAGCACCGGTAGCACCGAGACCGGAAAACAAGACCCTCTCAACGCCGCATGCGCCGGTGGCGCCGAAACCGCCGCCCAAGCCAGCGCCGCATCCAGCCAAAGCGCCACCGCCAGAACATCATCCTGAAAATTAGATGATGAGCAGTACGTTCGGAGCCACGTCGACGTCCGACGAAGTGCTGCGCGGGATCGATTTAACTCAAAAGACAATCCTCGTCACCGGCGTTTCCGCCGGTCTTGGAGTCGAGACTGCGCGCGCATTGGCGGCGCACGGGGCGCAAGTCATTGGAGCCGCGCGCGATCTTTCCAAGGCGCATGCCGCTACCGAGCAGGTGCGCGCACAAGCCAGCCGGGGCGGCGCGCTGCGTCTGGTGCAACTCGATCTGGCGTCGCTCGCCAGCGTGCGCCGCTGCGCGGACAGCCTGCTCGCTGAGGGCAAGCCTATCGACGTCATCATTGCCAACGCCGGCGTCATGGCGTGCCCCAAGAGCACTACGGTCGATGGCTTTGAGACTCAACTGGGTACCAACCATCTCGGACACTTTGTTCTGGTGAACCGCATCGCCTCGCTACTGCAGCCCGGTTCACGACTGGTGAACCTGTCTTCGGCGGGCCACCGATTTGCCGACGTCGATCTGGATGATCCGAACTTCGAGCACTCGCCCTACGCCGAGTTCATCGCCTATGGCCGCTCCAAGACGGCCAATGTGCTGTTCGCAGTGGAGTTCGATCACCGGCACAAAGCGCGTGGAGTGCGAGCGACGGCTTTGCATCCCGGCGTCATCCACACGGAACTGAGTCGACATATGAGCCCTGAGGTGATGCAGCGATTGATCGCGGACATCAACGCCAATCAGCCCGCAGGCGCCGCACCCGTGAGCTGGAAGAGCATTGCGCAAGGAGCGGCCACGTCGGTGTGGGCTGCCTGTGTCGCTGATGCTGAGTCGATTGGCGCTCGCTATTGCGAGGATTGCCACGTCGCCGAGGTCGTCACCGAGCCAGGCCTGCGTTGGGGCGTGCGCCCGTACGCGCTCGATCCGCAACACGCCCAGGCGCTTTGGCGCAAGAGCGAGGAGTGGGTCGGCGAGCGCTTTGCATGAATTGACGCGATGTCACTTTAGGACTTCACTTTCTTCGAAGATTTCGACTTGGCAGAACGGTTGTGCTCGACCGCCTGGCGAACGAGCGCCGTGAAGGCGCGCTCGTTAACTTCTTCACCTTCGTGGATATCGATCGCGCGGCGTACGTTGCCGTCGAGACTTGAATTGAAGAGACGCGCCGGATCCGTGAGGGACGCGCCCTTGGCGAAGGTGAGCTTCACGACCTTCTGGTAGGACTCGCCGGTGCAGATGATGCCCTCGTGCGACCAAACCGGAGTGCCCCGCCACTTCCATTCCTCGACGACATCGGGGTCCGCTTGCTTGATGAGCGCTCGCACCCTGGTGAGGGTCTGCCCGCGCCAGTCTGCGAGTTCAGCGATTCTTTTGGAGATCAGCTTCGCGGCCGACTGGCCTGGACTCGCGAGCGACTTTTTCATGCTTTTCATCCTCTCTACTGGCTTGATTTGCCACTGAATTTCAAAACTGTGACTTGGTTATCTACATATCGTACGCATAATATACAGTTGGTAGTCACAACCATTTAAGCTGTGCCATCGGTTACAGCACAGGAGCGCTAGCATGAACGAATTAGCTTGCAAGAGCGCCGCCAGCGGCGGCACCAGGAGGAACACAGGGGTCAGCGCCGCGGCGTCGCGCGAGGACTCGTTTGCGGTCAGTAGTTTACGTGATGGCACGCGCGGCCGACGACAGCGCCGACGTCCGCGAGTCACGCGCTTGCAGTTTCGCGACTCGGGTTTCCGCATGTTCCGGGTTTTCTAAAAGGCCGGCCAGCCGTCTCTTATTCGACCGTGACGCTCTTGGCAAGGTTGCGCGGCTGATCGACGTCGGTGCCCTTGAGGATCGCGACGTGGTAGGCCAGCAGCTGCAGTGGCAGTGCGTAGACGATCGGCGCCTGTAGATCGGCCACGTGCTTGGGCATGAGTATCACGTGCACGCCGTCGCTGGATTCGAAGCCGGAGTCCGGGTCAGCGAACACGTACAGCTCACCGCCGCGCGCGCGCACCTCCATGAGATTGGATTTGAGCTTCTCGAGCAGATCGTTGTTAGGCGCCACGGCCACGACCGGCATGTCGGCGTCGACCAGCGCGAGCGGCCCATGCTTGAGCTCGCCCGCGGCATACGCTTCGGCGTGAATGTATGAGATCTCCTTGAGCTTCAGCGCTCCCTCCATCGCAATCGCTTGCATGGCGCCGCGCCCGAGGAACAAGGCGTGGCGCTTGTCCGCGAATCGAAGCGCCAGCCGCTGCACCAGCGGGTCGAGCTCGAGGGTCTTGTCGAGCAACGCCGGCAATTCGATCAGCCGTGTGACCAGGGTGCGTTCGCGCTCGGGATCGGCGCCATTGTGGCGCGCGAGCGCGGCGGTCAGCATGGCGAGCGCCGTGAGCTGCGTCGTGAAAGCCTTGGTGGAGGCGACACCGATCTCGGGGCCGGCGCGCGTAAGCATGACCAGCTCGGACTCGCGCACCATCGAGCTCTCGGGTGCGTTGCAGATCGCCAGCGTGGACAGATAGCCGTTCCTGCGCGCCATGCGCAGTGCCGCGAGCGTATCGGCCGTCTCACCCGACTGCGAGATCGCTACGAACAAGGTGTTCTTCGACATCACCGGATTGCGGTAACGATATTCGCTCGCGATCTCGGCGCGACACAGGATGCGGCAGATCTGCTCGATGTAATAGCGCGCTACCAGGCCGGCGTGATAACTAGTGCCGCAGGCCACGACGTGCACCGCCTCGACACGCTCGAACACCGCCGTGGCGGCCGGACCGAACGCGGCCTCGAGCAAGCGCCCATTGGCCACGCGTTCCTGCAGCGTATTGGCGACGGCCCGTGGCTGCTCATAAATCTCCTTGAGCATGAAGTGCCGGTATTGACCCTTTTCGGCCGCCTCGGCGGACAATTCGCTTTCCTGCACCGGCCGATCGGCACTGTTGCCTTCCCGATCGATCACGCGCACGCCGCCGCGGCGGATCTCGGCTACATCGCCCTCTTCGAGGAACATGAAGCGGCGCGTCACCGGTAGCAGCGCGGCTACGTCCGAGGCCACAAAGCTCTCGCCCAGGCCGATACCGAGCACCACCGGGCAACCCATGCGCGCCGCGATGAGCTGGTCCGGATCCTGCTCACTCACGACTGCCAGCGCATAGGCGCCTTCGAGCTCCGCCACCGTCGCGCGCACCGCCCGGAACAGATCGCCGAGCTTCTCGCGGTGAAAGTGCACACGGTGCGCCACCACCTCGGTGTCGGTCTCGGAGCTGAACTGGTAGCCGGCTGCTTTGAGCTCCTCGCGCAACTCCTCGTAGTTCTCGATGATGCCGTTATGCACGATCGCCAGACCGTCGCGTGACAGGTGCGGATGCGCGTTGCGTTCGCTCGGAACCCCGTGTGTAGCCCAGCGCGTGTGCGCAATGCCCACGCGCCCCTCGATCGGCAGTTCGATCAGCGCCTGCTCGAGCGCACGCACCTTGCCGACCGTGCGCAATCGCTGCATGTGGCCGGCATGGTTGATCACGGCGATTCCGGCCGAATCATAGCCGCGGTACTCGAGCCGCTTGAGTCCCTCGATCAGTATCGGTGCGATGTTGCGATCGGCGACGCCACCGACTATGCCGCACATGTCAGGCCCGTCCTTGCAGCGAGTGCGGGCAGCGCGCTCATGGCTTGTCCGTGAGCTTGCGTGGCCGTTCCCATTGTTCGATCGTGACCTGGCGCGAGCGCGCCAGCGTCAGCTTGGCGGCCGGCGCATCACTCGTGATGGTCGAGCCCGCGCCGATGGTCGCCCCGTCACCGATCTTCACCGGCGCAACCAGCATCGCGCCCGAACCGATGAAGGCGCCGCTGCCGATCTGCGTGCGCCATTTATTCGCCCCATCGTAATTGCAGGTGATCGTACCGGCCCCGACGTTGACGCGGCTGCCGATGTCCGTGTCCCCCACATAGCTCAGATGATTGACCTTGCTGCCATCGCCGATCAGGCTGTTCTTGATCTCGACAAAGTTGCCCAGGTGCACGCCATCGGCGAGCCGGGCCTGCGGCCGCAGTCGCGTGAAGGGTCCGATCTGGCAGCCCGCGCCGATCCGGGCATCGTGCACGACGCAATTGGCGTGCAACACCGTGCCTGCGCCGACGCTGGCGTTGACCAGCACGCAGTTCGGCCCGACGCGCACGCCGTCGGCCAGATGCACGGGCCCGTCCAATACCACGTTCACATCGAGCAGCACATCGCGCCCCACGGTGACTTCCCCGCGCACGTCGATGCGCGCCGGATCGATCAGCGTAGCGCCCTGGCCCATCAGTTGGTGCGCGCGGCGACGCCGGTATTCGGCTTCCGCCGCGGCGAGCTGCACTTTGTCGTTGACGCCGAGCACCTCGGCCGAATCGTCAGCTTTAACGGGCAGCACGCGCACCCCGGCCTTAAGCGCGAGTGCGAATACGTCGGTCAGGTAGAATTCGCCCTGGGCATTGCGCGGCTGCAATGCTCGCAGCCATTTGCGCAGCGGCGCCGCGGGCGCGAGCATCACACCGCTGTGCACTTCGCGAATCGCGCGCTCGCGCGCTGTGGCGTCGCGCTCCTCGACGATGCGCCGCAAGCCTCCGCGCGCATCGCGCAGCACGCGGCCGTAGCCCGTCGGGTCCGCCGGCGTGGCCGTCAGTATCGCCAGCTCGCGCGCGAGCGCTCGCTCGAGCAGCGCGCGCAGCGAACCGGGGCGCAACAGGGGCACATCACCGTAGAGCACCAGCACCCGGTCAGTGTCGGCGATGCTCGGCATGGCCTGCAGCAGTGCGTGGCCCGTGCCCAATTGCTCGGCCTGCAAGGCCCATTGCACGGCTGCGTGCGCGAAGTGCTCGCGCAGCCGCTCACCGCCATGGCCATAGACAACATGCACCGATGCGGGCTCGAGCTGCGCGGCGAGGTCCAGCACATGCGCGAGCAATGGGCGCCCCGCGAGCGGTTGCATGACCTTCGGCAGCGCCGAATGCATGCGGGTACCGCGGCCGGCAGCGAGCACGACGACGTGGAGCGGGGCGTGGCTGGATGCGCGATCCGGCGGCTGGCGCGTTGCCTTCGCGGAGGGCTTCAGCGCGGCCTTTGGATCCTTGCGGGGCATCTGAGCGATTGTAACAGTACCGCTCGCCGCGATTGGACCGCTGCTCGAGCGGGGTGCGGAACGGTTCACACAATGAGCGCGCGCCGGCGCTCGATTCAGCGCCTGACTCTGTTCAATTTTGCGATGAGCTTGAGCTGCGCGATCGCACGCGAGAGCTCCGCGATCGCTTCAGCATGGGTGATGCGGTCGATCTTGCCAGCCAGGATCTGCTCGGCCCGTTGCTGCGCCTCGAGCGCGGCGGCCTCGTCGAGATCTTTGGCGCGCGCCGCCGTGTCCGCCAATACCGAGACGCGCTTGGGCTGGATCTCGAGCACTCCGCCGCCAACAAAAAACGATTGCTCCTCGCCATCAGGGGTGCGAACCCGCACCTCGCCGGCCTTCAGCAGCGACAGTAATGGCGCGTGGCGCGGCGCAACACCGAGCTCGCCTTCGCTGCCCGGCAGGAACACCATGCTCGCGGGACCAGAGAAGATCTGGCCCTCAGCGCTCACGATATCGACTTCGATCGTGTCCATTACTGCAGCGTCTTGGCCTTCTCGACTGCCTCTTCGATGGCTCCCACCATGTAGAAGGCCTGTTCGGGCAATGCATCGAACTCACCATCGATGATGCCTTTGAAGCCGCGGATCGTATCCTTGAGCGGCACGATCTTGCCATCCTGGCCCGTGAAGACCTTGGCGACATTGAAGGGCTGTGAGAGGAAACGCTGGATCTTGCGCGCCCGGTAGACCACGAGCTTGTCGGCTTCCGAGAGCTCGTCCATGCCGAGGATCGCGATGATGTCCTGCAGCTCCTTGTAGCGTTGCAAAACCGCCTGCACCGCGCGCGCCGTGTTGTAGTGCTCCTCTCCGACCACAAGTGGATCGAGCTGCCGGCTGGTCGAATCCAGCGGATCGATCGCCGGATAGATGCCCAGTGCTGCAATCTGGCGCGAGAGCACCACGGTCGCATCCAGATGCGCGAACGTCGTGGCCGGGGAGGGATCGGTTAAATCATCGGCCGGCACGTACACCGCCTGGATCGAGGTGATCGAGCCGGTCTTGGTCGAGGTGATGCGCTCCTGCAACACGCCCATTTCCTCGGCCAGCGTCGGCTGGTAGCCCACCGCAGAAGGCATGCGCCCCAGCAGCGCGGAGACCTCGGTGCCGGCCAGCGTATAGCGGTAGATGTTGTCGACAAAGAACAGGACATCGCGCCCGCGACCGTTGGCCTGCTTCTCGTCGCGGAAATATTCGGCCATCGTCAGCCCGGTGAGCGCCACGCGCAGACGATTGCCCGGCGGCTCGTTCATCTGCCCGTAGACCATCGCGACTTTGGAGTTCGACAGATTCTCCAGGTCGATCACGCCCGACTCGGCCATCTCGTGGTAGAAATCGTTGCCCTCGCGCGTGCGCTCGCCAACGCCCGCGAACACCGACAGACCCGAATACTGCTTGGCGATGTTGTTGATCAGCTCGAGCATGTTGACGGTCTTGCCGACTCCGGCGCCGCCGAACAGGCCGATCTTGCCGCCCTTGGCGAAGGGCACCAATAGATCAATGACCTTGATGCCCGTGACCAGCAGGTCCTGGCCGCCGGCCTGATCCTCGTAGCTCGGCGCCGGACGGTGGATCGGCCAGTGCTCGCGCGACTGCACCGGACCGCGATTGTCCTGCGGCGCGCCGAGCACATCCATGATGCGACCGAGCGTCGCCGAGCCGACCGGCACCAAAATCGGTGCGCCAGTGGATTCGACCGGCAGACCGCGCTGCAGACCCTCCGAGATGCCCATGGCGATCGTGCGCACGACGCCGTCGCCGAGCTGCTGCTGCACCTCGAGCGTCAGATCGCGGTCGACGAGCTTAAGCGCCTCATAGATGCCGGGAATCGATTCGCGCTCGAAGCCGACGTCGATGACCGCGCCGATGATCTGTGTAATTTTACCGGTTGCCATGTTCGCTCATCCTTTTCGCAAAGCTCAGCCGCGCTAGTCTCAAACGGCCGCCGCGCCGCCGACGATTTCCGCGAGCTCCTTGGTGATCGCCGCCTGGCGTGCCTTGTTGTAGACCAATTGCAGCGAATCGATCAGCTTGCCGGCGTTGTCCGAGGCGCTCTTCATCGAGACCATGCGCGCTGCCATCTCGGAGGCGACATTCTCGAGCGCGCCCTGATAGACCTGCGACTCGATAAAGCGCATCAGCACGCCGTCGAGTATCGTCTCCGCGTCCGGCTCGTAGATATAGTCCCAGCGCTCCTGCAACTCACCCTGGTCTTCGCAATACACCGGCGTGGGTAGCAACTGCTGCACCACGGCCTGCTGCGACATCGTATTGAGGAAGTGCGCATTGACCAGGAACAGCCGGTCGATGCGGCCCTCGCGGTAGGCATCGAGCATGACCTTGACGGTGCCGATCAGATCCTTGATGCGCGGCCGATCGCCCAGTCCGCTGACGCTGGCCGCAATAGGCACCCCGAGGCGGCGGAAGAACGCCGCGCCCTTGCTGCCGATCAGGCCGAAGTTCACCTGCGCGCCTTTCTCCTGCCAGCTGCGCATCAGCACCAGGGCGCTCTTGAAAATGTTGGCGTTGAGCGCCCCGCACAAGCCGCGGTCGGTCGAGATGACGAGGATGCCGACGGCCTTGACCTCGCGCTCGACCAGGAACGCATGCCTGTAGTCCGGATTGGCCTCGTGCAGATGGGCGATGACGTTGCGCATCTTGGCGGCATAGGGTCGTGCCAGACGCATGCGCTCCTGGGCGCGGCGAATCTTGCTGGCCGCGACCATCTCCATCGCCTTGGTGATCTTCTGCGTGCTCTTGACGCTGGCAATCTTGCCGCGGATTTCCTTGGTGCCCGGCATAGACGTCAGTAGGCGCCGCTCGCCAGGAATCTCTCGCAGATCTGCTTGAGCGTCGCCTCGTGCTCTTTGAGCGTCGGCTTGGCATTGAGCGCATCGAGCTGCGCGCTGTGGTTGCTGTGCGCGAAGCTCTGCAGCGCCGCCTCGAACTCGACGATCTTGCTGCGCTCGATCTTGTCCATGTAACCGTTGTTGACCGCGTAGATCGACAACGCCATCTGCGCCACCGACATCGGCGCGTACTGCTTCTGCTTCATGACCTCGGTCACGCGCTGGCCGCGCTCGAGCTGGCGGCGCGTGGCTTCATCCAGATCCGAGGCGAACTGGGAGAATGCCGCCAGTTCGCGATATTGCGCGAGCGCCAGGCGGATGCCGCCGCCCAGCCGCTTGATGATGTCGGTCTGCGCGGCGCCGCCGACGCGTGAGACCGAGATGCCGGCGTTCATCGCCGGGCGTATGCCGGCGTTGAACAGATCGGTCTCGAGAAATATCTGTCCATCGGTGATCGAAATCACGTTGGTCGGGACGAAGGCGGTGACGTCCCCGGCCTGAGTCTCGATGATCGGCAGGCCCGTGAGCGAGCCGGTGCGGCCCTTGACGCGTCCCTGGCTGACCTGCTCCACGTACTGCGCGTTGACTCGCGCCGAACGCTCGAGCAGACGCGAGTGCAGATAGAAAACATCACCCGGGTAAGCCTCGCGGCCTGGCGGCCGGCGCAGCAGCAGCGAGATCTGGCGATAGGCGACCGCCTGCTTCGACAGATCGTCGTAGATGATCAGCGCGTCCTCGCCGTTGTCCATGAAATACTCGCCCATGGTCACGCCGGAATAGGCCGAGAGATACTGCAGCGAGGGCGGCACGGCGGCGGAGGCCGCCACGACCACGGTATGAGCCATGGCGTTGTGCTCCTCGAGCTTGCGCACGACGTTGGCGATCGAGGATTGCTTCTGCCCGATCGCGACGTAGATGCATTTCACGCCCGAGGCTTTCTGATTGATGATCGTGTCGATGGCGAGCGCGGTCTTGCCGGTCTGCCGGTCGCCGATGATCAGCTCGCGTTGGCCGCGGCCGATCGGCACCATCGCATCGATAGCCTTGTAGCCGGTCTGCACCGGTTGGCTCACCGACTGACGGTAGATGACACCGGGCGCGACGCGTTCGATCGGCGCGGTGGCCTTGGT
>Ga0302324_100009502_pt1 | contig 20320 bp, 16 predicted proteins | sample Palsa_T0_1_FD_201949 | JGI IMG/M metagenome (GOLD analysis project Ga0302324, IMG submission 201949) | Peat permafrost microbial communities from Stordalen Mire near Abisko, Sweden - Palsa_T0_1 | ecosystem: Environmental > Terrestrial > Soil > Palsa > Peat permafrost | place: Sweden: Abisko...
GATCCTTCAGCCCCTCGATCTGCTCCTTGGCTTTGGCAGGAATCTCGGTCTTAATGGAGTGAATGTCGTCTTTCACTCCGGTCGTAACGCGCTCGACCAGGCCAACTTTCCCGTTCTTGCTGTTGGATCCGCCGTTAGAACCGCCGTTGCCGCCGTTCGGATTATTTTCGTCAGCCATGATTCGAAACCACTTTCCTGTTTATCATTCCAAACCGGGCAAGCCCGGCGAGGAACCTGCTTTCCCGCGACTACACTCCGGTCAAAAACGCGCCCGGATCATTAAACTTGGTCGGCTGTCCCTTGGGCCACGAGTACAGCTTCGAAGTATCGACCAGCACCTGCCCATCCGGTGCGAGTTCAATATGGGCGCGGTCCATCGGACGCGGCGCGGGCCCCTCGAAGTTAATTCCTTCGCTGTCATATCCGCTGCCGTGGCAAGGACACTTGAATTTATTTTCGCTGGGCTTCCAATCCGGCGTGCACCCCAGGTGCGTGCAGCGTGCATAAATCACGAATAGCCGGTCGGGTGTGCGATCGACCCAAATGCGATATTTCTGCTGAAATTTCGTGTCGACGCCGAGCGCGAACTCGGATGGATAACCGATTTTGAAAACGGAATTGGGTTCGAAAAGAGTGCGCGGAAGAAAGAATCGGAAGAATGCCAGAAACCAGGCCACGAGAAAACCGGTCACCATGGTCCAGACAAAACGCCGCCGTCGCCGGTCAATTTCGGTCGAAGGAGCCGTTCCAGCCACGCCGGCCGACGCAGCCGCTTTCGAGGTTCCCACCGCCGGAGTACCCACATACTTCGTTGCGTCTGCCGCGGGTTTGGCCGCCGTCGCCGCGGGTTTCGTCCCCTCTGCGCTCGGACTGACTTTGCCGTCTTCCGGCTCCGCCATGAGACTGCCTCCTCTGACTGGATGACTCGGGCCCTTAATCTAAACCGGCGGCCGCCGCATACTCCGGCTCCGCCAACCTCCGGGTACTGCATATCGGAATCAACGAACGAACCGGAGTCGTAAGCGATTGCTGCACGATCTGCGCCAGCGCCTGGATGAATTTCGGAGAATCGTTCAACCCCGCGCTCATTTCAAACTGGCCCATCCCTAACCGGTGCGCCTCTTCCCGCGCCTCGTGATCGATTTCTCCCAGAGTCTCCACATGATCGGAGACGAACGCCACCGGGACCACGCACATTTCACGCACCCGCTCCGCCGCGAGTTGCCGCAGGGTCTGGTGCAGGGAAGGCTGCAGCCAGCGGCTCGCTCCTACTTTACTCTGGTAGCAAAGCCGGTGCGGATTGGGCCATCCGCCGCGCCCCATCAAAAGCTCGACCGTTTCCTCAATTTGCCGCTGGTAGGGATCGCCCCTCTGTATGACCGACATGGGCAGACTATGCGCGCTGAAAACAATCTCAGGCCGACGCGGAACAGGGAAGCGAGCCAGCGCTTCGTTCACTTTTTCTACCACCGCATCGAGATACATCGTATTGCGATAGAAAGCTTCGATGCAATGCACCGGCACGTTATCGGAGAACAAGCGCCGCCATTCGTTCAAACTCGATCCCGTTGTCGTCGACGAATGCTGCGGATAAAGCGGCAGGAGCACCACTTCGTCACATCTCGCTGCGCCCAGTTGCTCCACTGCCTCCTGAGTAAATGGATGCCAATACCTCATCGCCACAAAACACTCTGCATCGATCCCCTGACTTCGCAATTCCGCTTCCAGGGCCCGCGCCTGCCGCTCCGTATTCTTGCGGATCGGCGAACCTCCTCCGATTGTCGCGTAATGATGTTGCACTTTGCGCGCGCGCGTCGTTGAGATCAGTTTAGCCAGAGGCTTGCGCCCGATGCGGGCGAAAGGAAAGTCGATAATGTCCGGGTCGCAAAAAAGGTTATATAGAAATGGCTCGATGGCTTCCAGGGTGTCAGGTCCACCTAGCTGAAAGAGTACTATGCCCACACGCCGTGTTGTGCGCGTCATTCCCCAGAAACCCCAGAACGGGCGAATTTACTCCCATCGCCGCATGAGAGTCAATGGCGGAATGTGTAAAAAATCGATTTGTTCATTATGAGGTGGTCGTAAACAGGAAGAGTTCGTGCCTCGCGCGTTTATCGACGCATGTTTACCGACACATGTTTGCCGCCGCAGGCTCGGCGGCGCAAGTTTGCCAAACGCCCGCGCTCCCATGCAATCTGGTGTATATGCCCGAGTTGCCGGACATCGCGGCCTACATCAGCGCACTTGAACCCAGGATCGTGGGGCAAACGCTGGAGCACGTGCGTCTGGCCAGCCCGTTTCTTCTCCGAACCGTGCAGCCTCCGTTGGCTGGCGCCGAGGGACGTACGGTGCGCGAACTTCGCCGCATTGGCAAGCGCATTGCGATAGGTGTGGGTGACGATCTATGGCTGGTGCTGCATCTCATGATCGCGGGGCGCCTGCACTGGCGTCCTGCGAACGCAAAGTTAGCGGGCCGGCAGAATTTGGCAGCTTTCGATTTTCCCAAAGGCTCCCTGGTGCTCACTGAAGCCGGCTCCAAGAAACGCGCCTCTTTACACGTAGTTAATGGAGTGGAAAACCTGGACGCTTTCAACGCCGGAGGGATCGACGTCTTCACCGCGGACCTCGATTCGTTCCGCACCGCCCTCACCTCCGAAAATCACACGCTCAAGCGCGCCCTCACCGATCCTCGCTTGCTGAGCGGCATCGGCAATGCTTATTCCGACGAGATCCTGCATGCGGCGCAACTCTCGCCGTTGACGCAAACCCAGAAGCTCACTCCCGATCAGTGGGAACGATTATTCTCAGCGGCCCGCAGCACACTGCAACTCTGGATCGATCGTCTGCAGCCTGCGCCAGGCTCGGATTTTCCGGAGAAAGTAACCGCATTTCGAAAGGACATGGCGGCGCATGGCCGCTACGGCGAACCCTGTCCGCGCTGTGGAGAGAAGATTTTGCGAATTCGCTACGCCGACAAGGAAACGAATTACTGTGCCCGCTGCCAAACAGGAGGAAAAGTTTTGGCGGATCGCAGCTTGTCCCGACTGCTGGGATCAGACTGGCCCCGCACTCTCGATGAGTTGGAAGCGCTCAAGCGCAAGTAAGCCGACAGAGGCAAGGCTACGCCGACGGCGCCTGCATCTCCGCGATCACTGAATCCGCAAACTCAGATGTTCCGGCCTTTCCCCCAATATCGCGCGTTAGCTTCTCAGGATGTCGATACACTCGCTCCAGCCCGTTTCGAATCGTCGCCGCCGCGTCCTGCTCGCCCAGATGCCGAACCATAAGCAGCGCCGACCGCAGCAGGGCGGTGGGATTCGCCAGATTTTTTCCGGCGATATCAGGCGCTGATCCGTGCACCGCTTCAAACATGGCGCAGTCATCGCCCAGATTCGCGCTGGGGACAAAACCCAAACCTCCGACAAACGCGGCGCACAAATCGGAAATAATGTCGCCGTAGAGATTCTCCATTACCAGCATGTCGTACTGATACGGATTCATCACCAACTGCATGCAGGTGTTGTCGACAATATGTTCGCCGTAAGTGATCTCCGGAAACCCTTTCGCAATCGTGCGGCAGCAGCGCAGGAAAAGGCCGTCCGACAACTTCATGATGTTCGCCTTGTGAATGGCATGAACTTTCTTGCGCTGATTCTTGCGGGCGTACTCGAAGGCAAACTTCGCGATGCGGGTCGAAGCCTTTTCCGTAATAATCTTAAGGCTCTCGACTACGCCGGGCACTACTTCATGCTCCAGCCCTGAATAAAGACTTTCGGTATTCTCGCGCACGATGATCAGGTCGACGTCTGGATAGCGCGTCGGCACATGCGGCAGATTCCGGATCGGACGAAAATTCGCGTACAACTCAAATTTCTTGCGTAACGCCACGTTGATGCTGGAGAATCCGCCGCCCACGGGCGTCGTCACCGGACCCTTGAGCACGACTCGCGTCCGTTCGATCGACTCGATAACTTCTTTAGGAAGGTATTCGCCGTGCTTCTCGTAGGCGTCGGCCCCCACGGCAAACGTCTCCCATTCAAACTTTACCCCGGTCGCTTCCAGGATCCGGACCGTCGCCTGCGTGACTTCCGGCCCAATGCCGTCGCCTGGAATCAGAGTTACCTTGTGACCCATCTATGTCGTTTCTTCCTTGGCTCAAATTCCGAGCCAAATTCTGACTGCGATTTCTTAAGACAGCATCAAGCGTTCGATCGAGCGCGCCTTGCCGGTGGCTTCGTCGCAATTAATCACCACTGCGCACAGGCGCACATCCCCCGTAGCGGGCTCGAAGCGCACGGGCATCCCGTTCAGAAACTTGCCCACAACCAGTTCTTTTTTTACGCCGATCACACCGTCGTAAGGCCCGGTCATCCCCACATCGGTCACGTAGGCCGTGCCGTTCGGCAGAACGCGTTCATCTGCTGTGGGCACATGCGTATGCGTCCCCACGACGGCAGTCACGCGGCCGTCGAGATACCAGCCCAGCGAAATCTTCTCCGAAGTCGCCTCAGCGTGTATATCGACGAGAATTATTTTTGCTTCAACCTGCTTCAAGACTTGGTCGGCGACACGGAACGGATCATCATTAGAAGCCATGAACACCCGCCCTTGCAGGTTTATCACGGCGTACGGAATTTTCCCCTTGTACCCCTCATACACGCCCCGCCCAGGCATATCCGACGGATAATTTGCCGGCCGCAACACGCGGCGCGCCGGCCCGTGCCCGTTGCCCTCAACCATTTGAAAGTAGTCGACTATCTCCCGCTTGTCCCAGACGTGATTGCCGGTCGTAATGACGTCAATATTGAGCTCGAACAATTCCTCCGCCAGCGCCGGCGTGATTCCGAATCCCGCTGCGGAATTTTCTCCGTTGGCAATGATCAGATCGATGGCGTGATCGCGAACGATTTCCGGCAACCGATCCTTGACGATAGTTCGCCCCGGACGCCCGAAAATGTCGCCAATAAAAAGAATTCGCATGTCAGGGTCGCAAATTTGATGGTACCACGCAGTCTGCGATTCTCTTTCGCGGGTGCGGTCCAGTGCCGCTTCGGAAGTCCTACTGAGTCAGCTCCGCGGTCCGCAGAAAATCGTAGTTACCCGCCGCATTCAATTTTATATTCCGCACCCGCTGCGTATGCACCAGGACATTATCCAGGTACCACAGATTGATGGAAGGAACCTCAGCGGCGAGAATACGCTGCAACTCCGCATACTGCGGCTTGCGCAGGTTCGGGTCGACCTCGCGCCGAGCCTGGTCGATCAGCGCATCAACTTTTGGATTCGAATAGTAGCCGCGGTTCGCGCCATTCGGCGGGAATCGTGACGAACTGAAACACAGAGAAAAAATATCGGGATCTTCGTTTCCTCCGATCCAGCGCAGCCCGTACATTTGGAATGCTCCATGCGTCACATCCGAAAAGAAAGTCGCAAACTCGAAGCTACGAATGTCGAGTGCGATCCCCACTGCCCGTAATTGCTGCTGCATAACGGCGACCATCAATCGCGTATTTTCATCCGAGGAAGTTTTCATCGTGATACGAAAGCGCACGCCATTAACTTCCGGATATCCCGCGGCGTCGAGTAACTCATTCGCTTTCGTTGGATCATGATCGTAGACTGTCACGTCTCCGTTATAAGCCCAACTCTGCGGCGGAAGTATGCTGCTTGCCGGTCGCGCCTGCCCGCGCCACAAATAATCGATCATCACCTGCCGGTCGAGGGCGTAAGCAATCGCCTGCCGCACCCGCGCATCCTTGAGGATCGGATCGCGCAGGTTAAATGCCAGATACGCCAGCCGTGTCCCCGCTCCGCGATCGATCACCAAATTGCGTTCCCGTTCCAAAGTAATTACGGCATCCGGCGAATACGACGCGTTAATCGCCACGTCGGCGCTGCCTTTGCGCAGTTCGAGCGCCTCGGTAGTCGCGTCGGGCACTACGGCGAATCGCACCCGCGCCACCTTCGCTTTCTTTCCCCAGTAACCGTCGTTGCGCTCGACCACCACCTCCCGGTCGGTCTCCGCACTGGCGAACTTGAACGGCCCGGAACCGATGGGGTGCCGCGTCATCTCATCGCCGCTACCGTAGGGGACAATTCCGACTGCCCCTTCGGAAAGATTCCACAGCAGGGCCGCATCCGGTTCTTTCATGTGAAAGATGACGGTGAAATCATTCAGGGCGTCGATGCGATCGACGTAACGATAGGCTGCTCCTCGCGTGCTGCGGATTTTCCCGCTAAGCAGCGAATCGAACGTCCACTTCACATCACGCGAGGTCAGGGCCCGCCCATCATGAAACTTCACGCCGGGATGAAGATGAAATATGTAGGTGAGAGGATCGGGAATCTCCCAGCGCTCGGCCAGGCCGGGTGCCACATTCAGGTCGCCTCCGCGCGAGAACAGGTAGTCAAAAATAAGGCTATCGATTCGCTCCGACTGCGCGTCAATTCCCACTCGCGGATCGAGGTTCGTCGGGCTGGATTCAATGATCATCACCAGAGTGTTGGGATCCGGCTTGGCCGAGCATGAAAGCAGCGCCAGAAAGGCGAGGCAGCAGAAAGAAAGCAGTATGTCTCTCGCAGCCAGTCGTCGGCAATTAGGTCCCAAGCGGCGCGCCTCGTAATAAAACGCCCCTGGTCGGCGCCGCAAGGCCGCAGGCTCACACATAGCAAATCTTTCCCAGGATCGCGGTCCGCTTGGCGCCAGTCGCCGAAGGCAGATTCGAAGGCTGCCGGCGCCATGTTTCGTAAGCCAGCACCGCGAACGCGACCGCTTCTTTGGACTCGGAAGGCACTCCGAACTCGTCGGAAAATCGCAACTGAATACTGAGCGGGGAGAGGCATTCGGCCAGCATGCCGACCAGGGTTGCGTTTCGGACGCCGCCGCCGGAGAGAATCATTTCGCGAAAGTTTTTGTTCTTAGTTCTGCCCGATAATACAAATCTTCGAATTGCCACGGCAATCGAACGCGCCGTCAAAGCAGTAGCGGTAGCAATCACATCCTGCTTGCGAGCTCGACCGAACGCTCTCACAAATTCACCCACAAATTCGCGCCCGAATTCCTCGCGGCCGGCGGTTTTTGGAGGTTTCGTCCGAAAGAATTTCTTTACTAACGACTGTGCGAGAACCGAATCGATCACTTTTCCGGATGCGGCAATCCTTCCCCCGCGATCAAATGACTTTCCGAACAGGCCGTACGTGACCTCGTCAATCACCATGTTTCCCGGTCCCGTATCGAAAGCGATCACGTCTCGAGGCGCGGCCCCAGCAGGAATTGCCGTGAGGTTCGCGATTCCGCCGATATTCTGCACTATCCGGCCGACCTTGGCGTCGCGGAACAACAAATAATCAAGATACGGAACCAGTGGCGCACCCTTTCCTCCGGCAGCCATGTCCGCGGGACGAAAGTCGGAGACAACCGGAATCCCCACACGCGCCGCAACGATCGCAGCCTCGCCCGTCTGCCACGTCGCAGCGATTTGCCTTCCAAAGTACTGCTGCGCCTCTCCTTGGTGGTACAAAGTTTGCCCGTGGCATCCGACCAGTTCAGCCCTCACGAGAAATTGCTGCTGCGTAGAGAGAATCGCATCGGCATACAATTCACCTAAAAGGAAATTGAGCCGCGACAGATCGGCTACGCTGACCCGCGTGGCGTTCATGGCCGCCAGTACAGCGGCTCGAACCTTCGCCGGATAGGAATATTCCGCATGCCCCAGCAGCTTAATGATATGAGGCTGATATTCGTTTCGGCTCCGGTCGGGGCGCGTCCGTCCGCCACCGTGGGTGGGCACGGCAATTTTTTGGCGGTCGGCAAGCTCCCCGCGGCCAATTCTCACCAGCGCGACGTTGATTCCGTCCGCTGACGTCCCGCTCATCACCCCGGCGACGGTCATCGAGTTCCTCACGATCGGGCCCGCCGCTTATCTGCTTTACGGCTGAAAGGTTCCAAACGAACCCGCTCTCCGAACTCCCACAAATTTCGCGCAAGTCGCTCGACGGCTATCTTCGATGCCATCTTGCCCGAGCGCAGCATCGCCGAGTTTTTCTTCTTGAACGCGGCGACTCTTCGAACCGCTTCCGCAACCCGCCGCGCAAATTTCGAATCGCGTTCGGCCGCCTGAATCAATTTCTCGTGCGCCTCAACGGCCGACTCCTCGTGATGACAAATCAGGCACAAATCCCCGCCCGCCCGGATAAACTCCACCGCTGCCTCGCCGATGGGCGCAGCCGACAGCACTCCCCCCATCTCCAGGTCGTCGGAAACAATCAGATTCCGGTAGCCGATGCGCTTGCGCAGAATGTCACTGATCCAAATCTTCGACAGTGAAGCCGGACTCCGATCCTTTGTCACCTGCGGATATGCGGCGTGCGAGACCATCACCATAGGCAGTTGACGGCGAAGCGCGCGGTAAGGAACCAGGTCTTCCGCCCATAGCCGCTTCAGCGGCTTTTCGATCACAGGCAATTCATGATGGCTGTCGAGCTTGCCCTCGCCGAGGCCAGGAAAATGCTTCCCGCACCCGAGGACTTTCGTGGCGCGCAATCCTGCCAGAAATTCGCGTCCATAAGCCACCGTCTCGTGGGGATCGGCCGATACCGCCCGCGAACTCATCACCGTGCGCGATGCCTCGAACGCCAGGTCGAGTACCGGCGCGAAGTCAACATTGAATCCTAGTGCGCGGCAGTTCTCACCGATGATTTTTCCGTGCTTACGAAAGAGCGGGCGGTCATCGAGCGCGAATACATCCGCCGCCGAAGGTGCGGGTCCCAGTGCATCGCGAAATCGGTCAACAGTTCCGCCTTCGAGATCGACGCAAGTGAACAGCGGCGTCGCGACGCATTTCTGACACTCCCGCAGTAGTCGCCAGGTCTGCCCCGCGCTCTTGATATTCCGCGCAAAGAGAATCACTCCCGCCGGCTGCAGCCGGGTTAGCAGGGAACTCAGACGCGGCGACATCTCCGTGCCGTCGAAGCCGACAATCAGAACGTGCCCGGTCTGATCCACAGCACCAGCCTTACGTTGCCGAGTCATCAATTCCGTCTTCCCAGTTCTCCCCTGTGTAGCCTGTAGTTAAATTTCTTTTTTCAGTTCGGCGAGAAGATTCAGCGCCTCGAGCGGTGTCAACCGGTTCAAATCCACTTCCCGCAATTTATCCAGGACCGGCTGTGACAGCGGGGTGAAAATCGTCAACTGCGTTGGCGGAGGCCCTGCTCCCGGAGACAGATGCGCCGTCGCCTGTTGTTCGGCGAATTCGTGCTCCGCCAGCACCTCGCGCGCCCTCACGATTACCTCCTGCGGCAACCCGGCGAGTTTGGCGACTTCGATGCCGTAGCTGCGGTCCGCCGCGCCGGGCTCAACCCTGCGGAGAAATACGATACCCGCGCCACTTTCTTTCACCGACACGTGGTAATTCTTTACCCCAGCAAGCTGCTCGGCCAACTCCGTCAACTCGAAGTAGTGGGTTGCGAACAGAGTCTTCGCCCGCACGCGGGCATGTAGATATTCAACTGCGGCCCAGGCAATCGCGAGCCCGTCGTAGGTGGACGTTCCGCGTCCGACTTCATCCAGCAAAATCAGCGACCGCGCTCTCGCCGTATGCAGGATCGCCGCAGTCTCCGTCATCTCAACCATGAACGTAGACCGGCCGCGGGCCAGGTTGTCGCTCGCGCCAATACGCGTAAATACGCGATCGATCACACTCAGCCTCGCCGATCGTGCGGGAACGAACGATCCCATCTGGGCTAGAATTACAATCAACGCCGTCTGCCGCAGATAAGTCGATTTGCCTCCCATATTCGGTCCTGTCAGCAACAGAATATTGTGAGTGCCGCCGTTCAAGTAAAGGTCGTTAGGCACGAATCGCTCAGTGCCGCCGGACATCTCCTGCTGCTCGATGACCGGATGCCGGCCTTCGATAATTTCGAGTTCCCCACCGTCAGCCGATTCCACAAACGCCGGGCGGCAATAGTTTCGCAGTGCGGCAATCTGGGCCATCGACCCCAGCACGTCTACCTCTGCGAGAGCCAGCGCCGTCTGCCGGATTCTCTTAGCCTGGGCGGCAATCGCAGTCCGCAATTGCGTAAACAGCCGCCGCTCGATCTCGACGATCTTCTCCTGCGCGTCGAGAATCTTCGCCTCATACTCTTTCAACTCAGGTGTGGTGAAGCGCTCTGCTCCCACCAGCGTCTGCTTGCGTTCGTAGTCCTGTGGTACCAGATGCAGGTTCGGTTTCGAAATCTCAATGTAATAGCCAAATATGGAATTGAACTTCACCTTCAGCGACGAAATTCCGGTGCGCCCGCGCTCCCGCTGCTCAACCTGCGCCAAAATCTGCTTACTGTTACGCGAGAGTTCTCGGAGTTCGTCCAGTTCGCGGTCTATGCCCGCGGCGATTACGCCGCCATCGGCAAAACCCAACGGCGGTTCCGGCACGATCGTCCTGTCGATGCTCCCGCGCAAGTCTTGCAGTTCATCGAGCGCCGCGTTCAGAACGTTCAAGCGTTCCGCGGCCAGACGGCCGACCGCAGCCTTGATCGCCGGAATTTTCGCCAGCGATGTCGACAGAGCCAGCATATCCCGGGGATTCGCCGTCTCCAGCGTAACTCGGCTCAGCAGTCTTTCCAGGTCGAGCACACCATCGAGCGCGCGGCGTAACTCCTCTCGCGCGACAGTGTTCTTCACTCCCGCTTCGACCGCATCCAAGCGCAAGTTGATCTCTTCCAGATTAAGCGACGGCCGCAGCAGCCAAGCTCGCAGCAGGCGCTTGCCCATCGGGGTGATCGCCGCATCAATTGATCGCAACAATGTGATTCCCGCGTCCGTGCCCGCAAACAGCGGCTCGATGAGCTCCAGATTGCGCACCGTGACCACATCCAGCACCAGACAATTTTGCCGCTCATACCAACCGATGCGATCGACGTGATCGAGCGACCCGCGCTGCGTGGAACGCACGTAATACAAAATCGCGCCCGCGGCAGCAGCGGCCGCCGTGCGCCCCGCGAGCCCGAAGCCCTCGAGGGATAAAACTCCAAAATGATTTTCCAGCAGCGGGATGGCATGATCCGCCGCGAAAATCCAATCATCCAGCGGAGTCTCGGTGCAACTCGCACCGACCGGCTGAGCTTTGGGAGATGAAGGTGGCAAAGATAAACCCTGTGGGGACGGCCGCCCCCGGCTGTCCGCCGGAACGAAGCTCGGGCTCTCGTGCCCTCGGCCACGCTCAAACAACGGCGCGGCGGACCCATACAGCAACTCCTTTGGCCGCAGTTGTTCCAACTCTTCCTGCACTCGCCGCAGCGCGCCCTCGCCGGAAAACTCCGTAGCCCGAAATTCTCCTGTCGACAAATCCAACGCCGCGAAACCGACGCGATCTCCTGCCTGTGCCAGGGCCGCGAGAAAATTGTTCTCATCCGATCCCAGCGATGAGTCCGCCGCCGTTCCCGGCGTGACCACCCGTGTCACTTCCCGTCGCACCAGTTTCTTCGCCAGTCGCGGATCTTCCATCTGCTCGCAGATGGCAACCTTAAATCCCCTTCGGATCAGCTTCCCGATGTAGCCTTCAGCCGCGTGATAAGGCACTCCGCACATTGGCACCGCAATTCCTTTTTCTTTGTTGCGCGAAGTCAGCGTGATCTGCAGTTCCTTCGCCGCCACTATGGCATCGTCGAAGAATAGTTCATAGAAATCTCCCAGGCGGAAGAACAAGAGGGCGGTCGGATGGTCTTTCTTGACCGCGGCATATTGCCGCATCAGCGGAGTGGACGGCTCGTTCATTTTTGTCGTTGGATAATCTGTCGTTGGATATTCTATCGTGGGATCGCGGCAGGACTTCGGCGGATTATAACAAAGCGCGGCGCTCGCCCCGTGCGGCATTTCGCATGAGTCGGCGGAAAATTACCGAATGAAATCGCGATTGACGCCGCTTCGTTCCCGGTGTTCTCCTCTTCTGTGGAACTGCGCAAAGATCCCATTACGCGCTCCTGGGTCATCACCGGAGACGAGCCTGCCGAAACCGCACGACCGGATGCGGTTTGCCGTTTCTGCGCCGATACCACAACCCCGTCACAAGTCGTCGCCAAATCTCCCAACGCTCCGGGGGTTCCCTGGTCCGCCCGCTCGGTCGTTCATCCTACGCCGCTGTACCGCATTGAGGGTGATCCCGGCCGCCGTGGCGACGGAATCTACGACCGCATGCATTCCGTCGGCGCCCATGAAGTGATCGTCGAAAATCCGCGCCACGATCGCCATCTATGGAACGCCAGGGATGAGGAGATCGGGCACTTCCTGCGGCTCGCCGCCGAACGCATCCTCGACCTAAAGCGCGATCCCCGAGTGAAATACGTCAGCCTGTTCAAGGACTACGGCAAGAACGCCGGCCAGGAATTCAGCCATCCTACGTCGCAGATTACCGCGACTATGTTCGTGCCGCGCCGCGTGCTCTACGAATTGCGCGCCGGCCGCGAATATTATGTCGCCAAGGAACGGTGCGTTTTCTGCGACATCATCCAGCAGGAGGAACGGCAGGCCCAGCGTGTGGTCGAGGTGCGCGGCGACTATCTGGCCCTCTGTCCTTATGCGCCCCGCGTTCCCTACGAAACCTGGATCATGCCTCGCAATCACGATTCGTCATTTGAGCGCACTGGATTGACGAAGCCCGGACTGCGCGTGAATCTCGCGGCCCTGCTGCGCCGCACTTTACAACGTGTTCGCTCCATCACCGAAGATTTTCATCTTGTGCTCCACACTTCGCCGAGCAGCCTGCATCCCTCGAAGAATCTCGGCTACTGGAAAACCATTGACGATGACTACCACTGGCACATCGAGATTCTTCCCGTTATCAGTTCCAAGGCGCGCTCCTACACGTTTAAGGAAGTATATTATTCACCCGTCAGCTCCGAAACCGCGGTTAAACAGTTGCGCGAAGCAAAAATCGACGGCTGAAAATCTACCCCAAAGTCCGCATTGCTAAAATCCCAGCCGTCAGGAGATCCCCCCGATGAAGTCATTTCTCTGCTGCGCGATACTCCTTTCCACTTGTCTCGCACAAACCATCGCACCCTCAGCCGGCAAGCAGACGGTCCTATGGCAGAAACTCGAATCCAGTATTCAAGATGTCGACCAACATCTCGACGGCGTCATGGGGGTCGCCATCGAAGACCTCACCACCGGCGATCATTACTTTCTGCATGAGGACGAAGTTTTCGCGCAAGCCAGCTCCATCAAGATCACAGTTCTCGCCAATCTCTACCTGCAGGCCGAGCAAGGCGAGCTCAAGCTGACCGATCTTTACACCGTGCAATCCTCCGACCTGGTCGCGGATAGCGACATCATGAATGGCCTCACTCCCGGCGTCACTCGCGTCACCTTGCGCGATCTCGCCACCATGATGGTCGCGGTCAGCGACAACTCCGCGACCAATGTTCTGATCGACCGCGTGGGGATGCCAAACGTCAATTCAATGCTCGACCGACTTGGGCTCACCCACACGCGGCTACGTCGTAAGATGATGGATCTGCAAGCCGCAAAGGAAGGCCGTGAGAATATTTCCACTCCGCGCGAAATGATGACCTTGCTCGACGCCATTTACCACGGTAAGGTTCTGAACAAAGAGTCGACCAACGACTTCTTCAAAATGCTGAGCACGAATAAAGATTCCTGGATTCCACGCGACTTGCCCGCCGATCTCAAAGTCGCCGACAAGCCGGGTGCGCTCGAAGCGGTGCGCAACGACTCAGGCGTAGTTTTTGTGGAAGGACGTCCGTTTGTGATCTGCGTGATGACAGCTTTCCTGCGGAACGAGCGGGACGGGGAGGAAGCGATTAGTGAAGTTTCGCTCGAAGCCTGGCGCATGTTCGATCGCCTCAGCCGCGCCACAGAATATGGGAGAGTCGTCTCTCCCGGAAACGGCGCGAGGTAACAGAGGTTGGGGAAAACTCTTATCAGCCGCTTGCGCGTTTGAGGTTGCTCCTGAATTTGCGCTCAGAAAATCGTTCCCAAATTACTTGTCCTCCTCAGTGTCAGCCCGCCATCTCTCTTACAGGGCCGCGACACTTGCCTTAATCGGCTGCTCGCGCAGGAATTCCTGCGCCGCTTTCGCCTCCAGGGGTTGCGAGAAGTAAGGTCCCTGCCCAAATTCGCACCCAAGTTCGAGCATGTGTTCGACCTGTCTTGCAGTCTCAATGCCCTCGGCAATCAGTCTAAGATTTAATTTGCGCGCCAGACTGACGATCAACTCCACAGCGCGGAGACTGTCCGGGTCGCTCTGCATCTCCCGAACCAGCGCCGCATCGATCTTCAGCGCATCCAGAGGAGACTGCAAAAGAGTTCTGAGAGATGCCGGTCCGCCGCCGAAATCGTCGAGGATCACGCCGACCCCCATGTGCTTCAGCTGCGACAGCACGCTCACGGAAAATTTGGCGTCGGCCGCGACTACGCTCTCGGTCATTTCCAGTTGCAGGCGCGCCGGGTCGAGTCCCGTCTGTTGCAACGCATCTTGAATGTGGCGGGCCAGCCGCGCGTCGGCAAACTGCCGCGCTGCTACATTGACGGTAATATTCACAGGATGGTCGACGGCATGACTCACCTCCCATTCCCGCAATTGCCTGCAAGCCTGCACCAGGAGCCACTGTCCAATCGAAACCAGAATGCCGGTGTCTTCGGCGGCATTGATAAAGCGATGAAGAGAAATCAATCCCTGGGTCGGATGTTCCCAGCGCAGCACGGTTTCGAAGCTTAGAACCTGACGAGTTTCAACCTGCACGACCGGCTGGTAGAAGACGCGAAACTGCTGCTCGGCCATCGCCGTTCGCAACTCCGCTTCCAGCCGCAAGCGCCCGGAAGCTCGAGTGTGCATCGCTTCGTCAAAAACTTCGCAACGCGCTCCGCCTAACTTTTTAGCGCGGCGCATCGCCACATCCGCGTCGCTCAACATGTCCCCGGGCTGGACCTGGGTCGGCGCGCTCAGTGCGATACCGATGCTGAGCGCGACGCGCACTTCGCGTGATTCGATGTTCAAGGGTTCGGCCACCGCCTCCAGCACCCTCTTCGCAATCCGCAGCGCATCGCTGGGATCACTAACCGAGTCGAGCAGAACTGTAAATTCATCTCCCCCCAGCCTCGAGAGCAAGGCCTCGGCCACGCTGTTCTTGCTTTCACTACGGGCCGTCCCGTCTACCTGACGCAGACATTTCCTCAACCGCCTGCCGATTTCCTGCAGTATCTGATCGCCAGCCGCGGGGCCTATGGTTTCGTTGAAGACCTTAAAGTTGTCAACGTTCGCCAGCAGCAGGGCATAGGGACAGGCGGGGTCGCGCCGCGACTTCACAAATGCAGTTTGCAGCCGTTCGAGAATCAGGGGTCGATTGGCCAGGCCGGTCAGGGGATCGTGAAATAAATTGTGCTCGAGCTGTTCTTGCGCCCGCTTACGCTCGGTGATGTCGCGGTTCACGATGACCATCTTCGCGACTTTCCCTTCGCCATCGCGAATGGTGGTGGCCAGCGACTCCAGCACGCGCCAGCTGCCGTCTTTATGCTTGATGCGGTACTCCAGCCGCCTTCCGATTCCGGTCTCGCGCGCCTCCCGCCCCGCCTCCAGAACCCGGAAGCGATCGTCGGGATGAATCTGCTGAAAGGCCGTAGTCTCGCCCAGTTCCGCCGCGGAGTAGCCCAGAATTCTCTTGTAGGCCGGGCTGTTATACAGGCGGTGTCCTCGCACGTCGACCAGGGCGATCATGTCGGCGGCGTTTTCCGCGACGATCTTGAACAGTTCTTCTCGTTTACTGGATTCGTGCCGGATCCAATAAATGCGGAATTGCTGGTAGAAGACCAGGAGGACAAGCGTGCCGAGAGGAATCCAAAACCATTGCAGCCGCATGCCGAGGTCTCCTGAGGAGATCTATCGGCGGGAAGTTGCGAGGGATTGAATCCAAAATTCAGCGACCCGCTTAAATGGAGTTGCTACAGGCTGTCTTAGGAAGCCCACTGCGCACGCGAAGAACGCGCGAGCGATGGGCACCGACGCTGTCCCTTCGTACAATCGGCCAGGCGGATTCTGGCCCGGTACAATGTCGGCATGTCCGCGAATCCGCCGCTACGGCGGTTGAAGACGTATACCGGCGCGCAGGGATATGTCTACCAGTATTACTTCGTGGGGAAAAGGCCGGCGCTGGTGGATGACCCAGAAGCTCCTGCGACCGAATTTATCTTCGACGTCACTTCCGACCGGAAACTGACGTATGCAGTGAGTGTGTTTCTCCCCCAGGGATCGCGCGAGGTCTGGGGCAAGACTCATGGCCGCGCGTTAAACGATGCCGAACAATATGCGGCGGCCAAGATGCGGCTCTTTCGAGCCTTCGACGAACTGGAAGACCTGAAAGGGCAGGGACGCCGGTTGAGCATCGATGCAACGCTGCTCGAAGAAGTGCTGGGCGGCCTGGGCGTGGATTAGGATTAGCTCGTTTTATTGCGCTGGCTGCGTTGACTGTGCCGCCTGTCCCGGTTTCGCGCCGGCTCGCACTTCACGCGCGCGGCTCACCAGCTTTTTCAGTTTCCCCTCAATCTGGGCGTCGCCGATATGTTCGTCCTGTAACACGCCGTCGGTGTCGATGGTGAAGGTGTGTGGAATCGCTTCCACCCCGAACATTCTCGCGATGGGTCCGGTAAAGCCGCCATCGCGATATTGCAGCCAGGTCATTTCGTTCTTAACGATGAAGTCCTTCCACTTTCCTTCATCGTTGTCGAGGCTGACACTGAGAACGACCAGGGGCTGCCCCTGAAACTTCTTCGCAATCTCGCGCATGTGGGGCAGAGCTTCGCGGCAGGGACCGCACCAGGTGGCCCAGAAATCGAGCAGCACAACTTTCCCAGCTAAGTCGTCCATCGAAATGCGCTGCCCATCGGTCGTGGTGATGGCAAAGGCAGGTGCCATGCGCGCGCGAGCCAAGTCGGGCTGGCTGATATAGCGCAAGGCGCGCTGCCGGTCGGGATCGTCCTCAGGACGCATTTTCGCGAACGCTTCGAACCGTGCCTTGGCCGCGTCGTCCTGCTTCAGGTGAGCCAGCACGATTCCATCGGAGTACACTGCGGCGGGAAAGTTCGCTACTGCATCCAGCGCCTTGAGCATCTCTTCGTGAGCGTGAGTTAGCAGTTCGTCCTTGTGTTTGTCGCTTCCCTCGTTCATGAGGACTGCGCCCAACTGGAAGTGCGCCATGGCCACATTGCGTGCGCCCTGGGCCTGGGCGACCATCTCTTGAGCCCCGGTCTCGGCGGTCTTCCAGTCGTGTAATTCAATGCCGAACTTGATCATTCGCTTCTGGCAGGCGAGGCAATGGCCATCGTCCTGCTTGTCGGCTTTCTTGAAGCTGTCCAAAGCCGTTTCCGTCATGCGTTGGTGAAGATAGTCCAACCCCTGTTTGAAGGTTTTCTGCGCTTTTTCATTCGCCGGACCTTCGTCGGCCTTTTCCTGCGCGTGCGCAGGGGCCAGCATGCAGGCCAGCGCCAAGATGATGGTTGCGTACCGCATAGGAACTCCTTACTGCCCTACGAATTGCGCCAGTAAATTACCACCATCGGAGTTTCGGCGAGCAATTCCGCGCCTTTCCCCCTGGCTTGACCACAGAGGACACCGAGGGCAACGGGAAGTTCCACTGTCTCCGCTCCGTCGCCTGTGGTTATCGCCCGGGAACCGTTGATTTGGGGTAAACTCGGGCATTCGGGTTACTTATGTCGTTACTGTGGCTCCGTTTCGCGCTGGGTTGCTACTTTATCTCGCTGATCTACGCCTTTGTGGCACTCACGCGCACCAGCGATCTGTTCAGCCGCGTTGCGCTGCACGCGGCCAGTCTGGGGATGGTGTTTCATTTCGTCTCTCTGGTGGAGCTGTTTGTTTCCGGGCAAATCGTTTGGGCGTCGTTGCACAGCGGAGAATCGCTGCTGGCTTTCTTGTCGATGACATTCTTCATGATCGCCTACGCGATCTATAAAACCACCTCGCCCGGAGTGGTGGTGTTTCCGGTGGTTTTTTTTCTGACTTTTGTCGCGGCAGTCGATCAACAGCCCATCCTGCTGACGCAATTTATCCCCCACAAAGGATTGTTGGTGGCCCACATTATCCTCATTTTTACCGGCTACGCCGCCCTGGTGCTCAGTTTTGGGGCTAGCTTGCTTTATCTATTGCAGGAGCGGCGCCTGAAGACCAAGAAAGCCAGCAGCCTGACTTCCTTCCTGCCCGCGCTCGAGGTGATCGACCAGATCGGATACCGCTCGTTGCTCCTAGGCTTTCCCTTCATGACGCTGGGGTTGCTCACGGGCACGATTTTGGCGGCCACGACCTATGGCCACGTAGATTTTCTCGACCCCGTGTTCTTGTTGTCGCTGCTGATGTGGGCCGTGTACATGCTGATGGTCTTCACCCGCTGGAACTCAGGTTGGCGAGGCCGGCGCGCCGCCGTGCTGGCAACGTTCGCTTTCTTCGCCGCCATCGTGGCCTGGGCGGCAAATTATTTTTCGACCATCCACAGGTTTGCCGCTTCATGAGATATCAGCTGATTGGCGTGAATCACAAGAGTGCGCCTCTGGAGGTGCGCGAGCGCCTGGCCATTCCGGAATCTCGCTTGCCTGATATCTGCCGCGATCTTGCGGCCTACGCCGGCATTGAAGAGGGCATGGTCATCTCCACCTGCAATCGAGTGGAGATTGTGACTCAAACTGTCAACGGCTCCGCCGACCTGCGCGGATTCCTGCACCAGTACTTTCATCTCACCGCCGAAGAACTAGACGCACACCTTTATGAGTTTCGCGAGAAGGACGTAGTGCGCCACATCTTTCGTGTTGCCTCGAGTCTCGATTCCATGGTGGTCGGTGAGGCCCAGATTCTCGGGCAAGTAAAGGAAGCGTACGCAACTGCGCGTGCGGTAGGCGCGGTGCGCGGGCAACTCGACCAGCTCTTCAGTCGAGCTTTCGCCGTGGCCAAGCGTGTGCGCACGGAGACTGCGGTAGGGTCCTCGTCAGTTTCGATTGCATCGGTTGCGGTGGAGCTGGCCAAGAAGATTTTCGGATCGCTGGAAGGGAAGACGGTATTCATCGTGGGTGCCGGAAAGATGAGCGAACTCGCCGCCCGGCATTTGATGGCGCACGGCTGCGCTTCGATTTTCGTCTCCAACCGGACCTATGATCGCGCCGCCGGATTGGCGCAGAGGTTCAACGGCCAGGCCATCAAGTTTGACGATTTGTACAACACCTGTGACCGCGCTGACATCGTCATCACCTCGACCGGCTCGCCCCACGCCATCTTTAAGCGCGAACATGGGGAGCAGTTTCTGGCGCGCCGGAAGAACAAGCCTATGTTCTTTATCGACATTGCGGTGCCGCGTGACGTTTCCCCCGAGATGGCGAAACTGGACGGCATCTTCACCTACGACATCGACGACCTGCAGCAGGCCGTGAGCAGTCACGTGGCCGACCGGCGACACGAGGCGGACCTCGCCGAGGCGATTATTTTGAGCGAAGTCGAGAGCTTCGAAGGCCGCCTGCACACCCTGGATGTAGTGCCGACCATCGTGTCGCTGCAGGATCATCTGGAGACGATTCGGCAAGCCGAGATCGACCGAGTACGCGGACGTCTCGGGCACCTGACTGCAGAACAGGAAATCGCGGTCGAAGCGCTGACCCGGGGGATCATCAACAAAGTAATGCATACGCCGATCACGACTTTGAAGACGGCTGCGAAAGAATCCGAAGCGACGACCGTGGTGGACGTGGTGCGAAGGCTGTTTAATTTGCGCGAGAAAGACGCGACTCCAGAAAAGAAAAAAGAAGTGGGGACGCGGCAGTGAGCGCCACCTGATCGAATGATAGCAATCCTTTTCATCTTTTGGGATTGCCTCTTTGTACTTGCGGGGTGGTACCTGTTCCGTCATCCACTCCTCTTCAAGAACGTTCGACACGAGGAATGGCAGATACGGATTAACAAAGTCATCGGGATCATCCTGATGCTTGCTGGAGGAATCTTCGCGGTCGCGAGAGTAGTCTTTTCATTGGTCAGGATGTAAGAATGCGGCTGTAGAGAGAGGAAAATTGAACCAGTTCCATAACCTCACGCAGCTCGGCATCGGCTCCCGCGGCTCGCAGCTTGCCTTGTGGCAGGCGAATCACATTTCCGCGCTGCTGCGCGCGCGTGGACACGAAGTTGAAATCGAAATCATCCACACCACCGGGGACAAGATTACCGACGTTGCCCTCGCTATGGTTGGCACCAAGGGCATGTTCACGAAGGAGATTGAAGAAGCGCTCGCCGCCGGTCGCGTCGATCTGGCAGTGCATTCA
>Ga0302324_100009505_pt1 | contig 20316 bp, 20 predicted proteins | sample Palsa_T0_1_FD_201949 | JGI IMG/M metagenome (GOLD analysis project Ga0302324, IMG submission 201949) | Peat permafrost microbial communities from Stordalen Mire near Abisko, Sweden - Palsa_T0_1 | ecosystem: Environmental > Terrestrial > Soil > Palsa > Peat permafrost | place: Sweden: Abisko...
GGCAACTCGGGCTTCAGGCGAATTGGGACTGGTCGCCTTTCTTGAAGGAAATCCCGGACGAGCGGCGCGGTTGCTAGGGGGTGCCTTGCTCTCGACGATGGCTACGCTTCCATTATTTGTCGTGGGATATGTTCATAGCCATCAAACGCCGTATCAGACACTAAAACCCAGTGATTTTCCAAACTGCATCGGATTGCCTCCTTGTGCGCGTCCTCGTAAGTGCCAGGAATTCGGATGACTCTAGCCCCTTCCTCTCCGATGGATGACTGGCGTGCTTCACTACACGCGTCAGGAACGAACACGACGGCTTCACACCCAAATCGTCGAGCAGCCCACGAGAGAGCATATCCATAGTTTCCGTCCGATGCACAACACACAGTCATTGGGACCGAACTCATGCGCCGAATCGATTCCTGATGGAGATTCTCTCCCTGGAGCTTAGGTAGAGGGCTACGTAGTCGTTCGAGCGAAAGGGCAGAACGAAGGCCATAGAGGGCCGCAAGGGCCTTGAAGCTGCCAAGATTGAACCGTAGTCCTTCGTCCTTGTACCAAAGACCCGCTATCAGGCCTTGCTTTGCAGCAGCGTCTAACCGGAGAAGGGGAGTGGGAGCGTATTCGGGCAAGGCGCACAGGTAGTCGCGAGCACGCTCGAATCCCTCAGTAGTTAGCCCTCCAAATCTTTCTGGCTCGAATTCGCGTAAACGATCTACCTGGGGATTTGCAATTAGAGAAACGGACATCTTGCCGACTCCTGCTATGGGGTTATACTCAGTAACCCGAAAAGCCTCGATTGTATCCCAAGAATTAACAAAAGGGATCAAGGGGTTGAGGCGTGAACGGCGAAGATTGGGATATCAGAGGGGCGGGCGCAGGTTGATATGCGAGTTCTGTTCATCACGCAGTCCTATAGATGGGCATATGGAGGTATTCAGGTGTATACGGCGAACGTGATCCGAGAGCTCGCCCCCTTACTGGACCTGATTGTCGCGGCCGAGCGATCGTCTTGGCTACCGGTTTGCTCCAACGTCGAGTACGTGTGGGCATCCAACCTAGGGCGGCCAGAAACGGCGGACGATTGGATTCGGAATGAGGAACTTCTGATCACTACTGTTGCGGCCTCCAAACCGGACCTGATTCATTTCGGCGATGCTGGCCTTTGTGCATATCTAACGTCGAACCATCTTTCCCGGGTGTCCAGCATTGCGACAGTTCACGGAAATGATCTTACAAAACCGTGGCAAAGGGTTCCCGCAGGCTCTGCTCTGGATTATGTCAATGCCGGCCTGCAGCAGTGCAGCCATTTGACCACTTTGAGTGAACACTGTAGCTCCCTATGCAGGCAGAGGGGCATAACAACTCCGGCTACTACCATCAGGCCGGGGACCGATTTGAACATCTTCCAACCCATGCAGGTCAATAGAACTGAGATCGCTGCCCAATACGGCCTGCCAACTGATGTTCCAATAGTGTTGACCGCCGGGCGCGTTATCCCGCGTAAAGGGCATTCAACCATTCTTGAAGCTCTATGTCTGCTGTCCCGTCCGGTCCACTGGCTAGTCGTAGGAGAAGACAAAGGAGAGGTCCACGTTATTAAGGAGCGTGCAAGCGTGCTGCGCAAGACCGATTCTGTAACGTTCGTAGGCGCACTCCCACAAACGGAACTCTCACGTCTTTACAACGCTTGCGACATTTTTGTGTCCATGCCTTTCGAGATCGCCCACGAGGAAACGGTCGAAACTGAAGGTTTTGGTCTCGTACTCTACGAGGCTGCTGCTTGTGGAAGACCTGTTATCACTTCGGACGTGGCTGGATGCCGTGAAGCGGTGGTGAACAAGAAAACCGGTCTGCTCGTGAAGCCCGGAGATCCTCAACAACTCGCACTAGCCATCGAAAGTCTCCTAAGCGATGAGATATCGAGGGCGCGAATGTCGCGTGCAGCCAAGGCGCACGTGCATGAAATAGGGAGTTGGCATCAGTACGTGCTGGGGCTAATGAAATTGTACCGGACAGCTTAACCCGTGTTTCTAGGTCGATTTTGCCGTCCGGCCAGCACATGACACTGACGGACGCGCTAGACAGAAAAGGGCCTTCAGTGTATCCGCTGCAACCCGTCAGCACTACTGTGACTTTCATTCTGTCACCCGAAGCCAATCGTCTCGTCAGCACTCGAGACTACCAATGCCTATGGACAAAATTCCCGGATGACATCGAAAACGTTTGCATATTCTCTATGCGGGTTTCCCTGATGACAGATAGCTAATGTATTCGAATCCTGATCGTTCCTCAGGAGGTGAACGGGAATACGTACGCTATAACACAGATGCGACATCCCACTACAAATTCCGATGAACGCCTGGGCTTTGGAAGCGAGTTGGATGTTTTCGACAATACTCGCAGGCAACCCCATTTCGGCGACTTCGTATCCGGCCGATTTCATCCTCTCACAAAAATATGCGCGATGCTCAGCAGGACATCCCTTTTTGTCATTGGCATGCCTGGGGATTAACTGAATAGCTATCGTACGGCTGCTGTTTGGTTGCCAGATTGCAATTTTGGTTTTGAAGAATTCCCGAGCAAAAACGACACCCCAAGGGATCACGATCGGCGGTATCTGATACGGATACAGTGTGCGCAATACGGACGGATCGCGATGGGAGTGAACCAAAACATCAGCACTCTGCTCGACCTCAACGACGCTACCGACTGAATCGAGCAAAGGTACAATCTCTCGGATCCGCGGATCCAGATTAAACACTTTGGTCGGTTCGCCAGTTTCTTCGCTTAATCTCAGGAAATAGTTTGCCGCGCCCCACGCGTCTCCAAAACCACCCTTAAAGGTCGTGTAGACTGGCATACGGTTCGTTATGGTAGCACTAGTGATTGTTTCGGCAGGTATGCGACGATCGGGAAGCACATGGCTTTTTAACACCCTCCGGCAACTGTGTGCGACTCAAGCCGATGTTTACAGTTGCTTTAGCAATCGATATCAACATGCAAACCTTGCGCCGTTTCATGTGATCAAGTGTCACGACTTCATCCACGAAATTAAGCCTCTGGCAAAGCACGTGTTTGTGAGCCGCCGTGACCTTCGAGACATCGCAGCCTCGGCTGTGCGACGCGGCATGGTTTTGGACGACCCGGAAGAGATAATACCGTTTTTGCAAAACGAAATCACACACTTTGAGGCTTGGAGGCAGTTCTCTACTCTCGAGATTCCATACGAGGAGGTCGTAGACAACAAGCTTCGCTTCACTGCTATTATTGCTGACAAGTTGGGAGTGCAGACTGATGTGGATCGAGTGGAAAGGCAAGTCGCAGAACTGCCGATCCGCGCACATTATGATCGCACAACAAAGCTCTGGCCGAATCATGTTACTGACGGACGTGTCGGTACCTTTCAGTCCACCCTTTGTTCCAAAACAGTGACTGCCATCAACGTGGAATTCGATGACTGGCTCAACAGCTACGGGTACGAGTGACCTGCAACTCATATGCATGACCCCTCAAAGGTTCTTGTAACGTTAGCGGATCACTCTTACATTGAACAGGCGAAGCAGATTTTCTCGTCTGCCGTCCATTGTTCTGGGTGGAACGGCGATTTATTGCTTCTGTCACACTCCATTCCCAGAACGAGCCTTCAGTGGTTTGTTGAACGCGGAATTTGCGTGCACGAATGCGACACGCTATTCACCTCTCGGACGCGTTGGCAATCGGTGGTCTTCTCTAAGTATTATCTTTTCTCTGTCAAGATGAAACAGTGGCGCCAAGTAGTCTTCGTTGAAGGTGATGCGATGATCCAGAGTTCGGTGGAGCATTTAACTGGAACGGTGGGATTCGCCGCTGTCGCTACACCATTCTCAGCGGAGAAGGCCTGGAGGGACCATTTTCATCAACAACCAGCAGGTCTCTATGAAAAGCTTTTATCGGAAAACTCGCGAAGCGGGTTGTTCTTTAACAGCGGCGTCATGGCCTTTAGTACGGAGATCATTGGCGATGATACCTTCAATGATTTGATCGCGCTCACAAAAATATATCTTCCAATTTGCAAGCTGCCTGAGCAGGCGATTCTGAATATTTATTTCCGAAAGACCTGGTCGGCCGTAGATCCCCGGTACAACCTATTGCGAAACCTGTTGACGCGCGAACTGAGCACCGAGGTCCGGCGTGAATATCTCGATGCGGTTCTCTGCAGAAATGCTGCAATATTGCATTTCTCGGGCACATCGGAAAAGCCGTGGCATTCGGATAACCCGTATCATGGCAAATGGAGGGCGAACCTGTCCCTTGCAGACGCCATAAGAGTCTCCGCCTTGTGAGTTTCCATGCGCCTTCAGATCCTGCTCATCACACAAAGTAGGCCATTTCCGGCGATCACCGGAGGGCGTCAGAGAACGCATTTCATTTACGAAGCCCTGAGCACTCTTGGAGATGTTGATATATTTCTGCAAGACATCGGCGCGAAGATCAGTCACCAAGCGAAGTCACAGATCGAGCTTGAGTACCGTGTGGTTGAATGGGTAAGACCAGTTAACACCTCACCTCAACTCACGTTGGACGACGGGACTACCCAATGTGACGCGGATGAGGAGTGTCGCTCAGCTTTGTTGCGATGCCTCGCGAAGCGACGCTATGATCTGGTTGTGGGACGATATATTGCCTCAGTGGTTCGTGCTGGCTCCTTTGATCATCCTGTTTTGATTATTGACGTCGATGATGTGCCGTCGTTTCTTTCAGATTCCCGATCCCGGAGCCCGAATCCAGGTCATATAGATGCATCGCTAGAGTCTCGCGTCGCTAGAGTGTTGACTTCCTGCGCAGCACTGTGGGTGTCAAAATTAAATGATCGGAGATTCAACGGATTGGAACGATCGATTGTCCTTCCGAACATACCCTACTATCGGACGCCATCATATTGTGAACCGAGGCAGTGCAGAACAATTGTGTTCGTCGGCGCATTGAAGAATCGGTCGAACGTCGAGGGTTTGACGTCATTCATTCGCACTGCCTGGCCCTTAATTCTCTTGCAGTGCCCGGACGCGCACTTGCGGATTGTTGGATATGGACTCGATGAGTGGGCCAAACGCGAATGGAGTGGCGTATCAAACGTTGAACTTATTGGCTACGTTGAGGACGTCAATCGCGTTTATCGGGACTCTAGCTTTAGCATCGTGCCCGTGTCTACAGAGAGGGGAACACATGTGAAAGTAGCAGAATCGTGCGCATGTGGGAGAACCTGTGTCACGACTGCGCTTGCGCACAAAGGATACGAGGAAACGCTGCCTGCCGGAGTAGCTTGCATGGTCGCTTCCAACATGGAGGAGTTCGCCTCCCACTGCGTGACGCTACTGTGCAACCATAAGTTGAATTGTTCGCTATCTTTCACTGCTTGGAGGATCGCGAATACGCGATTCACATTTCAGTCATTCCGAGATATTGTTGATACCACAGTACGATCGGTCCTCAGCAGGGATAAGCTATACATTTAGCTAGGATCGTTATTCTACAGTATTTTTATCGTTAGCCTGTCCCCGACGAAAGAGCGTCTCAATGTGTCGACAAACGCTTGGCAGTCTATGCCGATACGTCGGAACTTTGTTTTATGAACTTCTAGCGCCAGGAACTCAACTCGCTCGAGAATGGTCGTGTTGTCAGTCAATAATTCTAGTTCGGTTCCTTCGCAGTCTACCTTCAGCAACTTTATGTTATCTATCTTGAAGTCAGAGAGGAAGGCCGCGAGTGTGGTTGAATGAGCATAGCCGTGATGGGCACAACCCTGACGAAAGCAAATACTCGCACTGCCGGAATTAGCGTCCTTCGCACTCAAGAGAACATCCCTTCCATCACTAGTGATCGCGAGCCTGTGCAATTTGAGGTTTCCTTTCACATCGTTTCGCCGCATGTTCTTCTGGAAATGCTCATAATTGATAGGCATTGGTTCAAAAGAGTGAACGATGAGATTTGGGTGGCGCCTGATTAAAGGGATGGCGAACATGCCAATGTGCCCACCGATATCGAGGACAACGTCTCCCTCACCAAAGTGCATTTTCTTGAGTCCGTAGCAATCCTCATTCAGTTCCTTCTCGATGTAATGGCAACAGTGCGAATTCGTTGCATCCTCAAAGAGAAAAGACTCATTGTCGATGAGGCATCTAAATATGTTGGTCATCACTCGCTAGCAGTCGGCGGCGTGTCTGAGATTGGTTTGCAACGTGCATTAAAAGGAACAGATTGAGCTTCCACGTGCGCCCCTTTTGGGTGAACTTCATAGTGACGGTCGCTGTCAAGTTCCTGATCCCCGATGAACTCTTTCCAGGAAACTCTTTGCCATGAAATCAGCGTATCTCCATGACACTGGCGGCGGGAACGGAATCGAGGCTAAAATAACCGATCCGTAGGTGCCCGCATATCAAGATTGCGAAACCAGCAACCGCAGTATAGCCGATTATTGACAGAGGCCAGAGTGTTCGCCTAAAGATGCGATTTTCTCGTCGCACTCTCGTTGTCGATGAGCACCATGGCCGCGCGCCTTTTGGGGGGTTGTGCCCGTTCGACGAACCGCTTCATATGGTTTTAGAAGGTTGCATACAATTTGGTGATCTAGGGTAGCATTGGCTCGTGTGAATTTCATGTAACGGGAGGATTTCGGTGACCGAATCAGTGACTGCCCTGTGCCCCCCGATAGTCTTAGGTGTTGAAGAAGAGAGACTTCGACGAAAACAGCGTGCATCGGCAGCGTTTCGCCTTTTTGCTCAAATGGGATTCGATCATGGTGTCACCGGACACGTCACCGTGCGTGATCCTCAATTTCCGGAATTGTTTTGGGTGAATCCTTTCGGGGTTCACTTTGGACTCATCAAACCCAACCAACTCCTACTAGTCGATCACAAAGGTACGATTGTTCAGGGATCTGGCGAAGTCAACGTTCCCGCGTACGTTATCCACGCGGCAATCCACGAGGCAAGACCTGAAGTGGTTGCCGCTGTGCACACCCATTCGACGTATGGAAAGGTGTGGTCGACCACCGGTCGAATGCTGGATCCTATAACTCAGGATGCCTGTGCCTTTTTCCGGAATCACAGCGTGTTCCAGCGTTACACAGGCATTATAGATTCGGTTTCGGAAGCACAGCTGCTCTCTGAAAGTCTCGGGGAAAACAAGGCTGCAATTCTCTCGAACCACGGTCTGATAACAGTAGGGGAAACCGTCGATTCTGCCGCCTGGTGGTTCATCGCAATGGAAAGGTGTTGTCAGGTCCAGGTCCTCAGCGAGTCGTGCGGAACTCCGCTGAGGATTCCGGATGCGGAAGCGTTGAAGGCGCGCTCTGTTGTCGGAACCGAGGCTGCCGGGTGGCGAAATTTCCAGCCGATTTTCAACTTCATCTCACGTCAGGCGCCGGATCTATTTGACTGATAGCGATTGCAAACAAATGAGAATATTGTATTACGCCGTCAATGGAAGGGGCCTTGGACATCTGATGCGACTTTCCGCGATTGCGCATGCTGCGATCGACGTAGCACCCATGGCGCATCAATTGATACTCACGGGATCTAATTATCCGGACCACTTCCAGAGGTTGAATGTGTCATGGCTTGTATTACCGCTGCCAAGTACACTTCCGGATGGCTACCCCGGGCATCGATTCCGATCCGTTTCCAACGGTTTCCTTCAAAGAATAGTCTCAGGCGTAGCCGAGCAATATTGTCCCAACGTCTCCGTTTTTGATACCTATGCTTCAGCTAAACTCCTGAGAGCAGTCCGACAAACCGGCACGCGGGTCGCGTTGGTATTCCGAGAGTGCCGCGACAGCTATTTTAACGCCTGTTACGAATCTGGCCGTTTCGAAGAACTAGATCGATTACTCATTCCGCACACGAAGGAAGAATTCTATTTAGCATTGGACCTCAAAGCACAGACGCGACTCGAAGCGATGAACCACCTTATTGATTTCGTGGGTCCCATTGTCTATCCAGCGTTACTGGATAGCGCTGCGGTCGATTCAGCCTGTTCCTCGCTAAACATCCACGCCGAAGACACTCTTATTCTTATTACTTTGGGCGGAGGAGGATTCGAATTTGCTTGTGGAGACTTCGCACAGAATGCGTCACTAGCAGCGGCAAGACTTCGTCGCACGCGGAGGAACGTGAAGATCGTTTGCGTCGGAGGGCCGTTCTCTCGGACTGACGTCTTGTGTCCGGACGCAACTTGCGTGCCGCACTTATCCTCGCTCCAGGCATTAATGGCGCGTGCGGATATTGTCGTTTCGCATGGTGGATATAATACTGTGAACGAAATAATGCGTGTTGGTGCTCGCGCCATGATCGCTCCCATACCTAGACTGACTGAAGATCAGGGCGTTCGTCTGAAGCGTCTGCAATCGCGACCAGCCCTTAGAATTGTGGATCCGGACGAACCAGTTGAGAACTATGAACACTACTACGAAGAATTGCTGGCACAGGCTCGCCCAGAACCCGCAGAGTTTTCAGGCGGCCGCCTGGCCGCTGAGAGCATCGTCAGCTTGACAGGTGGATACAGCATTTTCAACTATCTCTCGGAGCGGGGAAGACCGGGTAATGCTAGCGCCTTCGCGGCAACAACAGCGATCAGTTATCCCGTGATCCGCGTCTCGTGGAATGCTTTGTCACTTGTTGTGCAAACTCTACGATCAGATGGCTCCGACCCCAATGTATTTTGGTGGGAGATAGAGATAGGGGCGGCAGGGACCGATGATCTTGCTACGAATGCCTCTGTTGCCCTTTCAATGCTGCAAGGGGTTGCGACCGACAGACTCGTCCTCAGTTTTGTGGACTCAACCGGGGGCCTTGGATTGACTGATGCTACGCGAGAACTTGCAAATCTCCATTTCGCATCTTTGGTCGCAAGGGTTCCGGCCGAAAGTGTGACTAAGACCAAGGAAAAGAGATCTCAGGTTCTTGAATCACTCAGACAAGTACCTCGAAGTTTTACGGTTGACATAATGAGAACCGATTCTGAAACAGTAATTTGCAATCAACCGTGACCTGCCAGGACATCTTTGTGAAGAAGTTTCGAACAATCGCCATTTATTCTCAGTGCCTACACGGCGTGGGCCACTACGTTCGCGCTTGTTCGATCGCGGCTGCCCTGTGCACGCACGCTGACATTATCTTGATTAACGCGGGACGCGCAGTGACTGAACCTCAACCGCCCAAAGGAGCGCGGTTGCTCGATCTACCGGGGATCTTCCGCAATTCCGATACCGGCGCTCTTCACTCTGAATTGGCCCTCAACACGCTCGATGCCACTCTGGGCTTGCGGCGCCGTGTTCTCGAAACGCAGTTGTCGCGTCAGCGTGTGGACCTGCTCTTAATTGAATACTTTCCATTCCAGCGGTGGGAATTTGCGTCGGAAATCTTCTTCTTAATTGGCCTCATGAAGGACGCAAACCCCGACATTCGCATTTGCTGCTCGGTCCGAGATCTTCCGCGGCCGTTTGAAACGGAACAAGAACGGAGGCGCATCGTTGATACTCTAAATGACACTTTTTCTCATTTGTTCGTCCACGCAGACCCGGCAGTGGGCACATCCGTCGATGCGTTTTCTCTGCTAAAAGACGTCGTGATTCCAGTCACCTACACTGGCTACATCACTGCGAGCTGGCGAGACAGACATGAGTCAGATTTGTCCGGATCCGACCTGGAACGTTTCCGAGGCAGCGTAATAGTCAGCGCTGGCGGCGGAATGGATTCGTACAACATGTTAGCCACATGCATCGATACTTGGGAGGAACTTCAGAGGGAGGGCTTCGACAATCGACTGATGGTGCTCTGTCTAGGGGCCTTTTTGCCGCAAGAACAAGTTGATGTGCTGCTTACTAAAGTTCAACGAACGCCTAACATTAGAGCGTTTAGGTTTCCAAGCACATTTCGGCAGCTTCTTTCGGTGGCCGACTTGTCGATTAGTTGCGCTGGCTACAATACGTGTGTCGATGTGATGCAAGCTAGGATTAGAGCTATTTTCATACCGAGTCTCAGCGTCAGTGATCAGAAACGACGGGCTATCCGGCTACAGGAGTTAGGGTTTGGCCTTGCAATGTCAGCTCGGACATTGCAGGTGGCGGATCTGAAGAGAGCCATTCTCGACAGCCTGGAAGGGGCCCGACCGGAAGTATCTCTATCATTGGCCGGAGCGGAGTGTATGAAGGCGTGCGTGAAACGGATGTTCGTAACAGAATAAACCGAGATGAGAGAAGACTCTGTCTTGATTGTCACGCGAGCGATGACGCCAGCTCTTTGTGCGCTGCAGCAGTCCTTTTTGGATGTGCCGTATGAACACAGGCTCCTGTTTAACCATACTGGTCGGTCAGGAGCGTTGACGTACTTCTTCCAGTTATGTCAATTAAATGCTGATTGGATTGTAAACATCGACGAAGATGCATTTGTTTTTGACAACGAGCGATTGATGAGGCTTTTAGCGTTTATGAAAGAAGAGGGACTGCATTGCTGCGGAATGCCGGATGGTGGCGCATGCGCGCAGAGAACAAACAGTCCGCTAGTGTTCAACGCATTTTTCAATATTTTGCATTTGGCAGCGATCAGAGCAGAATTTGACATCGACGAGATCGAGCGTTTGGAGTATTGCAAGGATTGGGAGCAAATGATCAATCAGAGCGAACTGACTGCAGGATATCGTCTCTGTAGTCCTAGACATGGCTATTTTTATGAGCCATACTACCGCTTTTTCTATTGGCTCATAAAGCGGCGCTTTCGATTCCTCAGACTTGGTGCAGAGTCTTGGCGGCCCACAGATCCAGCCGTCATTCTCAAGGATCACGAGCAACGGCCTTTCCTGCTACATTGCTGGTTTGCTAGACAGTTCGATGATCAGAGAGATCGATTTGCGACAATCGTTTCTGACGTACAACAACGATGGAAAGGAAGAGGGGGGCGTCATTCGTAGCCACCCGAAGGATCGGCGCCGATAATGGTCACTTGGCATTTCGTGCGGCATTGTGAAGCAGAATCCAACGCCGATGAATGGCTAGCTGGCCATACAGAGACGCCTCTTACACCGCTCGGGCATCTGCAATGCCTCGCCTTAGTTGGGTTGGCAACGCGCCTACAGGTGAGACACGTTCTATCGTCAGATTTGTCCCGATCTGTCATTACTGCGCAGCACCTAATCTTCGGGAGTGATGCTGCATTGACGTTAGCCACAGAACTCCGCGAACGGTGCCTGGGATCATTGACAGGAACGCCGAAGCATCAACTTCAGGAGAACGGGGTCCTTGGCCGCCTTAAGTCATGGGATTTCCGGCCCCTGGATGGCGAGAGCCGTAGAGACGTTGCTATCCGCGTTGTGGGTTTCCTCAGCAAGATCCCATGCGACGATGCGATGCTCATCGTTTCTCACGACACTGTTATCTCCACGGTGATCGGGCTGATCGATGGTCGGACTCGCCGTACGTTTGACCTTAACCTGCGAAATGGTGAGCGAATTACCCGAGTGCTTAGAGACCGGATTTGGAACGACTTGCTCTCAGAGTCACAGTGTAGCAACTCGACAACCTAGTACCTCGACCTGGTATGGTGGCGCTCAGCAGAGGTTGTTGCCTCCTGTTGACGTGCGAAAGACATGGCCAAACGACTCCGATATTACCCACAAAGCAATATCTCTACACGCCTGCCGCCGAATTTCATCATTGATAAGATGATTAAAGCAGCAACGTTCGAGTACCTGCGAAAGATGTCTGGCGTGGCCGTCGGGCATCTTGATTTAGACAATACTAGGCATCACGAATGGATCCAACATTATCATCCTCGATGGCGTGGGAGTGTCGGGGACTTGCGAGACAAGAAGTTGCTCGAATTTTACGCCAGTTTCACCCTGCTAAATCCTAAGATCGACGATGCATTCATGGATGCTGCTGGAGGGCGAAAGACCTATATCGATCGACTGAATTGTAAAACACGCTATTTGCAAGACTCTAGCATCACACCGGATATTAGAGACGCTCTAGGAAATGCGGTCGACTACATCGAAGGTGACGCAACGTCTGTACAGCTCGCCGATGGCACTCTCGACAAGATCTCTGTCCATCACTCATTCGAACACTTCCAGGGTAACGGTGATACTTTATTCATAATGGAAGTCCAGCGTCTTCTCCGACCGATGGGGCGCTGTTGTATCGTCCCCATTTTCATTGCCGATCATTATGTTGAGATCACGAATGAGTTCACCTTTTCTCGACAATTCGATCCCGGCTCAAGAGTGCTAATTGATCCCAGCGCGTCGCTGCCTGGCGGCAAACGCTCAGGGTACTATGCGAGAGTTTACGACCTGGAGGCATTCAAGAGACGCATTCTAAGCCATATAGATTCAACGGCATTCAGAGTGTCAATCTCTGAGCTGCGGTTAAATGGCTCCTCAGTGCCCGATTTGAGATTGAGTTGTCACAAAACAGTGAGTGCGATTAACCGCCCACTTCGCGCGATGCTTATCGAACGAGTGCTTTAGGGGCCGGGATGAAGCAAACTGATCGCTCCGACAGGTAGCCTCGCCTACAAAGCGGTATTGCGAAGTGACCATGGAGTATGGGGGCCGAGGTGTTAAACTGTCGGCCAGTTCTTTAGAACGATGGTTGGTGAAAAGGCGCGTTATGCATCTTATCCGAGCGTCGCTTGCAGTGCTCCTTTTGCTCTCTCTGGGCACCAAGAGTTTCCCGCAAACGGAGAAAGCGGTAAACGAGAAGGGAGCCAGAGAGGCCGGATTTTCGGATAGCGATTGGCCCCTGCAAAACAGGACCCCCGACAATCAACGACATTCACCGCTTGCGATGATCACTGGCGACGGCGGGAATGCGTCCAAATTGCGTTCCTTACAGGAGTATTGGCAGGTCACTTTGCCGGATCTTGTAGCGGCGACATGGCGAAATTCAGGGATCGTTGGTGTTGTTCGGACCTCAATGCAGGCAACTCCGGTAGTCCACGATGGAGTGATGTACGTCTCGACGTGGAATGACCTCTATGCGATCGATATACGCAAAGCATTGGTGAGCAAAGAAGCTGATCTTTCTGCGTTGATGTCAGCCTATCAAATCGCCGGCCTAAAGTCTTGCGGGACGGTGGCCGAATTACCTTGTCCGCCTCCTTTGCTCTGGTGGCGTCGATTGGGGACAAGAATTCAAAGAATGTGTTGTTCAAAAACAAATCGCGGTGCCGCGCTGGGCTTCATTCGACTAAGAGGAAAACGAAAATACGTCGTTTACATCGCGAGTCCAGACGCCCGTCTTATGGCTTTCGATGCGCGGACGGGTTTGCCATTGGCAGGCTTCGGCCCTCGCGGGAATGGAATCGTGTCCATCGCGAGCGGTTTACCCGAATACTCGAACACTGCACCTCCGATCGTTTACGACAATGAGGTGTTGGTCGGCATAGCAGGATCGGAATTTGGAGTCAGGGGCTTTCTAACCGCCTACGATGCGGCGACGGGCGAATGCAGGTGGCGCTTTTATACCGTCCCGCCAACTAAACCAGTGACAGTTAAGTCCGGCAAACAAGTTCCGCCTGTGCCCGCTAATTCTGATCGGTGGAGTTGCTTGGGGAAAGTTCGCCAGCCAATTAAAGACTTGGAGTCTAGCTACATCAGTGGTGGTGGTGCCCCTTGGGGCACCCCAGCGATAGATGAATACGATCGGCAGGTGATCGTCGGCACAGGAAACCCATATCCAGACTACGTCGACGACGCGGCACGAAAAGGTGCAAACTGTTGCTCAAGTTCTTTGATTGCAGTTGACCTACGTACCGGCACAGAGAACTGGCATACACAGTTGGTGCGGCATGATCTATGGGACTACGATGCCGCTTCGTCTCCTCCCGTCGTTGTTGCATTTGACAAGAGAGTCCTTGTCGCTGTTGCGAGCAAGGTAGGTGTGCTCTACGTTCTGAACGCAAAGGATGGGTCCTACGTACTCCCGACGGACACAATTGTGGATGTTGATAGCGGCAATCATCAGGATGTGCCGACCAGTACGACCTATGTGCCTTTTTCAACAACTCGATTCTCGAAGCCGACAACTGAGGGCGTTTGTATCTCGCCAGGAGCGTTCGGCGGCACCGACTGGGCCAGTATGGCATTTTTTCCTACAGTCAATGATCGGGGCGCGCAACAGGCAACATTTTACATACCAGCTTTATTTTGGCCCACATATTACCGGACGACCTCTGAAGGACACTGGGCGGGGACGAACTGCCCATTCAACCAAAATGTTCAGAGCTTTAGCTACGCGAACTTTGTCTTGGCAGCGCCGGTCGGATCTTTCAGATCCGACGCCTGGAAACAATTTAGCACCGTACATTCCTGTGGCTTCTACACATCCGTACTCCTGGAAGGCTCTTTCAATAAACGACTCAGCGCGAAGGTAGGAGGGGAACAGGGAGATACACACACAATCCTGCACGACTGCCCAAGCACCCTTCATGAAGCAGGTAGTATGGCAGTCGATATTAACAATGCGGTTCATCCGCAACGGACGGGCTTAATCACGACGGATGGAAACCTGGTAATTGGCGGCACAGTTGACGGCAAATTGGAAATCTATGGACTTGATTTGCATTTGTATCGAGCAGGTTGCATCGATGCTTTCACGTTTAACAGCCGCTCTGAGGTCGTTTCGTCAGCACAAGGGACGCATTGTCCTTTTCGCGGGACTGATCCTCACAAGGAAGTGGTGCCTGTATTTTATACAATGCTCTCCCATCCGATTACTTACGCCCTCGATGGTCGGCAGTACATAACCGGCATAGCCGAGATAGGAGGTCAGCCGTCTTACTCTCAGAAACCGGCGGAAGAGACGGTAGAAGCAGAGCCGAGTCAACTGTGGAAGACAGCCAACTGGCCGCCGGATCAATCTAGTTCATTCACCGTATTCGCAATTTCTTGCGCAGCATGCACTAAGTAGAGAGAGCCCGCAAATTTCGTTTCCTCAGCCAGCCGTAAATATTTTTACCTTTTTCTAAGCTCACCATTCAAGAATGAAAACCGGCCTAGGTTGATTCTTCGCTCGCATTTTCCTGAGCATCAGACATGCTCAATTTCCTGAACAGCGGGTTTTCGCGGCGCCTGCAAGACACCCCACATGAAATGGAACGGGCGCGAACCGCTGAGGACGGGAGTGGATTTCGTGGAATAGAAGAACCCCTGTAAAATGCAGACAACAGCAAGCGTGCGAGGCAAGGCGAATAGAACTTACCTGCGGTTGACCTTTCCTGCAGTGACTATCAGTAACAAGTGCTTGCGCCAATGCCGGGTCAGAACTAAGGAGAATTCATCGCCTTGTGCTTGCAATCCTGAATAGTTTTACCCCGACGCTCTTTTTCGCGGTACGGATTACGGTACGTAGACGTGTTGGCTTGTACAGACTAGCAAGGACTTAGGTGGCCGCCCGCCTCTTGCAAGTCGTTGTATTTCCTTATCGTGGTTGTTCTTTCACGGCGGTAACACGGGTTCAAATCCCGTCGGGGACGCCAACCTTCTCAACCACTTGCAAATGCCCTCCAGAACTTTGTAGGTCCCTTACAGTCCGATAAGCCTCGGTGCTTGTTTTTTCTTCGTTTTTGTCGAGCAGCAAACTCACAACTCGGCTCTGCGCGTCTCGCTTGGTTTGCGTGATTGGTTGCGCATAGACGTTCAGAGTGACCGAGATGTTTGCGTGCCCCATTCCTAAAGCGCCTAGAAGAGCGAATCGAAAGGATGGGAATGTCGTTTTTTGGGTGGAATGAAGTCGTGGCGATTTCGAACCCGCCGCGAGGTTTTATGAACGACAATCCATGTTGGGCTCTCGACTGAGCCCGCCGCGGAAACGATCAGAAGGTGAAACGGCCACCGACTGTCGGAGCACAGTTGTTGTTGTAGTTATAGGGAACGCCGGGGCCATGAGGAATGGCGATGGCCAGACCGCCGCTCACCCAGGAATACGCAATTCCGACAAAACCGTCGAAGCGCTTGGTGAAGTGATGATCCACATAGAGCGACCCCTCGTTGAGGGTGCCCGCGCAGGAAGCGCGGAAACCGGCTGAGGCCGAGCAGGTCTGCGGAACACGGAAGTCGTTCTGCCGCTGTTGATACCAGGCAAGAGTGATGTCGGTTTTCTTGCGGTAGGTGTACTTCGCGCCCGTCCACCAGATATTCACCAACTTTTCAGAATCCAGATTGTTGTCTTCGACCCCGCTCATGTAATAACCGCCCTGGTCCGAGGCGCCCACGCCCAGCGGGTCCTTCGGGTTGTTCTGCCAGATATATTCGTAGCCGACGAAAAACTTCCACGCGTCCGACGCATATTTGGCGGCGAACAGAGCTGCGTTGTTGTCGGTCACGATGCCATACACGGTGTCGTTCGGATCGATCAGATTTGGCCCCAGGCCGGGCCCGCCGTTGATGGGGTTGGTATTAATGCTGTCGGTGGTCGACTGATATGGCGCCGACAAACTCTGCGGCCCCAGCAAGGGGTTCAATACGCTGATCGCCTGGTTGTAATGTTGGAAGACGAAGTCGGCGGAGAACTTGCCGGCGTGTCCGCCGAGGTCGAATCCATAGGCATTGTTATGCACCGATTCTGGCGTACAGGTGGTGTCTGTCCAGGTTGCGGAGGCGGAGTAGCAGCCGCCAGAGCCATCGGCGAATTTATACATCGCGCCGAAATGCACCGGGCCAAGGACGAGGCGATACTTGACGGCGTCATCCCAACGGCTGTCTTCGGTGTCGCCGCCGCCGGCCATCGTGCCGTTATACCCGATATAGGAAAAGGCATAGGCGCCGCCGGCTGGATCGTAAAGGAGCATGGCATCGGTACCGAGAGAGCGCTGACGTCCGAAAGTCAGCGTGCCGAAATTTGTGGACGATATCCCGGCATAGAATTCGTCATTGAAGGGCTGGCCCGCGCGCGCGCCGTCGATGGCGATCGAATAGCTGGCTCTGGGCAGGCCATTGTTGATGATGTCAGTCTTTGACGCGTTGGCCAGCAGTCCGGACTGCGGATTGATGCCAGTTGAAGCGTTGAATACAACCGACCAGCCAGGCAGAAACTCTTCTTTGCCTCTAATGCCGAAACCCGTCTGCTGCAGGTTGTTCGGGGCGACGACGAATCGATGTTGATAGCCGTTTCGGTTCACCAGAGATTCGCCTTCGTAGTTATAGCCGTTTTCCGGTAAGCCGTGGGTGACCCAGCCGGCGCCGACGTCATACGCGCCGTAGAGCGTGATGCCGTGCCAGGTCAGCGTGCAATCGGTGGTGGCGAACTCGTGGCCGCTCGCACAGGCGTCGGGGGTCGTCCGCTGCATCTTGATGTCGATGGTGGTGTCCTGACCAGCCGCCAAGTTTATTCCAGTGCGCGTTTCATCGGCGAAGCCTGATTTTGCCGCACGAATCTCGATGTGCCCCGGAGGCAGGCCGGACGCCTGAAAGCGCCCCGCGCCGTCGGTTGCGATGGTGCGCGTTGCACCTGTGTCGACGTTCCTGATTGTCACCGCGACATCGCGAAGGGCTGCGCCGGTTTGGTCCGTCACCATGCCGGAAAGGCTCGCTCCCGTTTGGGCCCACGCCGGGAACGCCGCCATCGCAAGCCACAAAATGAACAAAGCAGTTTTACGCACGAAGCCTCCAATGAACGCGTGCCTAACAGAACTCAGAAGTGTATATCAAATACATTTCATATGTCTAAGAGTATGCGGTTCTAGGCACTTGCAAGCCTTTTGTGCGTCTATACCGAGCGCCGGGACTAGGTTATTGACGGCACCTTGCGTTGACTGTACGATTTCGTTCCGATGCGGAGGAACGACAAAACAGTGCGAAAGAATGAGGAGTTGCTGAAGCTCCGTGACGCCGCGTTACAACTGGGGATCAGCTTCCCGACGATCAAGCAATGGATTTACAAGAAGAAAATTCGCAGCATCCAGACGGCTGGAGGACATCACCGCATTCCACAGAGTGAACTGGACAGGTTGCTTTTCCGAACGCGAGGCAGAACGGAGAAGGAACGCAAGCAGGTAATCCGTCGTGTTAGCGGACGCAATCAGCTAGTGGGTCGAATAGATGCTGTTCGAATCAGCGGTCTGATGGCGGAAGTGAGGATTTCAATCGGCGACCAGCAAATTACGTCGATTATTACAGCGCGTTCCGCACGAGAAATGCAGCTAAAGCCAGGGCAGACTGCTGCCGCCCTCATAAAAGCCACGGAAGTGATGATTCTGCGCGTTTGACATGATCGATTTCCAATTGCCTGTCCCGCAACAAACTCAATCTTCCCTGTCACTCACTCTCGTTCATCCTCACGTCCTGAAGTGGTCAGCCTGGCCGCAAGCCCCCACACCTTGGGGCCTTCTTCCCGCAACCCCACCAGGCCATTCTTTGCTACAGTATTGACAGGGCTGTTTGGGAAAGGAGAAGACTGATGTCAAAGCGACATCAAATTGCGGCTACATACGCATTCAAGTGTGCTCTTCTCTTTTTGGGGTGTGCCGTATTCAGTTGGGGATTGCAGGCAAAGCTGTCCCTTTACAAGACCCCGCAATCTCCGTCTACTGTCACAGTTGCCAAACTTTTGACGGAGAGGCGTTCCGCCCAAACGATGGCCTTGCTTGAAAAGGCCCTCAAACGAGATACGGCTCGGGAGACGTTGAACCTGATTCCGCTATTGGTTTTGGCCCAGGCGATTTTGTTTCTTACTTTCAAGTTTTATCAAGTTGGAATGTACCTCTGCAGGTCTCCGAGATGGGACTTTCAGTCTCCGCACCTCACGCAACGCCCTCCTCCAGCCTTCCGTTAATCCCTCCGCGGCGATATATTTACGGCGAACGCATATTCTCAAAGATCGAATAGAGCCGTTGGCTGATCGCCAGTCCTTTTAAGGAGATGTACTGTCGTCGATTCCAATCCCGAACTTGCGGGATTGAAAGTAAGGTGGCTCCATGCATCGTAAGCGAATCCTCTGGATTGCGGGGCTTCTCTGCCTTTTATTGGCAACTCTCTTCTTGATCGTTCGAGGTCACTACGGTAAAGGCTCCCCCGAGCAACCGAGGGCGGCCGCAGTCGTCGCGGTCACCCGTGGCAATCTGGCCAGTTCGCTTTCGGTTGCCGGTCAATTTCAGCCCTATCAACAGGTGGATCTTCACGCCAAAGTGTCGGGATATATTCGCTGGATCAAAGTCGATATAGGCGACCGCGTTCGTCAGGGCGAAGTCCTGGCTCTGCTGGAAGTTCCCGAGTTGCAGAATCAAGTGGAGGGCGCTCAGGCCGAGGTCCGCCACAGCCAATCTGATATCACTCGCGCACAAAGCGAAGTTGTCAGCGCCGAGTCGACGTACTCCGCCGTGCACGCTGAGTATACCCGTCTGGAAGAAGCTTCCAAAGAAAGACCGGGGCTGATCGCGGAGCAGGAGTTGGATGACGCACGAGCCAAAGACCAGGAATCTGCGGCACAGGTCGGCGTCGCCAAGGCCTCGCTCGACGCCATGCAGCAACAACTCGGCGTTTCTCACGCGACCCGCAGCCGGCTCGAAACGATGTCCGGATACGAGCAGATCGTCGCTCCCTTTACAGGTGTGGTCACAAAGCGCTACGCCGATACCGGCACGCTGATTCAAGCGGGACAGGACAACAATACGAACACACTTCCCGTGGTGCAAGTGGCCGAGAGCGACCTGCTCCGGCTCCGCATGCCCGTGCCGGAGAGCGACGTACCTTACATTCAGGTCGGCGGCGATGTGCAGGTGACAGTCAGCGCGACTGGGCACACATTTGCAGGCAAGATCATCCGTTTCTCGCGCGCACTCGACACCAACACCCGAACCATGCTCACCGAGGTCGATGTCCCGAACCGTGATCTGAGTCTGAATCCAGGGATGTACGCGGAGACGACGATTCAACTCCAGCAGAAGAATGACGCTCTTATCCTGCCGGCACAGGCGGTTGTGCAAAATGGCGATCAATCTTACGTGCTGGTGGTGAATGCGACGAACCATGTCGAGAAACGGACTGTGACTCTCGGAATCCAAACCTCGAACCGCGTGGAGATTACCAGCGGCCTGCAGACTGGGGACAACGTGATCGCCGCTGGACAGACTGGCTATCAGCCCGGGGAAGTTGTATCCCCGCATGCGGCGTTCATTCCAACGGCGGCGCAGGAGGTAAGCGAGTAATGTCCTCTTTTGCCATCAAGCATCCGTTCTTCATCCTGATGCTTTGTCTCATGGTGATCGTCGTGGGTGTTACCACAGTCGCGCGTATGCCCGTCGATCTGTTTCCGGAAATTAATATCCCGGTTGTCGTGGTCGCGACCTTCTACGC
>Ga0302324_100009506_pt1 | contig 20316 bp, 17 predicted proteins | sample Palsa_T0_1_FD_201949 | JGI IMG/M metagenome (GOLD analysis project Ga0302324, IMG submission 201949) | Peat permafrost microbial communities from Stordalen Mire near Abisko, Sweden - Palsa_T0_1 | ecosystem: Environmental > Terrestrial > Soil > Palsa > Peat permafrost | place: Sweden: Abisko...
CATGACCGCCTAGACGATCGTCTTCGACAAAGGGCCGGCCTTCACCGTGATTTTCGTAGACCTTGTCGCTCGTCACCACGAGCACACATTGCAATTGCTTAAGCGCCCGGCATGCCTGCAGCACTGTGCCTGTTCCCATCACGTTGGTCGCGTAGGTTGCGAGCGGATCGCGATACGACTCACGCACCAGTGCCTGCGCAGCCATGTGGATGACGATTTGCGGATCCGCGCCGATGAGCGCTTCGCGGACCTTTTTCTCGTCGCGAATGTCGGCGATATGCGAGGCCGAGCGGCCGCTTGCAAAGGCAAACATATTGGGCTCGGTGTGCGGCGCCAGCGCGTAGCCTGTTACCTTTGCGCCAAGGGACTGCAGCCAGAGATTCATCCATGCGCCTTTAAAGCCGGTGTGCCCGGTCAAAAACACGCGCCGATCGCGCCAAAACTTAAGGTTAGACTCTGTAATGACTTATCCCGCCCTTTTGTCCCAATAGGATCGTAGTGTTTGCAGGTAAGGCCGAGCGCCGCCGATCCCCAATGCATTGCTGCTCCGAATTTGAAAAGTCCAGAATTTCGCAAAGCGGCGCAACATCAAAAATACGTCGAGATATTGACGGCGGCCTTGGGTCGAGTAGGCGATCTTCAAGGCATCGCAAATAATGGCGAGCGGCAATTTATAGATTCGGGAACGAGAAACAAACGGATCGCGCGCGCGCGCCACAAAGCTCGGGTCGGTGACCAGGATCCAAGTCGCCACGCGCTCCATCAAAAAGATCTTCATCTGCACATCGCGCCGTCCTCGGTACTGCGTTGCCGTGCGCAATTGAATTCCGAGAGGGTCTTGCGCGGTTTCCGCGATGGCGAACAACTGCTCGGTGATCTTTAACCACGCGCGCCAGAATCTCGGCTTGGCAATGAAATAATTTGAATGCACCGTGTTTCTCGAATCCGATACCAGGCTCGCGAGCGGCTGCGCAGATTGAAGTCGCGCAAAAAAGTCTTGGCCGACCTGCATGAGTCCCGGGTGCTCTGCATTGCCATGTTCGAACACATTCAAGTAAAAGGCGCTGTTGTGGATGCTGGGACTGAAGAGCACCACATCGGTCGCCGCGTCTGAGCTCCTAATGAAATCCACGACGTCGACGGCGCTTAGATTGGTCTTCAGCTTGAACTTGGGCGAAAGAAAGCCGTAAAAGGCGTTCTCGTCCAAGGGCTCGCTGAGCAAGAATTTCCGGATCGGCCAATATTCGTACCAATCGGGACGCTCATTGGTCGAGTTATCCAGAACATCGAAGCCAGGATCTAGGTCTTGCCGGGATGTGTAGTAATTGAGGATCTGATAGGTATGCACGGCATGCATGCCGGAAGCATACCGACTTAATTCGATTGCGGCGAGATCAGGCTGCGGCCAATCGATTGAGCAGCGCCAAGTAGTTCGCGCGGTAGCTGTGCAGCGCATAGCGCTGCTCCACGTGTTGACGCCCGCTGGCGCCTAACTTTAAGCGAAGCTGCGGCGAGACAATCAACTTCTCCAAGCTGCGTTCCCACTCATCGACACCGGTGGCGTGATATCCATTGATTCCATCCAGCACCGCTTCCTTGTTGGCGCCCACCGGCGAGGCGACGCAGGGCAGCGCGGCAGCCATGTACTGCAGCAGCTTGAACGCGCATTTCCCGCGCGACCACGCATCGTCGGTGAGCGGCATGACGCCAATGTGCGCGCCCGCCAAGCTGTGCGCCTCGGACGCCGAACTCCACGGCACCCGTTCCACGTGCACGTCATTCCAAACGGGAAACTCGGAACAGATCACGCGCATCTTCAGCGCGGGGTAACGCTTGGTGAGGCGCGCCAACGCCGGCCGAATCATGTCGAGATAAATCAGATTCTCGGGACTGCCGATCCACACAATCGTGGGATCCTCTGCAGGACCTGCGAATGTGGTCTCGTAGCACGCCGCATCGATTGAAGTGGGGAGCACCACGATCTCCTTGGCCGTGGGGCGCGCGACGCCCGCCAGAACCTCATTGCCGGCGGCCACCGCGTCGACCCAGCGGCAAGTGGCGGCAAATTTTCGCTTGCGCCAGGCCGATTCATCGGGAAGATCCCCGAGCCTGCGCGGCTTACGCACATAGATGGCGTCGTCCACATCGAACACGCGCCGCCGGCCGAAGGCCGCAAATAAGCGCGCCTCGATCGAACTGAGCTTGATTTGATGCAGCACCGTGACATCGGCCCATCGCAACAGCGCGCGCCGCTCCCAGGTGCGAAGCCCATAGCGTCCGCCCGGGAACTGCTCCGCGCGTACCTGCCAGCCTGCCGCTTCCAACGGCTCGATCAGGCTGCGCATGCGGTGCCGATAGGAGGGCTGCTCCAGACCATATCCCAGCAACATGACGGTGGGCATGCGGTCTTAAGCCCTACGCCATCTCGGCCAAGTGGGACAGCGCGTTCAGCGCAATCTCGACGCCATTCGCCAGCTTCAGACTGGCGGCGCGCTGCCCCAAGGCAGCGCGCGCGGTTTCATCGTGCAATAATTTGCTGACCGCCCGCAGGATGCCGGCGGAGGTCAGTTCCGCCGCCACCGCCACACCGGCTGCCGCGCAGCGCTGAATGCGCTTCGGCTGGTCATCGGCAATCGGTACCGCGACGCAAGCGCGCCCGCAAGCAATCGCTTGCAGCAGCGTGGAGCCGCCGTTCGTGACGATGAGCCGTGCCTGGCTCATTAGATCCGCGAGGTCCGCTTGCGGCAGCGAACTGAAGCAGCGCAATCGCGAACTTGGGTTGACCGCTTTCGGACCCACGAATACCACCGTTTCGGTTTCCGCCAGTGAATTGGCAGCTCCCAAGAATTGCTCTGCCGCATCGTTGGCACCCGGATGTCCGGTTCCGCCGCCCGGCACGATGAGCAGGTAGCCATCCTGCTTCAATCCCACGCGCGCCACCATCGAATCCTCGTCGGGCGCCGTGCGCGACAAAATGACATCCAGATAGCGTACGGTCGGCCGGCCGAGTCGCTTGAGCTTGAACCGTTCCAACCACGTAAAGTGGCCGGCGATGAACTCCGGATAGGCAATCCAGTGTTCATCCAGCATGCGCATCCAACGCCAGCGAAACGCCTTGCGCCGCTGCCGGTACCGAGAACTGATGAACACGATCCTTGCTCCCTGCCGGTGCGCTGCGCGCAATTGCGCGGTACGGCCCGCGTTGTCGAAAATCACGATGGTGGGTTTGAACATCTTGATCAAGCGAGTGACCGCAGCGCTATGAAACGTGGGTGATGAATCCAGCAACGTCGACGCGAACGGCACGGTCGCGGCATACGGCGCCTGACGGCTCAAGATAAAATGAATCTCGGCTCGTGGCCAGCGCCGCCGCGCGGCGTGCGCGATCGCAGCACTGCGCGCGTATTCGCCCGTGCCAAAGGCGCCGGAAACCGGTACGAAAAGCATTCGCGGCGCCTCATCCAAAGGCGGTGAACCAGCGATCCAGGATCAACACGTACCAGGCTCGCCTAAATTCGGAGTCCACCGCTCGGCGTAAAATGCCGCGCTCCATGAGACGCCGCACCGCGTCCTGCATTAGCGTCGGGTGCTGCCTGAGCCATCGATGCACCGGCAGGCCAAAGCCTGATTTGGGTCGATTCAAATGATTCGGCGGCAATCTCGGTTCCATGAGACGGCGCACCAGCAGCTTGCCCCGCCTGCGCCGTTCATCGACTAGAAGCTGCGGATCTACACTGAGCATGAATTCGACCAGGCGATGATCCAGCAGCGGCGGCCGCACCTCCAGTGAATGGGCCATGCTGGTTCGATCGACCTTGGTGAGGAGGCCCTCCGCCAGGTCCGTATTGAGATCGAGCCAGCGCAGCTGTGGCAGCGGCCGCAAATCATCGCGCCAAAATTGACGGTAGAACCACAAGTAATCGTAATCCGGTGCGGTCCAAGAGGGTGCCAGCAGAGAATCGATTTGTTGAGCCGTCATTCCCCCCAAAGCCGCGGCATAGGCCGGCAGGCCCTCGTAACCGCGGCGCTGCATGGAAGAGGCGAAGCGCGACAGGGGCGGCAGAAAGCGGGCCAATGACCGATTCAAGAAATTCGAGCGCCCGCCGACGCGCGACCAGTAGCGCGGATAGCCGCAGAAGATCTCATCGCCGCCCTCGCCGCTCAACGCAACGGTGACTTCGCGGCGCGCAAATTGCGCCACCAAATAGTTCGACCAAGCTGCGCTATCTCCAAATGGCTCATCGAACATCGCCGGCATGCGATCGAGCGCTCCCGCGAAATCCGCTTGCGGCGCCGTCATTTCCAAATGTTCCGTATCCAAGTGAGCCGCGACCTGGCGCGCTGCATCTACCTCCGAGCGGCCGCCCTGTTCGAAGCCGAGCGTATAGGTGCGCGGCGCGTCCAAGTAGTAGGTGGTGAGAGCGGAATCGATACCGCCGCTCAAAAAAACGCCGACCGGCACGTCGGACACGGTGTGCTGCGGTACCACCTCGCGCAGCAACGCATCGAGTTGCGCCACGGTGTCCTCGGTGCTGCGCTCGACGATGTCGGTCGAGGGGTTCCAATAGCGCTCGATGCTCACCTTGCCGGCCTGCCACCGCAGCGTGTGCGCCGCCGGCAGTTTGTAAATTCCACGGTAGATCGATTTCGGCGCGGGAATGTAGCCGTGAAATAAAAAGTCACGCACCGCGCTCGGATCGATCTCGGGTGTGCCAAGCAGCGTGAGCGATTTGAGTTCAGATGCGAAAGCAATGCCGTCCGGCAGTAGCCGGTAGTACAGCGGCTTGATCCCGAGCCTATCCCGAGCGAGCAAGAGGCTTTTGGTACTGCTGTCCCAACTGGCGAAGGCGAACATGCCGACCAGGCGCGACAAGCAGACCGCCCCCTCGATCGACAGAAGCCGGAGCAGCACTTCGGTGTCGCCGCTCGATGCCCAGGGCCCCGGCAATCCGGCGCGCAGCCGCTCGTGATTGTAGAGCTCGCCGTTGTAGGTCAGCACATGAGAGCCGAATACCATCGGTTGACTGCCGGCGTCCGTTAGATCTTGAATTGCGAGCCGGCGGTGAGACAAGGCGACGCCGGGCTCGGTCCAGAGACCCTCGCCATCCGGGCCGCGGTGTTCAATGCGCAGCGCCATTTTAAGCGCGAGCTCCGCGCTCGCCTGCGAGCCAACTATTCCTGCGATGCCGCACATATAAGCAGTCTAGCGCGGCAGAGACATGAAGTACCGTTGAGCATGGGACAACGCTTATCGCTAGCCACGAGGCAACGGTTCGTTTAGGGTGCGGGTTGGAGCTGCGAATACATGGCAACACCCGCCGATCAACGATTGCTGGAACTGCTTGGAAGATGGCTCGAAAGCCTCGAGCTGCATGTCAAATATTCGTCGCTAGATGACGACAGCTATTGGAAAATCCAGCCGTGGTCCGAGCACCAGCGTCCGACGCGATGGATCGTCGATCTGGCCAAGCAAAAAACCGTAGCATTGCGCGCTCAAGTCGAACAGCGCGCCAAAGCAGGCGATACACAGTTCTCAGACGCACTGGAAATGATGGCATTCCTTGCAAATCTGGTAGGCGCTGAACACATCGAACGATTCATTCCCGTCGCGGAGGCTCGCAACGAGCGCGATCTGTCCTCAAAACCCCCTGACCGCAATTCCGACAGCACGATTCAACAAACAGGGACCGCCAGCGTCACGCGGGAAATGCCCAAGTTCTTAGGTACCAAACGCGCACCGCCGCCGGCGGGCACCGCCCAGGTCGCCCGCAACGAGCGTAAGCCCGCGGCCGTGATAAAACCGGCGGCGCGAACTCCGGCCAAAATACCGCCCAAGAAGCCTGCCGCGCCGGCTGAACGCGCCGGGCCCTCGGAGGCGGCTCGAGATCAGGTGATCGCCGATGCGGCGCGCTTGGTACAATGGGGCCGGAAATGGTTTGAGCTGCCGGAACTCATCGCCCGCATGGCGGACCGTCCGAGCTTGCCCGATGTACGGCGTATTTTGAAGGAAAATAAAATGGCGATTGAAAAGAAGGCTGGTAACCCATAGGCTCCTAACCCGCCGCGGTTGAGCGCGAACCGCTCTGTTGAATAAAATAATGTTTAGGGAACCTCTCGCGACGATTTAGGCTCAAAGGCGCGCATGATTACAATTAAGAATCTATCCAAGCGGTATGGCGACAAGCTGGCCGTCGATGATCTGACATTTTCGGTGGCCGCCGGCGAGGTGCTCGGCTTCCTGGGTGCCAATGGCGCCGGCAAGTCCACGACCATGCGCATGATCGCCGGTTTCATCTCGCCCACGGCCGGGCAGGTCTCGGTCTGCGGGCACGATATCGAAAAAGCACCGGTGGCGGCGAAATCGTGCATGGGCTATCTGCCCGAAGGCGCGCCCAGCTACGGCGAAATGACGGTAAGCGAATTTCTCGACTTCGTCGCCGACATTCGCGGCCTGACCGGTGAGCGGCGACGCGAGCGGCGCAATGTCGTGATCGACCGCCTGGGGCTGGCGCCCGTCATCGATCAGGTCGTTGAAACCCTCTCCAAAGGCTTTCGCCGTCGTGTCGGTTTGGCGCAGGCATTGATCCACGATCCTCAAGTCCTGATTCTGGATGAACCCACCGATGGACTCGACCCCAATCAAAAACACGAGGTCCGGCGCCTCATCAACGAATTGAGCAAGGACAAACTGGTGATCGTCTCGACCCACATTTTGGAAGAGGTGCACGAGGTGTGCACGCGGGCGATCATCATTGCGAATGGCCGCATCGTCGCCGACGAAACACCGACCGCGCTCGAAGCGCGCTCGCGCTATCACCACGCGGTGAGCTTGCGCTTTGAAAAGGACGATGAGTTGGCGGCGGCAATACGCGAAATCCCACTGCTGCCGGAGGTTTCGGCGGTCGAGTCGGACGCGCGCGAGCGCCGCCTCACGGCCTTACCCAAGCCCGGAGCCAATGTGTTGGCCGCGGTCAGCGCCATTATCGACAAGCACGATTGGGATGTGCCGGAACTGCACTTGGAATCGGGGCGCCTCGACGAGGTGTTCCGGGCGTTGACCGATCCCAAGGGAATCGACGTGTCCTCTGCCGCGGAGCTATCGGCATGAACAAGGTGTGGGTGGTTTTCCGGCGCGAATTGCGCAGCTATTTCGCAACTCCTCTGGCCTATGTGTTCATCGTCATCTTCCTGGTGCTCGCTGCCGTCTTCACTTTTCAAGTGGGCGGCTTCTTGGAGCGCAACCAGGCCGACCTGCAGTCATTCTTCCGCTGGCACCCATGGCTGTATCTAGTGCTCATCCCCGCGATCTCGATGAGACTGTGGGCGGAGGAGCGCAATAGCGGCAGCATTGAGTTGCTGATGACATTTCCGATTACCTTGTGGCAGGCAGTCGTGGGTAAATTTCTCGCCGCCTGGTGTTTTGCGGGAATTGCCCTGCTGCTCACCTTCCCCGTGTGGATCACTGTCAACTATTTGGGATCTCCCGACAATGGCGCCATCATCGCCGCTTACATCGGCAGCTTCCTCATGGCGGGCGGATTTTTGGCCATCGGCATGTGCCTGTCCGCTGCCACGCGTAACCAGGTGGTGGCGTTCATCACCGCGGCCCTGGTCGGCTTCGTGTTCCTGCTGGCGGGATTCCCGCTGGTGCTCGATTTCGTGCGCGGCGTGCTGCCGCAATCGATCGTGGACGCGATCGCATCATTGAGCTTCTTCACGCATTTTGACGCGATCTCCAAGGGCGTGATCGATTTGCGTGACCTCGTGTACTTCGCCGCGCTGATCGGCTTTTGGTTGGCCGCCACGGCCCTCGTGCTCGATATGAAGAAGGCGGAATAAGTGAACGGTAATCGTTGGCAAAGAGTGGGAATGGGTATCGGCGGCTTAGCTTTGCTCGCCGTGCTGTTTTTGGGCGTGGTGATGCTGTCGAATGTGGGTTTGCGCGGCATGCGCCTGGATTTGACGCAGAACAAGCTCTATACCTTGAGCAGCGGCACGCAGCAGGTGCTCGGCGAACTGAAAGAGCCGGTCAATCTGTACTTTTATTTCTCGCGGGACGTCGCAGCCAAACAGTCGCCCCTGATCCTCCCGTATGCCACGCGCGTGCGCGAGTTTCTGGAAGAGATCTCGGCGCGCGCCGGCGGCAAGATTCGTCTGCACGTTGTCGATCCGCAACCTTTCTCCGATGATGAAGATCGCGCCGCCGAGTTCGGCCTGCAGGCACTGCCGGCCGGCAATGGCGGCGACTCGCTGTATTTTGGTCTGGCAGGGACCAACTCGACCGATGGCCGCTCAGCCATCCCGAGTTTCACGCCCGATCGGGAAGAATTTCTGGAATACGACGTGGCAAAGCTCATTCAAGAGCTCGGCACACCCAAAAAGCCCGTGATCGGCCTGTTGAGTTCAATCGGTCTGCAGGGACAATTCAATCCGCAGACCGGACAAATGGGCGAGCCCTGGCCCATCTATACTCAGCTGCAGCAATTGTTCACCGTGCGCACCTTGACGTCGGATCTCGATCACATCGACAAAGATGTCGACGTACTGATGCTGGTGCATCCGAAACAACTGCAACCCAAGACCCTCTACGCCATCGATCAATTCGTCATGCGCGGCGGCAGGATGCTGTTGCTGGTCGACCCCGATGCCGGCGCGGATTTGAGCGGACAGAACCCCTCCAATCCATTGGCGGCCGCCATGGCCAATCATTCGTCCGATCTGCAGCCGCTGCTCGCGGCCTGGGGTGTTGACTACGATCCCACCAGAGTGATCGGCGATTTAAGCCTAGGACTGGAAGTTCGCACCAACGCCTCGTCCGGTCCGGTTCGCCACATCGGCATCTTGGGATTGCGCAGCGCCAACATGAATCCCAAGGATGTGGTGACCGCTTCGCTGGAGTCGATCAACATGTCGACGGTCGGCTCACTGTCGCAGCGCGCCGGCGCCAAGACCACGTTCGAGCCCTTGCTGACGAGTTCCACGAGCGCCGAGCCGCTGCCCGCGCAACGATTCAACGCGCTCATCGATCCCTCCACCCTGCGTGATGGATTTAAGTCGACGGGCATCCGCTACACCCTTGCCGCACGCGTTACCGGCCCGGTGGATTCAGCCTATCCCAATGGACCGCCGCCGGATCAGAAACCCGTCGCCGGCCCGCCGATCGCACACCTGGCCAAGTCGAGCACGCCAGCCAACATCGTGGTGATTGCCGATACCGACTTTTTGATGGACTACTTGTGGGTGCAGCAACGCGAATTATTCGGCCAGCGCGTTGCGCAGGCCTTTGCCAATAACGGCGATTTGATTGCGAACATTCTCGACAACTTGAGCGGCAGCAGCGCCTTGATCAGCATCCGCGGACGCGCATCCTTCTCGCGTCCCTTCGAGCGCGTCGACGCGCTCAAGCGGCAAGCCGATGATCGCCTGCGCGCCAAGGCACTGGAGTTGCAATCGGAGCTGCAGCAGACCGAAAGCAAGTTGACCGAATTGCAAAGCAAGCGAAACGATCAGAGCTCCATCATGCTCTCGCCCGAACAGGAGGCGGAGCTAAAGCGCTTCACTGCCGAAAAGACGCGCGTGCGCAAGGAGTTGCGCGAGACCCAGCGCGGCCTGGATGTGGACATCAATCGACTGGGTACGCGTTTGAAGGTCATCAACATTGGCATCGCGCCGCTGGTCGTGGCGATAGCCGGGGTGATCATTTTGTCGATGCGACGCCGCCGCCGCGCCGCCTCGTCACTGGCATCGCCTAAGAGTTCGACATGAGCCGACAGCGATTGGTCACGCTGCTGATTGTCGCGCTGGCGGCGATATCCGCGGCCCTGTATTTGAGCACGCAGCGCAATCCTACTTCCGAAGTTCATGGACTGCCGCTCTTGCCGTCCCTGTCGAGCGAATTGAACACCGTGACTTCATTGAGCGTGCTGAAAGGCAGCCCCACACCTTCCGTCACCGTTCACAAGCAGGGCGATGAGTGGACGGTGGCCGAGCGGGCGAATTACCCGGCCGACGTGTCGAAACTGCGTAGGCTGCTGTTGTCCTTGAGCGACGCCAAGATCCTTGAAGAGAAAACCTCCAATCCCGCCAATTATTCGATCATCGGTGTTGAGGACGCGACCAAACCGGGCGCGACGGGCGCGCAAATCGAATTGATTACGAAACAGGGCAAGCAGGACCTCATCGTCGGCAAACCCGCCGAGCAAGGCAGCTTCGTGAGGCGAGTCGGCGAGAAGAGCAGCTACATCGTCGAACCAGCGATCTCCTTCGAAGCCGAGCCGCGCTACTGGATCGATACGCGTCTGCTCGATATCTCCGCCGACAAGATACAGAGCATCCAATTCAAGCCGGAGACAGGGTCCACCTACACTGTGCGCCGCGTGAGCGAGCCTGCGCCTAAGCCCAATGAGGCCAAAAAGACCGCCCCCGACGCTGCGGCCCCAGCCCCAGCCCCAGCCCCAGCCGCAGCCCCAGCCGCAGCCGCAGCCGCAGCCGCAGCCGCAGCCGCAGCCGCAGCCGCAGCCGCCAGCCCGGTCGCGGAAGCATCCAGCAAGTTCGTTCTAGAGGGCGTGCCGAGCGGCAGACAGGCTGCGGATTCCAACACCCTGGCGCCCTCTCCCACCACGTTCAGCAATCTTACCGACGATGATGTCGCCCCCGTTGCCGATATCGATTTCAGCAAGCCGTCGATCGTGACCCTTGCGCTCGCTGATGGCAGCGCGATTACTCTGACCGGTGCTGCGGTGGGTGAGAAGCGCTGGATTCAAGTCGCGGCACCGAAAGATGCTTCCTTGAGCGCCAAAACGAGTGGCCGCGCCTTCGAAATTGCGACCTATCGCTACGACCAGATATTTAAACCCTTGGAACAGCTGTTGGTACCCAAGCCGGCGCCGAGCCCCAAACCTGCCGCGCCTGGCGCGAAACCCGCTCCGCAGAACACCTCAGCGCCGCCCAGCGCAAAGAAACCGGCAGCCGCGCCCAAGCCGTGACCAGCGCAACCCGTGCCGGGTTCGGGCGCCGACTGGCAGCACTGGTTTACGACGCGTTTCTTCTGGCGGCTCTCCTGATGATATTTACCGGCGGAGCGCTTTTCTTCACGCACGGCGCGGCCGTGGTGCCGGCTACCGCGGGTAACTGGGTCCATGTTTATCGCGCCGGTCTAGTGCTCGTGATCGCAGGGTATTACGCGCTCAATTGGCTGCGTAGCGGGCAGACCCTCGGCATGCGTGCGTGGCGCCTACGCGTCGTCAGCGACTCGGGTCACCTCACCTGGAGCTCCGTGATCTTGCGCGCCTGCTTTGGATTAATCGCGTGGGCGCCGGCTGCATTGGGGGTGTTGTGGCTGTACCTCGATCCCGAACACCTGGCGCTGCATGATCGGCTGTCGAAGACGCGGGTGATTCGCCTAACGAGTTCTTGATATCGCGATTAAAGTGCAAACGCCGACCACCGCCGTCGGCAACCAGCCGACCAGAGCCGGATTGAGATTGAAGAGTTGCCCGCCGTTCTCGACGGTGCGCGTGATGAGGAAGAACACCACGCCCAAGAGCGCTCCGAAAACCGTGCGAGTTCCGGCTCCGGTGGTGCGCAACGGGCCGAAGACAAAGGGCAGCGCCAGCAAGGTCACCACGATCACGGCGAAAAGTCTGGCGATGCGGGACCAATAACCAATCTCATACGATGCCGTCTCGAGATTGTTGCGCCGTAGATGATCGATATAGGACGCCAGTCCATGCAGCGTCAGCATTTGCGGATCGGTGGCCGCGAGGCCTAAAAACTCCGGATTCACGGTTGAACGCAAGGTTAGCTCGCTGACCGTATCGCCTTCGACTCTGTCCTTCTCGAAGCGGGAAGTCGCCACGTTATGCAGGCTCCACCGTCCAGGATCTGCCACCGAGATGCGCGCTGCTCTTTGAATGGAACGGAGGCGCGTTGGTCCATCCAATTCGAACACCGAGACGCCGCCGAACGCTCGATCCACTTCGCCGGTTTGCACACGCAAGATTCGATTGCCGTCCTTGAGCCAGGCGCTGCTCGTACCCGCAAAACTGACGTCGGCCAACTTGGCGGTGGTCTTTTCGCGCTTGGCGAATTGCGCCATGGACGGCGCTGCATATTCGCCGATGCCGAACATGATGATCGCAAGGGTCAGGCCGGCCAGACCCACCGGCCAGGCGATGCGCCAAACCGATACGCCCGATGCCCGCGTGACAATGAGTTCGCTGCCCGCGGCTAGATTGCCCAGTCCCATCAATGCGCCGATCATTGCGCCAATGGGCAGCAGCTCAAACGCGGATTGCGGCAGATTGAAGAGGGTGAACAAGAACGCGTCGCCCGCGCTGTAGCCGCCCACGCCGATATCGCCTTGCTCGCTGATAAACAAAACCAGGGCCGCCAACGCCAACAGTACCGCCATGGTCATGAGCGTGTAGAGCAACACGGTGCGATAAAGATACCTGTCGAGCGTATTCACGCCTTCCTCGCATCGCGCATCAGCAAATACAAGCCCAGGGTCAAGGCCGCAGCATGCACCCACCACACGCCAATGGCGGGGGGCAAATCGCTCTTCTCCAGCCAGGTCTTCGAGGCGGAGAGCAAACTCGAATAGACGAAGTACACGACGATTGCAAAGCCGACTCGCGCATAGCGGCCCTGCCTGGGCCGCAGCTTGCTCAAAGGCACGGCGATCAAGGTGAGCACAAGCGCCATAAGTGGTGAAGATGCCCTGAATTGCAGCTGGGCGATGTCGGAGGGATCGTGCGAGCCTAGGAGCGCGGCCGAAGGCTTGGTATCGGGGTCCACAGAAGGGCGAAGGTCCTGGGGCGTGGCGATAGGAATCCCATGCTCGCGAAACTCAATGACCCGAAAATCGTCTTGCCCGGGCACGCCTTCATAGCGCCGGCCGTTGAACAACGTCACCAGGTGCATTCCGGCTCCGTTGGCCTTGGTGTACGTCGCGGTGTCGGCCAGCGCCACCTCGATTCGCCCTTGCACCTCACGCTGCACGAATACGTTGTGCAGCACGCCCTCCTGATCGACATGTTCGGCATAAAATACGGCATCGCCGCCGCTGAAGCCGCGGAACTTTCCCGCATCGAGCTGGCCAAATTGCGCCTCTTTTATCGCGGATTGACGCAAAAGCTGCACTTGGGTATCGGCGCGCGGCACCTGGACAAAGGCCAGCCACCCTAGCCCCAAGGCGATGATCACGGCAAAACAGAACAGCGGCGCCAGCAGACGCGCCGGGCCAAATCCGCAGGCCTGCAGCGCCGCCATTTCGCTGTCGTGGTACAGGCGGCCGAGGGTCAAGACCACGGCCAGCAATAATCCAACCGGCACGATCACTGATAAATTCATGATCGCGCCCAGCGCGATTAGATCGAAGACGACGCCCCGTCCGTACTGATTCTCCGCCGCTTGGCCCAGCACCCGCGATAGCTGATTCGACACCAGGATCGCGACCAAAACGCCTGTCACGGCAAGCCATGTCTGCACGACTTCACGCAAGACATATCTTTGCACAGTCCATTTCATACGGTCAGCTTAGAGCCTTCCCAATAATCTAGTAAACTATTTGCACAAACCTTAAGTGAACACCGAATAAAAACGGAGCTGAATGATATGGAATTCATGGCAATAATTGATGCCAAATTGCGCGCGCCTTCGGGTTGCGCGGCTGTCGGCATCTATGAGAATGGCGATCTGGGCGTGGCGGCGCGTCAGCTCGACAAGCAAATGGAGGGCCTGATCACCCGCCTGCTGGGCAGCGGTGATTTCGCCGCCAAGCTTGGCGATACGCTGATGCTGCCCCTGCCTGCCGGGTCGGCTGCTTCTCGACTGTTGCTGATTGGTCTCGGCACGCGCACCGCATTTGGACGGAAGCAATACCGCAAAGCGATCTTGAGCAGCGCACAAGCTCTCGCCAAGACCGGAGCCAGTGACGCGGCTCTTTACCTCGCCATGGAGCCGGTGCCCGAACTCGACATTCAGTACCGGGCGCGCATCGTGGCGGAGGTGTTCTCCTCTCACGCATACAAGATCCCTGATTTGAAGACCGCTCCCAAGCCCAAGGCGCGCCGCTTAAGCGTAGTCAACGTTGCAACCGCCGATGCGCGCGCCGCGAAAACGGCAATTGAAGGGCTGCGCCAAGGCGCTGCCATTGGCAGCGGGCTCACCTTCGCGCGTGATCTTGCCAATCTGCCAGCCAATGTCTGCACGCCGACTTATATGGGAGCGCGCACGCAGCAAATGGCCAAGGAGTTTTCGAGCATCAAGGTCAAAGTACTGGACGAGAGCGGCATAAAGGCGCTCAAAATGGGCGCGTTTCTGGCGGTCGCCCAAGGTTCCGAACAACCCCCTCGCCTCATCGTGTGCGAGTATCGCGGCACACGCAAGGACAGCGCGCCCATCTGTCTGGTCGGCAAAGGCATCACCTTTGACTCCGGAGGCATCTCGCTCAAGGACCCGCCGGGCATGGACGAAATGAAGTTCGATATGGGCGGGGGCGCGGCGGTGCTCGGTGCCGTGCGCGCAATCGCAGAACTTAAGCTGCCGATCAATGTGGTTGCGATCGTCGCGGCCGCCGAAAACATGCCCAGCGGCAGCGCCGTCAAGCCCGGCGACATTGTGACGACCATGTCGGGCCAGACGGTCGAAATCTTGAATACCGATGCTGAAGGCCGATTGGTCCTGTGCGATGCCATCACTTACAGCCGGCGCTACAAACCGTCCACCGTAGTTGACGTCGCGACGCTGACTGGGGCCTGCATTGTGGCGCTCGGCAATCACACCAGCGGTCTCATGAGCAACGCGCCGGCCTTGGCCCAGGAATTGGAGTCCGCCGGTATTCGCGCCGACGATCGCGCTTGGCGCATGCCAATCGGCGAAGAGTATATCGATCAACTGAAGAGCAACTTCGCCGACATCGCGAATGTCGGCGGGCGCGAAGGCGGCGCCTGTACCGCCGCCTCGTTCCTTGGCAAGTTCGCCAAGGATCTTAAGTGGGCTCACCTGGATGTGGCAGGAACCGCCTGGCTGAGCGGCGCACAAAAAGGCAGCACGGGGCGCCCGGTGCCCTTGCTGGTCGATTTCCTGATTCATCGCGCCAAGGCATCATGACGGAGCGCGTCGATTTCTATGTGCTCAAAAGTGCCGCAGCCAGACAGCGCTGGGCCTTTGTCTGCCGACTGACTGAAAAAGCCTATCTCAAGGATTTGAAAATTGTCATCGTCAGCGACACGCTGGCCGATGCTCAAGCGCTGGATGAATTGCTTTGGACTTTCAACGAGCGCTCGTTCATCCCTCACAAAGTGTGTCTCGATGAACAATCCGTCGATCTGGCGACCGCGGTTCATCTCACCGTGGAGACGGCGCTCCCCGCGGCGGACCTGCTGGTCAATTTGGCGCAGCGGCTGCCGCCGCAATTTCAACGCTACAACCGCATCGCCGAAGTGATCGACGCGGATGAGGAACGCAGGCGCCTGGGCCGTGAGCGCTTCAAAGCGTATCGCGATCTCAAGCTGCCCCTGGAGACGCACCAGATCGATGAAACCGCGGATGTTTGAGCGCGCGGACGATCATGGATAAGGCTTACCTACCCGCCGATATCGAAACGCGCATCTACGCGCAGTGGGAGTCCCGCGGATATTTTGCGCCCTCGGGCGCGGGTCCCGCGTTTTCGATCGTCATTCCGCCGCCGAATGTCACGGGCACGCTGCACATGGGGCATGCGTTCCAAGACACCATCATGGATGCCTTGACGCGCTTTCATCGCATGCGCGGCTTCGACACGTTGTGGCAGCCGGGCACCGACCATGCCGGTATCGCCACGCAGATGGTGGTCGAACGGCAGCTCATTGCCGCGGGACAAAGCCGCGCCGAATTGGGACGCGATGCATTCGTGGCGCGAGTCTGGCAGTGGAAGGAAACTTCGGGCGGAATGATCGCGAAGCAAATGCGGCGCTTGGGCGCTTCGGTCGATTGGCAGCGCGACGTTTTTACCCTGGACCCCGTCATGTCGCTCAAGGTGACCGAGGTGTTCGTGCGGTTGTACGAAGACGGCCTCATCTACCGCGGCAAGCGTCTGGTGAATTGGGATCCGATTTTGAAGACGGCGCTGTCTGACCTGGAAGTGGTCGCGGACGAAGAGACGGGGTCACTCTGGCATTTGCGCTACCCCTTGAGCGACGGCCCCGGATATCTGGTTGTCGCGACCACGCGGCCGGAAACCATGTTAGGTGACGCTGCCGTCGCCGTGCATCCGGACGATGAACGGTACCGTCATCTGGTCGGCCGCAAAGTGCGGCTGCCATTAACGGAGCGCGAATTGCCGATCATCGCGGATACCTATGTGGATCCGACGTTTGGCAGCGGCTGCGTCAAGATCACGCCGGCTCACGACTTCAATGACTATGAGTTGGGGCAGCGGCACAAGCTGCCGATGATCAACATCATGACCCTGGATGCGGCGCTCAATGACAGCGTACCGAAGCCCTATCGGGGTCTGGATCGATTTGCCGCGCGAGAAAAAATTCTCGCCGATTTGGACGCCATAGGGCTGATCGAACGCATCGAACCGCATAAGCTCACCGTCCCGCGCGGCGATCGCAGCAACGCGATTCTCGAGCCGCTGCTGACCGATCAATGGTTCATCGACATCAAGCCCTTGGCGGCGCCTGCCATCCGCGCGGTTGAGGAAGGCCGGGTGAGCTTCGTGCCCGAGACGTGGACCGGCGTTTACTACGATTGGATGCACAAAATCCGAGACTGGTGCATCAGCCGCCAACTCTGGTGGGGCCATCGCATTCCTGCCTGGTATGACGCCGAAGGTCGCTGCTATGTCGCGCGCAGCGAAGTTGATGCGAGGCGCGCGCATGGCATTGCCCCTGATGTGGCGCTGCGCCAGGACGATGATGTGCTGGATACCTGGTTCTCATCGGCGCTGTGGCCGTTCTCAACCTTGGGCTGGCCGGAAAAAACCGCGGCACTTAAGACCTACTATCCCACCTCGGTCTTGGTGACCGGTTTCGACATCATCTTCTTCTGGGTCGCCCGCATGATCATGATGGGGCTTAAATTCGTGGGGGACGTGCCGTTTCGCAAGGTGTACATCCACGGCCTGATTCTGGACCAGGACGGCCAGAAAATGTCCAAATCCAAGGGCAACGTCATCGACCCCCTGGACATCGTCGACGGCATCTCGCTGGAGGCACTGCTCGAGAAGCGCACCACCGGTCTCATGCAGCCGCAGATGAAGGCCGCCATCGACAAGGCGACGCGCAAGCAGTTTCCGCAAGGCATCGCCGCGTATGGTACCGATGCACTGCGCCTCTGCTTTGCGCGGCTCGCTACGCAAAGCCGCGACCTGCGCTTCGACATGGCCAAGGTCGAGGAGTATCGAAACTTCTGCAATAAGCTGTGGAACGCCTCGCGCTATGTGCTGATGAATACCGAAAATCACAATCTCTCCGCGGCGGGAGCGGAATTCAGCCTGGCCGATCGCTGGATAGAGTCGCGCCTCAAGGACATGCTCGGACGCATCGAGGCGGGATTCGCGGATTATCGGCTCGATGTGGTTGCCAATGCCCTGTACGAATTCACTTGGCACGAATTCTGCGACTGGTACGTGGAACTCTCCAAAGCGGTGCTGCAGTCCGATGCCGCCTCCGAAGCCGCCAAACGCGGCACGCGCTTTACGCTCATCAATACACTGGAGGTACTGCTGCGCGCCATGCATCCGCTCGCGCCCTTCATCTCGGAAGAGATCTGGCAGCGCGTACATGTACTCGCGGGCGCCAGCGGCGAGACCATCATGCGCGCCGAATTTCCGCGCGCCGAGTCGATGAGCACAGACGCCCAAGCCGAGCCGGAGATGCGCTGGGTCATGGACTTCATCTTGGGCGTGCGCCAAATCCACGGAGAAATGGATATCCCATTGGCGCGCAAGCTTGAAGTTCTGCTGCAGAACGCCAGCGCGCGCGATTTGGAGTATCTGGATCGCAATCTGCCCTATTTGCTGCGCTTAGGCGGAGTAGAGCCGCCGCGTGCGCTCAAGGAGGGCGAGACGGCACCGATCTCGGCCGTGGCGTTGCTCGGCAATCTTGAAATATTGGTGCCCATGAAGGGTCTGATCGATCCGGCCGCCGAACTCGAGCGCTTGGCAAAAAGGCTGCGAAAAGCCGAAACCGAAAAGAGTAAATTGGAGGCAAAGCTGTCCAACAGCCAGTTTGCCAAGAATGCACCGCCCGATATCGTGGCCAAGGACCAGCAGCGGCTTGAGGAATTGCGCACGGAAATAGGCCAGCTATCAGCCCAAACTGCCCGGGTGACCAAGCTTAAGAATCAATGAACGCGCTGCATACGCAGATCGAAGCGGTGCTGGCCCAATTGAACCGGGTGATCCTGGGCAAGGATGCGCAGATTCGGCTATGCGTCGCCTGCCTGTTGGCGCGCGGCCATTTGCTCATCGAGGATATTCCCGGGGTGGGCAAGACCACGCTCGCGCATGGCATTGCGCAGACCCTGGGACTGTCGTTTCAACGCATTCAATTCACCAGCGACCTGTTGCCGGCTGACGTGCTCGGCGTGTCCATCTTCGATCGGGAAACCGGCAAATTCCGCTTTCAGCGCGGTCCCATCTTCGCGCAGCTGGTGCTCGCGGACGAAATCAACCGCGCCTCGCCCAAAGCACAGAGCGCGCTGCTGGAAGCGATGGAGGAACACCAGGTTACGCTTGACGGTCAATCGATGGCGTTGCCGGAGCCGTTCTTCGTCATCGCCACGCAAAACCCACAGGATCAGGTCGGTACCTATCCCCTGCCGGAATCGCAGCTGGATCGATTTCTGATGCGCGTTCACTTAGGCTATCCCGCCGCCGCCGCAGAGCGCGAACTGTTGAGCGGCGTCGATCGGCGCGATCTGGTGAAAACGCTGCAAACCATCACAACCCCCGAGAGCCTGCGTCAGCTGCAACAGAGCGTGCTCGAGATCCATGTCTCCCCTGCGCTGCTCGACTATGTGCAGGCGCTCGTGGCTCACACTCGTCGCGCGCCCGGTTTGAATGCCGGGCTGTCGCCGCGAGCGGCCATAGGATTGTTGCGCGCCGCGCGGGCCTGGGCCTTGATCCACAACCGTAGCGCGGTAATTCCAGAACACGTGCAGGCGATATTTCCATCGGTTGTCGAACATCGCGTCCGTCAACGCAGCAGCGACGCCATCGCGGTCACGCGCCTGCTCGAGGCCGTGCCGGTTCCTTAAACTCTTTAGGATCGAAATCCTTGGTCACTTTGCGCCAAGCGGCGGTCAAACAACTCCGGGCGCGGGTCATTCGCCGCCATGGCCGCGACAGCCTGCCGGTCAGCATCAATCGACGCCGCATCTATATTCTTCCCACTCGCTTCGGTTTCATGCTGGGCGCGATTCTCGCGGCGATGCTCATCGCAGGCCTCAACTACAACAGCAACTTGGCGTTAGCCTTTGCGTTTCTGATGTCCAGCATGGCATTGGTGACCATGCATCACTGCAACCGCAACATGCTGCGGCTGTCCGTTGATGCGACCACCGAGGTCGATGCCTTCGCTGGACGCGAGGCGATGCTCGAGTTCGAGCTGCGCAATGGAAGCCGCGTCGATAGGCGCGACATCGAGGTTCGCTGCATGAGCGGCGCCGCTATGGACAGCGTTGCGGCTGGGGAAAGCGCGACAATCGAGGTGATCGCTCCCGTCGCGCAACGCGGCGTGATGCGAATCAGTCAGTTCGAACTGCGCACGCGCTATCCGTTTGGCTGGTTTTATTCTTGGACCTATGTGCAAGGCTCCATCACGGTCTACGTCGCCCCGGCGCCCCTCGGCAGTCGAGTGCTGCCGTCCGGGTCCGCGCAGGGCGCAGGTTCCCACTCCGATGCGCGCGGCGATGAAGATTTCTCTGGGCTGCGGGCCTACGAGCCGGGGGTGCCCTTGAAACACATGGCTTGGAAGGTGCTGGCGCGCGGCGGTGAACCGGTGGTGCGCAGTTACTCGAGTTTGGCGGCGCAACCAGAGTGGTTGGACTGGTCCAAGCTGGATGGTTTGGACACGGAGGCGCGGCTCTCGCAGCTCTGTCTTTGGGTGCTGGAAAGCGATGCCGCGCAGCGGCCCTATGGGCTGCGTATTCCCGGCAAGGAGCTGGCGCCGTCCGGCGGTGCGGCGCATCGATTCGCCTGCCTGCGAGCCCTCGCCGCTTTCGGTAGCGCTGAAACATGATCACCGACCGAGTCACCTACGAACAACTTTTAGGGATTTCAGGTTGCTTGGCGTTGGCGCTGCTCGCGCACATCACCACGCT
>Ga0302324_100009508_pt1 | contig 20313 bp, 18 predicted proteins | sample Palsa_T0_1_FD_201949 | JGI IMG/M metagenome (GOLD analysis project Ga0302324, IMG submission 201949) | Peat permafrost microbial communities from Stordalen Mire near Abisko, Sweden - Palsa_T0_1 | ecosystem: Environmental > Terrestrial > Soil > Palsa > Peat permafrost | place: Sweden: Abisko...
GAAATTTTGGTACCTAATTCAAAATCAATGATGTCGTATTTTTTGATCAGGTCCCAGTGGGGTAAGGCATCCGGGAGCAAGTCGGGCCATGTTCCGTGTTCATAAACTTTTAGATTATCGTCGGCTTGCGTTCCTGCCGGTACTTTTTCGTGAGGGATATTGGGAATCTTGTACAAGATATCCTCCAGGTGTATCTTGTTTTGTGCCAGGTCATCCTCCAGTTCTTTTATTTGTTTCTTGGCCGAAGCCAATGTTGCACGAACGGTATCCGCCTCGGCAGCTTTTCCGACTCTGATCAAATCGCCCACATTTTTTGAGTCGCGATTAATCTGAGCTTGCTTGTCATTCAGATCTTTTTGAATTTCTTTGCGCTCGTCGTCCAGTGTGATGGCTCGGTAAACCAGATCCACCTCCTTGAAGTTTCTTTTTTTTAGTCCTTCAAGAACCTGATCCACGTTTTCACGAACAACATTGACTTGCAACATGAGTCTTTTTGTAAATTGTAAACGCCAAAATTACTGAACCACGCCGACATTTTTTTCGTTACGAATTTGATAATATTTAATTTTGGACTATACTTGCAGTGTCAATTAGGCCTTCCAGGCCATCTGAATAGATTAAACCTGTACTTTACGAGCTTCAATCTTTAGAAATAGACGACCTCATGTTTCAGACGTTTTGTGCTGAATTCTCTCATACCTAGTTGACCTTTATCTGACGAATAACTCTTAACCAATCTTTTTTCTATTACTCATGTACACCATTGATGACCTGAACCTACGGCTTCTGTCTGAATTAAAGGACATTGCCGAAGAAATTGGAGTGAAGAACGCCAAAAAACTTGCCAAACAAGACCTGGTTTACAAAATTCTGGACCTCCAAGCCCTCAAGGGCGAGCCCGCAACTGCCGCAAAATCTACCCTTCCCAACGACGGACCGGACCGTAAAATGCGGCCTCGCCGGCGCGAGAATGCGGCTCCTGCTCCCACTGACCCTGCCGTTTCTGCACCGGTAAAAGAATTGTCAAGCGATGAACTTTTGCAATCCATAGATCTGGACCTGGATAGTCAGGCAACAAATTTTGAAGTTCCTTCCGAAAACCTCGGTGCCGCCCCGGAACCAGTAGCCCGGGAGGTTCAGGAAATGCGAGATGAACATCATGAGATGCGTCCGGATATCCGCGAATCAGATTCCAATCGAAACCCACAAACGCCACGACGCGAAAGCAACATCAAGGAATTTGATGGCGCGGTTACCAACGAAGGTGTACTGGAGATCATGCAGGATGGATACGGATTCCTTCGCTCTTCGGATTACAACTACCTTGCCAGTCCGGACGATATTTATGTTTCACCTTCACAGATCAAGTTGTTTGGGTTGCGGACGGGAGATACGGTGCGAGGCCAAATCAGGCCGCCCAAGGAGGGTGAAAAATATTTTGCCTTGCTGAAAGTGGAAAGCGTAAACGGCAAAACAACGGAAGAAATTCGCGACCGGGTCGCCTTTGAATACCTGACACCGCTGTTCCCGGAAGAAAAACTCAGACTCAGTACGACACCCGATAATATGTCCACCCGGATCCTTGATTTATTTGCCCCGATCGGGAAAGGCCAGCGTGGAATGATCGTTGCACAACCCAAAACCGGTAAGACCGTTTTGTTGAAGCAAATTGCCAACGCGATCGCCGAAAATCATCCCGAAGTTTATTTGATTGTGTTGCTGATTGATGAACGTCCGGAAGAAGTGACCGACATGGCCCGGAGCGTCAAGGGCGAAGTCATTGCTTCCACTTTTGACGAGCAAGCCGAACGACATGTGAAAGTTGCTTCCATCGTTTTGGAAAAAGCAAAACGAATGGTGGAATGCGGACATGATGTGGTTATCTTATTAGATTCAATCACCCGCCTGGCACGCGCCTATAACACGGTGGTGCCTTCTTCCGGTAAGATTCTTTCCGGTGGTGTGGATGCCAACGCCCTGCATAAGCCCAAACGTTTCTTTGGCGCCGCACGTAATGTGGAAAATGGCGGTTCGCTGACTATCATCGCTACCGCACTGATTGACACCGGATCAAAGATGGACGAAGTGATCTTTGAGGAATTCAAAGGCACAGGCAATATGGAATTGCAACTCGACCGCAAACTGTCTAACAAACGAATTTATCCCTCCATCGATGTACCTGCTTCAGGCACTCGAAGAGAAGAGTTGCTGATGAGAGAAGAAGAACTTCAGCGCGTTTGGATTTTGCGCAAGTATATGAGCGATATGAACTCCATCGAAGCCATGGAGTTTCTACTTGGAAAAATGAAAGGCACACGAAACAATCAGGAATTTTTAATCTCGATGAACGGCTGATTCCGTGGAGAAGGAAAAAGTCAGCAGCGGCAATATCATCGATTTTAGTGTCCTTCGGCGACTTCTCCAGTTTGTCAAGCCCTACAAAGGCAAATTCTATCTTGTTATTGTTCTAACGATCCTGCTGGGAATTCTTGCCCCGATACGAGTCCGGTTGATCCAATTTACGCTGGATGAACACGTGGCGACCGGTAACTATCAGGCCATGGTTTATGTCATGGCCATTTTACTTGGGCTTCTCCTTGTCCAGTCTGTCCTTCAATACGTCCATACCTACGTATCGGGAAGGATTGGACAATATGTGATCAGGGATATTCGGATTAAACTCTTTGAACACCTCGTCAGTCTGCGCATAAAATTTTTTGACAAAACGCCCATCGGGAGATTAGTCACCCGCACCATTTCGGACGTCGAAACATTGGATGATGTTTTTAGTGAAGGATTGTCGGCCATGGCGGGCGATTTACTGCAAATCCTGTTCATTCTGGCGTTCATGTTTGTGGCCAGCTGGCGCATGGCTCTGATAAGTCTGTCAACCATTCCCTTTATGTTATTGGCCACTTACATCTTTAAGGAAAAGATTAAAGTTGCTTTTAATGAAGTGAGGAATGCGGTTTCCAATCTTAATTCTTTTGTCCAGGAACATCTTACGGGTATGAGCGTGGTGCAGATCTTCGGAAGTGAAAAGCGGGAGTTTGAAAAATTTGATGAAATCAACAAAGAGCATCGCGATGCCAATCTGAAATCGGTACTGTATTATTCTGTATATTTTCCGGTGGCCGAAATAATTAGCGCCATGGGGATTGGCCTTTTGGTATGGTATGGAGCTAAAGGAATAATTCATGAGGTGGATACCGGGATCACGGTGGGTACGCTCACGGCTTTTATCATGTATATCCAGATGTTTTTTCGTCCGATCCGATTGATTGCCGATCGGTACAACACCTTGCAAATGGGGATTGTCAGCTCCTCCCGTATTTTGAATTTGCTCGATGACAAGGAACACCTGGTCGCCAATGGCGATTACAAGCCGGACGAAGTAAAGGGCGAAGTTACTTTTGAACACGTATGGTTTGCTTATAACGATACGGAATATGTACTTAAGGATATCAATCTGGAGGTTAACCCCGGGGAAACTATTGCGCTGGTTGGAGCTACGGGAGCGGGCAAATCCTCCATCATTAATTTGCTGAACCGATTTTATGAAGTTAATCAGGGGAGTATTAAAATCGATGGCGTCGATATCCAGGAATTTGATTTGAAAACACTCCGGAAGAATATCGGAATTGTACTTCAGGACGTTTTTTTATTTAGTCATACAATCCGGTACAACATCACACTCGGCAATGCCGAGGTAACGGATGCCATGATCGCGCACGCTGCCGATCTGGTAGGGGCAAGAAAATTTATCGAGCGTTTGCCTGGCGGACTCGACTATAATGTTATGGAGCGCGGGGCAACGTTATCCGTGGGCCAACGCCAACTGCTGTCGTTTATCCGGGCAATGGTATACGATCCGAAAATACTCATCCTGGATGAGGCCACTTCTTCCATCGACAGTGAAACCGAAGAAATGATTCAGGAGGCGATTGAAAAGATGATGACCAATCGCACCGCCATTGTCATTGCCCATCGCCTGTCGACGATACAAAAAGCGGATAAGATCATCGTTCTTGACAAGGGCGTGATTAAAGAAATGGGTCGTCACGAAGCCCTCCTGACCGCCGATGGCTTCTACGCTCAACTCCACAAAATGCAATACAAAGAAGTAGTTTAACAGGCTTCTCTCAATTTACCCCCAAATAAGTGCAAAAAGGCTATATTTGCTTTAATGCGTGTGCCGAAACCTATTCTTGTGTTGCTTGCATTAATTCTCGGAGTGAGCGGCTACGCCCAAACCAAGAGTCAAACCAGCACTCGTTTTCGCGTTCCTAAGGTTTCCCGGAGCAAGGCACTAATCATGTGCCCGATATTTGAGGAGAGCAAATACCCGTATCAGGGAATCGGCATGAAAGTAGGCGACCCTTTTGCCGTTACCTATAAATTTTATCCAAGTAAACATTGGGCATTTGCAGCGGATTTAGGGAAAGCCGCCAGTGGATTGTATAATCGCTATTACCGGAGTGTATTCAACACGTACATCCCCGATAGCATCAAAAGAGACAATACTAAATCGCTGACGTATCTCTCGCATACCGTACTTGCGGATTGGTTTTTTGAGACCAAATTTCTTTACCAATGGGATGCGCGCAAAATAGCCGAGGGCCTTCAGTTTTATGTTGGTGCCGGATGGCAATGGAGGAGTACAAGAATAAAATATGATTATAATTACCAGCAAGGGGTAACCGCTGTCATCAACAGTCAAATTGGCTCGTTCTATGAAAACCGGTTCACCTGCGGTCCGGTCGGGGTTGTCGGGTTTGAATACTCTTATTTTACGCTTCCGATTTCTGCTTTCATTGAAGTGGAGTGGTTCACCGATACGCTCCTGGATCCGGGCTATCAGCGCTTTCAGGGCGGAGTGGGCATACGGTATATATTCTAATTAATCATTGGAGTCGTTTGGGTACAGAGCGTCAACCGGCCACTTCGTCAGTCTGCATCTGTTTCTCATACAATTGACTATAAACACCCCCAAGTGCAAGCAAGTTTTCATGGGTTCCTTCTTCTACGATCAGACCGTCCCGCAGAACAATGATTTTATCTACCAGCTTGGCCGAAGAAACCCTGTGTGAAATGATGATGCTCGTCCTCCCCTTCATAATTCTACTCAGGCTATTTAGAATGGCATTTTCAGTTTTCGTGTCGACGGCCGATAGTGCATCGTCCAACATCAGGATTTTGGGATCGCGGACAATAGCCCTGGCGATCGACACCCGTTGTTTTTGCCCGCCGGAAAGGGTGATCCCCCGCTCCCCCACCCGTGTTTCAAAGCCTTGTGGAAAGGTCATGATGTTATCGTAAACATCCGCATTTTTAGCAGCGCCGATTACTCTTGATTCATCTGTCGTCGTTACGCCGAACGCGATATTGTTATAAATGGTATCGCTGAACAAAAATACATCCTGGGGCACGGTCCCGATCTGGCTACGCAAACTCAGGAGATCGTAGTCCCGAATGGGTATACCGTCAATGCTGATTTCCCCCTCTGTGACATCATACAATCTTCCGATCAAACTCGAAACGGTGCTTTTTCCCGACCCGGTGGCGCCAATAATAGCCAATGATCCGCCGATCCCGATTTTGAAGGAGACGTTCCTCAACGCTTTGATTCCGGTGTCGGGATAGGTAAAGGACACATTTTTGAATTCGATTTCTCCCGCAATTTCACGCGAAACATTTTTGACGGATACGATATCTGTTTTAGTTTTTAAAAATTCATTTATTCTTTTTTGAGACGCTTCAGCGCGTTGAACCTGGCTGGTTGTCCAGCCCAGCAGCGTCACGGGCCAGGTAAGCATATTGACATAAATAATGAATTCAGCAATGTTTCCGAACGTGAGCGTTCCACGGATAACCTCTACGCTTCCGGCATAAACGGTTAAGATCGTGCTTAACCCGACCAGGGCCATCACGAGGGGGTAGAAGAGCGCCTGCACCCGGGTAAGTTTTAAGGATTGCCGCTTATATTCATCACTTTCTTTCGTAAAGTTCTGTACAGACTCCTTTTCTCGCGTGAAGGATTTCAAAACGCGTATTCCAGAAAACGCCTCCTGCACAAACGTACTTAATCGCGATTGGCTTTTCTGTATTTTTTCCGACCGCCGTTCAATGATATTGTTGACATAAAAAATACTTACCGATAACAAGGGCAGCGGAATAAGCGAATACCAGGTTAGTTTAGCACTGATGCTGAACATGATGGGGATGAGCATGATAAACAGAGTGAATAAGGTAAGACCATACATGATGGACGGTCCCACGTACATGCGAACACGGCCTACATCTTCCGAGATGCGGTTCATTAGATCACCCGTATTATTTTTCCGGTAGAAACTTAGCGGCAGGGTCTGATAGTGATCGAAAATTTCATTTTTCAAATCGTATTCAATCAGGCGGCTCATCACGATCAACGTTTGACGTACATAGTACAGGAATACCCCGCGCAACAGGGCGACCATTAACATCAATAGTGCATAGATCAGAATGCCTTTAGCGAAAACATCAAAAAAATCCTTCTGAATGGATACTTTGTCCAGCGAACGGTAAACACGGATATTGTTCAGGACCAGGTCAATAGAATAGCGCACTAATGGACCCTGGACAATTTGGAAGAAGTTTGAAATGATAATAAATAACAGGCCAAGGATAATGGGCCATTTGTATTTTAAGAGGTATTTATTGAGGTATTTTAGTTCCTTCATGCCAGATTCCGGGTCCGCTCCCGGAAATCCCCGGGTTCAAAGATAAGTTCTATACAAGGATTTAAAAACGGAATTCGGAGCCGGGTGGTTCCAGGCCATACTCAATTCTGCAATTCATCCCGAGAAATGATTTCGGGTTTGAACAATCCTTGGTAATTTGCAGCCGATCGAACGTTCTTTTAAAAGAGTATGCTCAACCGACGAACTCTCCGCATCAAAATAATGCAAAGTCTCTTTGCCTTTGAGCAATGTAAAGCAGCCAATTACCAACTTTCCCTCGATCAAATTGAAGAACACTTCCAGCCCGATCTGAATTCCATGGAAATCCAGGATAAGGAGCGATTGAAAGCTCAGCGCAAAAGTTCAAGACTACTCCTGGAAAAAAAATTCACAAATGCCAATGTAGAGGAAAGCACAGATAAGGAGGTCAATACAGCCGTCAAGGACTCTCTGGCGCTCTATCATAAGCACGTAAAAAAAGACTTCAACTTTTTCAGCAAAAACATGGTGACGGATGTGGAGAAAATAAATGATCTCTACTTTTCTATCCTCGGTCTGCTCCTGGCTTTTGCAGAAACAGCTGCGGGAGATAAAAAATCCGGCTACCGGAATTTTATAGAAAATCCCTGGATTATTTCGCTAAAGGAAAATCAGGTGTTAAAAGGCGGTTTGCTGAAGCGTCAGGCGGACTGGCAAAACAGGCAAAACAAGGTACGCGAATGGTTCCGCGACGTCATTAAAGCAGACGATACCTTCAAGAATTACAATCTGCAAAAAGTGCCCTCCCGGGAAGATCAAAAATCCATTCTGAAACACCTGATCCGGAAAGTCATTTTGGGCAAGAGTATTATTCAGGATTACTTTGAAGAAGAGGATATCCGATGGGCCGAGGACAAAGAGATTGTCAAAAGCCTGGTGGATAAGACTCTTAAATCGTTTGACGGTGAAACGGGATCGGTAGAACTTCAAAAACTTTCGTTAGACTGGGAGGACGATCGCGAGTTTATGGTGAAGTTATTTGCCTCCACGATCGGCCTGGATGCAACGCACAAAGACCTTATTTCAAAAAACACCAAAAATTGGGAGGTTGATCGTTTGCCACTGACGGACAGAATTATCCTCGAAATGGCCATTGCCGAATTGCTTGGTTTTCCCAATATTCCTGTAAAAGTGAGTATTAATGAATATATCGAACTGGCCAAGTTGTACAGCACGCCCAAGAGCCGTCAGTTCATCAATGGCATTTTGGATGTGATTGCAAAAGAACTGCAAAATTTAGGGGCCGTTAAAAAAAGCGGCAGGGGACTGATCGACAATAAGTAGCCCGTCAAAAACCTGTGCACTGATTGCTGAATAAATATTATCTTTGTCGCTCATAAAAAAAATAACGATGAGCAAGAAAGGCAGCAACACCTTACTGGCATTTTTAACAGGCGCCGCTGTAGGAGCAATCCTGGGGATTCTGTATGCCCCCGAAAAAGGTTCTGTTACCCGGGAAAAACTCTCCTTTCGGTTGGATAAGTACAAAAAAATGCTCGAGGACTTTCTAAATGACTTGGTTTCCGGAAAAGAAACCCCGTTGACGACAGAAGCTAAATCTCAGGGACAGAAGGTGGTTTCTGAAGCTAAAAACAAAGCTGAAAGGCTGCTGGAAGATGTGGATGATTTACTAGCCCAGATCCGGGGTGGGAAAAAAAGTTAATGGGATGGTAATCGACGAATCCGGATTGTAATTTATCGGACGTGAATATAATTTGTAAAAATTAAATGATCAATTCTAGAGACTTATGAAAACAGTGAAGCGATTAATACTGATTTCCGCATTAATGGCTGTCGTGATGAGTTGTCACGACCGCGCTGCCGAAAAAAGAATTGCCGAGTTGGAGAGCCGCCTTGCCAAAGTGGAAGGCACTAAAACGGCTGCCCCCAATCCAACAGCCATAACTCCTCCGGCCCCCGAAGAAAAGCCGGAAGGCCCTCTTCCCATTGTTGAATTTGAAAAATTAGAACATGATTTCGGGACCGTTCCGGAAGGCCCCAAAGTTTCGTATTCGTACAAATTCAAAAACACCGGACAGGCCCCGCTGATTATCCAGGATGCTAAACCGTCTTGTGGATGTACGGTCCCGGCGTGGTCAAAAGAACCGGTTCCTGTCGGAGGAACAGGTTTTGTAAAAGCGGAGTTTGACACCAACGGAAAATCGGGTATTCAAAACAAGACCATCACCGTTACGGCGAATACCTGGCCCAAAACAACGGTCCTTCACTTCAAAGCCATGGTCACATCGAAGGCAAAGTAAAAAAGTAAATGAGATCGGATTCAGAATAGAAAATTGGTTTTCGAGAGAAGCTAACTTTCTTGTTTTTGTCTTGCCTTGGCACGGGGGAGGCGGAAATGCATTTGGGATGTTTACTTTAATAGGATAACTTGCACACCTAAATTTTAAGTTTTATGTATTCCTTACTACTGCAAGCCCAGCAAAGCAGCAGCGCTTTGCCGCAATTGCTCTTCATGGTCGCCATTATCGGAGTTTTTTATTTTTTCATGATCCGTCCTCAACAGAAAAAGGCGAAAGACCAGAAAAAATTTATTGAAGAAATAAAAAAAGGCGATGACGTGGTAACCATTGGCGGTATCTACGGCCGCGTCGCCGAAATTGAAGGAGATACAATCATCCTTGAAGTAGAACGCGGTGGTCGCATAAAATGTGCGAAGTCAGCTATTTCCATGGAAACAACAAAAGCCGCGCTCGCCAAGAAATAAATCAAAAAGAAAGAAGAAAATGTGAATCTATTCCGGGTCATCGTCAACCTGTTTCGGTTTAACCGCACCAACTGGAAGGCCGTAGCGCTATGCTTTTTGACGGCTTCGGTATTTTGGCTTTTCAATGCCCTCAATAAGAATTATTCGACCAACGTTCGCTTTCCGCTGTCCTTTGAATTCGATCAGGCGAAATATGTGCCAGCTGCAACGTTGCCCCGGGATATTTATTTAAATGTGAGTGGCAATGGATGGGATTTGTTTCGCAAGAGTTTAGGCGTAAAGTTGCCTTTGCTAATGATACCCCTGGAACGGCCCACGGAAGTAAAAAAAATAGTGGGGAGTACAATGCCACCCATACTGGCGGGGCAGGTGGGGAATCTGAAAATCAATCACGTCGTTACGGATACGCTGTACCTTAATGTTGAACCGAAGGACTCGGGCCGTTATAAACTTGTCGTTGACGCCCGGGGAATCACTTTCAAAAAAGGCTATGGAAGGATCAGCCCGATTGTGGTACTGCCAGATACCGTGCGTCTGGAAGGCCCGCGAAGTGCTATTCACAACCTACCTGATTCGTTGGGCCTTGTGCTCCCGGAAAGAAGACTCGGTGGAAATTTCCGCGACGAAATTGAAGTCACCGTCGCAAATAACGAATTCATCAAGCGCAACCCTCCGGTCGTTGAAGTTATCTTTGAGGTAGGCCCGGTCGTGGAAGTACAACGAAAAATTAAGCTTGAATTATTAAATATCCCTGCGGTAATCAAATCGACCCAACAAACCGACAGCATCCTCTGCGAGGTCCGGATCCCTAAAAACAGGGAAGAGGATTTTCGACAAATAAGTACAGTAAAAGCTGTCGTTAATCTGATCGGCTTTAAAAAAGGAGAAATTAGAATGCTTCCTGTCGTTGTGGGGCTTCCCCCTTACGTCGAACTGCTGCGAACGGACTCCGTCAAAATAAAGTTGTAATCAGTTCCGGCGGCAAAGCAATGAAAGCGCCATTACATATTGGAATTACTGGCGGCATCGGCGCAGGAAAAAGCCTGGTGAGCAGGATTTTTAAATGCCTGGGGGTACGTGTTTATGATGCCGATGTCCAGGCGAGGAAATTGATGTCAACCGATAGACTACTGATTGACCGGATAAAAAAAGAATTCGGCGAGCAGTCGTACGATGCTGATGGAAGCCTTAACCGCGAATTTCTCCGGCAAACCGTTTTTGGGTCAGGGGCAAAGGAAAAAGTGGAGAAGTTGAATCGGATAGTTCATCCCAGGGTTGGTCATGATTTTGAGCAATGGGCACATGAACATCATCATGAACCTTATCTTTTGAAGGAGGCCGCACTACTTTTTGAGGCTGGAACATCCCAGAGGTTGGATAAGATTATCGTAGTGGCGTGCCCCGAGTCGTTGCGCATAAAACGAATTTTAAAACGAGATCCTTACCGAAGCGAGGCAGACGTGCACCACATCCTTAAAAATCAAATGTCGGAAGAAGAACGAATTGAGCGCGCAGATTTCGTTATTATGAATGATGAAAGCCGATTGATAATCCCGCTGGTACTGGAGTTGCATGAAGGATTTGTCAGGGGAACCTGATTTCGAAAATCAACTTTATCTGACTTAGGTGGTCACCTCCATGTTCTCCTTTTTCATGATCCAAAAATTATTGTAACCGTCGCCCGTTTGAATGGTTAGCTCTCCGATGGCCAGCATTTCCAGAATCGCAAGAAAATTGAAAATCAGCCCGACACGTGTGGGGGTTTTCTCAAACAATTCGACAAACGATACACGGGTTCTGGCGATAACTTCATTCAGGATATATTCTTTTTGTCCCTCGACAGTGTACGGATATTGAATTACCTCGTGCACCGGACGGTTCTTTTCTTCTTCCTGGCGTTTGAGTACTTTTTCGAAAACGACAAGTAACTTGAATAGGTCAACATCCTGCAACTCAGCTTCTACATTTGTGCTTTCTGCCAGTTGCTTCAGTTCTTTCATGATGTTGCCACGCTTCTCTTTCAGTAGCTCCCGTTCTTCCCAAGTATGAAATTGATCAATTACCGATTTGTATTTTTTGTACTCGAGAAGGTGTTTCACCAATTCATCGCGCGGATCAATCTCATTTCCAGCTTCATCCAATTGAGGCCGGGGCAGCAACATTTTGGATTTGATGCGCATCAGCGTGGCGGCGACAAGGATGAATTCACTGGCCAACTCCACATTCAATGTCTCCAGGTGGTGTATATAGTCTAAGAAATCATGGGTTATGGTAGAGATCGGGATATCATAAATATCCAGTTCATCGCGCTCGATAAAAAAGAGAAGAAGGTCAAAAGGGCCCTCAAACAACGGTAGACGCACTTCAAAATTTTCCTGTGACATAATGGATGCGAAATTAACCCGGGATTTAGTGATTTTCAGGGTACGCGTGATTTAATTTCTTCCTGGCTCGCTTCACTCTTTAGGAAGTGGCCGGGAATCTTTAAATTTGTTGTCTCTTAAAACATAAACTAGCTAAAACAGGTACCTTAAGCTGTTGTTTTGAATTAGCGATAGCAACACTCCGAAACATGCTCATTACCCCCGGAAAGCTTTTAGCTTCCATCGACTGTCCAGCCGACCTCAAAAAACTGGATCAGGCTCAACTGGTCCAACTCTGCGAGGAATTACGGCAATTCATTATCGATAATGTTTCGGTCTATGGCGGTCATTTCGGCGCCAGCTTGGGTGTTGTTGAGTTGACTGTGGCATTGCACTATGTTTTTAATACCCCCTACGATCAACTGGTGTGGGATGTGGGGCACCAGGCTTATGGTCATAAGATATTAACCGGTCGACGGGATGTTTTTCATACCAACCGGTTTTACAGAGGCATTTCCGGTTTTCCAAAGCGAAAAGAAAGTGAATATGATGCGTTTGGCGTTGGGCACTCGTCTACGTCTGTTTCAGCAGCGTTGGGCATGGCAGTGGCTTCCAAATACCTAGGACTTGAAGGAAAGCAGCATATTGCCGTCGTTGGAGATGGAGCCCTCACAGCAGGTATTGCCTTTGAAGGACTCAACCACACTGGAATTTCAGACACAAACCTTCTTATCGTCCTCAACGACAATTGCATGTCGATCGACCCAAATGTGGGGGCGTTAAAAGACTACCTTACAGATATCACGACCAGCAAAGCCTACAACAAGCTGAAGGATGACATCTGGAAGTTACTGGGAAAGTTCTCTCATTTCGGGAAAAATGCTCAGGAGCTTGTTTCTAAAATTGATAATGGAATAAAGGCAACACTGCTCAGCCAGAGCAATTTATTTGAGTCCCTCAACCTTCGCTATTTTGGACCGGTGGATGGCCATGATGTGGATCACCTGGTGGCTGTGTTGAAAGACCTGAAAGAGATCAAGGGCCCGAAAATACTGCATTGTGTTACGGTAAAAGGGAAAGGCTATGGTCCATCGGAAAACGGAAACAAAACAACTTGGCATGCCCCCGGGACTTTTGACAAGATAACCGGAGAAATCCATAAAAAAATTTACGACCAACCTCAACCCCCCAAGTACCAGGACGTTTTTGGGAACACCTTGGTGGAATTGGCCAAAAAAAATAGCAAAATTATAGGGATCACACCCGCGATGCCGTCGGGTTCGTCCATGAATATTATGATGAAAGAGATGCCGGATCGGGCATTTGATGTAGGGATTGCCGAACAACATGCGGTCACCTTTTCAGCTGGTTTGGCTACGCAGGGAATTATTCCTTTTTGTAATATCTATAGCTCTTTCATGCAGCGTGCCTATGACCAGGTTATTCATGATGTATGCATTCAAAACTTACCGGTGAATTTCTGTTTGGACAGGGCAGGGTTTGCAGGTGCCGACGGCCCAACTCATCACGGTGTTTATGATTTTGCTTATTTCCGGTGTTTACCGAACATGATTGTGGCGGCTCCGATGAATGAGCGGGAACTCCGGAATTTGATGTACACAGCCCAGCTACCCCGAAAGGAACGAGCTTTCTCCATTCGGTATCCCCGTGGACAAGGAGTTATGCCCGACTGGAAGACACCGTTTGAAGAGATTGTTATCGGTACAGGCCGAAAAATTAAAGACGGAGAGGAATTAGCCCTCCTGACTATTGGTCACGTGGGAAATTATGGCATCGAGGTCTGTGCTTCGCTGGAGAAGGAAGGAATCAGTATTGCTCATTATGATCTGCGTTTTGTCAAGCCTCTCGATGAAGAACTTTTGCATGAAGTTTTTTCGAAATTCAAGAAAATTATTACCGTAGAAGATGGATGCATTGAGGGAGGGTTTGGAAGTGCTGTCCTTGAGTTTATGGCCGACCATAATTATTTTGCTGAAGTGAAGAGACTGGGTGCGCCCGACCGGGTCGTGGAGCAAGGAGAGCAACAGGAACTGCAGCATGAGTGTGGTTTTGATCGTGAAGGAATACAAAAAGCAGTGGAGGCCATGGTCGTGCCGATGAACGGCAACCGTTGACATGGGCACAGTGTATCATTGGGAAAGGGGAGAGGGACGCCCCTTGGTTTTGATTCACGGATTTTGTGAAACCGGCGAGATTTGGAGACATTTTGCCGACACGCTGTCAGAGAGATTCAAGGTCATTGTTCCTGATCTGCCAGGGTTTGGTAAAAGTCTTCTTCCGGCCAACTCATTTACTATTGACGACATCGGCGCAACGATGCTGGAATGGATAAACCAATGGCAGGCAGAGAGGCCTGTTGTCATAGGCCACTCGCTGGGAGGTTATGTGGCGATGTCCATGGCCAGCCAGCCGATTAGTCAATTCGGGGGCGTTGGGCTTTTTCATTCTACGGCCTACCCGGATTCAACGGAGAAAAAAGAAAACAGAAATAAGGTCATCCGTTTTGTTGAGCGCCACGGCGTTGAACTATTCTTAGATTCTTTTGTACCGGGGCTCTTTTATAAGAACGGAGATCCGCATATTCCGCAGGTTCGCCAAATCGCCGCTCAGACCTCACCGGTTACTTTGGTGGCGTATTCCAGATTCATGCGGGACCGTCCTTCGTATGAAGAGTTCCTGAAAGGTTTTTCAAAACCGATTTTATTTATTGCAGGTGAACAAGATACGTTGGTTCCCGTGGCGCACACGGTTGCGCAAACAAAATTGGCCCGTTTTCCCGTTTTTAATTCGCTATCAGACGTCGCGCATATGGGGATGCTGGAAAAGGAACCCGCAACCATTGAAATTGTGCAGAAATTTATGAATTTTGCCGATCATTTTGCAGCCGATGAACGCTCTTTCAGATAGAATTTGGTTACATAAAAGCTAGATTTACTATGAAATCCATATATTTGGAAAACCTGACAATTGATTAAAGCGCATTTACTATATTTGTTAGGCTGAACAAAAACGATAAAAAATACGACTATGATTCAAGACGTAAACCAGTACGCATCCTGGAATAATCTGGCAGCAAATCTGGCCTATTTTTGTGGAGCCTTAGGTATATTGATTGTTTTGGGATACTTCATCCGGCTAGCCACTACTTCGGAGAGCAAGTCCAAATATGATTTCATTAATAAATATGAGATCAATCTATTATGGATTGCTGCCATCGTCATGATCGTGGGAACGGCCTTTTATGCTAATTGCAATATTGTGAAGCTAAACCCATTCTGGATGTGGGTTTTTGTGCGGCTGTTTCTGACCGTGATGATGGGCTTGATTGCCGCACTAATTATTCAAAACCTGCTCAAGTTTTATTATCCTTTTTATATCGAAAAACGGTTAAAAGGCCTTCGCTACCAACCGCGCATTTCACCCAAAACGGGCAAGCCGATGAAGCTGTTGAGTGAAGAAGAGGAGGATGCTTATCTCGACGAAGGTATGCAGGCCGAAGAGAATGTTTTTTCGGTTGACTATGACGTTTGGAAGGACGAAGAAACAGGATATATCAAAATTGAAAAGTATGCAGGACATTTGCATGCTATTCAGTGCCCTGAGTGCAATTACCAGACTTTTAAAGTGGTGAAAGAAGAAATTATCAAACCACCAACCATGGAGGAAGAAGGTGAACTGTTGAAGCATTATCAATGCAGCTACTGTGGCTATAAGGCAAAAAAGACAGTCATTCTAAAACAATCTTCGAAACCACAAGAAACCTCAACAGCTACGGCATAAAATTTTACTGTATCAAAACAAAAAGCCCTGGTTCTAAGTCCGGGGCTTTTGCTTTAATGGGCAATCAGTTCCTGTGGCAACTTGATCTGATCAGAATAAAACTTCATCCGGGAATGGGCGCAGTCGAGTAAATCGATTTTTTCAATGGAGGCAAATTTGTGATTCACAAACACTTCAATATAGGAGGTCCCCAAAAGATATAAATTGATCTTGTAATTATAATATCGGATGGCCATAATGAACGTGCCCTGCCCATAAAGGGTTTTTATTTTTCTTTCTAAAGAAAATTCCTTGAACTCAGGCCAGCTAATCATGAACTAAATTTAAAGAAAAATAGAGTTTGTTCAAAAACTTTTTTATGTGTGCCTGGTTTCTTAATTACCTGTTTAGATGATTCATTCTGTACCCCACTCAGCGGCCTTTCGCCAAAAAATTTGCTACCCTCTATTGAAGTATTACCATCTAATTCAATTTCTGTTTTAGAAGATTAATGCTCCGGCTCCACGCAAGTTTTGCGGCAGCTTCGTTATATCGCGTGGGGGCTGTGTCATTGTGGAAGGCATGTTGAACGCCCGGATATATAAAAAGTTCGTAATGAATTCCTGCCTTCTTCAAAGCTTCTTCGTAGGCCTGTATCCCTGCGTCGATGCGCTCATCCAGTTCTGCATAGTGTAGTTGAATCGCCGCATTGATTTTCGGTACGTCACTTGCCGCAGGTTGCATGCCATAGAAGGGAATCGCCGCTTTCAGGTCAGGTACGTGTACGGCCAGTTGGTTGGCAATGCCGCCACCCCAACAAAATCCAATACAACCGAGTTTGCCATTACATTCCGGCCTTGTCTTAAGATAGTCAAGTGCTTTGATGAAATTGTTCAGATTTTTTTGGGCATTCAATTGTTGGAATAGGTCGCGGGCTTTGTCTTCGTCTTTGGGCGTTCCTCCGAGCGGTGACAGCGCGTCAGGCGCCAGTGCCAAAAAGCCCTCCAGGGCCATTCTTCGGGTAACGTCTTCAATGTGTGGATTGAGTCCACGGTTTTCGTGGATCACAATAACGCCGCCGTATTTTCCATTTGTTTTTGGTTTGGCCAGGTAGCCTTTCATCTCGGTTTCGTCGCCGGGGTAGGTAATTCGTTCGGTCACCAGACGGTCATCCTGAAGAGGAATTGTTTCCGCTTTGGCATAGGTTACTTCCAGAAACGGCAATACAGCCAGGGCGGCCGCCGTGCTTCCGGTAAGTGTGCTAAGCCGCTTCAGGAATTCTTCCCGTTTCAGCGGTTTGTGTGTGTATTCGTCAAAGAGGTTAATGATGGTCTGGTCCATAATTTCGTTACGTTGATCATCTGATTTACTGATTCACCCATAAAAAAAGAAGAGACTTTATTCGAGCGGAAAGTTTTTATGCATTTGAAGATGGATATCGGTCGGCAAAAATAAACCCTAAGTATCTCTACTTAGGGTCATTCCTTGGGTGAAAGACGGGGCTCGAACCCGCGACCTCCAGAATCACAATCTGGCGTTCTAACCAACTGAACTACATTCACCATTTAGGGACTGCAAAGTTAGACGGCCCTGTTTAAATTACAAAAACGATAGTAACTCATTTTCGGACAAACCGGAGTCGTTGTCCCAAAACCTGATCGTTAAACTCACCGTCGACGTACGCCAAATGACCCGAAACAAGGGTATGGGTTACCGATGATTGAAAAACGGTACCTTCAAAAGGCGACCAGCCACATTTGGCCAGAATGTTAGCTTTATCAACTTGCCAGGGAGCATCCGGATTCACTAAAACCAAATCTGCAAAATACCCCTCCCGGATGAACCCGCGTTTCTCAACCTGAAACAACATAGCAGGATGGTGGCACATTTTCTCTACTATTTTTTCCAGACTTATTTTTTTGCGGTGATACAGTTCAAGCATGGCCACCATGCTGTGCTGAACCAAGGGTCCACCGGATGGCGCTTTGAAGTAAGTGTTTCTCTTTTCTTCCAAGGTATGGGGTGCATGGTCAGTCGCAATCACATCCAGGCGATTGTCGATAACCGCCTTGAGAAGGGCCTCCTGATCTGTTGATTTTTTAATTGCCGGATTCCATTTTATCAGCATGCCTAGTTTTTCATAATCGGTATCATTAAACCAAAGGTGGTGAATGCAGGCTTCTGCCGTAATTTTCTTTTTTTCAAGCGGAATGGAATTATCAAAAAGGCCAATTTCTTTAGCGGTAGAAATGTGCAATATGTGTAACCGCGTGCCCATCTTTTTTGCCAAATCAACGGCGAAGGAGGAAGAAGTATAGCATGCCTGTTCACTGCGGATGACGGGATGAAACCGGACCGGAATATCCTCTCCGTATTTTGCTCTGAATTCTTCGGAGTTTTTGCGGATCGTCGGTTCGTCCTCACAATGTGTCGCAATAATCGACGGCCATTCCGTAAAGAATGCTTCTAAGACCGCCGGGTCGTCGACAAGAAGATTCCCAGTGGAGGAACCCATAAATATTTTGAGACCGCAAACGCTTTGAATATCTGTCTTAAGTACTTCTTCGAGATTGGTGGCCGAGGCGCCGATGAAGAAGGAATAATTGGCCAGAGACGTGCGGGCCGCAAGGGCATATTTTTCTTCCAGCAGTCGCTGTGTGAACGCAGGTGGAATGGTGTTGGGCATTTCCATAAAACTGGTAACTCCTCCGGCAACGGCAGCTCGCGATTCAGAAAAAATCGTGCCTTTATGAGTAAGCCCTGGTTCCCGAAAGTGAACTTGGTCATCGATGGCGCCCGGAAGAAGCCATTTGCCTTTTGCATCAATGATTTTTTCGGCTTCCCGAGTCTGGAGGTCCCGGCCTATTTTTTGAATGTACTGCCCCTTCACGAAGACATCTCCTTCAAAGACCTTACCTTCGTTGACTATTTTCGCATTGAGGATCAGTATTGAACTCATAATAGGTAAAGATAAAGGAGAAATCGGTGCAACTGGCAGATTCAGATACCCCCTGGAAGGATTTTAAACTAAACAAGCAATTGCTGGAAGGAATTTCTGAGGCTGGGTTTGGTTCGCCAACAGAAATTCAGCGGAAGTGCATCCCCTTGATCATGGGTGGGCAAGAAGTCATTGGCATTGCCCAGACAGGAACCGGAAAGACCGCAGCTTATTTTCTTCCCATTTTGATGAAAGTTAAGTATGCTCAGGGAAAGGATCCAAGAGCATTAATTCTGGGTCCAACTAAAGAATTAGTGGTTCAGTTAGCAGAACACGCCAACGTGTTGGCGAAGTACACGGATATCCGGATTTTACCCATTTATGCGGGTATTGGTCCGAAAACTCAGATTGAAAAAATCAGGGAAGGGATTGATATTCTCATTGCGACCCCCGGACGATTTATGGAGCTTTATTTGAAGAATGAAATTCCAGTGAAGCAAATCAAAACCCTCGTACTCGACGAGGCCGATCGCATCATGGACGTGGGGTTCAAGCATCAACTTAGACAGATCTTTGAAGTGATTCCTACCAAGCGACAAAACTTGTTGTTTTCGGCCACCTTTTCTGACAAGGTGGAAAAACTTTCGCGGGAGTTTTTAGAGTTCCCGGTAAAAGTGGAAGTAACACCTCAGGCGACTACTGCCCTGCGTGTAGAGCAGGAATTGTATCATGTTCCTAATTTAAGAACCAAGATTAATTTTCTCGACTATTTACTTCGGGATACCGAAACGTTTAATCGGGTAATGATCTTTACACGAACGAAAGAATCGGCTAATAATGTTTTCAAATTCATCGAGCGCAAAGGGCTAGGACCCGTTCGTGTTGTTCACTCCAATAAAGGTCAGAACAGCCGCATCAACGCCATGAATGAGTTCAAGGAAGGTAAACTCAGAGTATTGGTTTCAACGGATGTTTCGGCCAGGGGAATTGATGTTGTCAATGTATCTCACGTCATCAATTTTGACGTACCTGACCATTACGAAGATTATGTTCACCGGATTGGTCGTACGGGCCGGGCTTTTCGCGAGGGCAAGGCCATCACCTTAGTCACCCAATCGGAAGAATATCACATCCGGAAAATTGAAATGCTGATTCGGGAGAAAATCCCGGTGAAACAATTGCCCAAAGAAATCGAAGTAATGGAGACGTCCTTTGAAGAGGCACAACGTATAGCCCGCGAAATTGACCGGCAGAAGCGGTGGGAAGATCCCCTATTCAAAGGTGCTTTTCACGATAAAAAATGAAGAATTAGCGTAGTCTCGCAGGATTGTGAATCGGATTCTTCAACCTGAAAAAGCAAGTCCTACTTGTCAGTTTACTCCCAACCGAGTCAGATGCCCTCCGAGGCCGGGCAGGCCATGCATTCACGTCGACGGCCGGATTTTTTCTCACCCGCAAACCCCTACTAGGGCCGCGAAAAAATCAGGCCATCTCCGTGAATGCTGAAAGTTTTGGGCCGCTAATACCTTATGGACTTCTTCAACCAAGTGTTAGGATTTTAACAGAGGTGGGACTAGTTAAAAATCCTCTTTGGATATTTTACCGACAATAAATAAAGCCCTTCCGGGGGTACATTGGCTCCTGCCATTTTACGGTCTTTACGATGAATAATTTCCTGGAATTCCAGAATTGAAATTTTTCCGCGCCCAACATCCAACTGCGTTCCAACGATCGCTCTCACCATTCCTC
>Ga0302324_100009509_pt1 | contig 20310 bp, 18 predicted proteins | sample Palsa_T0_1_FD_201949 | JGI IMG/M metagenome (GOLD analysis project Ga0302324, IMG submission 201949) | Peat permafrost microbial communities from Stordalen Mire near Abisko, Sweden - Palsa_T0_1 | ecosystem: Environmental > Terrestrial > Soil > Palsa > Peat permafrost | place: Sweden: Abisko...
CTCTGAGCGGTTGCAGTTTCCTCATATAGAGAAGGTTAATGCTGCCCGTTCCAGCTAGGTAGCCTATATCTTTAGATGGAGTCTATCGCCTGAGACGATAAAGGCGCGCAGCTGTGCGCGGTGTTGTGCCCGGCTCGCATTTCACCAAGACAACGCCAGTGCCGCTCATCTTCGGATGCGATACTTCGTATCGAAAGATATTGGCTAGCAAGTTAGAGCCCCGACTCCTACGCTTACGGCGTGCGTGTCATGGATGTACTGTCGCTGTTAACAACGGTTGCCGGATTGCCGGCGCTGTACAGAACTCACCGAACGTGGGTCAGCCGAATCGTCGCGCACAGAGTCTCACCCGCGATCGTTCTCTTCTGCTTTCTTTGCATCCTTATGCTCGAAGGATGCGCCGGACTCGCGCGCAGCGAATCGAAATCATCGGTCGACGGGCGACAGCCTGCGGAACGACCCATGACCTTTCGCACGTTGGGTTCCAATCAACAATTCTCGGAGTTATCTTCGGTGACCGCGGCCGAGCAACTCCATGCCACGCGCACGGGAAAACCCCTTACAATTCTTGCACTATCCGGGGGCGGGACGGGTGGCGCGTTCGGGGCCGGCGCCGTCGCCGGTCTCACCCGCGCCGGTATGCGACCGGAGTTCGACGTCGTCACAGGCGTCAGCGCGGGCGCGCTGGTCGCCCCCTATGCATTTCTCGGGCCCTCGTGGGACGCGCAACTCCTCGATGCCTTTACCGGCGTCGCCGGAGACAACTTGCTGCAATCCCGGGGACTGGGTGTGATATTCGGATCGAGTGTCTACAGCGGTAGGCCACTACGGCAACTGATCGACGCCTACGTCAGCGAGGAAATGATCCGAGCGATCGCGCGCGAAGCCGCCAAGGGCCGCCTGCTGCTGGTAGCCACGACGGATGTGGCGAGTGGCGAGCCTGTAGTTTGGGATTTAGGCGCGATCGCGAAAAACGGCGGTCCATCTGCTAGAACACTGTTTCGCGACGTGTTGGTGGCGTCGGCAAGTGTGCCCGGTATGTTCCCGCCGGTCATAATTCGGGTTTCTGAAAATGGTTTGAACAATGACCAAGCGCATGTTGACGGGGCCGCGACCGTGCCTTTCTTCGTGCCCCCTGCTCTCTTGCAAGCGCAGCGAAGCGTCGCGGCAACGGGTCGCGCTGCAGTTTTCGTCATCGTCGATGGTTCGTTGAGCGAAGCAGCACGAACGACTCGGTTAACGGCTCGTGCAATTCTGTCGAGAAGCATTCGCGTGGGATTGAGCCACATGTTGTTGACCACCCTGGAGCTAACTGCCGCGACCGCTCAGCTGGAGGGTGCAGACCTGCTGTATTCGTCAGTACCGGCGGGCTATCCTCTGCCGGATGCTTTTGATTTCAGCGCCAGGATCAGGCGTCCGCTCTTCCAATATGCTTACCAATGCGCCGAAACTGGACGATTCTGGACGGCACTTCCACACGATGACAACGATAAGGAGACGTCGCAATACATTACGCGGTCGGAAACCATGCCGTGCCCGGCGGAAAGACCGTTCAACGGTTTCCTCGCCACGCGTTGAGGAGACTCAAAGCCGGCTGATCGTGAGGCGAGTTTGTCGTCAACGACTTCGCTTTCGTTTCGATGCCGGCAAGCGACTGGAGGGCCGCCGACGCGCAGCCTTGCCGGCGACCGGAACCGGTTGCAATCGGCGCCGCATTTGTTGCTCAGATGGCGCTTGCTTGAGGCGCTCGATGAACCAACGCCCTGCCGGTCCCGGTGGACTATCGGTCCTATAGACCGCCCACATTTCTATCAAGCGCCCTCCGCGTGGGGCATCATCGGTCGTGATTTCAACGAGCGCGCCGCTTGCCAGGTCCGCCTCGATAGCGTGCAGCGGCATACCGCCAAACCCAAAGCCCGCGCGCAGAAACGCAAGCTTGGCGCCGAGGTGGGAAAGGCGCCAGACTCTCGGGACCTCAAGCAGGGTTTCGTAGCTTCCCGAGATATCGGAAAGGTCAATGTGCGTGATCCGAATGTGTTCCGCGAGAGTAGTCAACGGAATCTTCCCGCGATGAGTTGCAAGTGGATGCTGCGCAGCGACGACTGTGTGCGCACTAATCGTCAGCAGCGACTCGTGAGTGAGCTGCGGGGGTGCCAGCGCCCAGGATCCCACGATGCCGATGGCGCAGCGCCCATCGAGTACCGGTTCAATCACGGCACTCGACTCCATGTCGAATCTGAGCAGCGTCGCCGGAAATTCCTTCTGGAACGCAGCCACTGCAAAGGTGAGAATCGCGTCCGGAAACATGACGTCAACGGCCAGACTCAGTTCAGGTTCAAGACCGCCGGCCAAGCTTTTCGCCCGCGCTTTAAGGAGATCTACGTCGCCCGCCACAGCGCGCGCGTCGGCGAGAAGCGCGCGGCCTTGGTCTGTCAGCACCGGAAGATGTCCGCTTCGATCGAAGAGTTTCACCCCGAGTTGACCTTCAAGATTGGCCAGGGTCTGACTCACCACGGACTGGGCGCGACGCAGGCGGCGGCCGGCCGCCGAGAAACTGCCCTCATCCGCGGCCGCAATGAAAGTGCGCAGTTGATCCAGTGATACGCCGTCAAGCATATATCTGCACCGTCGATATACCCAAGCGCGGTATATGGGCTATCAGGTTGGACGTGTGGGCTCCCGAATCGAATTTGAGGCCTCAGGCTAGCTTATGCCCTCCAGACTTAGCGTGGAAGCCAATATATCGCGATGGAGACTATCGATTTTTTAGATAGATGCCTTATCTGCTGTTTCTTTGCGGAACCGCGGATTTTCGCGAATTCAAGCTCCCGCCAGCGACTCCGCACCCCGGATCGGTCCTGACGATGGAACCTATCGAGAAATATCGGCTTCCGAGCCAACTTGGCGCGTACTAGTCTTCACGGAGCTACTTGAGGAGAAATTTTCAATGACAGAGAGTCAAAAGCTATCAGTGCTGCGTGACCAGCTCATCCGTCGGCGCCGCGCCCTCGTCGAGGGCATTCATGTCACTGGTCAGCTGGACGGTGATGATCTTGTGCGGATCCAAAATGAAATCGAAGCGGTAGAGAGGGCAATGGCCGAGGAGAAGCGTGCCGAATTTCGGATCTGATCATTCGCCGGTTTCGTTCGATGTTCAACTGGCCCTTGTCGATCCGCATGCGGTGCGTTTGGGCGGCTTCGAAAACACATTCGCGGCTGGTGCTGCCCACAGTGAGCTTGCGACCTCGCTCGGGCGAACGAACCGCTACTTTTGACGGATTTGTTTGCCTTCCGTAACCTGGGTCCAGGAATCGGAACCGCGGGCCGTTTCGTTTTTAGCGAACAGAGATGCGGCTCAGCGCGATGAGTATTCCACCTCAGGGTGATGAATCCGAGGTAAACCTTCGGCCGTAATCGCTCAACAAAATCTGCACTCCAATGTAGCCGATGAACTGCGGCTGACCGTTGGAAACACCATTGATACTGCGGCCAGCCATGAACAGGGCGATCACGCCGGTCCTAAGTTTATATCGGCCTCCCACATCCAGCGTCGTCGAATGCTGCGAATCGCCGTAGACCCGGTCATCATAGAGTTCCGCATCCAGTTCGACCCTGTCGTTGACCGCGCGGCCCGCCACCAGTCCAAAGAAACGCTCCTTCGGGGCGTTTCCCGGAAAATAGTAGCCCGCTTCAATATCAACGTCGAGCGAGCCGATTTTTTTGGTGACCTCGAAGGGTAGAAGATAGCGTGGCCCGGCGACCGCAATTCCCTTTTGCCTCGCGAGCGGTGAGCCGCCCGTCTCCATCTGGGGAAAGGTCGACATCTGCCAGCCGTCCTCGCCTTGATCCAGAAAGCGCCACTTGATCCCCGGATACCCATTGCCCCAGCCGCTCTGTACCGCCCCTGCATCGCTGGTCTGCAGGACATAGGGGACCTCGTAGGTCAGCTGGATGCGATCGCCGAGTCCGAAATTCAAATCGATTTGCGGAACCTGGTAAGAAGACGTGCCGCGGCTGATGGTTTGCATCGATCCTAAATTGATTTCCCAATTGGCATTGCCCGGCGTACCGGGATCGTTGGTGAGGAATGGCGGACCGGCTTGAGCGTGAACCGCGCGGCTACCGTGCAACTGGCACGCGATCACGCAAACGGCGCGCGCGATCGCCCGGCGTCGGCTAATTACCGACCACCAGCACCTTGAAACTGCCATCGAGAATGGCGGGTCGCGGGTGCGGTTGATCCGCGGTCGGCGGCGGCGCCGGACCGAACTCCGCTGCCACCAGGTACACCTTGTGAGTCCTGGCATCGAGCGCCATGGTGCGCGCGCTCTTTTGCGTAGCCAGGGTAGCGATGACCGAGTAGTGATCCGGGTCATCTTCGTGGATCACCGTGAGGGTTCCATCCTGGCCGTTTGAGCTGAAGATCAGCTTGCGTCCCGCGTCGAACGCCGCCGCATCGGGACCTTTGCCGATCGGCACTTGCGCAACATGCCTTCCGGAAGATGCGTCCGTCACCACGAGCACACCATTGCCGCATACCGAAAAGAGCCGTTGGTGGGCGGCATCGATCGCAAGTCCGGTGGGTTCCTCGCAACCCGGCAACGGCCAGGTGTCGGTCCGCTTTGTCATCGCCGAGTCGATGACACCCATCTGCCCGGTGTCCTCGATGTTGAAAAATATCCGCCCCGCTTGATCGGTGGCGGCAAATTCCGGTTTCCCGCCGGCGGGCAGGGTGGCGATGACGCTGCCCTTCTGCGGATCGATCACAGAGATGTCATGGCTGCGTCCGTTGAAGGTGTAAACGTGCCGGCTGCTCTTGTCGTACAAGATGGCGTCCGGATTGTGGCCGGTCACGGCAATGGTGCCGAGCGGCGCAAGCGTCGCCAGGTCGAACACCGTCACGGTATCGGCGCCGCCGTTGCTGGTGAAACCCTTGCCCAGATCCGCCGCGAGCGCGATCCCATGAACGCCCTGAGTGTCGGCAATCGTCGCGAGCGAGCCGTCCTGCAAGTTCATGGCGAGCACTCGATCCGCCCGGGAAATGAACAGGCGCCCGGCTGCGGAATCCACCGTCAAGTAATCCCAACCGCCGGGACCACCCAATGCAAGTTGCTGCTGCAGCACGTAAGGACTTGCGGCCGAAGCGCGCGCCGGCGCGCCTGCCGCGGCATGGGTCACACTCAATATCAACAAGCCGACGATCATCGAACGCATGAAACTTACTCCAGAAGTATTGGATCGCAATTCTATAAGCGGAGCCGCACTTGCGCACGCGGCCAAAGCCTAAGGATCTCACTTTTCCGCGCAAAGTTCAGCCTCGGACTTGTAAGAGATCGTAAATTTGCCCAACCCGAATTAAACGCATTTAAGAAACTGCATTTGAGGCTACTCGCAGAAGCACGCGATGGCGAATACCGATCGTTAATTCAACTGCTTACCCGCACCCCGAAGAACGATGCGTGGCTCTGCACGGTCACTTTCGTATCAACGCATCGTCACACTGCCCTCTTAGACTTCTCACCAACGATTTGGGAGAACAACGATGTCGGGATATCGCTTACGTGCCGGTGCAGCTGTAGTGCTCTTTTTTGGAGCGTCGCTTGCCTTCGCGGATGATCCACCGCAAACCGACATCGGCCGCGTATCGACCGGTGCCGCTGGAACTCAAGACCAGGCAGTCCCAAAACCGAGCGCCACACGCACTCGTGCCAACGCCATCGAAGAGAAAAAGGAAGCGCCGAATATCATTGAAGTGCAGCCATTATCCGAGATGCTCAAGCTGCCAGACGTCAATCTCGCTGAGGCACTGCAGCGAATTCCTGGCATATCCGTCGAAACCGATACCGGCGAAGGTCGCTTCGTCAACATTCGAGGACTCGACTCCGATTTGAATGGCACGACTTATGGGGGTGTGCGCCTGCCTCCCTCCAATCCCTCCTCGCCATTCGGTGGCGCGCGAGCAACGGCATTCGACGTGATACCCACCGGTCTCGTGGGCGGCGTTGAACTGACCAAGACCAATCGTCCAGACATCGACGCCGAGGCGCTCGGCGGGACGATTAATCTTGTGCCGCGCAGCGGTGATGCCGAAGGCGGCAAGCCCTTCACCGAAGTGACGGTCGGCGGGGGCTATGAAAACTTGCGCGAAACGCCGGTCTACGATTTTGGTCTCACCACGGGCCGGAGCTTCTCTCGCGACGGCGATGGACTGTTCAGCGGGCCCAACGCATTTAGCGCCTTGCTCACCGCCATCTACCATCAGGACGGGCGCGGCATCGATGACATCGAAGAGGCCTACAGCGATCAACAAAGCGCGGGAGTGCCCGATAAACTCTTGAGCGATCTCGACTTTAGGCGCTACACGTATCAACGCGAAACCTACGGGTTTGCAGGCAATTTCGACGCCAAAGCCGACGAACGCAATTCTTTCTACGCCCGCCTCATGTGGTCCGGTTATCTCGAATTCAAGACCGACCATCACTTGACCTTGAGCGGGCTTGATTCCGGTTGCGGGCCGGCGACACTGGCTAACGGCAATTTGGATTGCACGGCCGCAGCGCCCTCGGTCTATCCCAATGGGTTTACAGCGCCAGGAACTTCACTGGATCAAAACAATACCGATTCCAGCGAGCGCATCGATAATCAACTCGCAGTAGTGGGCGGCAAAAGCATCATTGGCGGAGCCGAACTCGATTACCACGTCTCGCTCGCGCAAGGGCGGGATATCGTCAACTACAAATACGGCGCTGATTTTACCCAGGTCAACAGCGGCAACATCGCCATTGCCTATGACAACAACAGCAATCCGAACTTCCCCAGCTACCAAACCACGGATGGGACCAACGCCACAGGCCCGGCCGGTTACGATCTCAGCGATCTGTCCTTCTCCTCATCCACCGATCGCGATCGAGAATGGGGCGGCGGCTTCGATCTTAAATTCCCAATCACGCTTTGGGAGAATCCCGCGGAGTTAAAATTCGGCGCGCTCGCACGCTTGAGGCACAAGACTCACCAAGAGGTCGATGAGGACTTCGGGCCGGCGGGCAGCAACGTGATTCCGCTCAGCGATTACGTAATGGGCGCGGACACCATCTACTACAACGGCATTTACAATATCGGTCAGCCATTCAACGAGTTAGCGATTCGCCCGCTGCCGAACAGCCCGCTCATCGAAAATATGAGCGTGGCAGACGGCGATCCCATGGGGGAGCAGCAGGCCTATGAGGACGATAAGGAGAACGTCTACGCCGAATACGGCATGTTGACCGCGACCATCAACAAGTTGGGCCTCCTCGCGGGATTACGGGTCGAGGAAACCAGTGCCACCTATCGCGCCTTCGGCTTCTCAACCGATATCAATGGCAACGTCACGAATTTAGGACTATTGGCCCGCCCCACGTCCTACACCAATTATTTCCCCACCGTTCAAGGCCGTTATAGCTTTACGGATGAGTTGGTGGGACGCGCCACCTACTCGACGGGTATTGCGAGGCCCGGGTTCGACGAAATCACGGCCTCCACCATCGTCGTCTACGACGGCACCGGAGCCACCGTCACCATCGGCAATCCGGCCTTGAAACCGACCACTGGCAACAATTTCGACCTCACTCTTGAGTATTATCCGGCCGCCGGCGCCATGGCGAGCGTCGGTCTGTTTGCGAAGGAGTTCAAGAACTACATTCTGCCGACCGTCGTCACCGAGACGGATTATCCCGGAGTAATTGGCATCGCGCAGGTTAATACGTTCTCGAATGGTCCCGCACACGCCTACGGAGCCGAAGGCGCTTTCGTCGATCAGTTCAAGTTCCTCCCGGCACCGTTTGACGGATTGGGAATATCGGCGAACGTCACTGTAGTCGACTCGGAGGCGGAGATTCATCCGGGAGTCGATGGAATGCTACCCTCCACATCCAGGCTCACCTGGAACGCGGCGGGCTTTTACGAGAAGGGTCCTTTCGAGGTTCGAGTCGCCGGCGGCTTTGTCGGTCAGAACCTGTTCGCCTTTGGCTCCAGCACGAGCACGGACCAGTATTCGCGGCACCGGTTGACCTTGGATGTGGGTGCCAGTCTTCGCGTCTCGAGCGTCGCGTCGGTATACTTCGATGCCAAGAACTTGACCAATACCCCGTTGGAGTTCACCGAGGGACCGAGCGATTCGCGTCCCATCCAGCGCGAGTTTTATGATCAGACCTTTCTTGCCGGCGTACGCATGAAATTTTGATGAGCGCTACGAATTTTTTGCGATTTCCTAAGCCACTGCCGATGCTGATTGCGGCGCTCATGATGGGCGCCTTGACCGCCGGTGGCATGGCAGCAGCTGCAGCGGCTCCGCCCGCCCTGCCCCGTTATGATCATATCTTCGTCATCATCGAAGAAAATCGCAGCTACCGCGAAATAATCGGGGCAAACTCCATCGCACCGAACATCAATCGCCTCGCGGAAGAGTATGGGCAGGCCACGCAGTTCTATGCGGAAGTTCATCCCAGCGAAGCCAACTATATCGCCATGCTGGGCGGCGACACTTTCGGTATTCACGACGATGATGCCTATTACTGCAAGCCGGGAATGCAGGATGAGTTTTGTCCCAAGTCGAAAAGCGCGGACTATGTCGATCATACGGTGACGGCGCCCAGCCTGGTGGACCAACTCGAGGCGCGCGGGCTGACATGGAAGGCTTATTTTGAGAGCATTCCCGAACCCGGATCGGCCGCTGCCCGCTGGCCGACGTTCGAGAAGCCCGTGGAAGGTATACCTGCAGAAGTTTACGCCGTGAAACATAATGGCTTCATGACGTTTAAGCGCGTACAGGACGATCCGCATCGTGCGGCCAAGATCGTTGGTTTCGATGCACTCGAGAAAGATCTCACCAGCGGCGACCTGCCGAGCTATGCGCAGATTGTTCCCAACCAATGCAACGAAATGCACGGCCGTGATCAGGGTCCCTACATCCCCGCGGACTGCAATAAATCGAATCCAGACGGCTTGATCAAGCGCGGTGACCGCATGGTCGGCGAGCTGGTCGACAAGATCATGCACTCGACAGCCTGGAGCGCGCCCGGCAATACCGCCATCGTCATTACCTTTGATGAGAACGGTAAAGTTGAACGCGGCGATGGAGCACAAGGGTGCTGTGGCTACGATCCCTCGAGCCATGCAAACTTTGGCGGCGGCAGAATTCCGACCATCGTCATCACAAATCACGGATCGCGAGGATTGAAGGATCCGACCCCCTACAATCACTATTCATTGCTGCGAACCACCGAGTCCGCGTTCGGCATCACCGAGCATCTGGCACACGCAGGCGATGACAAGGCGGGAGTCGTCGATATGAGTCCTCTCTTTGCCGTGTCGAAGTAGAGGCAATTCGTATGCGCACCTGGCCAAAACGCTCGACCAAACCGGCACGCATCGAGATTATCCCGATGATCGATGTGATGATGTTTCTCCTGGTTTTCTTCGTCTTGATCAGCATTCACGTGCTTCCGGCGCTCGGCCTCAAAGTCGCGTTGCCCCATTCGGCCGATCCCACGCGGATCGAGGAGCTCAAACGGATCACGATTACCTTGACCGAGGATGGAGCTCTTTATATCGACTCGGAAAGAACCGATTTACAGAAGCTTCCGGAACAGTTGCGCGCCCTGGAGGCCCAATCGAAAATCGCCGTCGTCATCGCGGGCGACGAGCATTCAAAGCTGCAGCAACTGGTAGGCGTTCTCGACGCAATGAAGCAGGGCAATGTCGCCGCCGCATCGATAGTCACGAAGCCGAAGTAACCGCTTGTACCGCACCTCGCCGGAGTTCGTCACGCAATGTGTGGCTTTCGCCGTTACCGCAGCCATGGGCATTGCTCTCTACGTCGACCGCAAAGCACCCACACCGGTGCAGCATGCCGCTGATCCGGGCGTGCGAATTTCTTTACTCGAAGAGGTCCCCGCCCCGCCTCCTTCCCAGCCGCAACCGGCGCACTCGGAGCCCCATGCGGCGCGGCCAATTCGCAGGGCGGCGGTGCCTCTTGTCGCTGATCCATTCGTCGTCAATGAGCCAACGCAGGATTCTGATGCCGCCATTGAACTGCCCGCGGAGCCGCCCGTTGCTGCGCCCGCGGCAGCGCCATCGCACGCCAACATCGAGGCTGAATATGCCGCCGCGCTTCGCAAGAACGTCGATGAGCGCACCGAAGTCCCGAGTACCGCGGAGTATCGACTGCTCAAGCCCTCAGGCTCCGCGATGGTGTGTTTCACACTGGACCGCAGCGGCAACCCCAGCGAGGTCGCTGTCAAGCGACCCTCCGGATCGAAGATATTGGATAGTCAAGCTGCGCGCATTGTCGCCTCCGGTCACTATCCGCCGTTTCCCGAGGGAGCCTTTCCCGGCGAGCACCGGCATGTTTTCATCGTCACCATCGAGTTTCGCTCATGAACTTTCAGCTTTATCACGATTTGACTTTCGATGTCCTGTACACGGGAGTCGCCATTTCGGTTTTTGTGATTGTGGAAAGGGGCCTTTACTTAAGCTACTTGGCGCTCAGGTCCAGCCGTCTATCCCGAGCGGTTGGCAGCGGCGCGCAAGCGCCGTCGGCCATTGCGGGAATCAGGGGTCAGGACCCCATTAGTCGCGCGGTTGTGCGCTACGCCGCCCTTGGCACGAGTCATGGAGTTTCCCGCGACCAGTTGGAGGACTACTCCTCGGCCTTGTTTATCGAAGTGGACAAGAAGATCAGCGCGCGGCTCTGGATCCTGGACACGATTATCACGGCTGCGCCCCTCTTGGGCCTGCTTGGTACGATTCTAGGGATCATGCAGACCTTTACAGCGCTGGCGCAGGGCGGCGTGTCGGACCCCGGAGAAGTCAGTCGCGGCATCGGTACGGCGCTCATTGCGACCGCTGTGGGAATCGCCACCGCGTTGCTTGGGCTTCTTGGTCACAACATCTTGAATCGCCGCGCCCATCTGCTCACGGAGGATTTCAAATCTTTCTTGCTTCGCCTCACCCCGAAGGGGGCTACTTCATGACCACCGGTGCGACGGCAAGCACAAAGAAGCTGTCGGGAAGGATTGAAGGCTTGGGATGCGCATCAAGCAAAGTCGGTTTCGCCGGCCCGAAATTGGCGGTCGGCAGAAACAGCTCATGCGTGGCCGGATCGAGCGCCACGGTGCGCGCCCCCTGTGCAGTGCTCAATGTTTGAATCACAGCGAAATGATCAGGATCGCTTTCGTGAACGATCGTCAATGTTCCGTCGCCATTGGCACTGAATGCATTTTGAGATTCGGAATCGAAGTCCGCGCCATCCACGCCTTTGCCAATCGGCAGAATAGCGATGGCCTTGCCAGTAACCGTATCGAGAATGGTCATGACGGCATTCGCACACACGGAGAAACTCCGATGATGGTCGGCGTCCAGGGCAAGGCCTGTGGGTCCATCGCAGCCTGGCAGGCTCCAGCGCGCCATGACTTTGCGCGTCTTGGCACTCAACCAGACAAGTTGATTCTTGTCCTCAATGTTAACAAACACATTTCCGTCGCCATCGGGGCGGCCGAACTCTGGGGCACCGCCGAGCGCGACGGTGTCGACCACCCGGTCGGTCGACGCATCGATCACACTGACATTGTCGCTGTGCCCGTTGAATGCGAATATTTGCCGAGTTCCTTGATCGTACAGAATCGCGTCGGGCTTGGACCCCACAGCGATGGTCGCGATAATTTTCCGGGTGTTCAAATCGAATACCTTGACTTGATCCGCCTTTCCGGCACTGATGTAGCCTCGATGAAGATCCGCCGCGATGGCGATTCCGTGTACTCCGGGGGTATCGCCAATGTCGCCCACGACCTTCCCCGTTTGAGTATCGAGGATTGCGACGTGCGTGGCGCGCGACAAATAAAGCAGGTGCTGGGTCGAGTCGACACTGAGGTAATCCCACCCTCCATCCCCGCCGAGCGGGAATCGCTGCGCCACCTGATAAGGAACGGCGCCTGCCATGGTGGCGGCGGTAGCGAGGGATGCAATGCAAAGCGATAGGGAAGTCTTTTTCATCTTAAGGGAAACTCGGCTGCTTGAGGGTGTTGATAAATACGATTGTGCGCTGACAAACTTAATACTGAATTAAGCCCATGTGAATTATGCAAATTCTATTGATCGAGGATGACCGAATGATCGGCTGGGCGTTGAGCCGCGGCCTCACTGATGAAGGATTCGCAGTCGACTGGCTCGACGACGGCGATGCCGCTGTCGTGGCTTGTTCAGAGCGCAGCTACGATGCCGCAATCCTCGATTTGGGACTTCCCAACCGCGACGGCCTGCAGGTTTTGGCAGAATTGCGCAGCCACGGCAATACACTCCCCATCGTCGTTCTCACCGCGCGAGATTCGGTAGCCGAGCGCATCAAAGGATTGGACGCGGGCGCGGATGATTACCTGTGTAAACCCTTTGACTTTGACGAACTCGTCGCAAGAATGCGGGCCGTGCTGCGGCGGCGAGCGGGTCAAGCAGTGCCGATCTTGAGCTATCGTGACCTCACCTTGAATCCAACGACTCGTCGGGTGTCGTACAAGGGCGATTTTCTCAACCTTTCGGCAAAGGAATTCGCGCTGCTTGAGATTCTGCTGCAGCGGCCGGGTGTCGTCATCACTCCGGGGCAGTTGCGTGACAAACTGTACGGGTGGGAGAGGGATGTGGAGAGCAATACGGTCGAGGTCTACATCCACTCTTTGCGCCGTAAGTTGGGTCATGATTACATTGAGAATGTGCGCAGCGTCGGCTACCGGATGCCGATGCCTTGAGATCGATTAGAGCGCGACTGCTGATCGGCCTGCTAGCCGGCATGTTAATCGTGCAACTCGCAATTTACGTCCTCATCTACACCCGTATCGAAGATGAAATCGACGAGCTTTTCGATGCGGAATTGGAGCGAAGCGCGCTCTCCGTGGTTCCCGGCCCAGGAATGCTGCTGCCGATCGCTCCTCCGCAGCACAAAGTCGACAATCCGCTCGCCGGAATGGTGATTGTGGTATGGGGGGAGACCGGCGACACTCCCATGCTACAGTCAGAGCCTCTTGAAGGCGTATCAAGATCCACGCCGCTTGGCTTCTCCAAGATACTGATCGGCAATCGCCGCTGGCGCCTGTTTGCCACCCGATCAGGGAAACAATTAGTCGTCGCCGCCCAGCCTCGGCAGGTACATATCACCGCCGCACGGCAAATCACCGTACGCACTCTCCTCCCGTCGCTTGCGGTACTGCCGCTGGCTGCGCTCATGATATGGCTCGCGGTTTATCTTGGATTGCGGCCGCTCGGCCGTGTTACCTCAGAGTTGGGTTTGCGCTCGCACCGCGATTTGTCCCCCCTCGACGCGGCGCGCTTACCATCGGACATAGCACCAGTGGTTCAGGCGCTGAATGACCTGATGCGCAGACTCTCCGAAGCGATCGCCAAACAACGCAAATTCATCGCCGATGCCGCCCATGAACTACTGACTCCATTGACGGCCGTGCGGCTGCAATCGCAGATGCTCGCGCGCGCGGAAGGTGAGGTGCGACACCGCGAAGCCATGGCTGAATTGCAGGGTGGCGTTTCCCGGGCGCTGAACATGTCGAGGCAATTGCTTACCCTTGCCCGGCATGACGCTGACGCCGACGTGCAGCCGATCGCCGCCATCGACCTCGCGGCCGTCACTCGTCAGGTGGTTGCGATTCATATGCCGCTGGCGGAAGCGAAGTCGATCCGCATCGAGGTCGATAGCGATCAGGCCGCCTGCGTGAGCGGCAATGAGGAGGGCTTGAATACGCTGGTCTCGAACTTGGTCGAAAATGCAATTAAGTATTCAGACAGCGGCGGGGTGATTCGAATCACCTTGCGACAACGAACGAGTGAGGTAGTGCTGGAAGTAGAAGACTCTGGGCCAGGTATTCCATCCGAAGAGCGCGAACGGGTTTTCGATCGATTCTACCGTCGCGTGGAAAGCACGGAGAGCGGCAGCGGCTTAGGACTTTCCATCGCACGCGATATTGCTCAGCGACATCAGGCTACCATCGTTTTGGACGCCTCGAATGACTTGGGCGGACTAAAGGCTAGCGTGTATTTCCCACTCGATCGTGGTTGCTCAAGAATGCATCAGATAATGCAAGAGGCCAATTAGAGTTGCATTTAATCCCTAGGTCAGGGAACGTCGCGAGACCCTTCAACTCTATTATTCGGTCGACTTCAGCGCAATGAACGGGCTTTGTGGGTTACCTCAGCGAGAACAGTTGCGGCTACAGCGGTGCGCAATGTGCGGTGAACCGCGCCGGCCATACCTGTGAGAGTGGCCAGACGTGCATCCAAAGTTACCTGAGGATTCTCCTCTGGCCGAGCCGCTCATGATCTGCGGGCGGCCGCCATGTTCGACAGCCGTGGCATTCCTTCAATTCCCGCGGGGGGGCTGCACGCGGGATGCGACGCCTCACTTTTGTGCGGAAGCCACCAAGGTTTCGCTTCTATAATACGGAGCCGCCTCTGATTCACTATCACCTGCAGCTGCACATGGATTTCCCGTTAATGGCGTTATTCAAGTATGCGTGAGCGATCCGCGGTCGAGGTTTTTCTTACATTTCTCAAGCTAGGACTTACATCGTTCGGTGGTCCCATCGCGCACATCGGCTATTTCCGCCAAGAGATTGTCGTTCGCCGTCGCTGGGTTGATGAGGCCACTTACTCGGATCTGGTAGCACTCTGTCAGTTTCTGCCTGGCCCGGCCAGCAGTCAGGTCGGACTTTCGCTCGGGTTGATTCGAGCCCGGTATTGCGGAGCTTTGGCGGCCTGGACCGGCTTCACACTCCCCTCCGCCATTCTCATGACAGCATTCGCTTACGGCGCAAGCGAACTTAATAGTCCGATCGGCCTAGGCACTCTGCACGGACTCCAGCTGGTGGCCGTCGCGATCGTCGCACAAGCCGTATGGGGAATGGCCTCTACGCTTTGCCCGGACCGTCAGCGCGCGTCGATTGCTTGCGTCGCGGCCGTCATCATCCTATTTAGCAACTCCTCGATTGCTCAAGTCGGCGTGATCTTCTTGGGCGGCGGCGCGGGTTTCTGGCTGTGCCGTGCCTCGGCGCCGAAGATAGAACGGCCGCTAGGGATTCCCGTCTCGCGCCGCGTGGGCGTTGTGGCTCTCGCGGCATTCTTTGCACTGCTGACGGTACTTCCGGTCCTCGGCACACAGTCTCAAGGGCTCGAACTCTTTGGCGCCGTCTACCGCTCGGGTGCTTTGGTGCTTGGTGGCGGCCACGTCGTACTTCCTTTGTTGAACAACGCACTCGTCACACCGGGCTGGGTGAGTCAGGATTCCTTTCTTGCAGGTTACGGCGCCGCGCAGGCGATGCCCGGGCCCTTGTTTACGTTCGCGGCGTATCTTGGGGCTGTGGAGAAGCCGTCGCCTCATGGGCTTGCGGGCGCCGCGCTCGGACTGGTCGGGATCTTCTTGCCTGGTATTCTGATCCTCCTGGGCGCGTTGCCGTTCTGGGACACCTTCCGGCAGCGTGTCGGCGCGCAAGCCATCATGCGAGGAGTGAACGCGGCCGTCGTTGGACTGCTCGGCGCGGCGCTCTATAGCCTGTTGTGGGTCAATTCCGTTCGATCGCCCGCCGATTTTGCGCTCGCGCTCATAGGATTCGTATTGCTGACCACATGGCGCGCCCCACCGCTTCTGGTTGTAATCCTGGGCGCGCTTGGAGGTATTGCGTTGGCCTAATAGGCTTTGTGGTTACCCCTCTGCCTTCTCGGTCCACTACCCTGTGCGCAGCGTGTCAGTACATCGAACCTACGACTGCGCGTGGGTTTTCGCAATCCCGTTGCCTTCTCACTGTATAACCTGATACTTTGTAGTACAAAGCATGATTTGAACGGGGCTTACCGTCGTAGCAGACATCGTGCAATTGCCAACCTCATCCATTAGCGACAATCGCGAGGGGTCCGCGAGCCTGCAATCGCTTGCCCATTCCCTCTTGTATCGCTGAATGGCGCTCGCAAAGCAGCGGATTGAAGGGAGGCTATCGGTCACGGTCGTCGTACCGACGTACCGCGAAGTGGACAACCTCCCACACTTGATCACGCGCTTGGAGAAAGTGCGGGCTGCCTCGGGACTGAATCTAGAACTATTGATCATGGACGATGATAGCCGGGACGGCAGCGACCAATTGGTCCGCGATTGGGTATTGCCGTGGGTGACTTTGGTCACTCTGAAAGGTCCTCGGAGTCTCAGTAGCGCCGTATTGGATGGGTTACGCCGGTCCAATCGAGAGTTTCTGGTGGTCATGGACGCGGATTTGAGTCATCCGCCCGAAACAATACCTGAACTACTTCAGGTTGTGATGCGGGGTGCCGACATCGCGGTCGGGTCGCGTTTCGTCGAGGGCGGGTCGACCGCAGATGATTGGGGCTTATTCCGATGGATGAATAGCAGGATCGCTACACTGCTGGCGCTGCCATTGACCACGATACGGGATCCGATGAGCGGCTTTTTTGCCCTGCGATGCGAAACCTTGAATGCTGCCGAGGATTTACAACCTGTGGGCTACAAGGTTCTTTTAGAAATCATCGTCAAGTGCAAGTGCCGACTGGTTGTGGAAGTGCCAATCCATTTTGGCAATCGTCATTTCGGCGTCAGCAAGCTGACTCTCGGCGAGCAACTCAAGTACCTCAAGCATTTGCGTCGCTTATATACCTTCCGCTACGGGAACTGGTCCCACCTTGCGCAGTTCTTAGTCGTCGGTAGCTCCGGCGTGATCGTCAATCTGTTGACGCTCAACCTTTTGCTGCGTTGGCCACTTGGCGTGGATGAGGCCGTAGTGGCTGCGATCCTGGTTTCCCTGTCATGGAATTTCTTGTTGAACCGCCGTTTCAGCTTCTCATACGCTCGCCGCGAGTCGATGGTGAGCCAATTTGGAAAGTTTGCGGTGGCCTGTTCGGCCGGCGCTTTGGTGAATTATTTGGTGACAACGCGCCTGTGGTCGGCGGCAAGTCATACGCAGTGGGCCGCGATCGCCGGGATTCTTGCGGGCACTTTGTTCAATTTTACCGCCAGCCGCTATTTGGTGTTTCGGGCGCGGCATTTCTCGCGTTCGACGCGCGATGGCAACGACGCTATGGCCCCGTCCGCCGGACCATGCGATGGCTCTCCACAATCTGCCAGATCACCAAAATAGGCACGCCGATGGCGATATCGCGTGCCCTTTTGAGGAGCGATATGGCAAGGCCGAAGTCAGCTCCGATGCCGAATACCGGTGCGAGAACAGCGTAGGCGGCCTCCTGCACGCCAAGCGCATTGGGGATGAAGACGGCGGCGCTTCGTGCGGCGCATACCAGGCTTTCGATCGCCAGCACGGCCTCTAGGTCGACGCCCGCGCCGACCAGATGGAAGGCAATCCAAGTGCCCACAGCGCTCGCGATCCAGCCGATAACATGCAGCACCATGGAGGCGCCGACCCGCGCCGGGGAACGGTAGATTTCGTCGAGTGCGGTTGATATGGGCGCCATTGCCGCCACGAAGCGGGAAAGGCGTGCACTGAACATCTTCAGCATCGAATGACCATAGCGCTGCAATCCGAGGAAAACCCCGCAACCTATCACTGCAAGAATCAGTCCGATGAACAGTGCCGCAGTCAACGAAGTTCCCATGGCGCTTCGCGGAGCGCGCACGCCTAAAATCGCAACGCCGAGGGCGATATAGGCAATCTGTGCGGCCATCTCAGTGGTCACATCGACGATAGCGGAGGCAAAGGCGAGGGATTGCGAAACGCCCTGCAGAACCGCAGCGCGTGCCCCGAACACAATGCCACCCAGCTGGGAGAAGGGGAGCAACTCAGCGGCGCTATCTCGCACCATGCGCGCGCGAACGAAAACCCAGAATTTGCCGCGCGGTGAATAGGGCAACAAGATATTCCACGCCGGACCAAGTATCAGGAATAATCCTAAGGTGTAAAGGCAAAAGATGCCAAAGCCGCCCAAACCGGCGGTCACGAGAGCCGATAATACGGCGCCGGAACCGATACGGAAAACGACGTAGAACGCGAGTGCGAGACCGAGCGCCGCAACGATGGCGATACGGAGTTTCACGCGGTTTATACGCTAGACGGGCGGTGGGGCCCCATGACGGCAAGCAAATGAGGCGACGGCGGCGGCACCTTCGCCACCGGCCAGGCAATCACGCTGTACAGCTTCGCGGCGGCGACGAGGGCGTATCCACAAACAATTGACCACCAACTGGCTATGCACTGCTCCTACATGATCGTGCGCGCGGTAGTGCTCTGCAGAAGCGAGCAGTCCTAACTGAACAATAATCCTCTTTGCGGGGCAAAGTAAAGATTAGAATGACCCCGCATGCTCTCTGCGCCAACGAATTTCGAGTCACACCGCCAAGGTGCCGTGGTTATCCTGCTGCTCGCCTGCTTCTCGCCGATTGCAATATCACAAACCCCATCGCCACTCCAGGAATGGCAATACTCGGGCGGCGTAATTCTGGCCCGACTGTTCGAGCCGGACGTACCTGAGTTTCGCAGGATCCTGGGAATTGCCTCGGAAGTGGAACCCTTGTACAGCGGGGCGCGGGCGGACAAGGTTCAGGGCGGTCCCGTCATCAGTATTTACTATCGCGATATCGCATTTCTCAGCACGGGTGACGGCATCGGCTACAACATCCTTCGCGGGGACCATTATCAGGTCGGTGTCGCAATGGCTTACGATTTGGGCCGCAGCGAGCAGAAGGACTTGAACAGCCTGCGTGGCCTGGGCGACATAGGAGCAGCTCCTGTGGCCAAGGTGTTCGGCACCTGGGTGTTATCGAAGAAATTTCCGCTTATCCTGCGGACCGATGTCCGGCAGTTTATCGGCGGTGCCGAGGGGGCGATAGGCGATGCCGGTGTTTATATGCCATTACCCGGCAGCTCCGAGAAATTTGTCATGTTTGCCGGACCCTCTATCTCGATCGCTACGCATCACTATATGCAAACTCTCTATGGCATCTCGCCGGACCAGTCGCTCGCGTCAGGATACCCGGTCTACGATCCGCACGCAGGCACGAGTGCTGCGGGTGTAGGATTCAGCGCGACTCGATTCGTCACGCAACACTGGCTGCTTAACTTGGACGCCGCCATCAGTCAGATCAGAGGCAGCGCTTCTCACAGCCCTTTGATCGAAGAGCGGACGCAGCGCGTGCTTGCCCTCTCTCTGAACTACCAATGGTAGACAAGTCATTTTTCCAAGGCTCGATGAACGTCCTTCGCGATCGCAGGCGCATCGCTTAATGTGTACGAATGGAATAGGCCACCAACCAACCATTCTTAACCGGCTGGATTTGTAGCGAGCCGTGATCCTCAGAGCCTTGCCGATTCAAAACGAATCGCGCGGTCGCAATTCCCAGGGCGCCACCCGCGACGGTGTCGGATAGCCAATGCACGTTCTCGCTGACCCGAACGTAACTCGTGGCAGCGGCCACTCCGTAGCCGATAATGCGGCGGGTCCATCGGTACTCATCATTTCCAGATTCTGCAAAGACGGTCCCGACCGCAAATGCGACCGTCGCATGCAGCGATGGGAACGAATCGCTCCCCTTTCCCCATTCGTTCGCAGATGTGGTCGCGTCTGGGCGCTCTCGACCTGTTGCGTAACCTAGCGCTTCGGCGGTCACGGTACTGAATGCGCCCGCCTCCACCAGAGACCAGGCTTCCCGATAGCCATCTGCATCGTTCATGAACGCAGCGTACAGCCCAGTGCCCGCGATAAGTGCAACTGTCGGGGCCGCATCGCGCAGGCTATTCTTATCTTCCCCCCCGTTTAACATCGCTTGCGACCCCGTTGCAAAATGATCGCGCACCTTCTCGTCGAATTGATGAGCAGCGGCAATGGCCGCCAGAGCGCCGCCAAAATACAGCCAATCTTTCTCATCCCATCTCAGTGGCGCCGTGAAATACAGTTTTGTGTCTTCGAGGGTGGTGTCAACCAAAGAGTCGGCGGTGCGCCCAAGAGCGGGAAAGAATCCGATGACAATCCACGCCAACATCGCCAAAGTTTTTTTTTCGCGAGTGACAGGATCGCCATCCTGACGAATCGACCGCAGCACGGTTGTAATAAATCTGCAGTTCATTCTTTATTTATTTAGACCCTTGTAGGCGCAATTGACAATACTTTGCACTACCAAGTATATCGCGATGCGGCCTTTTTCAGCGCTGGAGCTTGCATTTTCGTTATGATGGATTCATACTTTGTATCGCAAAGTCTCCTTGGGACTACAGCATGACCACCAAAGCCGACCCTTCCCAGTATCACCTGGCGAGCGCTTATTCT
>Ga0302324_100009513_pt1 | contig 20308 bp, 14 predicted proteins | sample Palsa_T0_1_FD_201949 | JGI IMG/M metagenome (GOLD analysis project Ga0302324, IMG submission 201949) | Peat permafrost microbial communities from Stordalen Mire near Abisko, Sweden - Palsa_T0_1 | ecosystem: Environmental > Terrestrial > Soil > Palsa > Peat permafrost | place: Sweden: Abisko...
TTGCACAGCAACTAAACGAGCGACCCAGGGAGACTTTGGGCTGGAAGACGCCAGAGGTTAAACTGGTCGAAGTGTTTCGTCGACAGGTTGAGCCCTAGCCACATTCCCGGCCGATATCCCGAAGACCCGTCGGGAGGTATTTATCCGGTCGCCCGCTCTGTTCCAACATTGTTCGCTAAGTGTTGCGAGGACCGAATTGCAAGCGCCATGATGGTCAGGGCGGTCCCAGCACAACCGCCGCTCGGGAAGCAGCTCGCGTCACTCACATAGACATTCGGCGCATCCCAACATTGGTTATCAGAGTTCAGAACCGATCTAGCCGGGTCCACACCCATCCGTGCACCACCGCTTTCGTGAATTGCCGCACCCATTGACATGCTTGACTTGAAACTGCGGCGGAACATCAGACGGCTAAGCCAGTCTGCTTCCGGGAAGGCGCCTTTGCCAAATTCCTCCAGTCCGAGCTGCGAACCGCTATAGTCGATCGAGAAGCCGGCGTTTCGCACCATCTCGTTTATCGCGCGCATCTGCTCGCGCAGCAGAGCCAGCTCATTCGCGTGCATCGAACAACGTATTCGGGGAACGGGCATGCCCCAAGCGTCCCGCTTGGATCGGCTTAAGCTCACCCGATTGTCGGCATGCGGCAACATCTCGCCAAAGCCCATTAGGGCAAATCTGGCGGGCGTACCCTTAGCGACCGGAATACGGCCGATTGTACCTTGAAACGCGAATCCTCGGGCAAACTCGGGATTGGTGGTGCGATCCAGATTGGAAAAGCGTGGCACGTAAACGCCGCCCGATGTTCCATAAAACGGATCAGGTGGAACGGTGTCATCGAGCTCACTGCCCATAACCTCGGGAATCGACCCTGCAATCAGACTGGGGACTTGATCCATAAAGTAGCGTCCCAGCATGCCTGAGCCATTGCCAAGACCGTTGGGGTGCTTCGGCGCATCCGAATTCAGCATCAGGCGGACGGTCTCGATAGGCGAAGCGCATAGCATGATTGCGCGGGCCGAAACCGTTTCAACCTGCTTGCTCAGGCGATCGACGAACTCGATACCCGTCGCCAATCCGCTCGTGGGATCGGTTAACACGCGGCGTACGATCGCATCCGTGCGCAGCTCCAACCGCCCTGTATCCATCGCCGCCAACAGCGGCTGGGGCACGCGCCTGGCGTTGGGCGGCATGTAACGCCAGGCAATCGGATGGCGATCCGGCCACTTCGTCTCGGTCCTGCTCTTGAATAGGCGCTCCGCCGCGGTCAGCCTGGCGGCGCCGACAAATTCGCCGTCGGGCAGGTTTGCAACACGGTCGACGCAACCCCGAAGTTGCAGAAAACGTTCGACTTGAGTGTAAAAAGGGGCAAGTTCTTCATAGCAGATCGGCCAGTCCTCGCCATGGCCGTCGCGGCTCGCGGCCTTGAAGTCGTAGTCCGACCAGCGCAGCAGCACGCGGCCATAGGTGTGGAGCCTGCCGCCGAGCTGCCGGCCGCGGATCCAGAGATAGGGTTTGCCAATGGGGGTGGTGTAGGGATTCTCGCGGTCATTGACGAACAGGTGTCGCGAGTGCTCCCGATACAGAAGAGCGCGAGACTGAATCTTCTGGCCGCCTAACCGAGCACGTATCCGCATCCCAAGCTGAATGCCGTTGCTACGAAAAGTCCTGTCAGCCTCTCCGAAGTCATCGGCCGTGATGCTGCGCCCTGCCTCGAGCACCAGCACCTCAAGGCCCCGCTCAGTCAATTCTTTGGCAGCGAAGCTTCCGGAGGCGCCAGAACCGACCACAATTGCGTCATAACGCGGCAGACCCATGGTGTTTGCCCTTAATCAAAATATCGAAAATGCGAACGTCGCCCGCGATGGCCAGTGAAGCAAGGCGGCATCGCTCGCAGTGCTTCGGCGACGGCCGCTCATAGCCCGCGGGTGACTGTGCCGAGCTGTATGGTCGACAACGGATTACAGTTGCGAAGCCCGCATTACAGCCGGTACATACTCGTCCAGTTCGTCGTCGGGTAGATCCACCGTGGCACCACTCTCTGCTGACTTGTAAAGCGCCATGATCATCCGCACCACTTCAAGCCCGTCAGCGAATGTCTCGACCGGCTCCCGGCACTTGCGAAACGAGTCTACAAAGTGCCGGTTCTCGGCGACGTAACCGTACAGGCTAGGCTCGTCATCGATGACCGGCATCAGGCCCTGCTCGGCGTTCTGCTTCTCGACGAGATCCTCGCCCTCGGCGCCAGAGATGTTGCGTCCGAGGAACACACGAAGGCCCGTCTGGAGCGAGCTGAACTCCATCGAATACTCCGGGCCCATGACCGACAGGTCTATGCGCAGCCCCGGTCCGACATAGGCCCAGGACGTAGTTGCTTCTACGATCAGTCTCGCGCCGAGCTCATCCTCAAAAGTCAGAACTCCCCGGGCAAAGTCCTCGGCAACGTGGCCGATGGACGATTCCTCTTTCGAGAAGCCGGCCCTGAGCAGCTCTCGCTTTACCCGCTCCGGAGTCCACTTGAGGTTGGCGGTAGTCGCCTGCACGGACACCAGCTTCAACGACCGACGCGCGGCCGCCGGATCGGTCAGCAGAAAGCGTCCGACTTCGACGCTGTGGCACATCATGTCGGAAAGCACACCGCCGCCCTGCCGCTCGGGCGTCCAGAACCACGGCTTGTGCGGGCCAGCATGCTCCTCGGCGGCGCGGGCTAGATATGGCCTGCCCCCGCTGGGCACCGCACGACGCCAAATGATCTCCTTGCCACGCTCGACGGCGGTCGAGAAGATCTGATTTTCGAGATAGCCGGTTAACACGTTCGCCTTCTCTGCGAGCGCCACCATCTCTTTAGCCTCGGCGAGACTGCGCGCCAACGGCTTTTCGCATGCAACGTAGCGGATGGATGATCGGGCCGATGTCCGCGCATTTGCGAGCGCGCGCATGACGTCCAACCGCGTATCGTTAGGCGACAGTATCCACAACGCATCGAGGTCCTCCGAGGACACGATTTCCTCCAGCGTCGCATACGCCCGGCACGGGCCGAGCTCCGCGGCGTCCGCCTTGCTGGCGAAAGTTTCGCGGGTGTCGCGCCTTGGACTGAAGACACCGGCAATGACGGCATTGCGGACTTGCGCGAACGCTTTGAGGTGGAAGTCAGCGATAAAACCCGCGCCGACGAAGCCTATTCGCAGCTCCCGGGTGCTCCGCTCGTTGTCGCGACCCATTAGCGAATGTTCTTGAATCTGAGAAGCCATTGTTTTCCTCATCCGGTTTATCTCTGACAGCGCGCCGCGTCGTGCCTACAACGGGACGCTCCCCACAAGCACGCCAGTGTTTTCGGAGCGGGTGCGGCGCGTAACTGCTATGGTTGGCTGCGCTTGTCCGCAGAGCGCATAAAGTCGCTCACCACTGAGTTGAACTCCTCGGCGTTGGAGTACTGGACAAAGTGGTTGGGGGATCGAACGATGACGTGACGCCCATCCAACAGCCGCGCCAAAACATCGCCGGTCGCGTCGAATGAGGGGCTCCATCCGCCGGTTATGATGAGTACGGGAATGTGCGCTTTCTTCACAGTCTCAATCGCCGCCAATATGTCATCCGTGGAGACCATCCGGGCGGTTAGCACGCTACAACCGAACGCGGCCGCGTCCTGATCGGACATGGAGGGCCCAGGGCCCAGCTGCACGTCCGGAGTCATCTCACCCATCTGCGACGCGAACGTACGAGCGTAGTCCGCCGGCGTCTTCGCAGACAGCCCTGCAATGGTCCGCCTCTTGAGGTCAGCGGCAACCGCCGGATCGGCCAACACGGCCGGTCCCCCGATGGTGGGCGCGATCGCAGGTTCGATAAGGACCAGGGAGCGGACTCGCCCGGGCCGACGAGCCACGGCAAGTAGCGCTTCGGTGCCCCCCCAGGAGTGCGCGATCACGTTGGTGTCCGGCTTGATCAACTCGGCGAGCGCGCGCGCATCTGCCTGCATGTCATCCGGGCCTCGCGAAGGGCTGTCCCCAAATCCGGGCCGCGACACGCGTTCGACCGACCACCCCATCGTTGTCAGTGCCTGCTGCCGATCGAAGGTCTTGGGGCCGCCTCCGATGCGACCCTGTATTCCTCCATGAATCAGAAGCACCTCGGGACCGGTGCCACCCCATTGGTCGATATGGATCGGATAGTGTGCCTCATCGATTTCCGCGACACGCGCTGCGGGCGATGGACATTGCGCCAGAAGCTTCTTCCGCTGATCTGCCATGGCCTGTTGGACCTTTTTAGGAGTCGGAGTACATGCGGTGAGCGACAGAAGCGCCACAAAAGCGAACGTGAGCGGGAATGCAGCGGTTGCGCGACAAGATTTCTGCTTACTCATGGTACAACCTGTTAGAGACGAGGAGTTCTTGGAGTCTTGAAAGATGCGCCAACCGCGCCACTGCGGATCGCTCCGCCCGCAGTTGCGGTCACGACCAGGTCAAATCGGTTCAAGGTGAGTGTCCATACGAATGATCTCGCGGGCGCTCTTGAAATTGAACATCAGCAAAGCCTGTCCGGCGCACAGGATCGCCGGCACCAGCCAAAACATCAGGTCCACCATATAGGCGGAGGCCGTCGGGTTCTGGGGCCGATAACCCGCGAGCGACAAGGTGAACGCCAAGATCGAGCCGCCCACAGCCATTCCAACCTTTGCCGCGAAGCTGCTGGTCGATCCCAGCACGCCTTCTCGCCGGGTACCGTCGCGATGCTCCTGCAGATCGCAGGCATCGGCGAATATCACGAAGAGGCTCGCCGTATTGATGCCGATTGACAGATTGGCGAGAAAAAAGACGACTAGGTATCCGCCGAGCCAACCGTGGAAGAAAGGAAGACCCAGATAGCAAATTGACGAAAAGCCCAGGATAAAGATATTCCCCCAACGAACGCCCAAACGCGTGAGATAGACGGGTGCAGCCATACCCGCGACAAGTGGCGCGACGGCTGACAAGGGGAGCATGTAGGAAACGACATCGACGTTCCGAATGACCGCTTTTGCGTAGTAGGCGGTATCGGAGACCGTAATACCCAGTCGCACGAACATGGAAAACGACAGCAACATCTCCATTCGCCAGATCGGGTTGCGCATCCAGTTTAGGCGCCCCGGGGACCGCCCCGTCTCGGCGCGGGCGTGAGGGACAGGGCTTTTACGCTCCCGACAAAACAGGAAGACGATCAGAAGAGACAGCGCACAAATGACGCCGGCTAGACTTGCGACATAGGTAAATCCAGTGGCCAGATTTCCCCGGCCAAAGAGTTTCACCAGCGGCAAGGTCGCCGCATAAATGACGATTGCGCCAGCTGCGATGCCAATGGATCGCAGGCTCGCCAGCGCGACTTTGTCAGATTGCGAGCGCGCCATGATTGGAAGGAGCGACCCGAATGGCACATAAAAAAAGCTGTACAGGAGCCCTAGCGGGGTGAAGGTCGCGCAGACATAGATCGTCTTGGAAGCGACCCCACCGTTCGGCACGGCGAATGTCAGACCAAGCAAAACGGCAAAGGCGATGGGAATGAACAACAGGTAGGGACGCGCTTTACCCCAGCGCGATCGCGTGTGGTCGACGGCGACTCCGGCGATCGGATCGAAGATCGCATCGAGCACGCGCGTGGCGAGCATAAGAGTACCGACCACGGCGAGGGGCAGGCCCACGACATCTGAATAGTAGAAAACCAGAAAGCCGGTCAGCAGATTCCAGGCCATGCTGGCGCCGGTCGCGCCGAACGCGTAGGCGAACTTTTCCGCCAACCCGAGTCCGTCACGGACGGGCTTCGCGATAATTACCGGTCTCGCGACGATTGCTGCAGACCGGTCAACGTGAAACAACCAGCGTCCTCCGCCCTTACAGGGCCATGTGACAATTCCCGAGCGGGCGGAACGGCAGCTCTCAAAACGACTTGGAGATCTTCACGCCGAAGGTCCTCGGCGGCGCGAACCCGTAGACATAGGAATTCAGACCGCCAGTACTGACAAGCTGCGCGTTCGTCAAGATTGACGTGTTTTCGATATTCCGCACGTAACCGTCAACGACCCAACCGCCTTGAGTCGAATTAAATATCAAGTTCAGATCAGTCTTCGTGTAGTGGCCCATCGTCGTATCCGGTTCGTTGAAGGCGTCAAAATACTCCTTGGTTTGATAATGAGAATGCACTGCGAAGGTAAATGTGCCGCCCGCTACGTCATGCCAGCTGTGTTCAAAGCCGAGAGCGACGATGAATTTTGGTGAAAAGGCGAGCGTATTGCCGGCGAGCTGACAGTTCTGAGCGGACAGATTGGTGCTGCAGTTGGGATAGACGGCCGGGTTCAACGGCGTTATCGTCGACTCCAGGAAATTCTCGAACTTTGCATCGAGATAGTCGACCTCGGCGTCAAACTTGCCGATGGGATTCACGAGTGCGACGAGCTGAACCTCGACGCCCTTGTCGCTTGCCGATTTCGCGTTTTCCGTCGCGCTGGTCGAACTCAATCCCACGGCAATAAACTGACTCACCTGTAGATTGTCGTAGTCATAATCAAAGGCGGACACGTTCAGTTCAAGTCTGTGATCCAGGAAAGTGTTCTTGGTGCCGATCTCAAAGCCACTGATGGTTTCTGGCGCGTACGGAATCCAGGTCGCGGGGCCGAAACCAGCAACCTGGTTGAATCCACCTGCCTTGTAGCCCGTATCATACTTTGCGTAGAGCAACGACTGATCGGTGGGCGTCCAGTCGATACCCGCATGATAGGTCGTCTTGGAGGTGCTCGACCTCCCTGCGTAGGTTTCTGTCACAAGCGGACTTTGGTTAGCAGGGTAGGGCAAGGCGAGACCCACGGCGGCTGGATACACGCTAAAGGTCCCGTCCGGTTCGCTCTTGGCATCCGTCGTATATCGAATCCCGCCCGTTAACTTCAACGTATCGGTCAGCCGATAGGATGCCTGCCCGTAGCCAGCGGTGGATCGGGTCACAATGCTCGGCTCATCGAAATTGATAACGGGGGAGCCCGAATCGGGGAGCAGGGCGGTGCTATTGAGGTGACTGTCCTCCCGGAAATAAAAGACTCCGACCTGCCAGGTCAAAGGGCCCTTGTCGGCCGAGGTCAACCGCAGCTCATGGTTTTGCGTGTCAGGGTATTCGAGCTGTTGGTACTGCGCGGGGCTGACGGGGACCCCGGCGGCAAGGGGCGTTATGTCTGTAATCTTGTCGTAGCTGGTGGAATCGTATCCGCCCAGATAGGTAACGGTCATCCCTAAAGGCAAGCCGTCATAGGAGAAATGCCAGCGCTCCTGCCTGCCCGTCACATCTTGCGATGATGGCGCGCCGACGGCAAAACTGTGTCCGTTGCCATAGGCTTGTGCGCCCTGAACCAGGAAGCAAGTTGAGGAAGCGGCCGCGCATGAGGCCCCGGCAGTTGTAGCGTACTGCCACGGAAGTTCGTTCAACACCGCTCCAACACCGCCATCATGAGTGTCTTGCAGCGTGATATTGGCTTTGAAATGCTCGCCTGGATGCCAGGCAAACTCGATGCGCCCGGACTGGCTATCCTGATCGTCACCCTTCTGCGTCAACGGCGTTTGGGCAATGATCGTATTGATATAGCCTTCGTGAGACTGACTCAGAAAGGCTGCGCGAATGGCAAAGTCGCTCGTGACGGGGATGTTAACCATGCCCTCCGTGTTGAGCGTATTGTAATTGCCGTACTCCAACGACGCGTAGCCTTCGTAGGTGTCCTGCGGCTGGTTATCGATGATATTCACTACGCCGCCGATGGCGTTGCGGCCGTAGAGGGTTCCTTGCGGGCCTTTCAATACCTCGACGCGCTGAACATCATAGAAGCCGTCCAGGAGCTGATAATAGCGATTCGTATAGAATCCGTCGGTGGCGATTACGACCGCCGGGTCGCCCGTTTCGGTCACATTGCTCGACGTGACGCCACGAAGCGCGAGAAACGGCGCGCCAACGTTTTCGTTAAAACTCAATCCAGGCGCGACTGCTGTTAGAGACTGGATGTTGTTAACGCCTGCCCTCGAAAGCGTTTCGGGATCGAGAACCTCCATCGATATGGGCGTATCTTGCGCTCTCGCCTGGACTCGCTCGGCGGTCACAACAACCTCCTCGAGCTGTGTGTCTGAAGCGAGCGTCGATTGACCTGTCGCCGGTGCTGTTTGGGCGAACGTCGGCGCCGCCGTTAGGGTCAATAGCGTCATAGCCGACGACAAGGTCAGTTGGCTGCGAAGTCCCATTTTTGATATCCCCCGATGTGTCATCTGAGCCGAAGCTGTAATTGCTTCTTGTTCACTGACGCTAGCCGATAAGGCATACAGGAAGGATGGCAAAAACCTCTTAATGATACGGAGTAGGTATCGCTGATGGAAACGACGCCTAGGCCTTAGCGGCCCGGGCCCGGGCTGCGACGTGGTGCTCGCTGGCCCGCCGCAGCATATCGCAGAGGAATTCGGCCGCTGGCGTCAGAGGAAGCCGCGCGCGCCAGACAATGCCGATGGCCGGGGCCGGTAACGGTTCTTTGATGGTGAAACGCTGCAGAAGCTCGCGCATGGCCGGGAAGGTCAGCCATTGCTCGGGCAGCATCATCAACAGGTCGGAATTCGCGGCGGCGATGAACATGGTCAGGGCAGAAGGCGCCTGCATCTCGATCCGCGGTAGCGGCAGGCCGTGACTCTCGAAGACAGGGCCCAGTTCGGCTCCGGTGTTCAGCGTGACGGCCGTCGTGATCCAGCGCGCATTGACCAGATCCTTTAGCGAGGTGGCGCCAGCCAGCGGATGGCCCTTGCGACCCAGGATGACTCGCGTGTTTTCGAACAGGATCTCGACGGCGAATTCCTTGTCCAAGGGCTGTTCGGCCAGGGGTCCGACGTAGAAGTCAATGCTGCCATCCTTCAGCGCGGGTTCCACCGACGGAAAGAGCGCTTCGGCGACGTGGAGGAACACGTCGGGGTAGCGTGCTCGGAATGGCTGAAGTGCGCGCGGCAGCAGCGCCAAATGCGAGACCGTCGATAGGGCGATCGCGACGCGTCCAGTCGTCTGGCCTCGAAGTTGATCCATTTCTTCGCGGGCCAAGCGCAACTCGTTCTGCATAACCAGAGCGCGGCGCAAGAAGACCTCGCCCATCGGCGTCAGGACAACGCCTCTCGCACGACGCTCGAACAGTACAACACCCAATTCCCGCTCAATCTCGCGGATGCTGCGGGTAATGGCGGGCTGGGCGATGCCCAGATGACGGGCGGCTGCCCGCAGGCTCCCGCGCTCAGCGACAGCCACAACGTCACGTAAGTGAGTCAACTTCATAGCGATACGCTTTAGTTATCAGCCGGGTGATTTTGCCATCCTACGTTATCTCGGTCCACTGCCTAATGGTCACGCTGCTGACCCCGGGACTTTCGGCGTAAGCAACAAACACTAAGGTCGGCGCAAGAGCTGGCCCATATGGGTGGGGTGCTTGGAAATGACACGCGTTCGCACGCCGGTGCTCATCACGGGCGCAGGGCCGGCAGGGTTGGCGATGGCCATAGAGCTCGGCAGCCGTGGTATTCCTTGCCTGGTCGTGGAACGTAAGGACCGCGTGGGTTATGCGCCTCGGGCCAAGACGACCCACACGCGGACTCGTGAGCATCTGCGGCGATGGGGGATTGCAGAAAAGCTAGCGGCGGCGTCGCCGTTCGGTGTCGACTACCCATCAAACGTGCTTTTCGTAACCCGCCTCGCAGGTCACCGGCTTCATAAAATCGAGAACGCCTTTTCATGCGCGCCGCAGAAGACCGATTTATATTCTGAGCACGCGCAATGGATCCCTCAATACAAGCTCGAAGAGCTATTTCGCACGCACGCCGAGACGCTGCCTGGGGTCGAGTTGCGCTTTGACACGGAATTTGAGTCCTGCACGCAAGACGCGGAGGGAGTTCAAAGCGCCCTCAGAGATCTGAAGACTGGTGCAGCGTATACGGTTCAGAGCGATTTCCTCGTGGGTTCTGACGGCGCCCGCAGTGTCGTCAGAACCTTGATTGGCGCCAAGCTTGAAGGCACCTATGGCTTGTCACGCAACTTCAACGTAGTGTTCCGGGCGCCTGGCTTGGCTGAAGCCCATCCGCACGGTCCGGCGATCATGTACTGGCAGGTCAACGCCGACGCGCCGAGTCTGATTGGGCCCATGGACAGCGGCGATCGCTGGTTCTTCATGCCCACCGGTGTATCCGAAGGCATCAAGCTGAGCAACCTCGAGGCCGCGGCGCTTATTCGGAAAGCCACGGGCATCGACCTGCCTTATGAGATCCTGAGCTCTGACGAGTGGATCGCTAGCAGCTTAATCGCAGATAAATATCGCGAAGGGCGCATTTTCCTGGCCGGCGACGCTTGCCACCTCCACCCCCCATTCGGCGGCTACGGCATGAACATGGGGATCTCCGACGCCGTTGATCTGGGCTGGAAGGTAGCGTCCGTGCTTCAGGGGTGGGGCGGTCCGGTCCTGCTGGACAGTTACGAGCGAGAGCGCCGCCCTGTGCACCAGCTGGTGATTGAGGAAGCCGTCCGAAATCACGCCGTACTGGGCAACCAACTGTGGCGGGAGAGGCTGGAAGAGGATGGGCCAGAAGGAGACGCCGCCCGTGCGCAGGTAGGAGAACTGATTGCCCGTACCAAAAACCGCGAGTTCCAAAGCCTCGGTTTTGTGCTCGGCTGTTGTTATCAGAACTCCCCCGTTATTGCCTACAGCGGCACCGATCCGCCGCCACAGCCTGGGCCGAACTATCACCCCTCCGCCGCTCCTGGCTGCCTCGCCCCGCACCTTTGGCTAAGCGATGGCCGTTCACTTTACGACACTTTTGGACCGGGCTTCACTCTGCTCGTTATCGCTGAGTACAAAGCAAAGGACATCGTCGCCGCGAGCACTGAAGCCGCGGCCCACGGGGTTCCACTCAAAGTGGAGGTGCTCACCGATCCTCGGCTTGCCGAGCTTTATGCCGCGCCCTTGATCCTGATCCGACCCGATCAACACGTGGCCTGGCGCGGCGATGTCTGGCCTGGGCCTGGCTTACTGGATTTGGTCGCTGGGTGGCCGAGCGGGAGAGGACGGTGAGCGCGCCGAACACCGAGGATCCCAGGGCTATAATCCTCTCATCACCGATGAGCCCCTATCAGTCCCGGGCGGTCGCTATCACAGTGACGCTGTGCGCGCTCGACGGCTTTAATGTGCTTTCAGTCACCTTGGCATCTCCAGGTATCGTGCACGCATGGGGCGTGGGGAAGGGTGCCCTCGGCCTCGTGTTCGCCATGAGCCTCGTAGGCATGGCGGCTGGTTCCCTAATGATCTCGCCGCTGGCTGATGTGCTCGGCAGACGAAAAGTGATCCTTCTCAGCCTTCTGGTGATGGCATTCGGGCTGCTGGCCTCCATTACCGCGCACTCAATGGCGGCGTTGGCGCTCTGGCGTGTGATTACGGGGCTGGGTATCGGAGCGATGATATCTGTCATCTATCCACTGGCCGCGGAGTACGCGAACGCGCATCGGCGGGACTTCGCGGTAGCTCTGACGGCGGTGGGATATCCCATCGGCGGCGTCGTCGGCGGTCTTATCGTGGCTGTGCTGCTCCTGCATTTCGACTGGCGTTCGGTCTTCATCTTTGGCGCTGTGGTCGCGGTTCTTATGACTCCGGTCGTCTACCTGGGGTTACCTGAATCTGTGCCGTATCTTCTCGCGCGGGGAGATCATCGCGCTTTGGAGCAGGTCAACTCCTTCCTTCGCCGCAGTAAATTGCGTGAGGTCACTGCCTTGCCTGCCGCCAATCCAACCAGTCGCCGGGGGCAACTGAACGAAATTCTTCGCCCAGGTTTGCGCGGTCTCACCCTGCAAGTGACATTCATCAACCTGCTCTACGTGATGTCAGTCTATTACATGCTGAGTTGGATTCCGCAGATGGTGTCGGATCTCGGATTCTCGGCCTCGCAGGCGGCACGCATATCGGTGACCGCCAACTTGGGAGGCGTCGTCGGTGGAGCAGCGCTTGGCTGGGCAGCCTATCGGTTGGGCTTGAAGCGGCTTGTACTGCTCTCATTCACGGGTACGGCGGTGATGACGACGCTGTTCGGCTTCGCGTCGGCCACTCTTCCGCTTCTAACCCTCGTGGCAGCTATCGCCGGCGTCTTTCTGTTTGCGGGGATGTCGGGCATTTACGCCGTCGTTGCCCGAACCTTCGAGGCGCAAACCCGAGCGACAGGCACAGGCTTCGTCGTGGGCGTTGGTCGCGCAAGCAGCGCGCTGGCGCCGGCCATTTCCGGTTACTTGCTGGTCTCGGGCCTCAGTCGGGGCCAAGTCTCTGTGGTCATGGCGATTCCCGCTCTACTAGCTGCGGGGATCCTGTTGATCATGCCCGTGCGCGAGATCAGGACAGATGGTTCCGTGGCGCAGGGGGTTGGGAATTGATGATGCACGGTAGCTACGCAGAAAACGGAGACTTGAATGTTTGATGAAGATCTCATCGCCAGTCAGCGCCTCACGCGGTCACCGCGAGGCGAACATCGGTTCTTGGCGTTCAAAATCCGGCTACCTTGGTACCGTTCGCTCTACCTGTCGTGCTTTGACCGGATCGAATTGTCGGTGAATGGTAGTCGCCAAGCAGAAGAGGACATCTTCTTAAAACTGTATGGCACGACCTACCGCTTCAGCGATTTGACAAAGCATTACTCGGTCCTATGGTTCGTGCTAGACCCGGCGGAGCTGTTGATCCAACACGACTCGAATTTGCCGTCTGACCGGTGTGTCATCGTGCTTACCCTCTTCTTTCGTATCCCGTATCACCGGCATGTATTTCGGCAAGTTAGTACCTGCACGAGCGCGCTCCAAATCGAAGATAGGACTGCTCTCTAATGACTACCACAATCCGCCTGGGCACGACGACCTACAGTTTCAACGACGAGTATCACTCCTACGATCTGTCGTTGGAAAGCATGTTTGAAACGATCGGCAGTCTAAGCCCGAAGCAGGGACTCGAGATCATCGCCCCACAATGCATACGCACCTACCCCGAAGTGTCGGAAGAGTTCGAGCGTAGATTCCGCTACGCGGTCGAGCGCTACGATCTCGTTCCTTCGGCGTTCGGGCACTATTCCGACCTGGGGCGCATCCCCGGCCGCGATCTGTCGATCGAGGAGGCGGTGGAGTTCAGTCGTATTCAACTCGAGGGCGCGAAGCGGCTCGGCTACTCCCTTGCTCGGATGAGCTACCAAAGCTTCGACCTTACCGATCGGCGCGAGGCGCTTTATCGGCAGTTGCTGCCGGATCTCGAGCGATTGGAACTGAAGCTTGCTATCGAGATCCACGCACCGAACATCATCGAGAGCGAACAGCAACAGCGCGTCATCGAAGATGTGGCCAAGCTCAATTCGCCCTATGTAGGTTTTACAATTGATTGCGGTTGCATGACGAGCCGGGTCTCGCCGGTGTGCGAGCGCAAGTTTCTTGAGCTGGGTGTCGACCCAGCCGTCGTGAAGCGCGTGATTGACTTTTGGGCTACCGAACCGAGCTTGCCAGAATTGCGAGCAGAGATCGAGGCGATTGATGGAGGCCCTCTGGTGGAGTTGCTCGCCACGGAGACGTGGATTTATTTCGGTCACGGCAAACCGGCGGCCCTACGCGCGATCATGCCGTACGTCTTCCATGTGCACGGAAAGTTCTTCCAGGTCGATGAAAATGGAAACGATGACGCTGTCGCTTATCCAGAGATTATCGACATCCTCGTGTCATCCGACTATGACGGCTGGATATCGAGTGAATACGAGGGCCATCACTGGCTGAAAAATCGAGACGCATACGCTCAGGTGAAGGCCCATCAGCAGTATCTGCATCGATTAATTGACGACAGTGAAGCCTCGAAGTCCGGAACTGCGAGGACATGACAGAGGATTCTAAAAGGCGCGGGATACAGCCCTACTTCCCATAGCGGTGATGAGCCGACATCGGAGTGGCGAGGCAACGGAGGAGAAGTATTTGTGAAACTGTTGCGATTTGAGGCGTCCGTTGGCGGCCCGCGGCTGGGCGTGCTGTTAGGCGACGAAGTCTCTGCCGTGGACGGCATCTCAGGTAAATATCCAACGATGCTGTCGATTGTTGCGGGGGGCGCCACGGCGTTGCAGGCAGTTCGCTCCGCGGCGGCGACGTCGCGCGAACGATTCCCGCTAAGCTCCCTCCGGATCCTTGCCCCTATCGAGCGACCCGGCAAGTATCTGGCCATCGGCATGAACTACCGGAAGCACGTCGAGGAAGCCAAGCGGTTGGGGATTGCAGAGCCAACCCATCAATATTGGTTCAACAAGCAAACCACCTGCATTGCCGGTCCATACGACGATACCAACCCGGGCGTGACTCGAGAGCTCGACTATGAGGTTGAGCTCTGCGTCGTGATTGGGCCGCGGGCGAAGCGCGTGGCGCTGGCTGACGCGCGCCAACACGTTTTCGGGTACATGGTTTGTAATGACGTGTCGGCTCGCGATTGGCAGCGGCATTCGCCGACGTTCACAATGGGCAAATCGTTTGATACCCACGGTCCGATTGGACCCTGGATCGTAACCGCGGACGAAATAGGCGATCCCCACGCGCTCGAATTGCGGAGTTTCGTCAACGGTAAGATCCGGCAGAGGGGCAACACCTCTGAGCTGATCCACACCGTGTGGGACCAGATTGCCTATCTTTCAACGGCCTTCACACTCGATCCCGGCGATCTGATTGCCACGGGAACCCCCGACGGTGTGGGGGCCGCCAGGACGCCGCCGGTATTCCTGCAGCCCGGTGACGTTGTCCGATGTGAGATCGATGGGATTGGCGCGATTGAGAACAAAGTGATTTCGCCCACCGTGTGAACGGGGTGCGACGTTCAGGAGGAAAGCCATGCCGGTGCTCGGAATAATGTCTTACACCTTGGCGGTGCCGTCGGTCAAAGACGGCGTTGGTTTCTACGGGGATGCTGGCCTTGAGGCCAAACTCGAGGCGAATGTCGCAAGGCTGCGTTGCCCCGACCAGGACCGTCCGTCGATCGTGCTCATTGGCGGCGCGGAAAGGAAGCGGCTCAGCCATGTGACGCTTCGCGCGACGGACCTTGAGGGCATCGCTGAAGCCGTGCCTCGAGCCGGCGGCAAGATCGTGCCGCCCATGGCCCTCGAGGAGGGTGGATTATGGGTAAGCGATCCCCACGGCCTCCTCTATCACCTCGTCGAGCGATCGGCGGACCCGGAGCCGTTGCCTGCGCCAGCGTTCGAGATCAACGCGCCGGGGCGTATCGCGCGTGCCGGCCGGTCGGCACTGAAGCCCATCGGCCATTACCGGCCTGTACGCCCGCGCAGGCTCGGACACGTCTTGTTGTTTACCCCGAACGTCCTATCCAGTGTCAGCTTTCTAACCGAGGCCCTTGGAATGGGCTTGACTGATCGGGCGCAGGATATCATCGCCTTCTGCTGTGCCCGACAGGATAGCGATCACCACGTCGTTGCCTTCGCCAAATCGCCGGACATCGGCTTCCACCATGGGAGCTTTCTTGTCTCGGACCCGGATGAAGTCGGGCGGAGCGGCCGCGCGCTGGTAGCAAAAGCCGGTCGGGGAGATTGGGGGTTTGGCCGCCACACCATCGGCTCCAATTTCTTTCACTACATCCAAGACCCCTGGGGATCCTGGTTTGAGTACTACTCAGACATGGATTACATAGAAAACTACGCTCTGTGGACGCCGACCATCTACGGTATGGAGGATAGCCTTGCGAATTGGGGACCACAGGTGCCTCCGGATTTCGTACATAACTATGAGGCGGACGAGCTTCCTTACGGGGCGCAATGAGCTTATCCAGGAGGTCTCCCCGCTTAGAATCCTGTCCTTCTAGTTGTGACATTCACTGGGGCAGCGCAATTCACCCGCCCTTTGGTGGAATTTCAAGAAAGAAATAAAGCCACCGAGCGAGCAAGGCTCTATGGGCAATCTTGGAGGAGGGCTAACTCGATGCTTCGTTCGCTTGTCTTAATGGCTCTGGGTCTCTACACCCCTGCCGTGTCATTCGCTGATGCCTCGCCTTCGCGTCCGACAGTGCGCACCTCCGCAGGTCTTGTCGAAGGCACACGAGGCACCGGCGTCGACAAATTTCTGGGAATTCCCTTCGCCGCACCGCCAGTTGGTGATCTTCGTTGGAAAGCACCTCTGCCCCCGGTGCCGTGGTCCGGCGTTCGGTCGGCCACCACGTTCTCAACCAGTTGCATGCAGATCACGCCGGCTGAGAGTTCTGCGTCTGCACTCGCGGCTACCCCGTGGACCTACGAATATCTCGATCACCAGCCGATCAGCGAAGATTGCCTTTACCTCAATGTGTGGTCGCCCAAGGCGAGCGCGAGAAGCCGATTGCCAGTGATGGTCTGGATTCACGGCGGAGCCTTTATGGTGGGTTCAGGCGCAGTCCCGATTTACGACGGCGAGGGCCTGGCCGAAAAAGGGATCGTCGTCGTTACAGTTAACTACCGTCTTGGTGCGTTCGGGTTTCTCGCGCACCCGGAGCTGACTAAAGAATCAGCTCATAGCGCTTCGGGCAACTACGGACTCATGGACCAAATGGCGGCGCTGAAATGGGTGCGCGCAAATATTTCCGGGTTTGGAGGCGACCCTCGCCGCGTGACGATCGCAGGTCAATCTGCGGGGGCTGCCTCGATCGGGGATCTAATCGCCTCGCCGACGGCAGTTGGTCTGTTCCGCGGCGCGATCGCAGAGTCCGGGACAGGCGTCAATTTATTCGGTCGTTTCGCCACTCTCGATCAGGCCGAGGCGGCGGGCGTGACGTTCACCAAGGCTTTGGGAGTGGAGAGTATTGCCGATCTCCGTAAGATTCCGGCTTCCCAAATCGTGGCCCAGCGGGGCCGATTCGGTCACATCATTGACGGCTGGATTCTTCCGGCGGCTCCGGGAGGCGGGAATGCTGTCTCACCAGTGCCGCTCCTGACCGGATTTGTAGCGAACGAGGCAGGAATGGCACTGCCTGGTGGAACCCCGGAGGAGCAACGCGCCGCGCTCGCCATGCGTTATGCGCCGTTAAGTGATGACTTCCTTTCGTTGTATAGAGACCTCAATCCCGCGCAGATCAGCCAGCAGGCAAATCGAGATCGTGATCTGGCGTCTCTTGCCATCTGGTCCAAGGAACTTCCGGAAAAGCCCTCGTCAAGACTCTACGTTTACCTATTCGATCACGTAGAACCGGGCCCGGACGCGGCGCGATTTGGCGCGTTTCACACCTCAGAAGTGCCCTACGTGTTGCGCACGTTGGACAAATCTCCTCCCTCGGTTGGGCGACAGTTTGCGGCTGTGGATCGGGAGGTTTCGAACCTAGCTTCAGCCTACTGGGTGAATTTCATCAAGACCGGGAACCCCAATGGGGCGGGATTACAAAATTGGCCCGCTTTTACTCAGGAGACCCAAGAAGTCTTACACCTCGACGAAGCGCCTGACGCAACATTAGCGCTGACTCCAGAGAAGCTTGCATTCTTTCAAGACTTTTTCAATCGCGGTGGCGTCCTGGGGCTCTTTTAGCGAGAGCGTCCACTTCGTTTCACCCGGTGTTACCCTCATATCTCGCCCCTTCTTAGAGTCACAGTGGGATGCAGAACAAGAACGCCGTGATCATCATCGGCGCTGGGTTGTCCGGGCTCGTGGCCGCAACGGAGCTTACCGACGCCGGCAAACCGGTTTTGATGTTGGATCAAGAGCCTGCGCAGTGCCTGGGTGGCCAAGCCTTTTGGTCTTTCGGCGGTTTATTCTTCGTGGATTCGCCCGAGCAGCGCCGAATGGGCATCCGCGATACTTCGGCGCTCGCCTTGGGCGATTGGATGGGCACAGCGGGATTCGACAGGGATGTCGATTTGTGGCCGCGTCGGTGGGCGGAGGCCTACGTGGATTTCGCCGCTGCCGAGAAGCGCGCCTGGTTGCACCAGATGGGCATGCGCTGGTTTCCGGTGGTGGGCTGGGCTGAGCGGGGCGGTTATGGCTCTGTCGGTCCTGGCAACTCGGTGCCGCGATTCCATGTGACCTGGGGCACGGGCCCGGCGGTCATAGAGCCTTTTCTCCGGCGTGCTCGGGCAGCACAAGATCGCGGTCTGCTGCGTTTTGGGTTTCGCCATCAGGTGGATGAGTTGATTGTCGAGGGGGGTGCCGTTACCGGGGTTCGCGGGGCCTTACTCGCACAGGATCCCATCGGGCGGGGCAAGCCGAGCTCGCGGGAGATTGTAGGTGACTTTGAATATCGCGCTCACGGCGTCATCGTCGCGTCCGGGGGCATCGGCGGCAATCACGATCTGGTGCGCAAGAACTGGCCGGCTCGGCTTGGCGAGCCACCCAAGCACATGCTGAGCGGTGTACCCGCACACGTTGATGGTCGGATGCTCGGTATCGCTGAACGGGCCGGCGGACACTTGATCAATCAGGACCGAATGTGGCACTACGTTGAGGGCATCGAGAATTGGGCTCCGATCTGGCCGATGCACGCCATTCGAATCCTTCCTGGCCCGTCGTCCTTGTGGTTCGATGCCTGCGGTCATCGGTTACCGGGCCCTCTGTGGCCGGGATTTGATACGCTGGGTACGCTGCAGTATCTGCGTCACAGTGGCCATGACTACAGCTGGTTCATCCTCAATCAACAAATCATCCGCCGCGAGTTTGCATTGTCGGGCAGTGAACAAAATCCGGATCTCACCGGCAAGAGTTGGCTTCAGGTATTGAAACGTGCCGCCGGCAAGAAAGCTTCCGCGCCAGTGGAGGCATTTAAAAAGCATGGAAAGGATTTCATCGTCAGCGACAATCTGAGCGATCTGGTCGCTGGTATGAACCAGCGAGTGGGCAACCAATTGCTGCAGTACGCTCAACTTCGAGATGAGATCGAGGCACGCGATCGGCAGTTGGATAATCCCTTTACGAAAGATTCCCAGCTCATGGCGATTCGCAACGCTCGCCGTTATCGCGGTGACAGGCTGATCCGCGCAGCAATGCCGAATCGCATCCTTGATCCGTCCAACGGACCCCTCATTGCCGTGCGGTTGAATATATTGACCCGCAAGTCGCTCGGCGGCTTGCAGACCGATTTGCAGAGCCGCGTGCTCGCACCTGATGGACTGCCGATCTCTGGACTATATGCTGCGGGGGAAGCGGCGGGCTTCGGCGGCGGTGGTATGCACGGATATCGCGCCCTAGAGGGAACGTTCCTAGGGGGCTGTCTGTTCTCTGGCCGGAACGCCGGCAGGGCCGTAGCCGGGAACGTATGAGCGACGCGAGTCGATGTCAGATCGCGATCGTCGATGCCGGCACGGTCGGCTTCGGTATCGCCGATCGTCGCGGTAGTCGTGGGTGATGACCTTGATTGACGCAGCGGTCAGATGCATCCAAATAATGGCAGTTTCCCAGGCGAGTATGCGCCTGATCAATCAATTAGCGGAAAGGTTTCTGAATGTTGGCACTGGCAATCTTCGTCCAATATTCGTGTATTCGATGTCCAATTGGGATGGCTGGTGTGGATTAGGCTAGTTGGTGTCCAGCCCCTTGGTTTAATGCTGTCAATGACATGATTAGACGAAATTGTGCCGTTTGATATAGAGGCACGAAGCTGCAAACGGCTTGAAAAGCAGTTAATTCCAAGGCGACATGAAATCAGGCTATCTACGTCGCGCGCCAGCCGATTCAAATTATTGACAGTAATAGCTGACGGAAAACGAGCAAGGGGCAAAAAACACACAATTGGAACTACGCGCGATAGGAATCATAAGTCTCTGAATTTAATGAAAAACCCGCCTCTCGGCAATTGACATCATTAAGGGTGAAATTGACAGCAATTGGGGTAATTCACACCAGCACCCTAAACGATCGGGAGCGTCGCCGGCATCATCCCGTGCAAGCGCAATCGCAAGGTCCAGACCGTCATCAAGGAACACCTCTACGCCTGGTGTGAAGAAACAATCGTGCCGCCAGCAAGTGAACTGTCAGCACTTATGTAACAAAGCACACCTGATTCTTTAAGCCAGTTTCACTGAGGAAATGCGGGTCGCGCCCAATAGTACTCAGGGGTTTCACAATCCACGCAAGCCACGTCCTGCACCGGCTTGCCCGTAATGGCCGCGGTAAACCAATCGAGGAATCGCACACCGTTGGTCTGATACGTGTAAAGCCGGTCCAGCACATGGGGATGCCCGCGGTTGTCCAGCGCATTTTTTGCTAGCACAGCGTCATAGTATCCACCGATGATGCCTTCGTCATGACCCCAGTTGGTATACGTGCGGAAATTTGAAACCTTCGCGCGAAT